>ENA-UONW01000054-UONW01000054.1-human-gut-metagenome-genome-assembly--contig:-CS52-NODE-54-length-165598-cov-31.858303_pt1 | contig 165598 bp, 111 predicted proteins | sample MGYA00242463_ERZ724010 | MGnify/ENA metagenome assembly ERZ724010
ACCATAATCACTTCATATGCCATTTTATTTTTGGGGACATTTACTGAATATCCCTCAATAACATACACAGTTTTGCCTCCAAATGCCAGCATCTTTGTGGAAACATCCTTATGTTTTCAGATATACGGACTCATAACTTTCTCCGCACAAGCATATCCTTCTTCGTATAGCGCACTCAGTTTTTTCACATCCTTCTCAATCCGGTTCACGACAACAGGCTGCTCGGGACGAATGACAATAATACTTCCCTCATCTTCCATACGCTCCACCATCGCAAGCTGTTCGTTGTAAACCCGACAACGGTGACTCAGTACCACACGCAGACGCGGATAACGGGTGTAGATGAATCTCGGAATCCGAATATCCTTTTCCGACTTGCGATAACCTCTGTTGCGGGTCAGTACTACAACATTCTGCTTATATCCCTGATTGATGGCACGTAACACAGGAATGGAATCGACAATTCCTCCGTCCAGCATCGGACGTCCGTCGACATACGCAATAGGACATACATAAGGCAGGCTGCTCGATGCCTTCGCTATGGCTACCAAACGCTCCTTATCCTCCTTTTCCTCCAGATAACAAGCACGGCCGGTCACACAATTCGTCGTAACCATTTCAAAACGTGCCGGATTCTTAAAGTATGCTTCATAATCGTACGGCAGCAGTTCTTCGGGAAAGATTTCGTACAACAGCTTCTGATCGAGTATGCTATGCTGATACCATAAATACTTCAAACCTATATAATGATATTTTTTCATCATATCGATATTGCTGTATTTGGCACGTCCGCGTTGATGAGACATATAAGAAAGTCCGTTACACGCACCGGCGGAGACCCCGATACCATATGGAAACTCGATATGATGATCCATGAAATAATCCAGAACACCGCAGGTAAACACCCCACGCATGCCTCCTCCTTCGAGCACCAGGCCCATATTCTTCAAATCTAGTTTCATAGTGCACAATAGTTTAGTTTCACAAAGATACATTTTTTAGGAAAATGCTTAGGACATTATTCAATTTAATTTCCTATTTTTGCAACACTTATTACAATAAATTTACTTTAACAATAACAATATGTTTGATTCATCAGTATACCGCAACCGCCGTAAGGCACTAAGAGAGAAAGTTAGTAGTGGTATTATCCTGATACTGGGAAACAATGAAGCCCCCGCCAATTATCCCGATAATACATATAAATTCCGTCAAGACAGTTCATTTCTTTATTTCTTCGGCCATTCGCATCCGGGATTTGCCGGCGTGCTGGACGTAGACGCCAACGAAGATTATTTCTTCGGCGATGACGTGACGATGGATGATATTATCTGGATGGGCCCACAGCCCAGCGTAAAAGAACTGGGAGAACGCGTGGGTGTGGAGAAAAGTTTTCCGTTTGCACGACTGAAAGATTTCGTCGGAAAAGCTATTTCACAGCGACGCAAAATACATTTCCTGCCTCCTTACCGTTACGACAACATGATGTTGCTGGAAGACCTGACGGGAATCCGTGCATCCATGACCAAGCAGCATGCGTCTTTGGAGCTTATCAAAGCTGTCATCAGTCTGCGTGCCGTAAAGGAAGCGTGTGAGATTGAAGAAATAGACAAGGCCTGCAACATCGGTTACGAAATGCATACGGCTGCCATGCGCCTGTGCAAACCGGGTGTTTCGGAACAATATATTGCCGGAATCCTCGACGGCATTGCTGCATCATACGGCAACATGGTATCGTTTGCCACCATTCTTTCGCAGAACGGACAGACGCTTCACAACCACGACCACAGCCAGATTCTTCAGACAGGACGTCTGATGCTGACTGATGCGGGCGCAGAAAGTGTTACCAACTACTGCTCCGACCACACACGTACCATACCGGTAGGCGGAAAGTTCACCAGCCGTCAGCGCGACGTATACAGCATTGTGCTGGCTTGCCACGACCGTGCACTGGAACTGACTCGCCCGGGAGTGACTTACATGTCCGTACATCTGGACGTATGTAAGGTACTGGCTCAGGGATTAAAAGACCTGGGACTGATGAAAGGTAACGTCGACGAAGCAGTAGCTGCCGGAGCACATGCACTGTTCATGCCTCACGGACTGGGACACATGATGGGTATCGATGTACACGATATGGAAGATCTGGGACAATGCTATGTAGGTTACGACGATGAAACTCGTCCGTCCGATCAGTTCGGACTGGCTTCGCTGCGTATGGGACGCCGCTTGCAGGAAGGTTTCGTCATCACCGACGAACCGGGATGCTACTTTATTCCGGCACTGATAGACAAATGGAGAGCCGAGAACATCAATACAGAATTCCTGAACTTCGACGCCATCGACAAATTCAAGGATTTCGGCGGTATCCGTCTTGAAGACGATATTCTGATTACTCCAGAAGGTTCGCGCTTTACAGGCGAGAAACACATTCCTATCACAATAGAAGAAGTGGAAAAGATTATGAACGAATAATAAACAATTAAATAATAATTAAAAACCTAACAGAAAACAATGAACAAATTAATTGCCATTTTGGCTTTGGGCGTATGCTTCAGCAATGTATATGCCAAGAGTCCGAAGAAGAACAAAGCGGAAGAAGGTTTTGTGTTTACAACAGTAAAAGAAGTTCCTATCACCTCTATCAAAGACCAGAACCAGTCGAGCACTTGCTGGGCATTCTCAACACTGGGATTCCTCGAAGCAGAACTTCTGCGTGCCGGAAAAGGTGATTTCGACTTGTCTGAAATGTTTGTCGTACACAAGACCATGGAAGACCGTGCCGTAAACTACGTTCGTTACCACGGCGACGCTTCATTCTCTCCGGGCGGAAGCTTCGAAGACATTGTATATTGCTACGAAAACTATGGTATGGTACCGCAGGAAGCTATGCCGGGCATCATGTACGGCGACTCTCTGCCTAACCATAACGAACTGGATGCTGTAGCTTCTGCATACATGAACGCTATCGCCAAAGGCAATCTGAAGAAACTTTCTCCGGTATGGAAAAACGGTATTCAGTCTATCTACGATACTTATCTGGGTGCATGTCCGAAGGAATTTACTTACAAAGGAAAGACTTACACTCCGAGAACATTTGCCGATGAAGCTCTGGGCCTGAACATGGACGATTATGTTTCACTGACTTCTTATACTCATCACTCGTTCTATACTCAGTTCAACATCGAGGTACAGGACAACTGGCGTAATGCGCTTTCTTACAACCTGCCTATCGACGAACTGATGGCTGTTATGGAAAATGCCATCAACAACGGTTATACTTTCGCATGGGGTGCCGATGTAAGTGAACAAGGCTTTACACGCGACGGTGTGGCTGTTTGCCCGGACGCAGAAAAAGGTGCCGAACTGACAGGTTCTGATATGGCACGCTGGTTGGGTATGAGCCAGGCCGACAAGCGTAAAGAGCTGACAAGCAAACCACTTCCTGAAATCACAGTTACTCAGGAAATGCGTCAGCAGGCTTTCGACAACTGGGAAACTACCGATGACCACGGAATGGTAATCTATGGTATAGCTAAAGACCAGAACGGAAAAGAATACTTCATGGTCAAGAACTCATGGGGTACTGAAGGTAAATACAAAGGTATATGGTATGCTTCAAAAGCATTTGCTGCTTACAAGACTATGAATATTCTGGTAAACAAACATGCCATCCCTGCCGACATCGCCAAGAAACTGGGACTGTAATTGGATAATATAGACCAATTATAAATAATTAAACGGTTAATCCCCGAAAATAAATACGGGATTAACCGTTTTTTTCTTTCTTTTTTTCTAATTTTACAGATTGAATAACCAGGCAAAGAAAAAGAGAAACGGCTTGATACCTGTCTTGACCTGGTTCCTGAAAAAAGAAAAGAAAGAAAAAACATATATAAATGAATTACAAATGGAACTATCAACCTCCGACACTCGAACAGCGGGAAGCAGCTAGGGCACTGGCTAAGGATATAGGCATCAGTCCTATATTATGCCGTCTGCTACTGGAGCGCGGTATCACTTCTACCGCCGAAGCCAAACGATTTTTCCGACCGCAACTGAGCGAACTGCACGATCCGTTCCTCATGAAAGACATGAGCATTGCTGTGGAACGGCTCAACAGGGCTATGGGACGGAAAGAACGGATTATGGTGTACGGAGATTACGATGTGGACGGAACAACGGCCGTCGCATTGGTATACAAATTCCTTCAGCAGTTCTATTCGAACATCGACTACTACATTCCCGACCGTTATAACGAGGGGTATGGAGTTTCGAAGAAGGGAGTGGACTACGCCGCCGAAACGGGCGTAAAACTGATTATTGTATTGGACTGCGGCATCAAGGCTGTAGAGGAGATTGCGTATGCCAAGGAAAAGGGTATCGACTTCATCATCTGCGACCATCATGTGCCCGATGACGTGCTGCCACCGGCTGTGGCTATCCTGAACCCTAAACGGTTCGACTCGACTTATCCGTACGATCACTTGTCGGGCTGCGGAGTGGGATTCAAATTCATGCAGGCTTTTGCCGTGAACAACGGGATAGAGTTTCATCAGCTTACCCCGCTGCTGGACTTGGTTGCCGTGAGCATTGCCTCCGATATCGTGCCGATTATGGGTGAAAACCGGGTGCTTGCCTATCACGGACTGCGTCAGCTTAACTCGAACCCGAGCATCGGACTGAAGGCTATCATCGATGTCTGCGGACTGGCCGACCGGGAAATTACGATGAGCGACATTGTGTTTAAGATTGGTCCGCGCATCAATGCTTCCGGACGCATACAGAACGGGAAAAAGGCGGTCGACCTGCTTATCGAAAAAGACTTTCAGTCGGCTCTCGAAAAGAGTAACCAGATCAACCAGTTCAATGAAACCCGTAAGGACCTCGACAAGACGATGACCGAAGAGGCAAACAAGATTGTGGATCATCTGGAGAATCTGTCGGAACGACGCTCCATCGTAATTTACAACGAGGCTTGGCACAAGGGAGTGATCGGTATCGTCGCTTCCCGTCTGACGGAGATTTACTACCGTCCTGCCGTGGTACTGACACGTACCGACAACCTGGCAACCGGTTCTGCACGTTCGGTTTCGGGATTCGATGTGTACAAGGCTATTGAAAACTGCCGCGACCTGCTGGAAAACTTCGGAGGACATACCTATGCTGCGGGACTTTCTATGAAGATTGAAAACGTACCGGAGTTTACACGGCGCTTCGAGCAATATGTAACCGACCATATCCTGCCGGAGCAGACCAGCGCAACCATCGACATTGATGCCCAGTTGGATTTCCGCGACATCACCCCGAAGTTCTTCTTCGACCTGAAGAAGTTCAACCCCTTCGGGCCGGATAATCCGAAACCGGTCTTCGCCACCCTGAATGTCTATGACTACGGTACGAGCAAGGTAGTAGGACGCGACCAGGAACACATCAAGCTGGAACTGGTAGACAACAAGTCGAACAACGTGATGAACGGCATCGCGTTCGGACAAAGCTCGCAGGCACGCTACATCAAGACCAAACAATCGTTCAACATCTGTTACACGATTGAAGAAAATACGCACAAACGTGGAGAAATCCAGTTACAGATAGAGGACATCAAGCCCTCTTTCCAATAAACAAAAATGATGAATGAAGAACTGCTTCCGGCAGGACATTTCTTCATTCATCATTGTTCATTTCAGCACCTTCTTTCATAACTTTTCAATCGACAACGTGGACTACAAAAGCATACTGAAGCAATATTGGGGATACAACAACTTCCGTGGCATACAAGAAGATATCATCAACAGCATCGGAAGCGGACGCGATACTCTCGGACTGATGCCGACGGGAGGAGGTAAATCCATCACCTTTCAGGTACCTGCCCTTGCCCAGCCCGGACTATGCCTGGTGGTTACTCCACTCATTGCCCTGATGAAAGATCAGGTACGCAACCTGCGCGACCGCGGTATCAAAGCCATTGCCGTTTATTCGGGCATGACGCGTGAAGAAATCCTCGTGGCACTGGAAAACTGTATCTTCGGCGATTACAAGTTTCTCTATATCTCTCCCGAACGACTGGACACGGAGATTTTCCAGACCAAGCTGAAAAGTATGAAAGTCAGCATGATTACCGTCGACGAATCACACTGTATTTCGCAGTGGGGATACGATTTCCGACCGGCATACCTGAAGATTTCGGAAATACGCAAGTTGCTCCCCGGCGTACCCGTACTCGCCCTTACAGCCACTGCCACCCCCGAAGTGGTAAAAGATATTCAGCAACGACTGGCATTCAAGGAAGAAAACGTGTTCCGGATGAGCTTCGAACGCAAAAACCTTGCCTACATCGTACGCCGCACGGAAAACAAGGCCGAAGAACTTCTCCACATTCTGAACAGTGTGGAAGGCTCGGCTATCGTCTATACACGCAACAGGAAGAAGACCAAAGAGGTTGCACAATTTTTGAATGCACAAGGAATTACCGCCACATTCTACCACGCCGGACTAAACAATGATACCAAAGACCAGCGACAGAAAGGCTGGATAAACGGAGAATTTCGGGTAATGGTGGCCACCAATGCCTTCGGTATGGGTATCGACAAGCCCGATGTCCGTCTGGTAGTGCACATCGATTTTCCAGATTCCCCCGAAGCCTATTTTCAGGAAGCGGGACGTGCCGGACGCGACGGACAGAAAGCGTATGCCGTTCTGCTGTATGCCCGCAGCGACAAAACCATCCTGAACAAACGTATCACCGATACTTTTCCCGAAAAAGACTATATCCGTCAGGTATACGAACACATCAATTATTACTATCAGATGGCAATGGGCGACGGACTGGGCTGCACATATGCCTTCAACATCGACGAGTTCTGCCGAAACTTCAAGCATTTTCCCATTCAGGTAGACAGTGCATTGAAGATTCTCACCCGTGCCGGTTATCTGGAATACACCGACGAGCAGGACAACGCCTCCCGACTGATATTCACTTTACGACGCGACGAATTGTACCGCATCCACGAAAGTAGTCAAGAAACGGAAAATCTGATTCGTATCATCTTGCGCTCCTATACAGGTGTGTTCAGCGATTATGCTTACATCAACGAAGATACGCTTGCTTTGCGAAGCGGACTTTCACGCCAGCAAGTGTATGAAACGTTGGTATCGCTCACCCGGCAACACATCTTGCACTACATACCAGGAAAGAAAACACCTTATATCATCTATACCCGCGAACGTCAGGAAAGTGAACGTATCGTACTGAGCCGGGAAGTTTACGAAGACCGGAAGGCAAGTTACGAACGGCGCATCAAAGCCATGCTCGACTATGCTGACGCCGAACAACAGTGCCGAAGCCGTCTGCTCCTGCAATATTTCGGTGAAAAGAACGAACACAACTGCGGACAGTGCGATACCTGTCTTGCCAAACACGCTTCCGGACTGAAACAGGGAGAGTTTGAAGATATCCGCAACGAAATCATGTCTATGCTGCAAACGCCCCGTTCCTCACACGAACTACTGGAAAGCCTGCCCGGCGACATAGAAAAAAACAAGAAAACTCTGTCGTACCTGCTTGCAGAAGAAGTAATCAGCCAGCAGGATGGAAAACTATTTATCTGCAAATGAACATATTTACCGAACCTTTGTTATATTAAAAAATACAGAGTATGAAATCAACGTTATCAATTTTATTACTGGGCCTGGCCGGTTTATTCACCTCGCAGCCCACAAATGCCTGCACAGGCATCACACTGAAAAGTAAAGATGGAACAACCATCGTAGCACGTACCATCGAATGGGGAGGAAGCGACCTGAAAAGTCAGTACATCATTGTTCCGAGAGGATATACGGCACAATCGTATACACCCGAAGGAGTGAACGGAATGAAGTTCACGGCACGATACGGATATGTAGGTCTGGCGGTGGAACAAAAGGAATTTATCGCGGAAGGCGTGAACGAAGCCGGACTGTCTGCCGGACTATTCTACTTCCCTGCCTACGGAGAATACGAGAACTATAACGCAGCAGAGAAAGACAATACCATATCCGACCTCCAACTGGTTTCGTGGATTTTGGGTAACTGTGCCACACTGGATGAAGTAAAAGAGGCGGTAAAGAATGTGCATGTAGTCAACATCGACCCGCGTTCGTCTACCGTTCACTGGCGATTCACCGATCCGGCTGGCAAACAGCTTGTACTGGAGATAACAGACCAGACCCCGCATTTCTTCGAAAACACTCTGGGAGTGCTGACCAACTCTCCGGGCTTTGAATGGCAGCTTACCAACCTGAACAATTACGTAAACCTGTTCCCGGGAACGGCTCCGGCACAAGACCTGGGCACTACCCCGCTGAAATCGTTCGGAGCAGGAAGCGGATTCTTAGGCATACCGGGCGATGTAACCCCTCCTTCACGTTTCGTGCGCGCAGCTTTCTACCAGTCGACTGCTCCGCAACAGGACACTGCCGAAAAGACTGTACTTCAGGGATTCCAGATTCTGAACAACTTCGATATTCCGGTAGGCATCGAATTTCCATTAGGACAAGTACCGGCCGACATTCCGAGCGCCACACAGTGGACATCGGCTACCGACATGGCGAACCTGACCATCTATTACCGCACGATGTACAACAGCGCGATACGCAGCATCGACCTGCGGACCATCGACTTTGCCAAGGTGAAATACCAAGCTATCCCGCTGGATAATGTTACTCAGCAACCCATCCAGCAGATCAAGGTATCTCCATCTCCCAAGTCCGGTCGCAAATAGTGAGATAATCCATTTCGGGCCGAGTCCCGAAAACCAACGCATAAAACGAAGTATCTCTCTGCTTCAAACGAATTATCTGTTTCATTAACTCGTCCTCTACGGGTGGCATTTCGAAATCGGAAATCATCACGACGTCCGAACGATGCCACCCGTTTGTCTGTATCATACGGATGGCTTCCTTCAGCGCCGGAGCCATATTGGTTCCGCCATCGAAGCGATAATTCAGAAAATCGGCCAGCAACGGAAAGTCGGTACGCAAATCTTTTATCAGCATACAACGAATATCCTCGGCAAAGTTGATGATATAACACTTGCGATGCGTACTGTCTACCAGCTTCGCCACTGCCAGCAAAGCCGATTTTGCCAGCATTTCACGCTTACCCTGCATGGAGCCGGAAGTATCCAGACAAACCACAAACGGACCCTGACCGCTCACGGGCTTTCTACCTTTCTGAAGTGTCGAGCTGTCTTCTGCCGAACGGCTGTCGAATACCTGCAGGCGTTTTTCCACAAACTTCTGCATAAATACCGGACGAAGTGCCTCATCCGTCAGGTAACAATACTCCGTCGGGAGCAGATGATTCAAATCGTTTCCCAATGTTACTCCCTCGATATCGCTGCGCACGGCATGGCGAACCAGTTGCTCTTCACGGATGCCTCCCAGCGGATCGAAGCTGCGCTTCTCTCCCTTGCTGTGCTTTCCTAATATCCGAACAAGTTCACGGATATGACGGTTCTGTTCCATCACTTTTTCATAGGGCACGACACGACGGTAAAGTTCCGGATGATTCAGCAACAGCCACCTGACGCGCGAGCCCGTCACATCCTCCACTGTTTTCAGTCCGCTCTGCTTGTCGAGCAGAACAAATCCCTCACACAGCGATTCAATGTGATGATACTGATAATCGTATTCCTTATTCGTAAGGAGGCGATGCCATTTATCCAGAAAAAGTTCCTGCAAGCGTTTCCGCTCGGGACTCAGCAAAGGCAGCCGTTCCAGCCGTTCGATGTAATAAGGCACGTCGAGCTCGGCAAGCGAATAACGCTTGCGAAAAGCCGACTGCATGCGGTAAAGGAAATCGAGAAAATCGGACGGCAGCAACTGTTCGTGCTCGTAAAACACCTCCCACTCGGGTGTGTAGCGCGAATAAAACTCCTGCAGAGATGGAGCCGTCTTGCGGTAATACTCCCAGATTTCCCCTTCCAGCTCTCCCGGACGCACCGTCCCGTACTGCAAAGCCTCGCCCAGACACTTAAAGCACCTGCTCCGAAGCTCCTCCAAATAAGTCGCTTTCAGATCCTTGATCCGGATACTCCTCGTTCTCTTTTCGGTACGCATGTTTTAGCTCATCAAGTTCATTTTTATACTTCTCCAGCGAATCGTGCTGCATGCACAGCATGTCTTCCATCGTCCGGCGTTGTTTCTCGTTCAGGAACAGGTGGTTCCGGCAGTATTCCCTCTCTGTTTCGAAAAACTCCCTGCTGCCGGCATCCACCCGCGAAAGCAGTTCCTCCAATTCTCGGAAACGTCTGGTCAGGTCACTTTCCGGACGTACCTCGATAGCCGGAAGCGGTTCTGCATCGGCGTTGCAGCGCAAAGGATACTCATAATTGTTGATGAACACCGAACGTCTTCCCTTGCGCAGGGAATAAATCTTGTTCTGAGGTACCTTACCTCGCATGGAAAGGTCGTACTTTTTCAGAATGAAACATTGCGACTTGTACTTGTCTTTATGCAGATAAAAGAGTTTTCCCGTATCGTCGAGCGACTGGAAATCGGAAGCAAACATCAGCAAGCGTCCTGCCAGCCGCACCCGATCTATCTGATAATAATACGAGTCGACCAGCATCAGTCCCGGATCGTGACTCTCACGAACCGTACCCGTTGCCTTCAGTTCCTCTTTCAGTGTCTGCAACTCACGGTCCACTCCCTGCAAGTTCAGCAGGTACCCTTCGGCACTCTGACGTATTGCCGCGGAAAGCATTTCCTCCGTAACATTCTTCTGCGTCACGTCGCTCCACAGACAATGTACCAGCAACAGACAGTCCGACAGGCGGACGGCCTCCGAACCGTTCAGGAAAGCCGATGCACGCAGTAGCTTGACCATCTTCTTCCAGCGGCGGTCGGACACATACAGCGGAAGATCTGCCGACTCATCATTCTGCAAGCGACGGTTGTATTCCTCTATCTTTTCCTTCAGCAGATGAATCACTTCGAAAATGGAATAATGCAAGGTAATGCCTGCTATCTGCTGCTGCCATCCGCTATACTCCTCGTCGCCGATGGCAAGTCCCTCCGATACATACGGCTCGCTCTCGTCGGCCGAAGCAATCATCCGGTCGAAATCGGACAAATCTTCCACCCCTGTCACCATGACACGCAACAGAAAACGGTCCCACAAAGCCTCCAGTCCCTGACCTACCGCCGGCAACTCATTCGATGCCGCCACCAGTCCTTTAAGCGGAAGCTGCATCGTCACCCGTCCGTTGCGGAAAATCTTCTCATTGATAGCCGTCAGCAACACATTCTGAATAGCCGGTCCCGCCTTCCAGATTTCGTCAAGAAATACCACCGTAGCCGAAGGCAGATACCCTTCGGTCACACGTTCGTACGTATCGCCTTCCTTCAGTTTCGAAATGGAAACCGGTCCGAAAATCTCATCGGGCGTACTGAAACGCGACATCAGATACTCGAAAGCCTCTCCGCCGCGGAAAGCCAGTTTCAGGCGGCGTGCCACCATACTCTTTGCCACTCCCGGAGGTCCCAGCAGAAAGATGCTCTCGCCTGCCACGGCAGAAAGCAGCGACAGCGCGATGACATGCTCCTTGCCGAACACCCGTTCGTTCAACTGCTGCAACAACTGTTGTATGCGTAATCTCAAATCGTCCATGCTTTAGGGTTTTAATTGATTTTTCTTCGCCTGCCAAGCCACCCTTCCCGTCTGCATCACGACAGAAAGAAATATCAGTCCCAGTCCGGTATAAAAACTGAAGTTCAAGTCCTTTGCTTCCCGAAAGATAATCATTGCCAGAATGATGCTGTAAATAGGCTCCAGATTGTAAGTAAGATTGAACGTAAACGCCGAAATCTTCTTCAGCACCTGTATCTGAAGGATATACAACAGAACGGTACACACTGAAGCAAACACCAGCAAATAGCCGAAATCGGTAGCCGAAGGCAATATGGTAGGTACAGGAAAGAAATACAGATACAAAGGCAACATGCAGGTCAGGCCCGCAAATCCCCCTCCCATTTCATAGAGCAAGGTAATGCCCAACGGATAACCCGATGCCACTTTCTTGTTGCAGATGGTAAACAAGGAAGCCAGTGCCGACGACACCACTCCCATGAGAATACCCGTCCGATAACGGGTATCGAAATGAAAGATGAGCACAATGCCCGCCACTCCTATCAGACTGAATACGATTTCGCTTGCCGATACGCGGTGACGGTTGATAAGCGGATCGAACAAGGCGGTGAAGAAACTCATCAGCGACAGGCAGACCACCCCGATAGATACGTTCGATGCCTTGATACTGCCATAGAAAAACAGCCAGTGTACTGCCAGCAACAATCCTACCGAGGCAATACGCAGAGCATCGCGAACTGGAAGTTTACGCAGTTTCTTCAGCAGGAAAAGTACGATATAAAACAACACACCTGCAAAAAGCATACGATACCACACCAGCAGTCCCTCGTTCAGGGTAATCAAACGCCCGAATACTCCCGTACCTCCGGCTATCAGTACCGAAAGATGAAGTTTGATAAAAGCCTCTTTCATTCGTCTTATTTTTTGTCGGCGCAAAGGTACAAAACAATTTTGTAGCACAGGAGGTAGACGCTACAAAAAGACGAATACGGTCATTGACAAAAAGACAGAAAAAAAGCATTTGCACAGACAAATAAAGGCAATATCTCTCCAACAGCTAACAAGCCTCAGCTATAAAAAGTGTCTTCTGCGTGTAGGAAATGGCCTCCTGCCGAAAATCATGTCCGCCAAAGGGCCTTTTCTACAGGTTGGCAGCGGTAATTGGGGGACATTCCTGCGAAAATGGAAAGACTTTCCTGCGGAAAAACTCAAAAGCAGAACACAAACTCAAAAGTTTTTGTACAAATTTTCTCAAAACGTCGGGACATTTTACCCAAAACCTCGTGACATTTTGCATGAACATGCCCAGAAAAGGGTGAAAAATCCCCGACAAGCAGCAGCAAGACGCCAGATACTCTTCTTCTGCCGTCGAAAGCCAGCCGTCATTTTGCTTTTCTTTCCGCTTTATACCATCCGGATATTCCCGTTTCACGTTCATCCGAAGCAAAAGCACGACTTTAGGATTATATTTCTGACATTCTGAAAATCCGCGACTTCATACCGTTGCGTTTTTCCGGCACTTCCTCATCTAATGTCCGAAAAAAAAGATTCTCAGACAGATGAATTGACTTTTTGTCAAAATGAAATGTTTTTGTTCTATCCCAAAGTTTCCTTCCGACGCAAGACTCATCTTACTCAATCTTCATGGTCTGCATCTGCTCCTTGGTTGTTCCGAAACGCTTGCCGTACCAAGTCCAGTAGTACGTGGCAGCCCAGAGAAACAAGCGTTTGCTCAGCGGCATGGTGGCACGTATCGTACGGTAACTCCCGCTTCCGACAGATTTCGCCAGTTTCTTGACCGCTCTGACCGCTACATAACGGAACGGGGTGCCAAGAATCGCTTCTCCACTTCCCAATGCCAGCACCGAACCTATCTGATAGCCGTTCTTCCGGCAGAAGAAACGAAGCATCTTCAAGGCGATGTCGTTTTGCTGATGCTCCAGAAAACCGCAGTTAATCAGGATAGACACAATTGGTTTCCGCTTCGGAGGATTGGCTTCCAGATACTTCAGGAAATTCAGGAAACCTACCGGAAGCGAATCGGCATAAAGCGGAAACACCAGCAACACATCGGAATACTCCGACATCCTCCGGCAGAGTTCGGCATGATTGCTCTTCGATATATTGAAATAGTCTGACGGCAACTGACAGTTGGCCGAAAAGATTTCGGCATATTGCCGCGAATTAGACTTCGGTGCCCTCGGGCTGCCGTTCAGAATCAGCACGTTTCCCATTTTTCTACAATTTCTTTTACCACATCGTTCAACATGGCCTCGGTTGTAAACTTCACTTCATAACTCTCAAAACTCATATTGATGGCATTACGGGCTATCAGTTGCCGGAAAATCTCCTGCTCTTCGGGCGAGATGTCACCGTAGGCAAGAATCGTGGCTTTCTTCATCGTCACGGCACGCTGCACGTGATGCGTTTCTCCCTTGTGGATGCGTATAAAAGCCTGCTGCACGGGGATGGCACGCTCCAGCATGGTTTTCATCACGCTGTCGTAGCCGCCGTAACACAGCCGACTGACATACAGTACCGTATCGCTTGCGGCGATATACGGATAAACCCGGGTGGCGTCGTCACGAATCACACATTTGCCCGGCGTCTTTGTCCAGCATCCAAAGCATCCCATGCAGTTGGCTATCCGCAGGGATGACAAATCGATATATTTCACCGCCTCGTTCTTCAGAAAACTCACGTCGACAGGGCGGTCGGTCATAATCAGTTTCATACTCTTTCTGTTTATGTTTGAAAGAACTTCAAATGTCTTTTAAACGGCCAAACCGTCTAAATCAGAACAAGGGTACTTTCACTTTAGTTCATAACCAGCCTGCCGTATATGTTTTTTTATGAAAATATTAGTTAACTGAATATGAACGGAAAAGCACTGTAACCTTTTTTAGACATCTATACCGTGCGTATTATAAAATCTTTACTATATTTGTCACCGACCTTATTCATTAAAAGCCCAATAAGGGCTTACGCATTAACAAAAACTGCTTATACTATGGATAGAACAAACGTTATCGGAGAAAAGATCAAAGGTCTCAGAATGGCCAAAGAAATAAGTCTGGATGAACTGGCAGACCGTACCGGCCTCGCCATCGAACAAATAACCCGCATCGAAGAAAATATTGATATTCCGTCGCTTGCTCCACTGGTAAAACTGGCACGCGCCTTGGGAGTACGTCTGGGAACCTTCCTCGACGACCAGCCCGACGAAGCCGGTCCGGTAGTATGCCGGCGCGGAGAAGCTGACGATACCATCAGCTTTTCGAACAATGCACTCGACGCCCGGCAGCATCTACATTATCATGCCCTGTCGCGCAGCAAGACCGACCGACACATGGAGCCGTTCATTGTCGACATCGATGCAGACGGGAACAGTGAATTCAATCTCTCGGCACACGAAGGAGAAGAGTTCATCATGGTACTGAAAGGAACGCTGGAAATTAACTATGGCAAGTATACGTATCTGCTGGAAGAAGGAGATACCATTTACTATGACTCTATCGTACCGCATCACGTTCATGCATTCGAGGGACAGGAAGCCCGCATCCTGGCCGTTATCTATACTCCCATCTGATAAACCGACTGCGTATGATACAATTATCGGAAAGAACATTGGGCGACTGGCTGGAGCACTGGGCCGCCGAAACGCCCGACAAGGAATATATTGTATACTCCGACCGTAACCTGCGTTTTACGTGGAGTCAGTTCAACCGCCGTGTAGACAATATGGCAAAGGGATTGCTTGCCATCGGCATTACGCACGGCACGCATGTAGGAATATGGGCACGAAACGTCCCCGACTGGCTGACGTTTCTTTATGCCTGTGCCAAGATTGGTGCGGTAGCCGTTACCGTCAATACCAACTACAAGCAGGCGGAGCTGGAATACTTGTGCGAGAACTCGGACATGCATACACTTTGTATTGTCGACGGAGAAAAGGACAGTAACTTTGTGGAAATGACGTACCGCATGCTTCCCGAGCTGAAAACATTCGAGCGTGGTCACATGAAAAGCAAGCGTTTCCCGCACATGCGAAACGTCATCTATATCGGTCAGGAAAAGTATCGCGGCATGTACAATACGGCGGAGATTCTGCTGCTGGGAAACAACATCGACGATACAGTACTCGACGAGGCAAAGAAAAAAGTCAACTGCCACGATACAGTAAACATGCAATATACTTCGGGTACGACGGGCTTCCCCAAGGGAGTGATGCTTACCCACTATAATATTGCCAACAACGGATTCCTGACAGGAGAGCACATGAAGTTCACTTCCGACGACAAGCTCTGTGTCTGCGTACCGCTGTTCCATTGTTTCGGGGTGGTGCTCGCCACCATGAACTGCCTGACGCACGGCTGTACGGAAGTCATGGTAGAACGGTTCGACCCGCTGCTGGTGCTCGCTTCCATCCATAAGGAACGCTGTACGGCACTCTACGGGGTACCGACCATGTTCATTGCCGAACTGAATCATCCGATGTTCGACCTGTTCGACCTGTCCTGCCTGCGCACGGGTATCATGGCAGGATCTCTCTGTCCGATAGAGCTGATGAAGCAGGTGGAAGAAAAAATGTTTATGAAGGTAACCAGCGTATATGGTCTGACAGAGGCCTCGCCGGGCATGACGCACAGCCGCATCGACGATCCGCAGGAGGTACGCTTCACTACGGTAGGACACGACTTCGAGTTTACGGAAGTAAAGGTTCTCGATCCGGAAACGGGTGAAGAATGTCCACAAGGCGTACAGGGCGAAATGTGCAACCGTGGATACAATACCATGAAAGGGTACTACAAGAATCCAGAAGCTACTGCCGAAGTAATAGACAAGAACGGCTTCCTGCACTCGGGCGACCTGGGTGTAAAAGACGAGAACGGTAATTACCGCATCACGGGACGTATCAAGGACATGATTATCCGTGGAGGAGAGAATATCTATCCGCGCGAGATAGAGGAATTTCTCTATCAGATGCCGGGCATAAAGGATGTACAGGTGGCAGGTGTCCCCTCGAAAAAATACGGCGAGGCGGTGGGAGCCTTCATCATCCTGCACGAAGGATGTACGATGAACGAATACGATGTCCGTGAGTTCTGTGAAGGAAAGATTGCACGCTACAAGATTCCGAAATACATTTTCTTTGTAAAGGAATTCCCGATGACGGGAAGTGGAAAGATTCAGAAGTTCAAACTGAAGGATTTAAGTCTGGAACTTTGCCGGCAGCAGGGCATTGAAGTGATTTAAGATTATAAAAAAGAGGTCGCCTCAAAATAGAATTACAGAAGTAAAATCTTACATACAGATTGAAACTTAGAAATAAAAAATCTCCTACAAAAGTAGGAGATTTTTATGTTACCGGCACATACAGCCTGTTTGTTTATCAGCTTATTTTACAATTTTCACCAGAATCGTCTTGCCATCCGGCTCGCCTTTGGTATTGTAAGTTTCCGATTTTACCAGACCGATACCTTCGGCATACCATTCAGTCACACGGATAGTTTCCGATTTCAGCACAATCTTTGTACGTTTCAGGTATGAAATCTTGATACAATCGAACTTACCGGCAGTTGTACTGACCTGTTCCGTTCCCATGTAAGCTGCGCCCGAAATAGTCACTTCATTCTTCAACATGTTTGAAATCAGCGAATAAGAGCGATCAGGAATAGCTTCACCTGCATTGGCCTGCTTTTTGATCGTGAAAGAATTATCCCCTTTCAGCTTCAAATCGTCTGCCATAGCCTGACGTGCCTTCGAGTCATATTTGGCCGGATCAGAATCCGATTTGATATAAGGGCCGTACATCAAGTCTTCCTGACAGGTAGTTACATTACCATCGTAACTCCAGTTATAAAGTGTATAGCTGGTATTGTTCTTTGTCTTGTTGGTTACAATCTTAGCCAAGTACTGCGCACTTGCTCCTGAAGCGTTATTCACCCCATTATATACTGTAACCGTTTCGTTCGACAGGCTTTGTCCTGCCTCATCATAATTTACGTAGTGCAATTCTGTACCATTAGTTGTACAGAAATATTGTGCCTGCATGGTATGGCATGCCAGCAAGGCAACAATGGCCAACAGCATCTTTTTCATAATTTATCTTTTTTAAATTCACAGCTTTATTGTCGTGCAAACATACGAATTTCTTTTCAGCAAACATATTCATTAAGTTAATTTTCTCGTTATCTTTGCAACACATTAACATAAAAAGATAAAATTATGGGCTTATTATCATCCTTATTCGGAGGAAGCAAACCGAGCGAAGACCAACAAGCTAAACAGGAAAAGAAAAATTTCGAAATCCTGAAATACGACGGCATACGCGCACACAACATGCATCAACTGGCTTATGCCATAAAATGTTTCGAACAAGCCATAGAGCTGAACGATGAGCCGGAAACATTACAACTGCTTGCTAATGCTTACGTGGAAGCGGGACGTACCGACGATGCACGCATCACTCTCGACCGCCTGATTGATAAGACTCCCGAAAACGTAAAAGGTCTGCTGTCGCTGGCCAGCATCTGCTACATGCAGGAAGATTACGAAAGCATGGACGACGCTTGTCAGAAAGCCATCAAGCTCGACGAAACCAATGCCCTTGCCTACTACCTGGCAGCCAAGGCTGCACGTGGCATAAAGAACGACTTGCAAGCTATCGTCATGCTGACTAAGGCTATTGCCCAGAACGAAGAATATGCCGCTGCCTATCTCCTCCGTGCCGAGGTCTTGTGGGACATGCGTCAGGCTAAAGATGCCATGGGCGATCTGGAAAAAGTTCTTTCCATTGCTCCCGAAGAAGAAGATGCTCTCTTGCTGAAAGGAAAGATACATGCGGCACTCGGTGAAACTCAGGAAGCCTATACATGCTTCGATCAAGTACTGGAAATCAACCCGTTCAATGAAAAGGCTTACTTGCTGAAAGGAGAAATGCTGGCTGAACAGAAGGAATTCGACAAGGCTGTCGAACTGTATACCGAAGCAACTGAACTGATGCCTCAGAATGCTGTCTTCTATCAGGAAAGAGGACGTATCCGCCTGCTGAAAGGAGATAAGGACGGTTCGGTGGAAGATATGAAAAAAGCAATCGAACTGAATCCTGAAAACGAAAAGCAGATTACAGGAAATTACGACAACTTTAAGCAGAACGCTGCTCCAGGCATATATTAAATTACATAAAAAAGTCGTTTCAGTCTTCAAGATAAATACGACTGAAACGACTTTTATTCTTTATTTTAAGTAAGACCAATATCCGGTTTTATCAGAAACGATAACCTACAGTAATCAAGAAAGCCAGATTCTTATTGCTTTCATGAGCCCAGCTTTCCTTTATCATATTGGTAAATCCATACTGGCCTGTCAGATTCAATAAATATCTATATCCTAACTCAAAGCCTACTCCGTACTGCAAGCCTACTGCACAGCGGTTCATCATAGCCTCATCGGCTCCATCCACTTTCTTAAACAACTTAGTTCCTACTTCAACTCCTCCTTGTTCAACCGTCATTTTTCCCCCCAAGCCAAAGCCTACATACGGACCGGCATTGATAACGAAAGTATTTCCTTCACTGATAGGAAGTTTCACAGCTGCAAGCAAAGGTATATCCAGATAAACGGGATTAAACTTCGCAGTAGCTCCGTCTTCCGATTCCTTACAGCCCTTGCTCGTAAAATTCAATCCGGTCTGGAAAGCCCACATATCTGTAATAGCATAATCCATTCCTACTCCTACTGAATAGCCAATCTTCATGTCTGCATCACTATTGGTGATGTTTGCCATAGACATACCGGCATGCACGTCAAATCTTGCCTGAGAAAAGCCTGCCAGTGTACATAATCCCAATACAACGGTTAATAATAACTTCTTCATAGCGCTTATTGTTTTTTAAGGTTCTTGTCCCCCAAAGAATCTTGGGATTTGTTTTTCGAAGTGTAGGGACTGCCTTCTTTACCAAGGCACACTCCTGTTTGTTTTGTGTTCTTTAGCAAAGTTAAACAAATCTTACAGAATAACAAACTCAAGCAGAAAGAATTAATAAAAAATGGCTCTACCTATAACAAAAAAATCCCGTCCAAAAGATGAACGGGATTCAGAAACAAAGATATTTTATAATTTAACTTTTTTCTTGACGGATTTCGATTCGTTATGCAAACGGTCGAGCGCTGTTACCACATAACTGTATTTCGTTTTTCCATCTTCATATGGAAGTTTATAAAAAGTATCATTAGTGACTGCCACTATATGAGAAGGATCATTCAAATTCACCTTCTCCTTATTTGCAAACCGATATACCACATATTGTACAGCCTTATCCATTTCGTCCTTCGCTTTTGGAGCCGTCCAGAAAAGAATATAACCATCGGCTGTCCACACAGGCTTCAGTTTCTTCACCTTGCCGGGAGCTTTATCATCGATAAAGGGAGATGTAGGAAGTAATGCGGGATATTTGTGATAGACATTTACCAGCATGTTACGATAGTTCCCTCTGTTTTCTACAACAGCTGCAGCGTACCACTGACAACTACCTTGTATCGTAGGAAACATACGCTGCAATTTATACTTAGCCGGCATCTGGTTTTGTGCAGGATTCTTTGGGTCGGCTTTCGACACCGTTCGTATCACATCCTGTCCGATGAACAAAGGACGTGCAGCAGAATTACGTGCCCACCAGCGAACCAGCTTTTCATAATCAGCAGCCGGATGTCCGATTTCCCAATAAATTTGAGGAATGTTATAGTCCACCCAACCATTGTTTACCCAAAGCAAGACATCGGCATACAAATCATCATAGTTCTGAAGTCCGTTCGTATCACTACCATTCGGATTAGACCGCTTATTGCGGTATATACCAAAAGGTGAAACTCCAAATTTAACCCAAGGCTTGCAACTGCGTACGGTTTCGTGTATCTCCTTTATCAATACGTTTACATTATCTCTTCTCCAGTCGGCCTTGCTGGTAAATCCACGTCCGTAAGCAGCAAAACTGACGTTATCGGGGAACTCCTCTCCTGGAATCGGATAAGGATAGAAATAGTCATCCATGTGAATGGCATCTATGTCATAACGAGAAACTATATCGCGTACTATTTTACAGATATAGGCTCTCGATTCAGGATAGCCCGGATCGAAATACAACTGTCCGCCGTAGCGTACAAAAAGTCTTGGATATTTATTATAAGGGTGCATGGGCGACAAGGCTGTAGTTCCCTTTGTCTGAGCCCGATAAGGATTGATCCACGCATGAAGTTCCATTCCGCGTTTATGACATTCTTCTACCATAAACTGGAGAGGATCCCATCCCGGCTGAGGTGCTTTACCTTGTAATCCTGTGAGAAACCGGCTCCACGGTTCATAAGTCGATGCATAAAGGGCATCACACTCGGCACGAACCTGAAATATTATGGCATTGATGCCAGCACCTTTCAGATTGTCTAACTGTCTGATCAGGGTAGCTTTCATCTGCTCTGTCGGCATACCTTGAAACTGCCCATTCACACATTGTATCCATGCACCGCGAAATTCACGCTTCGGATAAGTTTGCGCCTCAACGCTTCCGGCAATCAGTAAAAGCATTGCCAGGCAAACCAATAAAACTTTTGATTTCATATTTTTTATTCATTATTATCGAGAGGGCAAAGATAACGAAAAAAATAATCACGAACTTTCTTTTTGCTTAATCGTTACAAAAGAATATCGATATAGAAAAGCATGCAGAAAAGACTGCGTTTTGCTGCGATAATACTGTTAAAGAGATATATATCCAGCTAATTTTGCCGGTAAAGAATGAAAACTTCTTTAAAATATATCACTATCTTTGCCTATTGAAACTAAACGATTCTAAGCATGTCTGACAGCAAATACATATCTATAAAAGGCGCAAAGGTGAATAACCTGAAGAATATCGATGTCGATATACCTCGTAATAAGTTAGTTGTTATCACTGGATTATCGGGATCGGGAAAATCCTCACTGGCTTTCGATACCTTGTATGCCGAAGGACAACGCCGCTATGTGGAGAGTCTTTCATCGTATGCACGCCAGTTCTTGGGACGAATGAGCAAACCTGAATGTGACTTTATCAAAGGTATTCCGCCTGCAATTGCTATCGAACAGAAAGTAATCAGCCGGAATCCGCGTTCCACTGTAGGGACATCGACGGAAATATATGAATATCTCCGCCTGCTTTTTGCACGTATCGGCAAGACTTATTCTCCCGTAAGCGGACAACTTGTAAAGAAAGACAGTCCGGAAGATATTGTAAACTGTATGCTTTCATACCCCAAAGGTACACGCTACACGGTACTGACACCTATTATCCCTCGCGAGGGACGCAATGAAGCCGAACAGATAGACATGGACATGAAACAAGGTTTTACCCGTCTGGAAGTAAACGGTGAAATGACACGTATGGAAGAATATCAGTACAACCCTGACGATACTGTATATCTGCTGGTCGACCGCATGAGTTGTGATGACACCAAAGATGCTGTCAGCCGCCTGACCGACTCTGCCGAAACGGCTATGTACGAAGGAGACGGGGCTTGTATGTTACGGTTTTATCTGCCCGACGGCACAACCAAACTGCATTCATTCAGTACCAAATTTGAAGCTGACGGAATGAAGTTCGAAGAGCCCAGCGACCAAATGTTTTCATTCAACTCTCCTATCGGTGCATGTCCTACCTGCGAAGGATTCGGAAAGATTATCGGTATCGATGAACATCTTGTAGTTCCCAACCGTGCCCTGAGTGTATACGACGGTGCCGTCATGTGCTGGCGAGGCGAAAAGATGAGTGAATGGCTCACCGAATTCTTGCGCGAAGCTCCGGCTCATGATTTCCCTATTTTTGAACCTTATTATAATCTGACCCAGGAACAGAAAGATTATCTCTGGCACGGACCACGCGATAAGGTATGTATTGATTCATTCTTCAAAATGCTGGAAGAGAATCAATACAAAATACAATATCGTGTAATGCTGGCACGTTACCGGGGTAAGACTACTTGCCCCGAATGTCACGGAAGCCGCTTGAAGAAAGAAGCTCTCTACGTGAAGGTAGGAGGACGTACCATAGCAGAACTGGTGGAAATGCCAGTCTACCAGTTGAAGGAATTCTTCCGTACGCTTCAATTGGACGAACATGACCAACTGATAGCTCAGCGTCTGCTGAACGAAATAAACAACCGACTTACTTTCCTGCTCGACGTAGGACTGGGATATCTGACTTTAAACCGACTCAGCAACTCGCTTTCGGGTGGTGAAAGTCAGCGTATCAATCTTGCCACATCGTTAGGAAGCAGTCTGGTAGGCTCTCTTTACATATTGGATGAACCGAGCATCGGTCTGCACAGCCGTGATACGGACAAGCTTATCAAGGTACTTCGCCAATTGCAACAGTTGGGCAATACGGTTGTTGTAGTAGAACATGATGAAGAAATCATCCGTGCTGCCGATTATATTATTGACATAGGTCCTAAGGCCGGTCGACTGGGAGGAGAAATCGTCTATCAGGGAGATATGAAAGACCTGAAACCCGGAAGTAACAGTTATACGGTAAAATATCTGCTTGGAGAAGAAACCATCGAACGTCCGCAGACCCACCGGTCGTGGAATAACTACATAGAAATAAAAGGTGCAAGAGAAAACAACCTGAAAGGTATTGATGTACGTTTTCCGCTCAACGTAATGACAGTTGTAACCGGAGTGAGCGGCTCGGGAAAAAGTACTTTGGTACGTGATATTTTCTACAAGGCCTTAAAACGGGAATACAGCGAAAGTAGTGACCGTCCGGGTGAATTTGTATCCCTGGAAGGTGATATCCAGATGGTAAAAGACATAGAGTTTGTCGATCAGAATCCGATAGGTAAATCGTCGCGCAGCAATCCTGTCACTTACATCAAAGCATACGATGAAATAAGAAAACTGTTTGCAGACCAACCCTTATCTAAACAAATGGGCTATTCGGCAGGATACTTTTCTTTCAATACCGAAGGAGGGCGATGTGAAGAATGTAAGGGAGAAGGAACCGTCACGGTAGAAATGCAGTTCATGGCCGATCTGGTGCTGGAATGTGAGTCGTGTCACGGCAAACGTTTCAAGAGCGATACGTTGGAAGTACGCTATGAAGGGCAGAATATCTACGACATACTTGAAATGACAGTCAACCAGGCCATTGAATTTTTCGATGGACACGGACAGAAAAAAATTGTGAAAAAGCTTTTGCCTTTGCAGGAAGTCGGATTAGGATACATCAAACTGGGACAATCTTCCTCTACACTTTCGGGAGGAGAAAACCAGCGCGTAAAACTGGCTTATTTTCTGAGTATAGAAAAATCGCAACCCACTATTTTTGTATTTGACGAACCAACTACCGGCCTCCATTTCCACGATATCAAGAAATTACTGAAAGCTTTCGATTCATTGATTGCACGCGGACATACTGTTGTCATCATCGAACACAACATGGATGTCATAAAATGTGCTGACTATGTAATCGATCTCGGTCCGGAAGGAGGAGATATGGGAGGCAACCTCGTGGTTTGTGGTACTCCGGAAGAAGTAGCTCGTTGCGGAGCGTCATATACAGGACAATATTTAGCCGAAAAGATGCAATAAAAGCCTCATTGCAGACAAAAGGAAGCATATAAAGAACTTTTTTTTATATTTTTTCATAAAAACAGCAAACAATTCTTACCTGTTTGCTGTTCTTAGTTTTTAGACTTAACCTAAAACGAGAGATCTTATGAAAAAAAAATTGCTTTTAATCTGCACTTGTTTCTTTGCCTGCATCAGCATAGCGATGGCACAAGTATCAAAGATGACAGGAGTGGTCATCTCTGAAGAAGACAATCTCCCTATCGTGGGAGCTTCCGTTCTTATCAAAGGAACCAACACAGGAACAGTTACCGACATCGATGGTAAATTTACGCTTAGCAACATTCCGGAAAATGCCAAGAAGGTAATTATATCATTTATCGGTATGCAAAGCCGCGAACTTGACATCAAGCCAGAACTAAACGTTACGCTTCAACCGGATACCAAGGTGCTGGATGAAGTTGTGGTGACAGGTTACGGAGTGACCAAGAAAAGCACATTCACAGGAGCCGCCAACGTGGCAAGTCCTACTACCCTTGAATCACATACGGATGCCAACTTTATGAAAGCACTGGAAGGAAGTATGCCGGGTGTACAGATGAACAACTCAACAAGCATGCCGGGTGCTCAGGCTAATGTCTACATCCGAGGTGAAAGTTCCGTGAACTCGGGTACACAGCCTCTTTATATCATCGACGGCATGCCGATGAATTCGGATACGGATGCCGCATCGGTTAGCAACAACCGTGCATTCAACCCGCTGGCTAATATCAATACAGCCGATATAGAAACAATTACAGTCTTGAAAGATGCCAACGCTACGGCCATCTACGGTTCGCGTGCAGCCAACGGAGTCATCGTCATCACGACCAAAAAGGGACAGGAAGGTGCCATGCATATTGACCTGGATATCAAACAGGGATTCACAACCATTGCTCCAAACAACTTCTCTTTCTGCAACGCACAGCAGACCGCTGATTTGTTCGCTCAAGGACTGGTAAACAGCAACCCGGAGAAATACACTTACGAATCGGCTATGGCCAAGATCAAATCAGACTACAACTGGGACGGGATTCAGAGTTACGACTGGATCGATGCCATCACACGTACCGGATATTATCAGGACTACAACCTCAGTTTCAGCGGCGGAAACGGCAAGACACGCTACTACGCCAGTGTAGGTTACCTGAATCAGGAAGGCGTAGCCATCAACAGCGGTATGAAACGATACTCTGCCCGCCTCAATCTGGAAACGTCATACAAATGGTTCAGCTTCGGATTCAATACCTCATTCGCGCTGGCCGACATGGATGCCTTCTCACAATCAACCGGAGGTTCCTTCTCGAATCCGTTTGTTAGTGCGACCATGAAGGCGACACCTCTCGATCCGTTCTACAACGAAGACGGCAGTTATAACACCAGTATCTCGTATAACCCGCTTGCCGTATACGACAAGGATGAAGGAGATATCTATAATACAAAAACTACAACGATCAATCTGAATCCTTATTTCGCCATCGATTTCGGAAAGGGATTCATTCTGAAAACATCATTAGGTATCAACTCATATGGCACACGCCAGTACGATTTCTGGAGCTGGTACAATAATCAGGGAGCAAACGACAACGGACGTGGCATGCAATATAATTCGAATACCACCACCATTACATGGACCAATACATTGAACTGGATGCATACTTTCAATGAAAAGCATAATCTGAACATTATGCTCGGACAAGAAGCACAGTGGAAGAATTACTGGAATGAATCGTATGCAGGCATCAACTTTCCGCTGAGAGGATATCGGGAACTGAATATGGCCGGTTCTTCTTACGGCAATCCGTCGTATGTTACCCGTCAGGCACGTCTGGCTTCTTTCTTTCTGAATGCCAGCTACGATTATCTGGGCAAATATTACGGACAGGTAAGCTTCCGTCGTGACGGTTCGTCGGTATTCGGCAGTAATAACCGCTGGGGTAACTTCTGGTCGGTAGGCGGCAAATGGCGTATCTCTGAAGAAGAATTCTTGAAAGACAATGACCTCTTGACCAACCTGGCACTGCGTGCAAGCTACGGAACGGTAGGTAATCAGGATATTGACTGGTATGCGGCCCGTGGTTTCTACAGCGCCGGATACAACTATGACAGCACGCCGGGTATCGTTCCCGTATCGTTGAATCTTCCCGACCTGGGATGGGAAACCAGCAAGAAGCTGAATATCGGAATCGACCTTACACTTGCCAGAAGATGGAACCTGACTGTAGATTTCTACAACGAGGCTACTTCCAACATGCTGTTTGAGCTGCCTATCTCTCAGGTTACCGGCTTGAGCAAAGTATATCAGAACATCGGATCGATGAGAAACCGAGGTGTGGAAATAGGTCTGAACGGTACCATCCTGCAAACCAAGGGATGGACATGGACAGCATACGCCAACGTTACACTCAACCAAAACCGTGTTACGAAACTTTCTGGAGGAAAACCGATTGAAGGTACCTATACAATCCAACAGGAAGGCTATCCTTTAAGACAATTCTATATGGTAGAATATGCAGGTGTAGACCCGAATACGGGAAATCCGTTATGGTATAAAAATGCTTCAGGCGACGAAACCACAACCAACTGGAACGAATGTGAGAAAAGATACCTCGGTTCGGCCGACCCTAAAGCCTATGGAGGTTTCGGCACACGCGTACAATGGAAGAACTTCGACTTCTCGGCCGACTTCAATTACCGACTGGGAGGTAAAGTTTATGCTGTTTCGAACCGCTTCTTCAACGCCGCAGGAAGTCAGGGGAATGTCACTCCTACAACTTATCTGTATGAGAATGCATGGACCGAAAACAACCGTTACACCGATGTTCCCAAGTATGTATACGGAAATACCACAGGAGAAAATAATCATTCTTCACGGTTCTTGTATAGCGGAAACTTCTTGCGCGTAAAGAATCTGCAACTGGGATATACACTGCCTAAAGGACTTTTGAAAAAAGCGCTGATAGACAACATGCGTATCTATGTATCTGTTGACAACATCTATACATTCAAGGCAAAGGATTTCGTAGGTTACGATCCTGAAACATATACAAGCGGATTGATTTCATTCCAGTATCCATCTACAAGAACATTCCTTGCCGGAATTACTCTCGGATTTTAAATAAATATGTTTAACGAATCAAACAAGAACGAAATATGAAGAAGTTTATCACTCGCCTGCTTATCTGTTCAGCCCTGGCCGGGAGCTTTGCTTCCTGCAGCAATTTCTTCGATACAGAGTACAACGAAGGAATAGATGTCGACAACGGACTGACAAGTGTGGACAACCTGAAATATGCATTGAACGGAACTTATTATCAATTGTTCGCGTTCTATTTTGCCGGAAACTATTCGCTTACCATCGGCGATATGGCCGGTGACATGGCTTACCTGAACGGCTCCGCCAATCATTGGACTACCATTAACCACTATAGTATAACTCCCGACGACTCTTATCTGAGTGGTATATGGGAATATGGTTATAAGGTGGTAGACAATGCTTCACGTATCATTAAAGCGGGGAAAGAACTGGAAGCAACCGTTGCCGATGCCGATAAAGCCGCATTGAAACAATATATGGCGGAAGCCTACGGACTGAGAGGATATGCCATGTTGTCTATGACCAATGTCTTCGGCAAGCAGATAAAGGTAAACGGAACAACAGACAACAGTGAGGCCATCGGTGTGGTGATTGTCGACGAACCGGTAAAAGCTTTCGAACAGGTCAGCCGTTCTACCGTAGGACAGTGCTACCAGGCTATACTGGACGACTTTAACAATGCCCTGACTTGTTACACAGAAAGTAAAACAGAAGGAAGAGGTACCAACCAGTATCTGTCTGTAGCAGCCATCGAAGGCCTGCTGGCGCGTACTTACTTGTATCTGGAAGACTTCAGCAACGCCGAGAAATATGCATCGAATGCACTCCAGCACTCAGGAAAGAAAGTTGTAGCGTATACTATAGACGACTACAAGAAACTGTATACAAGCGGCGACAGCAATTCGGAAAGCATCTTCCGTCTGGCCATCGATGTAAACAACAACTGGTCTGCCAACGCCTGTGGAAATGTATGGACTACCTACGGAGGTCTGCCAAGCCAGCGCATGCGTAACCTGATAGCAGACACTGACTGTAGAGGTTCACTTTATCTTCCTACCATCAAGAAAGGCTCGTATACCCAGCTACAATACGGTGGTAAATTCTGGTACGGAGGAGGAAACACGGCATACGCAACCAACTACATCGTCAATGCTCCCGAAATGGAACTGATTATCGCCGAATCGAAACTGCGTGCCGCACAACCCGACCTGAACGGTGCCAAGGAAGCACTGCTGACCGTTGCCAAGAGAAACTCGAAAATAACCAACATCAACGATTTAGGTGATACGAAAGACAAGGTATTTGCATTCCTGAAAGACGAACGTGCCCGCGAATTGTTCCAGGAAGGTTTCCGCTTCTACGACTTACGCCGTTGGGGTGAAAAGGCTGATGTATATGCAAACGTCGAAGATCAGGTTTCGTACAAATATACCAACTTCGATATTGCACAGTTCTGCTATCCTGTACCAAGCGATGAAATCAATGCCGGATTTGGTATCACCCAAACGCCAGACTGGAACAAATATCTGCCGAAATAAAGTCTTTTACTTGAAAAAATAGAACAAGTATCCCTACCCTATAGACCTAACATAGTTCATAGCGTAAAATTAGTATTTAAACCGCTTTGACAAAAACCTGACGCCCAGTACCGGGAAATGCAAGGAATTGTCGAAGCGGTTTTCCTTTTTTATAGAAAACACAGAAATAACTATCACTCGATTTCATCATATCCAGTACACATATTCCTTTATTTTATATGAAGGTACATCCATCTCACATGCCACAACGGCTTACCTATACCGACAAATTCTCAAAAACAGTTCCAATCAGTCCTCTCTCCTAACTTAGCAGCCCTTCTAAAAATTGGAACTATTTTTTAGAGGATACTTTGCCCTCCTTATAGCAAAATTCTTTTTATCTTTGCCCCAAGAGGGTTAGTAACACATTAATACTATAAAAACATGAACAAAAAACTTAACACACTCATGGGGTTGGGTATGTTCTTATTCGCAACTCCACTCATGGGACAGCAGTTCCCTTATCAAAACACCAATCTTACTCCTGAAGAAAGAGCATCCGACTTACTTGGACGACTGACTTTGGAAGAAAAAGCCGCACTCATGCAAAACGCCTCACCTGCCATACCACGACTGGGCATCAAGGCATACGACTGGTGGAATGAGGCACTCCACGGAGTAGGACGGGCAGGCATCGCTACCGTATTTCCGCAGACAATCGGAATGGCAGCTTCGTTCGATGACAATCTGATATATAAAGTCTTTACGGCTGTATCTGACGAAGCCAGAGCTAAATACACAAAATTCAGCCAATCGGACAATCTGCAACGCTATCAGGGACTGACATTCTGGACTCCCAATATCAATATATTCCGCGATCCCCGCTGGGGACGAGGTCAGGAAACCTACGGAGAAGATCCCTACCTCACCAGCCGGATGGGAGTTGCTGTAGTCCGTGGACTGCAGGGACCAGCAAACATGAAATACGACAAGCTGCACGCATGTGCCAAACATTACGCTGTTCACTCTGGACCCGAATGGAACCGACACAGTTTCAATGCTGAAAACATTGCTCCGCGTGACTTATGGGAAACTTATCTGCCTGCATTCAAAGCATTGGTAGAAGAAGCAAATGTCAAGGAAGTAATGTGTGCCTACAACCGCTTTGAAGGTGAACCTTGCTGCGGAAGCAACCGGTTGCTGATGCAGATATTGCGCGATGAATGGAAATATAAAGGAATCGTAGTATCCGACTGTGGTGCAATCAGTGACTTCTGGCACAAGGGTGCCCATGAAACTCACCCCGACAAGCAGACAGCCAGTGCAGGAGCCGTACTAAGTGGCACCGATCTGGAATGTGGAAACAACTATGAATCACTTCCCCAAGCAGTCAAAGACGGACTGATAAATGAAGAACAAATCAATGTTTCTGTCAAACGTTTGTTAACAGCCCGCTTCGAATTAGGTGAAATGGACGAACATGTATGCTGGGACTCTATTCCTTACTCGGTAGTAGACAGCAAGGAACATAAAGATCTGGCACTGGAGATTGCACGCAAGAGTATCGTTCTGCTACAAAACCACAACCATATCCTGCCATTAAAAAAAGGTATAAAAATAGCCTTAATCGGACCAAATGCAAACGATTCCATCATGCAATGGGGTAACTATAACGGATTCCCTTCGCATACTACAACCTTGTACGAAGCATTAAAACAACGTATTCCGGCTGATCAACTGATTTACGACTTGGGATGTGACCGCACCAACGACAGCAGTCTGGAAAGTGTTTTCGGACAATGCAACATTGATGGTAAGCCCGGATTCAGATCTACTTACTGGAACAACATTAAAATGGAAGGAAAGCCAGCAACCGTTACATACACAAGCACTCCATTCCATTTTACCACACTGGGAGCAACCGTTTTTGCTGCCGGAGTAAACATACAAGACTTCTCGGGCCGCTATGAATCGAACTTTACAGCCCAGAAAACCGAAGATATAAACTTCCATTTCGAAACGGAAGGAGCCATTCGTCTCAGCATCGACGGAAAAGAAGTAGCCAAAGGGGCATATCTGAAAAACAACATGAAACTATATACCTTGAAAGCTGAGAAAGGAAAGACATACAACATTCAAATTGACTTTATTTTCTACAGTAAAGACCGAGCAGCTCAATTGAATTTTGACATGGGCCGTCCTGTCCCCGTCAACTTGCAAGCTTCCATCGACAAGATGAAACCAGCTGATGTTATCGTCTTTGCAGGAGGTATCTCGCCTTCACTGGAAGGAGAAGAAATGCCAGTCAGTGCGGAAGGCTTCAAAGGTGGCGACCGTACCACCATCGAACTGCCAGCCATACAACGCCGTCTGGTCAGTGAGTTAAAGAAGCTGGGCAAACCCATCATCTTTGTCAACTATTCCGGTTCAGCCGTCGGTCTGGAACCTGAAAGCAAAATCTGCGATGCTATTCTTCAGGCATGGTATCCCGGTCAGGCTGGTGGCACGGCGATAGCCGATGTACTGCTGGGTGAATACAACCCTTCGGGCAAGCTGCCTGTCACTTTCTACAAGCATACCGACCAACTTCCCGACTTTCAGGATTACTCGATGAAAGGACGTACCTACCGCTATATGACCGAAACGCCGCTATATTGCTTCGGACATGGATTAAGCTATACGAAGTTTGAATATGGAACAGCTTCTTTAAACAATAATACCATGAGCAAAGGGAAAGAAATAACCCTTACCGTTCCCGTCCGTAATGCCGGAGAAACAAATGGAGAAGAGGTTGTACAAGTATATCTGAGTCGCCCGGACGACAAAGAAGCGCCTTCACATACACTTCGTGCCTTCAAGCGCGTATACATTCCCAAGGGAGAAACCGCCAATGTTAACTTCACGCTTAACGACGAAACCTTCCAATGGTTTGATACCAATACCAACACCATGCGTTTGGTCAAAGGCAATTATGAACTGCTCTACGGTGGAACTTCGGACGTAAATGCTTTACAAAAAATAAGTATCAGCATTTCCGAATAAAGATACCATATCGACAATTTAAATTCTATACAGAAAGACATATCCAGATAGAGTTATCATGTTGATAATTTAGAATATAAATCAACGATAAGCCTATCTATGGATATGTCTTTTGTTAAGAAAATCTCAACTTATAGCTCCAAAGAAAAGAACATTTTCTATCTTTGTAGAAACAAATATATCATGCCTACTAATAGAATACTGAAAAAGACATTTTTTATTTGCTTGATTTACTGTCTGACCATACTTCCGGTAACTGCTCAGACCAGCGTTCTATATTCTACTGAGAATCAAATATCAAGCAGCCTGATAAATGACATTTACCAAGACCGAAAAGGATTTATTTGGATAGCCACCGAATACGGTTTAAACCTGTTCGACGGCAATAAGTTTGTTACTTTCCATCATTCAGTCAACGACCCGACCTCACTTCTCAACGATTACGTATATTCGATATTCGAAGACAGTAAAAACAATCTTTGGATAGCTTCATTAGGAGGATTATTGAAATACGATCATAATACAAACTCCTTTGTAGAAGTTCCCCTTTATATGAACTCCAAACGCATAACGACCATGCATACAGTTCAAATTATCGAACGAAAAAATGGAGAAATATGGATAGCTTCTTCAGGAGGTGGTGTATTTAAGGCCGATAAAGAAGGAAAGCGTTGCGAATGTGTAATGGATTTTTATAAAAGAGGAATCCTCCACTTAAGTTCTATTTTGGAAGATAACAATGGCAACATATGGGCAGGAGCCGAAAATGATGGTCTGATTTGCTATAATCCCGAAACCCAAGCCATACAGATATTCCGTTCTCCATCTATCAGTGAAAACAATATATCCGATCTTGCTCAAGACAAAAACGGAAATATTTACATTGGTACCCTGACCGGAGGGCTTAACGTTTACTATGCAAATACAAAAAGCTTGGTGCAAATACCCTATAAAGGAAGATATGACCTGCAAATAAAGACCCTGAAATACATCGATAATCTATTATATATCGGGACAGATGGAGAAGGACTGAAATTCTATTCATCCGAAAACAATGAAATAACAGACTATTCATTAGAAAATGTTCCAATAAACATCAATGACGGCAAAGTACACTCCATACTGATAGACCGCGATAAAAACCTTTGGCTTGGATTGTTCCAACGAGGAATTGCTTTTATACCAATGAAGCGCAATCCATTTCTTTACCACGGACGTAAACAAATATACGACAACCCCATCGGACATAATTGTGTAATGTCTGTCTTTCAGAACCATAACAAAGAACTATTTGTAGGTACCGACAATGATGGATTATATGTTCTTGATAAAGACTTTAAGCAAATTCATCACTTCCGTCCGGGAGAAGCAGCCAATGGAGTGACTAATACAATATTAAGTATCTTCCAAGATTCCGACAATGAACTATGGCTCGGATCGTACACCAAAGGAGTAGCCCGGTGCAACCCTGCCAACGGTTTATGCGAATATATACCGGAGTTAATAAACGAACGTGTCTTCTCCATAACCGAAGACCATCATCATAACCTATATTTCAGTACATACGGATCGGGATTCTATGTATACAACAAAGACAGCAAAGCACTGAAACGCTATAATTGTATAGAAGAAAGTGCAGAAAAAAGTAAAGACGAACTACCCAATAACTGGATAAACACTCTTTACTGCGACAGAGAAGGTATGATCTGGATTGGTCACTTCAAAGGCATCAGTTGTTTTAATCCAGATACGGAAAGCTTCATCAATTACACATCGAACAATTATGTGATAAAAGGGTGTCTGGGGTATGCCATTACCGAAAGCCACGACGGCACTATCTGGGCAGGAACATCAAACGGCCTATATTCATTCGACAGAAAAACCAAAGAAATAAAGCGCTATACCCAACAAGACGGTCTGAGCAATAATATTATCTGTGGAGTATGCGAAGACAATAACCACCACATATGGGTCAGTACATTTAATGGAATCAGCTGCCTGAACAGACAAACACAACATTTTACAACATTCTTTTCAGGAGATGGATTGCAAGGTAATGAGTTTACACGAGGTGCTTTTTACCGCTCAACCAGTGGAGAAATATTCTTTGGAGGCATAAACGGCATAACCAGCTTCATTCCAGAACAAATAGCAGCCAACGCACCTACACCTTCAATCTCTATTACCGAATTTGTTGTTTCAGGGAAGACAGTCAATACCAATACATTATCGGGAGGTAAACAAATAACCCAAAAAGCAGTAATAGAATCGGATAAATTCCGGCTGAACTACAAAGACAATACATTTAGCATTTCGTTCTCCACCCTGCAGTTTGACAATGCACGTCAAATAGTATACAAATATCGTATCAAGGAACTGGATGAAGAATGGCTGTCTACAGCACCGGGAGTCAATACTGTTACTTACAATAATTTACCTCACGGGAAATACACCTTTCAGGTATATGCCATCAATCACGGCAATAATTCTCCCATACGCAGTATAAGCATTATCATTACACCCCCCTGGTTTCAGTCATGGTGGGCTTATGTCATTTATACGTTACTGATAATTCTCATCGTACTGGCAGTAATAGGGAATCTGCGTGCCCGCTTCCAACGACGCAAAGAAATGATAGAGCGCAAACATGCCGAAGAAATAGGTGAAGCCAAATTACAGTTTTTCATTAACATTTCTCATGAAATACGCACTCCACTGACGCTGATCATCAATCCACTCGAAAAGCTGATTGCCAACTGTCACGATTCTGAACTTGGTAAAAGTTACATCATGATTTACCGAAACTCACAACGTATCTTGCGACTGATTAATCAGTTAATGGACATCCGTAAGATAGACAAGGGACAGATGCAATTAAAATTCAGAGAAACCGATCTGGTAGGATTTATTGACGATGTAGTAAATACATTCAGCTATCTGGCACAAGACAAGCATATTACACTTACATTCCAGCATCAGGACAACAAACTGAACGCATGGCTCGATTTACATAATTTTGACAAGGTACTGATGAACCTGTTATCAAATGCTTTCAAATATACGCCTGAAGGAGGTAGTGTTACCGTATCACTCACTACAGGAGAAGACGAGGAAGCGCATCTTCCACTCAAGAAATACATAGAAATCAAAGTAGCCGATACGGGAATAGGACTCGACGACCAGCAGATTGGCCGTATTTTCGACCGCTTCTATCAGATAAGCAATGACATTACACGCAATCAGGCAGGAACGGGAGTAGGACTTCACCTTACCCGCTCGCTGGTAGAACTTCACCACGGCACAATCATTGCCCGCAATCGTCTTGATACACAAGGCAGCGAATTCATCATCCGGATTCCTCAAGGAAGCGACCATTTGAAAATGGAAGATCTGGAACAACCAGATACCACCATGGAAACAGAAAATGCGCCAACGGTTGCCGAAACCAAACAACCGATAAAAACAATGGGGGAAGACGAAGAGGAAGAGAAAAAGGTTAAAGCAAAGAATAACTTCCACATTCTGATAGCCGATGATGAGAAAGAAATCCTCAATTATCTGAAGAGCGAACTGTCTGGCAATTACAAGATCCATACTTGTAATAACGGTCGTGACGCTTACGAATATCTGCTCAATAATCCGACAGATTTGCTGATAAGCGACGTAATGATGCCAGAAATGGATGGTATCACCCTCTGTAAGAAAATTAAACAAAATGCCAATATCAATCACATACCTGTTATTCTACTGACGGCAAAAGGAAGACCCGAAGAACAGGTAGAGGGTATTGAAATAGGAGCCGACAGCTACTTGGTCAAACCATTCAATATGGAAGTGCTGAGAAGTACCATAGGTAACCTGTTACAGAATCGTCGTTTGCTGAAAAATAAATTCAGCGGAGCTCAGGAACAAACAGACAAAGTTCAGAAAATCCAATTGAAATCGGCCGATGAGGTACTGATGAATAAAATCATGAAGGTCATCAATGAGAATCTTTCGGAACCAACATTGAATGTTGAAATGCTGGCAAACAGCGTAGGTTTGAGTCGTGTGCACCTGCATCGTAAACTAAAGGAACTTACCAACCTATCGTCAAGAGACTTCATTCGTAACATCCGTATGCAGCAGGCAGCCAAGTTACTAAAAGAGAAAAAGTTATCTATCTCGGACGTAGCCTACGCCGTGGGATATAACAATCTGTCACATTTTTCGAATACATTCAAAGAGTGCTTCGGATTATCTCCCAAGGAATATATGCAGAATGCCCATGAAGAAAATGCTGCGGAGCCCAATACGCCACAAGAATAGGCTTCACCTTGATTACAGCCCGGAAAAGACGTCTTACCGATAGCAAAAAAGTTCAGCATGTGTATAGAAAAACATGCTGGACTTTTTTTAAAATTTGTACAAAACATTTTATTTTTTGTACAAATTTTAAACGGACTCTAATGAGGTTTTACACAAAACTCCAAACAAATATTTTTATATATCAAGTTGGATATACCATGAATTCATCAAAACAAAATTGGCGGAACAGACTGACTTTATCAGTTATCCCGCCAACATTCATAGTCAGATGAGTAATTTTCGGATTTTATTTGCTTCCCGGCAACATATCAGCCGTAGGACATTCAAAATTAGTTATCGGAAGATGAACTTTTTTCAACTCTTCCAATCGATAGACCGGTGGTTCTATACCTTTGGGGAACTTCATCTTCGAATAAGTCTGAAAATACAACAGACAGGCATCCTTCCACCATACAGCATCATTAACCTGAATATCCAGACGTCTGGATACCGCTTCGTAGCGTTCTTTATCGACATACGGACGCATGCTTGCCCATGTTTTCCGGAAACGCCGCACAGCTTCCAGTCCGTCATTGTACTTGTAACAGAGTTCTTCCCACAAGGTATGTCCATTTTTCAATTTATACGTCCACGGAACATGATGAAACCAAAGAAGGAACTCTTCAGGACATGTATTCTGTGAACCAAATACATTAGCCAATGAGTCGGGATACTGTTCCACAGCATTGCTGCCCGTATAACTTCTGTCGAAGCCAAGTCCCTTGCTGTCTGCCCGGTGATAGTATGAAGGAAGCCAGTCGGGACGTGCACCATCCACTTTACACCACGGTTCAGGACCATAATGATGCCCCCAGGCAAAAATATGATGCAGTCCAAGCGGCATCATATAATCTACTACCGCTTCACGACTTTCCAGCATGACTTCTCCCATTGCGTCGACAAAAGTCTTATCCGAAGAAAAAGTCTGCTTCAGCCACTCGTCGGCAATCTCGGCAGAAGACAAGTGAGGATTCCAGGCAAGCCTTCCAAAAGCATACCAGTTGGCTTGTGCAAAATCATGCCCACACCAGTTATCATCGTCGCCAACGTTTGCCACACCTGCAACTGCACGCAATCCTTCCGGCTTTACATAACCAAAAAACTCTTTCCACATCGGAGCCAGATATGCCAGATGATTGGAATGTCCGAGGTATTCTTGCGTAATCTGAAACTCTACCATCAGTGATGTATGTTTCATCGCTCCAAACAAAGGACTATAAGGTTCACGTGGCTGAAAATCGATAGGACCATTCTTTACCTGTACGATGACATTATCGTGAAACTGTCCGTCCAGTGGCTGAAACTCCAGATAAGCCTGTTTGGCCCGGTCGTCTTCTGAAGGATTATATACGAAGGCTCTCCACATCACAATGCCTCCATAGGGTTTCAACACTTCTGCCAGCATATTTGCTCCTTCGGCATGTGTACGGTGATAGTCGCATGGTCCAGGTTGCCCCTCAGAATTAGCCTTCACCAGAAAGCCTCCGAAATCAGGTATCAACGAATAGATTTCATGAACCTTTTCCTTCCACCATTTCGAAACCTCACTATTCAGCGGATCGGCTGTAGGTAACTTACCTAAAACCATAGGCGAAGCAAAGTTTACCGACAAGTACACTTTCAATCCATATGGCCGGAAAATATCTGCCAGAGCTTTCACTTTCTGCAAATATATAGTCGACAAAATCTCGGGAGAAGCATTGACATTATTCAATACCGTACCATTGATGCCAATAGAAGCATTGGCACGTGCATAGGCTTCGTAACGTGGAGAAAGAACTTTAGGCAGTTCATTCCACTGCCAGAGCGAATGTCCGGCATAACCACGTTCTACCGTTCCATCCAGATTATCCCAGTGGTTCAGTATACGAACCTTGTATGCGGGTTTCTCTTTTATATATAAATGGTTTGTGTCTTCACCAGTTTCCTGCAGGCGGAGCAAGTGATAGGTAGCATAAAGCAACCCGATTTCCGACTGAGATTCCAGAATGACCTGATTGTTCCTGCTGCAAATAGTATAGCCGTCTTTACCCAGTCCGCAATGTTCTTCGTCAGCACATAATTGTAGCATAACCGGCTTTCCTTTCCAGGATTTCGCCAGTTCACGTTGTGCTATATCCAACGTTGACGAATGCAGCAGACAACTGACTGCTGCATTCGCTGTGCTATCCTGACGCAACCACAAACGATTACCATCTTCTGCAGATGTCATCAGACTACACCCACAGAACAACAGGCCGAGAAATAAGTTTTTTATCATTCTCCTCCTCCGTCTATCGTGATAATCTTACCATTATCATCGTATTCCAGTTCTACGACTTTCAAACTGCGCAACCATGTTTTTCCTCCCGACGGTACACAGTCGTGATGGAACAAATACCATTTTCCCTTATATTCAACAATGGAATGATGTGTAGTCCATCCTACTACAGGTGTAAGAATAACGCCCTGATAAGTAAACGGCCCATACGGGTTATCCCCTATGGCATAACACAGAAAATGAGTATCGCCGGTAGAATAAGACAAGTAATATTTGCCCTTGTATTTATGCATCCACGATGCTTCGAAAAAACGATGAGGATCGCTTGCCTTCAAAGGCTCTCCATTTTCGTCTAATATAAGAACTGCACGTGGAGCCTCAGCAAATTCCAGCATATCATCACGCAACCTGACCACACGTCCAGGCAATGCTGGTTCATCACCTGCCGGCAGACATGGATTTTCCAACGCTTTGTTATCACGATAACGCTGCAACTGTCCGCCCCATATACCGCCAAAATACATATAACAAGTACCGTCATCATCGCAGAATACGGCTGGATCGATACTGTAACTGCCTTTCATCGGATCAGGTTGTGGAATAAACGGACCTTCTGGCTTATCGCTTATGGCTACTCCCATACGGAAAATATCATTCTGGTCTTTCATCGGAAAGTACATATAGTATTTTCCGTTCTTGAAGGCTACGTCACAATCCCATAACTGTCGGCCAGCCCACGCTATATCTTCGACTTTCAAGACAACTCCATGATCTACAATTTCTCCATGCATTACATCATCTGTAGAAAAAACATGATAGTCTTTCATGTTAAAGTGGTCACCATTATCGTTTTCAGGAACCCCACTTTCCCAATCATGGGAAGGATAAATATAAAGTCGTCCGTTAAAAACATGTACCGAAGGATCAGCCATATAGTCGCCCGGTACCAAGTATCTTGCTTCTTTTTTCATATTCGTATCAATATTGTTTTTATCTATTTAAATAAAATGTTATTTCTGCTCCTCTGCCTGAGGTTGACTTTCTTTCAGAATCTCCTCAACAAATGGCTTCGGCTGATAGCTCCGGTCGAAAAGCAACGGATAGTCACGACGACCTTTTACAGGAAAATCGTTCTTCCAGGAATCGCCGTCACTCACTCCCCATGCAGTTACACGAGTAATGACATCAGCATGCTTCTCAAACAAATCGAAAAATTGCTTCATACGCTTGTTCCATGCTTCGGATACAGAATCAGGTAATGCTTCCGGATAAGGATTCAGACTTTTTTGGAAAGCAACCGTATCTGAAATATTTGCACTCTGCTTGGCTGTAGGAAGTGCACTCATATCCCACTCGGTAACCATAACTTTTACTCCCGCCCCGGCATAGGCAACAATGCTTTGCTCGAATTCATTAATATCGGGATAGTCCATTCCCATATGTCCCTGCATGCCAACAGCATCTATACGCAGTCCTCTTTCTTTCAGTTTCTTGACCAGCTTCACCACACCTTCGCGCTTGCCCGGCATATTCATCGCATAATCGTTGTAATACAGCTCTGCATTCGGATCAGCTTCATGAGCATATTGAAATGCCAATGGAATAAATTCTTCACCCAATATCTCATAGAACTTACTCTGACGATAAGAGCCATCTTCCAAAATAGCTTCGTTTACTACATCCCATCCCTTTATACGTCCCTTATAGCGGGTTACAATGGTCGTAATATGATCTTTCATACGCTGCTTCAAGACTTCGGGACTCACATTATTGCCTTTTTCATCCACACAGAACCACGGTGCTAATTGTGAATGCCAGATAAGACAATGTCCGATAATAGCCATGCCATTCTTTTCACCAAAATCGACAAACTGATCGGCTTGCGTAAAATCATAACGGTTTTCTTCCGGATGAATGACTTCACACTTCATACAGTTTTCTGCTACAATCGAATTGAAATGTTGCTTTACAAGTTTAACAGAACTGGTATCAATACCGGAAGACTGATTTACATTCAATGCTACTCCTACCAGAAACTTATCACCAACAACGTCTTTTAACGACAACTCTTCTGTAACTGCTGTTTTCTGATTACTACAAGCTGCCGCAAAAGCAGCTATCAGCAAAGCAGATGCAATGTGTTTTACTCTCATAACATGGTATAATTAAAGGTTAATAATCATTTTTACTTCTGCGCTCGGCCAATTCTGCCTGCATTTTCTCATTATATTTCTTCGTTATAGGATAGAATAACAAAGCAATTACTCCTATAAAGAAAGTTGCAGCCGGAATAAGACTCGACGATAGAAGAATGCCGTGAATAGCCGAATCGCTCTGTGATACCCCCGTACCAGATATATATCCGAAGCCAGACAACAGAAATCCAAGAATGGCACCACCAACTCCTAATCCTGCTTTCAATGCAAAAACTACACCGGCAAAAACAAAACCTGTGGCACGACGGAAGTGAATATATTCCGAATGATCTGCTACATCCGCTATCATGGCCCACAATAAAGGTACAGTAGGTGCATACGCCAAGCTCTTCAGGAAGTTCAAAACAAACATTAATTCAATATTATCTTTTGCCGGGAAATAAAACATGGCTGTAAAGATAGCAGTCAATGTCAGACAAACAATAAAAGTTTGCTTCTTTCCATACTTATTGGCCAAATATTCTGACAATAAAATAACGCCGAAGAACTGTACCAAGGCACCCAGCATATTAAATACTCCAAAGCCGACTTCATATGCTCTATCAGGAGAACTGACAATCAAGCCAAAGGCATTCAGTATAATATAGCCGATACTATCCTGGGCTTCTGTGGCAACAAGTCCCAGTTTATCGAGAAAAGCATAAAGTGCTCCGGCATCTACATAATTTTCAAAATAATAGTTCATGGCACTTCCCCACATAGCCAGTGTTATAAAGACAAACAATGTCAGTACAAACATAGAACGCCACGGCAAACTGCTCAGCACATCCTTTATATCCTGACGTGTATCATTTTTCTGACTGGCAGGAGGAGTAATACGTTCTTTTGTGGAAAAAAAGACAATAACCAGGAAGAACAAACCTATAACAGCAAACAGTAAAATAGTACATAACCAGCCGTGAGCTTTATCACCATTATCGGAAAACTTGCTGACCAACGGAAGTGTCAAACCTTGTACTACAAATTGGGCGATAGTCGAAAAGATAAAACGAATAGAAATTATACTTGTACGTTCTTTTATATCGGCAGACATAACTCCTCCCAACGAAGAGTATGGAGTATTGTTGAATGAATACATAGTCATCAACAAGGTATATGAAATAGTAGCATACAGTGCTACCAGACCTTTATCCTCGATACCCGGATTATAAAAAGCGAGCACATAAAATACCATAAAAGGCAAGGCAGTCCACAAGACCCATGGACGATATTTACCCCATCGGGTATTCGTTCTGTCGGATAAGATTCCGACGGTAGGATCGACAAAGGCATCCACGATGCGTGCCACTAACATTACCGTACCGGCTATTGCTCCTTCCAGTCCGAATATATCAGTATAAAACTTTGTCTGGTAAATCATCATCATCTGGAACACGAGGTTCGCAGAACAATCTCCCAATCCATAACCTATTTTCTCGGTCAAAGATACTTTCTGATTTTGTAATGTGCTCATAGTATATTTTTTATAATTTCATTAGTCTACAGATAATACAGCCTCAACAAGGCGTATTCCAGCTGTCTTTTTATCCAACGGATGAATATCATTCCATTCTCCTGTATCGCTGTTCTTAATTAATACGGCATGTTTTACGGAACGAGCAGCCTTAGCCTGCTGTAACCGAAGTTCGGCCCAGCTCTGACGTCCCGGATCATCGGGTGCAAGAAAATCAGCAAGTTCTACAATATAGAAAGGAAGTTCCTCGTTATTGAAAAGTGTTCTCCAGTCTTTCATTAAGGAAGTCAGCAAAGGAGCATATTCCTGCCACCTGTCTACATTCGATTCTCCCTGATACCATACAACCCCTTTAAACCGATAGTTTGCCAAAGGAGCAATCATTCCGTTATATAACCCTACAGGCATGCAGTGAAAGCTGGTTGATGCAGGAGCTGGAGGCATTTCTGCTCCTACATGATATTTCCACGTTGGAGATAAGGTTATTTCCTCTTTTCCACAAATCAATTTATAAGGTTTTTCTTTCACGAAAGAAGGATAGCCTCCATTACTTATCAGTCGTATGGTTATCTGATTTGTACCAGACCTTAACACCCCCGCCGGTATCTGATAAATACGTGGAGGATACTGATAAGAAGTAGTTCCGACAAAAGACCCGTTGACGTATACGGAATCGGCATCCACCATACAGCCCAAACGAAGCGTAACGTCTTTGTTACTCCAGGCTTCAGGTATTTCTATCTGCTGACGAAACCAGTGTGAACCATTCTTAGGCTTCCAGCCGTTTGTTGCCCATACATCAGAAAACATATCGACCGTTTGCCAAGAGTCATCCTTCAGAGTTTCAGCATACCAAGGGATTGATGAATGCAACCCCTCATCTGCATTACATAACACTGCCTGCCAAACTTGCTGGCGCATTCTTTCTATTCGTTGTATATCGTCTACCAAGCTGTCGCACTCATACATAGATTTCTGATTCAAGTACGAAGGAAAATCTTTCAATCCGTTTTCACTAATCCAAGCCTCAACTGGAGTCCCTCCCCAACTGGAATTAACAATTCCAACAGGAATTCCCGTCTGTTGATACAGAAGTTTGGCAAAAAAATAGCATAAAGCCGAATAGCCCATAACATTTTCCTGTGTCAAAGCTTGCCAACAAGCTTGTCTGATATCAGCTTGAGGATTCCGAAAATTATAGTTATAAGGCACTTTAATATAATGTATCATTGGGTTTTCATAACTCTTTACTTCATCGGCAAACTTATCCATCACACGAGATACCATAAGTTCCATATTCGATTGCCCGGAACACAGAAAGACATCACCTATTAATATATCATGCAGAGTTATTTCGTTTATCTGCATGTCATACGGTCCACCCGCCTTTAAAGGAGAAAGTCCGATTATCCAATTTCCTTGTTCATCGGCAACGGTCTGGTATGTCTTTCCACAAAATGCTAATTTCACCTTCTCACCTGCATCCGACGTTCCCCATATTTTTACAATACAGTCCCGTTGTAATACCATACCGTCAGACAGCAAAGCAGGTAAGGTAATCTTTGCTTCACTTTGAACAGTGAAGCAAAGAAATACACAAACTAACCCTAACTTAATATTAAACCAATCTGTTATTTTCATTACCTTCTTTTTTTGTTTTTCATGATATACAAAAGTATAAGGAATAAGGTCATTTTATTTCATTCATTGAATCAAAGCATAGCTGACAAGTTACATTGCTTGTATAGTCTGTTACATATACTTTCTCCAATGTTACATTTATGACCTACAACATATTTCAGCTTTGTTTTCATTCGAAAACATCTTTACCTTTGCGCAAACTCAGAAGAAACTTTATACCATGAAAAAACTGATTTTATCAACAATGCTTTCCCTGTTTCTCCTGCAGGGATATGCTACAGAACAATTTGTATTCTTTCAAAAGACAGCTGGAGACTTCACATTAATTAATCAAGGCATTCCCTGTAGGATAATAATTGACGCCGACGAAGACGAAGGTATTCGCATGGCAGCCGATAATCTCAAGGAAGATTTTTTTCGCGTATCGGGTCATCAGCCTGTTATTTCAACCTCTACAGAAAATGATTCTATTTGCATTTATATTGGAAGTATAGAAAGTCCGATCATACGTCAACTGATAAACGACAAGCAGCTTTCAGCAAAAGAACTGACTGGCAAAAACGAAAAATACATCATCCGCATAGTAAACCGTCCGCAAAAAGGAGTTACCCGTGCATTAGTCATAGCCGGAAGTGACAAGCGGGGAACCATATACGGAATTTATGAATTATCACGGCAAATGGGAGTTTCTCCATGGTACTGGTGGGCCGATGTTCCTACCGTACACAGAAAAAATGTATACGTCCGTCCTGGAAGTTATTCAGACGGAGAACCAAAAGTTAAATATCGAGGTATCTTTCTAAACGATGAAGCACCTGCACTGAGCGGATGGGCACAAGAAAAATTCGGAGGCTTCAACAGTAAATTTTACAAAAAGGTATTCGAACTGATTCTACGCCTGAAAGGTAACTTTATGTGGCCAGCCATGTGGGGAAACGCCTTCTATGATGACGATGCCGAGAACGGTCCCCTTGCCAACAAAATGGGAATTATTATGGGAACTTCGCATCACGAACCAATGGCATTGAACCAACAAGACTGGAAGCGACGAGGAAACGGAAGATGGGATTACCAGACAAATTCTCAAACCCTGCAGAAATTCTGGACATTTGGTATGGAACGTGCCAAAGAATGGGAAAAAGTCGTTACTATAGGCATGCGAGGCGATGGTGATGCCCCAATGGGAGGAGAAGAAGGAAAAGACCATGAATATACACCCAATGAAAAGAAAAATATAGCCTTGCTGAAAAAAATAGTAAAAGACCAACGCCAGATTATACGGAATGTAACAGGAAAAGCTGCCGAAAATACGCCACAGGTATGGGCTCTTTATAAAGAGGTGCAAAATTATTATGATAAAGGCATGGAAGTCCCTGATGACGTAACTTTATTATTATGTGACGATAATTGGGGAAACGTGCGCAAACTTCCCGACTTGACAGAAAAGCCCCGTAAAGGAGGGTACGGCATGTACTATCATTTTGACTACGTAGGTGCACCACGAAACTCGAAGTGGATTAACATCAGTCCCATCCCAAGAATATGGGAACAAATGCATCTGGCATACGAATATGGCATACGTCAGTTATGGATTGTCAATGTAGGTGACTTAAAACCCATGGAATATCCGATCACTTTCTTTTTGGATATGGCTTGGAATCCCGACCAGTTTCAGGCAAATAATTTGCAGGAACACACCGAAACATTCTGCCGGGAACAATTTGGAACAGCATATGCCAAAGAAGCGGCACGCATTTTATCTCTTTATCCTAAATATAACCGCCGGGTAACTCCCGAAATGCTTAGCATGCAGACATACAGTTTCAATTATGGAGAATGGGAAAGAGTTGTCAATGAATACAATGCTCTGGCACGCGACGCTGACAATCTGCTACAGGTAATGCCTGACAGTTGCCGAAACGCATACGAACAACTGGTAAATTTTCCGGTACAAGCATGTGCCAACCTGTACAACATGTATTATGCACAAGCCATGAATAACCGACTGGCAAAAGTAAATAATCCGGAAGCCAATATATGGGCCGATAGAGTTATCAGCTGTTTTAAACGTGATTCATTACTTATGTTACACTACAACCACCAAATAAGTAACGGGAAATGGAATCACATGATGGATCAGGTACACATAGGTTATACATCATGGAACAATCCTCCGACACAAATCCTACCAGAAGTCCAACGAATAGAACCGACAAAACGTCCATATACCTTTACAGATAAAGAGGGATATGTTTCGATGGAAGCAGAACACTATACAAGGGCTAATGATGGAAGCCATGCACACTGGATAACAATCCCCGATTTCGGGAAAACACTTTCCGGTGTAACAACGCAACCTGTAACTGTCACCCCTCAGGATTTATACCTGGAATATGACATTTTATTCGAGAAAGATAATAACATAAAAATCAAACTGTTACTGGCTCCTACCTTAAATTTCAACCATAACAAAGGATTGAGCTATGCAATCAGCATAGATGAAGGGAAAGAACAAATAGTCAACTTTAATGGAAACTATCGGGGAGAACTGGGACAATGGCAAGCAAATCCAATAATTGAATCAGAAACCGAGCATAAAATAACAGCAGGAAAACATACCCTGCGCATACGTCCACTCAATGCCGGCATTGTATTTGAAAAAATTCTAATAGACTGCGGCAAACTAAAAGACTGTTATTTGGGAGCACCCGAAACAATGATTTATACCAAAGACTGAAATTTCTAAGGGAAAAGTTTCTGATACTTAAAAGACGTCGGTCGTTTTTTTACAGTTTTTCGACCGATGTCTTTTGTATTCCATCTTGATACTCTTCCAAAAACGTCCTGACATTTTCTGAAAATTTGTACAAAAAAAATTTTTTTTCGTACAAAAAATCAGGCAACTTTCTGCTTGTTTCTTCAAGAAAGCCCTCAAAACTCCGCAAGTTCTCACATGAATTGTGTATATTTGTGTTCAGACAATCAAAATACACTCACTATGATAAGACCGGTCACTCTACACGATGCTTCCGACGTTGCAGCCATCTACAATGAATACATCGCACACAGTACAAGTACTTTCGATGTAAATCTCCTTACCAAAGAAGATATGCGACAGCGTATATCCGATATTTCAATGCGATACCCCTACTTTGTATACGAAGAAAACGGGAAAGTAGAAGGATATTGCTATGCACATGCGTGGAAAGAAAAGGAGGCCTACAGCCGCACACTGGAAACCACCGTATACCTTTCACCCGCATTTACCGGAAAAGGTATCGGCAGACAACTCATGCAACGGCTCACCGACGAGTGCAGACGCCGTGGTGTCCATGCCCTGATAGCCTGTATCACCAGCGAAAATACTGCCAGTTGCAACTTCCATGCGTCTTTAGGATTCAGACAAGTTTCTTCCTTCAAGGAAGTAGGCATGAAGTTCGGACGATGGCTCGATGTAGCCGATTACGAACTGATTCTGTAAGACGAGATACATTACCAGATACTGTCGGGGTACAAAATCATATCCTTTGCCTTCCCCTTTACGGTTATTTCCGGACGTACGGCAGCAGCCTCCTCTTCGGTAAGCAATCCTTTTGCACATAATCGTCTGGCAATCAGATGAAAATATCCTTCCTGATTCTCACGCAGGGTAGCATCGGCATTGAACACCGAACGGAAATGTTTAGGCTTGGGTACTATGGAAGCCAGAAAAATAGCTTCTTCCACCGTCAGGTCGGAAGGCTCTTTCTCGAAATAAAAATGAGAAGCTTCGCAGGCTCCGTAAACCAAAGGTCCCCACTCTACGAGGTTCAGGTAGACTTCATACATACGCTCTTTCGAAGTAAGATGCTGATTTTCTATCAGCCAGACGATGAGTGCCTCCTCCAGCTTGCGGGCAATGTTCTTATGACGGTTCAGAAAGACATTCTTTACCAGCTGCATGGTAATGGTACTTCCCCCGCGAGCAAAGCGGCCTACCTTCAGATCGTAAGACAACGCTTCCTGAATGGCGCCCGGAAGAAAGCCCTGATGATAATAGAATCCGCCGTCTTCCGATTGCATGATAGCCATCTGAAGCAGAGGAGAAATACGGTCGAGCGGACGGAAATTGGGATTCGACGGACCGATGAAAAACGTTCTTACGGGCCGGTCGTTCTCGTATGCGGTATATTCAAACTCACCGTTCATCTTGGTAAGCTCGCTTCCTCCCAGACTTTCGATACGGAATCCATGTCCGCGCAGGTCGGAAGAAAATTTCAGACTATCCAGATGATTGAAATTCACGTCGAGCAACAAATCATAACTCAGCTTACCCGATGTGCGAATGCCCTGCACATGGCGGAACAAACCTTTCGGCAACGAAGCAAACAAGTCCTCTGCCGGAAAGGCCGGACGATGGATGCGTGCCGTATAATGCCACTTGCGGTCTTTCTCAGCCCGCAGGTAAGGATGAAAATTCAGGCGGTTGAATATCACGGTAGACGCACTGTCCAGTTCGAAATAGTCATTGCCTACATGGCAGGTATACTCCAGTTTTCCCTTGTCCAAATCGATGGTATCGGGAGAAAGTGCCGCATGATAGACCTCCAGTCCGTCGACAGAGGCCATTCCCTCCAGCGTCAGCGGAGCAGAGCCCGAAGAAAGTTCCGACAACTTAAAAGCAATGGAATCGAATGCTACCGTTGCATTGTAATGAGGGCGTATATATGGAAGCATCACTTTTTCATCTTCATTGGCAGAAGCTATGCTGCCTTCTATCAGACGCATGCTGCGTGCCAGTGTACCTCTGACCTTCCATTCTCCTTGCATCACACCTTCTTCTACCTGAATGGCGGAGGCAAACTGACTATTCGTAAGAATAAGTTCAGGAATATGAAAGCAGGTCTGCAAAGAATCACGGCGTGCCGTCACATTCAAGTCCTGCAATTCACCGTTTTCGGGCAGCATCCGAAATATCAGATGAAGTGTCTGCTTTACCCGTGCATCGTATCCTCCCAGTGTGGTTGTTTCCACTTCCGGCTGATCTTCTTGTCCTGCCTTTCGGCGAAACAGAAAATCATAATTCGAAACAACTCCCTGCTTGACAAAAGAAAGTGCCATGCCTTCCACATCAACCTGACGCACTGAAATTTTTCCTCCCAATAAAGAAAGCAGACTAAGGTCAACTTCCACCTTATTAAGGCTCAGCAAGGTATCCCGATTTTCAGGGACAATAGTCAGCCCCTTCATGCAGATTGTAGAAAGAGAAGGCATAGTCAGTTCACGATAGGCAATCTGTAATCCGTAATTTTGCTCCACCGTTTCCAGCTTTTTCCCGGCAACATGCCGCAACAGGACTCCCCTACACAAAAAGAGTCCTGTTCCTGCCACAAGCACAACCAATACGATTCCTGCGGCAATCAGTTTAAGAACTCGACTTTTCATAATATCTTTATTGATATTTGCCGCAAAAATAAGCTTTACTTACATGTTGTGCAAGAAAGATTTTTCTTTTGTTTGTTTAACCGGCTTTCTATTCTCTTTTCCACTTGGGCGCACCGGTTTCCGACTCCCCTTAGACTCTGTGTTTGAGGGGCGTGTTACCCGATTCGGAACCTTGCCCGAAGGTTTTGAAACACCCGGATGCGACGGACGAGCATTCCCCGTATAAGCAGGCCGTTTGTGGTCTACTTTCGACGGGCGTTTCTCGGGTTTGGGAGCGGGTTTGGGAGTAGGCCGCACGCTTGATCCGGGACGGTAAGGCGGACGTACTTCGGGACGATGTGCCGGAGCTCCCGGTTTCGAAGGACGAACCGGAGTGAAATGGTAGCCCGGATTCTTGGCCGGTCGAGGAGCTATAAAGTCGTGTTTCCTGAATTCCGGACGACTGTGGAAATTTCCCCTATAGACGGGGTGGTGATAACGACCGGTAAAGTGAGTCCGGTAAAAGCCTGTATTCCGATAGAACCGGCGACTATGCGCACCGCAATAGGTAAGATAGTGTACGGGACGCCCGAAATAAAAGAAACTTCTGTTGGGATATACCTTGTACACACGCAGGTAACACACATTATTCATGGCATAAATCGGACGGAAGAAATATTCTATCGCAAGAAAACGTGTATAGGCCGAACTGGAAAGTACCCAGCGCAAGTCGTCATTTCTTTCATCCAAATACCGGTAGTACGCATCAAGCGCAGCGGCATCAGCACAGGCCATGCCGGTCAGATAAGGATCTACCCCACTCAGAAAATCAAAGTTAATTTCAAACAAATCGTTATACTGGCTCTGATTCAAGTTCAGTTCGAAAGCCATCCGGTCAGTCAAAAAACGAGCGTTAACGCGAATATCGCCCAAAGAGGAAGCATGTGCCGGCAACAAACATGTACAAAGCATCACGCAAAACAGTAATATAAACTTTCTGGTTTTCATATTCTAATATTTTTCTGATTTCCTGATACAAAAATAGGAGGATAAAAATCCTCCTGCAACGGAAACTTTCTATTTGCCAATAGGGAGTTTCCTATTTCTTTTAGGGATAATCACCTGCGGCGACGCTTGCGATGCTGTTTCCGACGGCGCTTGTATGCCAGCACCCGCCGGCGTATCTGCCAGATACTCAGCCCGGCTACCACTACGAAAATCAGAATAACAATGCCGCTGTTCAGGTTATCACCTTTGATGCGTGACCATATCTCGAGTACATTTACTGTCTTGTCGCCAAAATCGCGTATCATGGAGCAGCGGTTTACGATGGAAATATCTGGATATTGTGTATTGCGCAATTTTACATTACGCCCTTCCGGTCCGAAAAAATAGCTGGCATCCACCGTTTCGGTCAGTGTTGTATCGATACAAGCTTCCATTATTTCAGGAGCAGCCACTGCACTGACATACCCATTTTCTTCCATATTTCGTAAAGCAATATCGGGACGGCACAAGAAATTGATGAAATAACTTGCAGCCTTTACATTCTTGGCATACTTGGGAATCACCCATCCGTCGTACCAGATATTACTACCTTCTTCCGGAATAGAATAAGCAAGATTTACACCTACCAGCTCAGCTTCTTCGATAGCCCACTGTGCGTCACCGCTCCATGTCATGTTTATCCACGCCTTCCCCTTGGTCATCATCTCCTTTCCGAAGTCGGCTTCCCAGCCCGCTACATTCGGTTTCAACAGTTTCAGGTATTTTTCTACCGTATCCATGGCGGCAGGAGAATAATCGTTCATCAGTTCTGGAACAGAAACCGTACCTTCAGCAAGCTGTTTGCGATGTGCATACAGCATAGCTGTACCATAAGCATCACGATAAGCGTCCTTCATCAGAATACGTCCTGCAAAGCGTTTATCCCACAGACAACCCCATGTTTTCATATCCTGAGCAGTAACATACTGCGTATTGTACAGCAATCCGGCAGTTCCCCACATATAACATACTGCATACCGGCTTGCGGGATTCTCCGTTGTACCCAGTTTATCTATCTGACGGCGGATATAGGGAGAAATTCCTTTCATGTAGTTAGGAGAATGTGCGAATACCGTATCGATAGGCAGCAGCAATCCCTTATGCAACATACGTTCAATGATGTATTCCGAAGGACATACCACATCGAAATCCTCATGTCCTTTTTCAATCTTGGTAAGCATGATTTCATTGATATCGAAGGTCTGATACACGATACGTATATCTTCTCCGGTCTGCTCCTTGTAATATTTCTGGAAATCCTCCAGCACACCTTCCCCAATATAGTCGGCCCAGTTATACACTTTCAGTATATTCTGACGCGACTCGTCAGCATTATAGCAGCCTGCCATGGCAAGACAAGTCCACAGGCACACAATAACTTGATATAATCTTTTCATTCTACGTTTCGACACATGGCTTTATTCCTGCAAAGCCTTATTTCTTCTGAGCCTTTCCAGCTCTACGGTTAATAATAATCAGCAATATCAATATAACGACAAACGTCAGTGCAGACAGCGGACGAAGCTCCGGAGTAAGTCCCCCTTTACGTGCATCGGCATAGATATAAGTAGAAAGTGTTTCCAGTCCCTGATTACCGATAGTAAATACGGTTACGGCAAAATCGTCGAACGAGATAGTCAGTGCCAGCAGAAAACCGCTGATCATACCCGGACGTATCTCGGGAATAATCACTTTCCAGAGCGCCTGCATCGGTGTAGCCCCCAAGTCGAGTGCCGCTTCATACAGGTTTGGGTTCATTTGTTTCAAGCGAGGAAGTACACTCAGCACCACGTATGGCGTACAGAACGTAATATGAGCCAGCACAACGGTAGTAAATCCCTGTGTAATGCCCAGCGAAACAAAAAGCAGGAACAAGGAAATACCGGTTATGATATCACCGTTCAGGATAGGAATCGTATTGATGAACCCCATGGCCTTCCGGCTACGGGTTCGCAAATTGAATATACCAATGGCCGCAATGCTTCCCAACAACGTGGAAACAGTAGCGGCAATCAAAGCTATGGCAATGGTATTGATACACGCATTCATCAGCGAATGATGTGCACCGGTATTCATCAACGACTCATAAAGCTTGAATGAAAAGCCAGTCCAGTTGCCCAGCACTTTCGCCTCGGTAAACGAATAAACGACAATAATCAGGATAGGTGCGTAAAGCAATATCAGCAATACCCACAGATATATCTGCTCGATGATTCTTCTTACCATACGCCTCCTCCTCTCTCCGACTCGTCCTTATTCTCGGGAGTGAACAAGGATGTTGCAGCAATCAGGAACAACATAATGAGTGAAAGCGCCGCTCCGTAGTTCCACAAGCTGTTGTTTATATTCTCCTGTATGGTTGTTCCGAAAAGTTTGATATTGTTCATAGTCAACAGTTCGGCAATGGCAAAGGTCGAAATGGTAGGCATGAATACCATCATGATACCGCTCACTACTCCCGGCATGGACAATGGAAAAATAACTTTCCAGAATACTTGGAAAGAATTGGCTCCCAAATCCTGTGCCGCCTCGATGTAACTTCTGTCCATTTTCTGCAACGTATTGTAAATAGGATAAATCATAAAGGGAATAAAATTGTATATCATGCCGAAAATGAGAGCTCCTTCGCCCAGCGGCAGCCGGCAAAAGTCGAACAAGGCGACCGTAGCGAGCGTACGCACCAGGATGTTTACCCACATCGGAAGGATGAACAGCATGATCAGCGTGCGTGAATAACTCAGATTCTTGCAGTTGTTCAGAATCCATGCCACCGGATATCCCAGCAAGATACATCCCAACGTGGTGAGAATAGCAATGCCAATAGAATAAACAAAGGTATTGACCGATTCGGAATGAGCAAAAAACTTACTGAAATTGGCCAATGTAAGATGTCCCATATCATCGGTAAACGCATATACTACAATCAGCAACAGCGGAATAATTACGAATATGACCGAAAAAATGAGATAAGGCAAAACCCAACTCTTACGTGAAGAGAAAAAATGTTGCAATTTCTTCATTATCCTTATATTAACAAATTACACGAATAGCCTCAGCAGGGATGGTGATACCCACGCGGTCGCCGTCGTCCCAAACATCGTTGGTATCGACAAAAACATTTTCGTCCCAGTCGGACAAAACCGTGAGATGGTAATGGTTTCCTTTGTAAAGAATGAACTTCACCTCGCCGGTAAGCATTCCGTCTTCTTCATTGTCCTGCAAAATCACCTTGTCGAAATCGACTTCCACCTTCACGTGCTTCCAGTCGCATGACGAGTTGCTCATATCCACCCGCGGACATTCGAACTCACAACCGAGGAATTCCACATGTGTTTCGTCCACCATCGATGCCTCAAACGTATTGCATACACGTTCTTTCTGCATGATATGTATGTCCATCGGCTTGATAAGCAGACCAACTTCCGAGCCTGCTTCGAAGGCATGATAGTCTTGTACCAGAAATTCATAATCGCCTACAGCCACTGCCATCTCGTAATGTACGCCCTTGAAGATGCACGACTGCACCACACCGCGAAGCTGTGCCGCATCGGATACCGGGAAAATATACAAGTCCTCCGGACGGATTACCACGTCAACAGGAGCATTTTCGCCAAATCCCTTATCCACACATTCAAACTCGCGTCCGCAGAAACGTACCAAACAGTCGCGCACCATCGTACCGTTCAAGATATTGCTTTCACCGATAAAATCGGCAACAAACGAATTGATGGGCTCATTGTAGATATCGGTCGGCGTACCGATTTGCTGAATCTTTCCTTCGCTCATGACCACAATGGTATCGCTCAGCGTCAAAGCCTCCTCCTGATCGTGAGTAACATAAACAAAGGTAATCCCCAGACGGCGGTGCATTTCCTTCAACTCCATCTGCATGTCCTTACGCATTTTCAGGTCGAGAGCGGCAAGAGGTTCGTCGAGCAACAACACTTCCGGCTCGTTCACAATGGCACGGGCGATGGCTACACGCTGCTGCTGTCCGCCCGACAACGAGTTTACGTCACGGTATTCATAGTCGGTCATGCCCACCATCTTCAGTGCCGCCTTCACCTTTTTCTCCATTTCAGCCTTCGGCATTTTTTTCAGCTTCAGTCCGAAAGCAATGTTATCATATACATTCAGGTGAGGAAACAGCGCATATTTCTGAAACACCGTATTCACCGGGCGACGATGAGGAGGTGTCTGCGTGATTTCTGTTCCGTCGATGTACAACTCCCCTTCCGAGGCAGTCTGAAACCCGGCAATGAGTCGCAGCAAAGTGGTTTTTCCACATCCCGAAGGACCAAGAATTGTCACGAACTCACCTTTGCGGATAGATAAGTTAATATGGTCGAGTGCCGTCTTTTCACCAAAGAATTTCGACACGTTTCTTACTTCAATAATAGGTTTATTGTCTTGTTGCATATGCATGTTCTGATTTCAGCCCGCAAAGGTACACATTATTATTAACTTATCTCGTTAAAAAGGTATAGTTTTATAACTGCAACAAGATAAACTCAGAAGGTTTTTCTGAAATCGAACATCAAGTTCAAGCGCAACCCCTCGTCGCCTTTCTTTATACGGATATTGCCAGGCTGACTATTGGGCCCCTGTTGTTCGATAGGCTTAAACGAGCAGATGGCTGGTATATCGAGCAAAAAAGAAATATCTCCTTCAGGGAAATCGGGCATTGTCTTTTTGGCGCTATCCTTTGGCTCCGCAGGTGTGAAGATACGGCAAAATATTCCATCTGTACGCGAGTAGACAGTGAAAGAAACCTCATCACTTTCTAAAGTAGCCCAGTACACATTAGCATGATAACCTTTAAATTCGGGATATACAAGATTGTCATAGCTTTCCCCGGTTATGGTATTATTGTATTCCTTATGCCAGATATTATAATTGGTACCCGCAATACGATTTTTCCAGACACGATAAGGTCCTCTTCCCATCCATTTCATACCCTTGCAACTTTGCTCCGGATAAGAAAATGTAATTCCAAGATTATAAACTTCCTCATCCATAAAAGCATCGTCCAGACCACCCCCACCCGAAGCACGGTTCAGCAGTACAGCATCCATATAGAGCAGCCCCTGAGGAGTCAGTCGCCACACTATCGAATCGGCCCCACCTTTGTAACGGGCACAAAACACCGCTCCAGCCGAATCCTGACGTACGTAACTTTCGGCAGGCTGATAAATCATTTTCATGCCTACTGCCACCGGACCATCGGTAAAGGGTACTTCTCTTTCATCTGAAAGTATACGGGCAATCATTCCCGTACCGGCATCGAAGGCAATACTGACCTTATCACTTTTCAGGATTATCTGCTTGCCATCATTACAGGCTGATACCGCACCGGAAGATGCCTCCCGGCAAGTATGAGATAAATGGCGATTGAAATATTGATTTGCCAGACGGATAGGATAAGTCCATTCACAGATACTGCGCTTTTCCTTATCGAATGCTTCCAACTTCAGTATATCTCCCTCACGAAAAGAAGCAGGCAAAGAAAAATGTGCCTTTCCCGTTTCCCCGGGAGCAATAGAAGGAAGTACGACCTCTCCGCCGGCAAGCACGCGAGAGTGTGCCCCCTGCATGGGAGTATTGCATGCAAGTACTTCATAAGTTATTCGACAATCTTTCAGATTGGTATAAGCATATTCGTTTGTAACGAAGAAACTTCCGTCGAAATGATCCGTAATAAGCAAAGGCTTTATCTGAACAGGCGACCATTGCGACCTGATGGCATAAAAACTCCCTTCTTTTTCCCTTCTCGGACCAACTACCCCATCGGGAGCATTCGAACCGTCGGAATCGAGCATTCCTTCCCGGTCGGAACGCTTGGGAGCCTCATCACAAAATGCCCAGATAAAGCCTCCGGCAAACATAGGATTGGTCATCCACCGGTCCCAGAAATCACGCAGTCCGGCTCCTCCGCCCTGATCGTACATTGCATGCATAAACTCTGTAGGCATAAAGACTTTATAGCCATTGGTAAATCGTGCTACTCCCGTAAGATAAGCCGGATAATGATGCGTATCAAGCCCGTCGAAATCGGCCCACGGATGAATGACATGACGTTGCTGATACTTATCGTAATCAGTAAAAAGAACATCGTTCGCCGTATTCCATCCGCCTTCATTTCCATTACTCCACAAGATGACCGACGGATGATTTACATCACGTTCCACCATTTCCCTTACCAGCCGTGCACCGGTTTCCGTATCATAACACCCATGCCACCCGGCAAGTTCATCAATATAAACCAAGCCGAGAGAGTCGCACATATCAAGAAAATGTTCATCGGGCGGATAATGGGAACGTACAGCATTCATATTCATTTCCTTGATGAGTAAAGCGTCCTGCCGGCTCATTGCAGCACTCGTTGTCCGCCCGCCGTCTACCGAAAAAGAGTGGCGGTTGATACCTTTCAGCACCAGCCGTGTTCCGTTCAGATAAAGTCCGTCTTGCGGAAAAAATTCGATGGTCCGGAAACCTGTCCGCTCCTCACGAACCTGAACAGTCTTTCCCTCGCGGTCTTTCAATGCCAAACGCACCCGATAAAGTTCGGGCGACTCCGTATTCCATACCTTCACATCATGCCACCTGCCTTCGATGTTCGTTTCTTTTCCAGCACTACTTATCCGACATGTCATTTCTTCCTTCCCTTCGTCGGTTTTCAGGAGCTTGCCATCTTTCAACCCGCGTATCGAGATAGACAAAGAATAACCTTCCGGATTACCGCTCGTGCGCACCGAAGCACGGAAATGTCCGTCGGCACGGGCATCAATCACAAAATGTTCCATCGAAACTTCAGGAACAACCTCCAGCCATACCGGACGGTAGATTCCCCCGAACAACCACCAGTCAGCACGACGCTCTGCCGCATTCACCGATTTATTAGCCGACTGTTTGGCTACTTTCACTTCAAGCAGATTTTCCCCTTCTGTATTCAACAGCGAAGTAATGTCGTAAGAGAAACGGTAAAAGGCACCTTGATGAATATTTCCCGCAGGTTTTCCATTGACCAGCACCTCTGCATCGGTCATGACTCCGTCGAAAAATAACCTGACGCGATCGTTTTTCCTGCACTTGGGAGCTTGAAAACTATAACGGTATATACCGGTTTCATCGCTGGGTTTTGTACCTTTCACCATATAATAGCGCCCATAAGTATATTCACCAAAGCCCTGCAATTCCCAGCAACAAGGAACTTCGATGGGTTTCCATTCACCGGAATTTAGACCTTTGGAGCAGAAAAATTGCCATGTACGAGTATCATCGATGCCTGTACCCGACAGATAAATTCGTTCGGGATGAGGGGCTTGCGCCTGTATATTCAAGGCCGAACAGATGCCCAAAGCCATTATAGCACGACGAAGAATGTGTTTTTTCATACCAAAATACCTGAATTAGATTCGTTGGAACAAAGATAGGGATTCGTTATAAGGGAAGAAATGGAAATTAGTACACTTAAATGAAAATTTATGCACGACGAGCCCTCATCGGATATATGCAGACATCCCTGTTGAAGTATGCCGGCCTTTCCCTAAAAACGTCTCGACGTTTTTTTATTTTTTGTACAAAAACAAAAAAGATTTGTACAAAAAATAAACAAGTTCCGGTGGAGCAAAAAAAATCCCTCACTTCTTTTCCTGCCAATCCTCAGCATTCTTGCTGGAAAATGTAACAGAAAAGGAAGTGAGGAATTGAATCTATTACCTCATCGGATGGTCACCATAGTAGCTCCGAAACCATATTCACGGAACGAAGCATCCTGACTGGGATAATTCTTGTACTTGCGTTTGAGTTCATCCAGAATGGCACGACGCAATACCCCGTCGCCCTTGCCATGAATAAAGACTATTTTCTGTCCCTTCTTGTCTTTGTATTCTTCCAGTGTCTTGCGGAATACGTCAAGCTGATAATTCAACATCTCGGCATTTCCCATGCCTGTTGTATCGTCCAGCAACTCGTGGATGTGCAAGTCGATTTCTACAATATCATTTTTTACTTTATGCTGTTTTTTCTGCAATTTGGCAGGAGCATCGGACACACTTTTCTGCAACAAGGCTTCCTTGATATCGTTGGCCGAAACATACACTTGCTTTACTTCTTCATCATCGCGCACGATATCGTATACCAAAGCAGGTTCTGCAAAGAAATCGGTCTGCTGGAAAGTATGCAGTTTATAGAATTTTACGGTATCAATGCGCACTTCCGTATTGACGGCATTCTTCAACAGAAACGTACGGTCGTCCTTGTAAGCCAGCAATTGTACCGCCACATGTTCCATGCTGTTCAACGCACCTTTATCGAACTCTTCCAAGTGCATTTTCATGTTTGGCTTGATAGTGCCGCGACTGCGCAATGTCCAGCTTTTTCCTTCGGCCGACAAGTACAGATAATCGACGAAATAATTGCTGTCGTTTATCAGATAAGCGTCGAAAGCTGTCGAAGAGATTGCCTTTACATCCTGAGGCACATAAGCCAGATATACGTTCAGCACATCGTTTCCACGTATTTCCGGAGCACGGTAAGTAATCGGTTTTTCTTCTTCTACTTCCTCTTCCGGCTGCGGAACTTCAGGCTTTTTGGTCGCTTTAAGAGGAATATTGTAATCATCTGTCTGAATGACGACACACTCTTTTATCAGCATCGGAATCTCAAAGCCATCGTCACCCTCTACCAATGCCACGTCTTTTCCTTGAAATCCTCTCACGATACCGCCTCCCACTTCGCTGAGAAAACGGACTTTATCTCCTATTTTCATCGTTTTGTCCTCCTTATTTTATATTACATAAAAAACTCTTTATAAAAGAGTTTCCGTTCCTATCTATCAGGTAATACCTTACGTATATTTATCTTGTTTATTACAAAAGATATGTAGTGCAAATATAATGGTTTTATTCGGAAAACAAAAAACGCAATATTCCTGTCGGTCGCAACAATACGATTGCTTTCCATGGCAGTTTTTTTCAGTCGGTTGAACTGTTTTTTTTATACAATCATTTCTTTCTACTCTTCAGGCAAAATGTAGCGAGCTGTAAATTTTCGACAGGCATTACTCTGATACCCGAAGAAATTCTGTAATTTTGCACCCACGTAAATCATACTACTCAACACTATGACAGAAACTAAGCATATAAAAATCAGCGATTATAACTATCCGTTGCCCGATGAGCGTATCGCCAAATTCCCACTTCCCGTACGCGACCAGTCGAAGCTGTTAGTATATCAGCATGGCAAAATCAGTGAAACAATGTTTACTTCCCTGCCCGATTATCTGGAACCGGGCATGCTGATGATATTCAATAATACCAAAGTTATTCAGGCACGACTGCATTTCCGTAAGGAAACGGGTGCATTGATCGAAATTTTCTGTCTGGAACCTATCCAGCCCAATGATTACGCACTGAACTTTCAGCAAACCAGTCACTCGGCATGGCTGTGCATGATCGGTAACCTGAAGAAATGGAAAGAGGGTGCTTTGCATAAGGAAATGACGGTAAAAGGAAAAACCATCACGCTGACCGCCCAGCGTGGCGCATGTCATGGTACAAGCCACTGGGTAGACTTTACATGGGATAATCCGGAAGTTACTTTCGCCGACATCCTTGAGGTATTCGGAGAATTGCCTATACCTCCTTACCTTAACCGCGAAACTCAGGAAAGTGATAAGGAAACATATCAGACAGTTTATTCAAAAATAAAAGGATCGGTGGCCGCTCCTACTGCCGGATTACATTTTACGGAACGGGTGCTGTCTGCCTTGAAAGCCAAAGGTGTCGACTTGGAGGAAGTTACCCTTCACGTTGGAGCCGGAACATTTAAACCGGTCAAAAGTGAAGAGATAGAAGGACACGAAATGCACACCGAGTATATCTCAGTCAACAAGACAACCATCGAGAAACTGATTGCACACCATGGAGAAGCTGTAGCAGTAGGAACCACTTCTGTACGTACGCTGGAAAGTCTATATTATATAGGTGTAACTATCAGCCAAAATCCGGATGCAAGTCAGGAAGACCTGCACGTAAAGCAGTGGCAACCTTATGAATCAAATCCCACTCTTAGCACGACAGAGGCTTTGCAATGTATCTTAGACTACATGAACCGTCATGGTCTTGACGCACTTCATACCAGCACGCAGATTATCATTGCTCCGGGATATGAGTATAAAATTGTCAAACGTATGGTCACAAACTTCCATCAGCCACAAAGTACATTGTTATTACTTGTTTCAGCTTTCGTTAAGGGTGACTGGCGCAACATTTACGACTATGCTTTATCTCACGATTTTCGTTTTCTGAGCTATGGAGACTCTTCATTACTCATCCCCTAAAACAGATTCATTGACCTAAATCAAGAAAAAGAAGTCATTGCGCATTTTTTCAATAAAATGTATGGGTGGGCAAACAAAAACCCGTAATTTTGTGTTGTAAAACATAAAAAGAAGGATAACTAAGCTAAACAACTCTCAAAAAAGAGAGCGACTGATAAGATTAGAAAAGTATTTATAACACAAAAACAACGAAAGGATAACATTATGAAACAAGTGAAAAACTTATTCAAAGCCATCAAAAAGAACTTGAATACAAGTGCAATGGCAATGTACGGTCAGTATACAAGATAATACTTTCCGTACCTGTTTTTAGACAAATTCAACACATCATCCATAATTAAGGGACGAAGGATTTTCGAATGAATTCTTTCGTCCCTTTTCCTTTTCTCCCATTTTACAACAAGAAAAAGCAGAAACAACGGATCTTGACCTTAAAGAATAAGAATTTCATTCCAATAAAATTGTGGATACACACATAGATAAAAATAAAAAAAGCGTTTCAGAATAAATCTGAAACGCCTTCTATTCTGTTGGGCTACTCGGATTCGAACCAAGAAAAACAGGACCAGAATCTGTTGTGTTACCATTACACCATAGCCCAAAAGTAAATGTCTTCTCCGTGAAAACATCCTTTATAAAGAAGTTGGGCTACTCGGACTCGAACCAAGAAAAACAGGACCAGAATCTGTTGTGTTACCATTACACCATAGCCCAAAATCAAATGTTTCGTCAATCATTTCGTTTTTGACGCTGCAAAGGTACTACTTTTTCCTAATACCGCAATAGTTTGAAGCATTTTTTTCAAAAAAAAACAAAAGAAAAAGAGAATTAAGCTTCATTCCTTCGTGATATACAGAAAAGCAAGTATATTTGCTACATTATTAAATATGTAAATACTAAAATAAAAACAGAGAATAATAATAATGGACGAAACAAAGAACTTAGTAAAGAAAATTACAGAAGGCATTCAAGAAAAAAAAGGAAAGAACATCGTTATAGCTGACTTAACCAATATAGAAGATACAATCTGCAAATACTTCGTTATCTGTCAGGGAAACTCACCAAGCCAGGTCCTGGCAATCGTAGATTCAGTAAAAGAATACGTTCGGAAAGAAACCGGCAACAAAGTATATGGAATGGACGGCGTACGTAATGCCCAATGGGTAGCCATGGATTATGGAGATGTACTGGTGCATATATTTTTACCGGAAGTAAGAGATTTCTATAACTTGGAACATTTGTGGGCTGATGCCAAGCTGACTTCTCTTCCCGATATTGACTAATTTTATTTTTAAACTTGTATGAGTGAAAATTTAAACAATAACAATAAACCCAAAATCAACGTGCCGCGCCCAAGTTTGAGCTGGCTGTACGTTATTATCGCACTTGTTTTCGGATTTTTATACTTTTCCAGCGAAGACGGAAGCGCAAGCAAAGAAATAACTTATACCGAATTCAAGGATATGGTAAGCAAAGGTTATGCCAATAAAATCATTGCTTACGATGACAATACTGTAGATATGTTTATCAAGCCTGAACACATTGTCGATGTGTTCGGAAAAGATGCCAACAAAGTAGGCAGAAGTCCTTCGGTCAACGTACAGATAGGATCGATGGAGTCACTTGATAAATTTCTTGACGAAGAACAGAACAACGGACATTTCACAGGTTCCATCAGTTACGAAAAGCATACGAATTATTTCAGTATGATATTCTGGAACATTGCTCCTTTCCTGTTATTAATAGCAATATGGATGTTCATCATGCGCCGTATGAGCGGTGGTGGAGGTCCGGGCGGTGCCGGAAATGTTTTCAACGTAGGAAAAAGCAAGGCTCAATTGTTTGAAAAAGGAGCCAACCGCATTACGTTTAAGGACGTAGCCGGTCAGGCTGCTGCCAAACAAGAAGTGGAAGAGATTGTAGAATTTCTGAAACAGCCTCAAAAATACACCGAACTGGGAGGTAAAATTCCTAAAGGTGCACTGCTGGTAGGCCCTCCGGGAACCGGTAAGACCTTGCTTGCCAAAGCGGTTGCCGGCGAAGCGGATGTACCGTTCTTCTCCATTTCAGGTTCCGACTTCGTAGAAATGTTTGTCGGAGTGGGAGCTTCACGTGTACGCGACCTCTTCCGTCAGGCAAAGGAAAAGGCTCCTTGTATCATCTTTATCGATGAAATTGATGCGGTGGGTCGTGCCCGTGGAAAGAACCCCAGCATGGGAGGTAACGACGAGCGCGAAAACACATTGAACCAGTTGCTTACAGAAATGGATGGATTCGGTTCGAATAGTGGAGTCATCATACTGGCTGCTACCAACCGTGTAGATATTCTGGATAAGGCCTTGCTGCGTGCCGGACGATTTGACCGTCAGATTTACGTCGATCTGCCCGACTTGAACGAGCGCAAGGAGGTCTTCGGAGTACATCTCCGCCCGTTGAAACTGGATAATACGGTAGACGTTGACCTGTTGGCACGTCAGACTCCGGGATTCAGCGGTGCTGATATTGCCAATGTATGTAATGAAGCTGCCTTGATTGCGGCACGTCACTCGAAGACATCTGTGGGAAAAGATGATTTCCTGGCAGCTATCGACCGTATCGTCGGCGGTCTGGAAAAGAAAACAAAGGTGATGACCGCAGCCGAAAAACGTGCCATTGCCTTGCACGAAGCTGGACATGCCACTATTTCATGGTTCTTGGAACACGCTAACCCGCTGATTAAAGTAACCATTGTTCCGCGAGGACGTGCACTGGGTGCCGCATGGTATTTGCCCGAAGAACGTCAGATTACGACCAAGGAGCAGATGCTGGACGAAATGTGTGCTACACTGGGAGGTCGTGCTGCCGAAGAAGTTTTCATCGGACACATCTCAACCGGTGCCATGAACGACCTGGAACGAGTAACCAAACAGGCTTACGGCATGATAGCATACGCAGGCATGAGCGACAAGTTGCCGAACCTGTGCTACTACAGCAACGATGAATATACGTTCAACAAGCCTTACAGTGAACATACTGCCGAACTGATTGATCAGGAGGTGCAGAAGATGATAAACGAACAATATGCACGTGCAAAGGCATTGCTACTGGAACATAAGGAAGGTCATAACCAACTGGCGGAACTTCTGATAGAGCGTGAAGTTATTTTTGCTGAGGATGTAGAGAAGATATTCGGAAAACGTCCATGGGCATCTCGCTCTGAAGAAATCATGGCTGACGAGAAAAAGGCCCTTCCAGAACCTGAAAAGAAGGCCGACGAACCGTCATCTGAATCGGAAAACAAAGAGCCGGAAGCAACAAATGATGAGAGCTCTACTGTTTCCAATGAAGAGAAACAAGCCTGACAACCATTTTTATCATAACAGAAACTAAGCTTTTGTCATTCAGTCGACCTGCATGGCCGTCTGGGTGACAAAAGTATTTTAATAACAAACATTAAATCCCCTACTGCCGTGAAAAGCAATTTTCTTCAACGAGCCATAACAGGAATTATATTCGTAGCCGTCCTTGTAGGCTGCATTCTGGGAGGCCCTATCTCGTTCACCATTTTGTTTGCACTGATCAGTGCACTTACAATCAATGAATTTGGAACCATTGTCAACCGAATGGAGAATACACGCATGAACAAACCTATATCCATTCTGGCAGGCTTGTTCTTGTTTCTCTGCTTCGGATACATCGGAGTTGTACCGGGAGCGAATGAAATCTTCATTCCTTACCTGTTTCTGATACTTTATCTGTTCATCAGCGAATTGTATAAGAAACAGCCCAATCCACTCAACAACTGGGCATACGCCATGATGAGCCAGATATACATTGCTCTATCATTCGCCTTGCTCAACGTACTGGCTTACCACAGTACCGCAGTAGAAGGTATTTCACAATACAACCCGATATTACCTTTGTCTATTTTCATCTTCAACTGGGTAAACGATACGGGCGCTTATTGCACAGGCATGCTGTTCGGAAAGCACAGATTGTTCGAACGCATTTCCCCAAAAAAGTCGTGGGAAGGCTCTATCGGAGGTGCTGTATTCAGCATCATCGCTGCCATCGTGCTGGCACACTTCTTTACATTCCTGAGTACCGGCATCTGGATCGGACTGGGACTGACGGTTGTAGTATTCGGAACGTGGGGCGACTTGACCGAATCGCTGATGAAACGTACACTCGGCATCAAGGATTCGGGTAATATCCTGCCGGGACACGGAGGTATGCTCGACCGCTTCGACAGCACCCTCATGGCCGTTCCAGCAGCCGTAGTATACTTGTATCTGGTGGGACTTATCACTGCCTAAAAACAGAAAGTGCCCTTCCTTTCTTTCACTTACTCTGAAAAGGCTGTCCAGCCTGCAAACAATTGATTCAGAACACAATGACAAGTGAAAGAAAAGAAGGGCATATTGTTTTCAAAATTTGTACAAAAAATCTGAGAATTTGTACAAATTCTAAAAAAATGTCTCGACGTTTTTCCAGAAACCCGCCCACGTTTATAAGAACTTCCGCAGACGAATAACAGAACACTTCATATCAAACTTTGCTGCGCACTTTCAGCAAGGCCGTAATCTGAGCCGCCGCACGTTCCGACGCCCCCGGCTCTCCCAAAATACCAATCAGCCGGTCGTACTCCGAAAGCATGCGCGAGCGTCCGCTTCCGCCCGAAATAATCTTAGCCAACTCCTTTTTTATATTAGAAACCGTCATACCGTCGGCCACCAGCTCCGTCACCACTTCCCGGTCGGCTATCAGGTTTACCAATGAAATATACTTCACCTTCAGGATATGCCTGCGAAGGAAAGAAACCAGTTTACCTGCCGATATGTAGTAGCACACCACCTGAGGCACACGGAATAAAGCTGTTTCGAGCGTAGCCGTTCCCGAAGTAACCAGTGCAGCCTCGGCCTGTTGCAACAAACGGTACGTCTGTCCGAATACGATTTTCGTACTGCTGTCGATATATCGTTTGTAAAAATCGGGCTCAATGCCGGGAGCTCCCGCCACCACGAACTGATATTGCGGGAAACTACGTGCCGCCTCAATCATGCGCGTCAGATTATCTTTGATTTCCTGCCGGCGACTTCCTGCCAGCAAAGCGATGATCGGCTTATCTTCCAGCCCGTTGGCTGTGATAAATTCACTGAAAGTTTCCTGTCCTTTCCTGCGAAAATCATCCACGGCATCCACACACGGGTTGCCCACATAATGTATCGGATACTGATGTTTCTTGAAGAAATCGACCTCGAAAGGCAGGATAGAAAACAATTCATCAACATCTCGCTTGATATTCTTGATACGATATTCCTTCCACGCCCAGATTTTCGGCGAAATATAATAGTAGACAGGTATCTGCGTGTGCCGCTTGATATATTCGGCTATCTTCAGGTTAAACCCCGGATAATCGACCAGAATCAAGACATCCGGCTGCCACGCTTCGACATCCTTCTTGCAAAAATCCATGTTACGGAAGATGGTTCGCAAGTGAAGCAGCACAGGAATGAAACCCATATACGCCAGTTCGCGGTAATGCTTTACGCAAGTACCGCCCACCGCCTTCATCAAATCGCCTCCGAAGAAGCGAAATTCCGCCTGCGGATCTTCGTGCTGCAAGGCACGCATCAGGTTCGATGCATGTAAGTCGCCCGACGCCTCTCCTACTATCAGATAATACTTCATACGTTCCAGTTCCAGTGTTTCAAATCATCCATCAGCGAATACGCCGTTACGTCAATCTGTGTGGGAGTAATTGCCACATAATCATGCTCCAAAGCCCAGTGGTCGGTATCCTCGGCATCGGGCTCGTTGTTCTTGTATTCTCCCGTAAGCCAGTAGTAACAACCGCCACGCGGATGGTCGGCCTTGACAAACTCGTTTGTCCACACCCCGTTGGTCTGCCGACAGATTCGTACACCTTTCAGTTCATTCGTATCAGGGAAATTCACATTCAGACACTTACCCTCGGGAAGTCCCTTGGCAAGCACTTCCTCTACGATGCAGCGCACATAAGGCAGCGTTGCCGAGAAATCTGCATCCGTACTATGATTGCAAAGTGAGAATCCCACCGAAGGAATCCCCTTCAAGCAGCCTTCTATCACCACACCCATCGTACCGGAGTAATGCACATTTACCGACGAATTATCTCCATGATTGATACCTCCTATCACCATATCGGGCTTACGGGGAACCAAAGCATGCAAAGCCAGCTTGACGCAATCGACAGGAGTTCCTGAACATTTATAGACAGTCAGCCCGGGTTCCTGACGCACCTTTGCACTACGGAGCGGATGTTCGGAAGTAATGGCTCCCGATGAACCCGAACGCGGCCCGTCGGGGGCAACAACAATCAGGTCAGCAACCGGGCGCAACGCCCCGATAAGTTCTCGTATTCCTTTGGCATTCACGCCATCATCGTTCGATAGTAATAAAAGAGGTCTTTCGTTTGTCATATATTTCACTATTAATAATTGCCCGTAAAGTTACAACAAATATTAATCTTCTCAAACCACGGCACATAATTACACAGAATTACGTATCTTTGCCTCGCCGAAGTTATTAACAAAAGCCGTGAGTTATCAACATTTTCAAGAAATGCAGACATTTGCTGATACATACTTTCGACGATTATTTGTTACTTCGCAATCAGATAAACTGATTAATATGGGAAAAATTATTGCTTTAGCCAACCAAAAAGGTGGCGTGGGTAAGACTACGACAACCATTAACCTGGCTGCATCATTAGCCACTCTCGAGAAGAAAGTGCTGGTAGTCGACGCTGATCCGCAGGCAAATGCTTCATCCGGTCTGGGGGTTGATTTAAAGGACATTGACTGTTCTATTTACGAATGCCTTATCAATCAGACAGATATCAGGGAAGCTATTTACACAACCGATATTGACGGATTAGACATTATTCCTTCTCACATCGACCTCGTGGGAGCAGAAATTGAAATGCTGAACCTGGAAAACCGTGAGAAGATTATGAAAAAGGCCCTGGAGCCGATGAAAAGTGAATACGATTATATCCTGATAGACTGTTCGCCGTCGTTGGGACTGATTACCATCAACGCCCTGACTGCAGCCGATTCAGTCATCATTCCGGTACAATGTGAATACTTTGCACTGGAAGGTATCAGCAAGCTGCTGAACACCATCAAGATAATCAAGACAAAACTGAACCCTTCGCTGGAAATAGAAGGTTTCCTGCTTACAATGTTCGACTCACGCCTGCGTCTGGCCAACCAGATATACGACGAAGTTAAACGTCACTTTCAGGAACTGGTATTCAAAACCATTATCCAGCGAAACGTCAAGCTGAGTGAAGCCCCCAGTCACGGAATACCTGCCATCTTGTACGATGCAGACTCTACGGGCGCCAAGAATCACCTGGCTCTGGCTAATGAAATTATAAACAAGAACTAAGAAGCATTTAAAGCTGAAAGAATAAACGAATATGGCCGTACAGAAAAAATTTGCACTGGGCAGAGGGCTCGACGCACTGATTTCTACGAACGACGAGGTAAAGACTTCAGGATCCTCTTCCATCAACGAAGTGGAACTGAGCAAAATATCCGTCAATCCTAACCAGCCGCGACGAGAGTTTGATCCGATTGCCCTGCAAGAACTTGCCGACTCAATTGCTGAAATCGGTATTATACAACCTATTACCTTACGCAAGCTGAACGAGGACTCATATCAGATTATAGCGGGAGAACGACGTTATCGTGCCTCCATTCTGGCAGGACTGACTACAATCCCTGCTTATATCCGTACTGCCGACGATGAGAATGTCATGGAAATGGCGCTGATAGAGAATATCCAGCGCGAAGACTTGAACTCGCTGGAAATAGCACTTGCCTATCAGCATCTTATCGAACAATACGAACTGACTCAGGAACGTCTGAGCGAACGGGTAGGAAAAAAGCGTACTACCATCGCCAACTACCTGCGACTGCTTAAACTTCCTGCTCAGATACAGGTTGCACTGAAGAATAAAGAAATAGACATGGGGCATGCACGTGCCTTGCTTGCACTGGATGACCCGAAAACACAGATACGTATTTTCAACGAAATAATTGCCCAAGGATATTCCGTACGCAAGGTAGAAGAGATCGTAAAGGCATTGTCTACGGGTGAAAGCGTAGAATCGGGAGGTAAGAAAATAGCTCCCAAAGGTGCCAAACTGTCCGAAGAATATACGATGTTGCAAAATCATCTGTGCTCTTTCTTCGGCACCAAAGTGCAGCTTTCGTGCAGCAACAAAGGAAAAGGTAAAATCAGTATCCCCTTCAATAACGAAGCCGATCTGGAAAGAATCATGGAGATACTGGACTCATTGAAACCCAAAGAATAAAAAAGAACAAGTCTTGAGACAACGACCGTTTACATACTTATTATATATCGTACTGCTTTTCTGCCTGATATGGGGAGGAAGCACGGAAGGATATGCACAACGTGCACTCAAGCACCGGAAAGGCATACTGACTGCCGACTCGATACGTGCACAAAACGTAGCCGACAGCCTTGCCTTACTCGATACGCTGAATATACACCAGCAGCGCATCGAAGAACTGGAAGCTCCGGTGGATACTGCCATGCTCATGCGGCAGAGTGACTCTTTACAAAGCCAGAAACCTCAAGTCGTCAAGGAAAAGAAGAAGTGGCTTCCTGTACCGAACAACTCTATCTGGCTGTCGCTTGCCATACCCGGTGCAGGTCAGATATACAACCGGAAATATTGGAAACTGCCTATCGTCTACGGAGGATTCGTGGGATGTACCTATGCTTTGACTTGGAACAGTAAAATGTATAAGGATTACACACAGGCATATCAGGATATCATGAGCGACAATCCGAATAACGATAGTTATATGGACTTCCTGCCAGCCGGATATACCAAGGAAGATGTACAAAACAGGCTGGATTATTACCAGGAACTGTTCCGCAAACGAAAGGATGTCTTCCGTCGCCAGCGAGATTTAAGTATAATCTCTTTTATCGCAGTATATCTGTTGTCGGTCATCGACGCGTATGTAGATGCCGAACTGTCGAACTTCGATATATCGAATGATTTGGGGATGACACTGGAACCTACAATATTTAACGATGCATACCGCAAGCTGCCGCAAGGAGTAGGCTTGCAATGCAGTATTAGATTTTAAAATATGAAGAAACTATGTATTGGCATACTTGCCTTCCTTAGCTTTTCAAGCCTCTTTGCCCAGAAAACGGAACAGAGCATTGTTGTTCGCTCAAGCTCCGGAGTAGAAGAGGCTATCGACTTGCCCGAAGGTATGCTTTCCGAAACAGACAGTCTGTATCTGGACTGGATTTCGAAAAACTATATCAATTTGGGAGAAAACTGTACCGCAACTTCCGCTAATCCGGAAGTCAGTGATTCTATTTATATCGACCGGTTGCAACGTATTCCGGCTATTATCGAAATGCCGTACAACGAAGTGGTACGAAAATTTATCGACATGTATGCTACCCGCTTACGCCAGAAGGTTGCATTCATGCTGAGTGCCAACAATTTTTATATGCCTATATTCGAAGAAGCACTCGATTTGTACGACCTTCCGCTGGAGCTGAAGTATCTTCCTGTCATCGAATCGGCACTGAATCCGATGGCAACTTCCCGTCAGGGAGCTGTGGGTTTATGGCAGTTTATGCTGGCAACGGGTAAAATCTACGGTCTGCAAGTTACCAGCCTGATAGACGAACGCCGCGACCCGATCAAGTCGACTCGCGCTGCCGCACGCTATCTGAAGGACTTATACGACATTTATCACGACTGGAATCTGGTGCTCGCTGCCTACAATTGCGGTCCGGGTACAATAAACAAAGCCATCCGTCGTGCTGGTGGAGAAAAAGATTTCTGGAAACTGTACAATTATCTTCCAAAAGAAACCAGAGGCTACGTACCGGCATTTATTGCTGCAAACTATATTATGACTTATTACTGTGAGCACAATATCAGCCCATTGGAGATGAAAATGCCGGAAGGAACTGATACCATTCACGTATCGCGTCCGCTGAATCTTCAGCAAATTGCCGCAGTATGCAACTCGAATATCGATGAACTCCGTGCGCTGAATCCGGAATTCAAAAAGGATATCATTCCGGGAAACGAAAAGCCTTACGCCTTACGACTCTCCAACAAAATGATGAGTTGCTTCATCGATAATGAAGATAGTATCTACAATTACAAACCGGAAGTCTACCAAACCCGACGCAGTAAGGTAGAAGTTGCGGAAGTCAAATCTTCATCCAAATCGGGAAAAGCAGTATATCACAGAATCAGAAACGGTGAAACACTGGGTGGTATCGCAGCCAAATACGGAGTAAGCGTAGCACAGTTACGCCGGTTGAACGGAATCAAAGGCAGTAACATCCGCGCCGGAAAATCATTGCGCATCCGATAAACCTCATTTTTACACCTATATCTTATAAAAGACTCTCGGCAGACTTTACCTGTTTGCCGAGAGTCTTTTTGGTTTTCCACCTCTTCTTTCCTTACAATCCGACAAGAAAAAACTTGAATCTACTTGTAAAATTCTTTATTTTCTTTATTTTTGCAATATAGATTAAGGGAGTAACACAATGACGGATGAAAAACTTACACAAGAGCAAGCTGATGAAAAGCAGATAAACGATGCCTTTCAAGAACTGTTAGATCGATACCTGGAAAGCAAGCACCGCAAAAAAGTAGAAATAATTACCAAAGCGTTCAATTTTGCCAAGCAAGCACATAAAGGGGTACGACGTCGCTCGGGCGAACCTTATATACTGCATCCTATTGCCGTAGCACGCATTGCGTGCGTAGAAATCGGTCTGGGATCGACATCTATCTGCTCGGCTTTACTGCACGACGTGGTAGAAGATACGGACTATACGGTAGAAGATATAGAAAATCTGTTCGGCCCGAAAATTGCACAAATCGTTGACGGACTGACTAAAATCTCAGGAGGTATCTTTGGCGACCGCGCTTCTGCACAGGCAGAAAACTTCAAGAAGCTCTTGCTTACGATGAACGATGATATCCGGGTCATCCTGATAAAGATAGCTGACCGCCTGCATAATATGCGTACTCTCGGCTCCATGCTACCCAGCAAGCAGTACAAGATTGCGGGAGAAACTCTTTACATCTATGCCCCTTTGGCCAATCGTTTGGGCTTGAACCGTATCAAGACCGAGCTGGAAGATCTGAGCTTCAAATACGAGCATCCGGAAACTTACAAGGAAATACAAGATAAGTTGCAGGCTACTCAGGCTGAACGTGAAAGCGTTTTCACCGAGTTTACAGCTCCTATCCGTGCACAATTGGATAAAATGGGGATTCCTTATCGCATCCTGGCACGCGTAAAATCGCCTTATTCCATCTGGAACAAGATGCAGACCAAGCATATCACGTTCGAAGAGATTTATGATATTCTTGCCGTACGTATCATCTTTACTCCACGAAATGAGGAAGAAGAACTGAATGATTGCTTCGATATCTATGTGGCTATCTCGAAAATATACAAACCGCACCCCGACCGTCTGCGCGACTGGGTAAGTCATCCGAAAGCCAACGGCTATCAGGCACTGCACGTCACACTGATGAGCAACAAGGGACAATGGATTGAAGTGCAGATAAGAAGCGAACGTATGAACGATGTCGCCGAACAAGGATTTGCTGCTCACTGGAAATATAAGGAAGGCGGTGGCAGCGAAGATGAAGGTGAGCTGAGCAAATGGCTGAAAACCATCAAGGAAATTCTGGATGATCCACAGCCGGACGCACTCGACTTTCTCGATACCATCAAACTGAACCTGTTCGCATCCGAGATATTTGTCTTCACACCGAAAGGAGAAATCAAGACCATGCCGCAAAACTGTACGGCACTCGACTTCGCTTTCTCTATCCATACATTCCTGGGGAGCCACTGTATCGGAGCAAAAGTCAATCATAAACTGGTTCCGCTGAGCCACAAACTGCAAAGCGGCGATCAGGTAGAGATTCTTACATCCAAGTCGCAAAAGGTACAGCCTTCGTGGATTAATTTTGCTACTACTGCCAAGGCCAAAGCTAAAATCCAAGCCATTCTGAAGCGTGAGAAGAGAGAAATGCAGCAGAAAGGTGAAGATATGCTTACCGATTTCTTCCATCAGGAGAACCTGCCGACGAACGATGAAAATATCAAAAAGCTCTGCACGCTGCATCACGTAAAGAATTATGAAGAACTGACTCTCAACATAGGTCAGGGAGTTTTCACGCTGGGTGAAGCCGACAAAAACGAACTGAAGGAAAAGCCATCGCCAACCAACTGGAAGAAATATATCAGCTTTGCATTTGGAGGGAACAATAAGAACAAACAGGAAGAGAAGCAGACAGAGCAACCTGCCCTGAACATCGACAAGAAAAAAATCATCAAGCTCACTCCCGATGCTATTCAAAAGAACTATATTCTTGCCGATTGCTGTAAACCAATCCCGGGCGATGATGTTCTTGGCTACATTGACGACAATAACCGTATCGTCATTCACAAACGCCAGTGTCCGATAGCTGCACAACTAAAGACCAGCTTCGGCAACCGGTTGCTCGCTGTGGAATGGGAAACGGGCAAGGCATTGAACTTCCCTGTCAACGTGTATATTAAAGGTATCGACGGTATCGGAGTGCTGAACCATGTGACTCAAATCATTTCACAACAACTCAATGTGAACATCCACAAGTTGAATATAGAATCGAACGACGGTATTTTCGAGGGACGTATACAGCTTTATGTACACGATGTAGACGATGTAAACACCATCTGTACCAATCTGAAAAAAATAGAACAGATAAAGAAAGTCACTCGTATCGAAAATTTTGAAGATACCATAGCCGACTAAAGAATATACAACATCGACAATTGGGTATAATCGACTGAAACAGCTAAAACCAGCATACAAAAAAATGGCATATAAAAGAGAAATCTGACTTTCCTTTTATATGCCATTTTTAGCAATACACATTCGTTTGTATCAATCGGGAATAAGATTTCATTCAGATTCAGCCGGATAAGGTTTAAGCCAACAATAGCGAAAGGATTATTTGCAACTTACAGACAATATCCATCTTACAAACAAAAGCAACTCATACCGGCAGTTGTCAGGTAAGATAATCCAGCTCTTTCCGCATACTGAGCAAGTCCTCTCTGATACGACGCAAACGGTCAATAATCTCAGCCGTATCGCGAATACTTTCCTTATTCTGCTTCAAGCGCTGCTTGGCTCCGGCAAGCGTCATTTTCTTTTCTTTTACAAGGTGATATACCAGCCGAATATTTTCAATATCCTCTTTCGTATACTGACGGATATTTCCTCCTGCTTTCTTGGGAGCAATCATAGGAAACTCTTTCTCCCAATAGCGCAAAAGCGATTCGTTGACATCAAACATTTCCGCAACCTCACGAATGGAATAATATAATTTCAGTTCCTTATCAGTCTTCAAAGCCATAATTCCGTTTTTTTCATCTGCAACATTAATCGAATACCTTACCGTGGTTGGCAGCAATCTGAATCATCTTATCATAATCATCCGCATCCAAATCCATGAAATAATAGTTCACCGGATTCATAATCTGCCCTTTCAGATGTACCTCGTAGTGCAAATGCGGTCCGGTACTCTTTCCCGTACTTCCCACTTTCCCAATCGTTTCGCCACGCACCACCTTCTGTCCCACCTTCACATCTATCTTGCTCAGGTGAGCATAACGGGTTACATAGCCAAAACCATGATTTATCACGATACAGTTGCCATACAATCCTTCCCAGCCAGCCTTCTGCACCGTACCGTTTCCCGTGGCATACACCGGCGTACCTACGTTTGCCGAAAAGTCCATGCCCGCATGAAACTTCACTGTTTTATAAATAGGGTCGATACGATTTCCATATCCCGATGCCGTCTGCTTCAAATCTTTATTGGCAACCGGCTGAATGGCAGGAATACACGCCAGCATGTCATCCTGTTTCTTACACAAGTCTACCACCTCATCAAATGATTTCGACTGCATATATATCTGGCGTGAAAGCAAGTCCATCTTCTGAGTAGTATTCACAACCAACTTTGCATTCGCCATATCCATCAGGTCTTCGTAACGGTTCGTCTTGCCGTAACTGGCAGAGCGCAAGGCATCCGCTACGGGATCTGCCTGCATAATCACCCGATAAAGGTTATCATCGCGCTGCTGAAGCTGCTGCATTACGCCCAATGCCTCGTCCAGACGAGTTGACAAAATATGATATTGTGAAAGCAAACGCGAATTTTCCACACGAAGATCCTTTTCCGAAGGAGAACCAAAAATAAGCAACAAGATGATAAAGCACCCTGCCCCCAGTCCCATGCCCACAAACAAACGCCGCAGATAACTCATCGCCCGCTGGCGCATAGTGGGATAAATACGGTCGTATGTACGCGTTTTCGGATTATAAATATAATAGACTTTACGCATTCAAATCTTGTTTTGAAAAAATTTAAGACGCAACACATCAAGTTTTTGCATCAAACATACGGACAAAAATAATAAAACCGATTATCTTTGCAAATCAATTTTGAGAATATTAACTACAAGACATTATAAGCATTATGTTGACAGCAAACGAAATCCGCGACTCATTTGTAAAATTCTTTGAGTCGAAAGGACATCAGATCGTGCCTTCAGCACCGATGGTCATCAAAGACGACCCGACATTGATGTTCACCAATGCAGGTATGAACCAGTTTAAAGATATTATCCTGGGCAATCATCCTGCGAAATACAAACGTGTAACCGACTCACAGAAGTGCTTGCGTGTGAGTGGAAAACATAACGACCTGGAAGAAGTAGGTCACGATACATACCATCATACCATGTTCGAAATGCTGGGTAACTGGTCTTTCGGCGACTACTTCAAGAAAGAAGTTATCGGATGGGCATACGAATATCTGGTAAAGGTATTGAAACTCGATCCGAAAGATTTGTATGTAACCGTATTCGAAGGAAGCCCTGAGGAAGGACTTGCCCGCGACGATGAAGCTGCCGGATACTGGGCTCAGTATTTCCCCGAAGATCATATCATCAACGGCAACAAGCATGATAACTTCTGGGAAATGGGTGATACAGGTCCTTGCGGCCCGTGTTCTGAAATCCACATCGACTCGCGTTCGGCAGAAGAAAAGGCTGCTGTTCCGGGACGTGAACTGGTTAACAAAGATCATCCGCAGGTTATCGAAATCTGGAACTTAGTGTTCATGCAGTACAACCGCAAGGCTGACGGAACACTGGAACCACTTCCTGCAAAAGTAATCGATACCGGTATGGGATTCGAACGTCTGGTACGTACCTTGCAGGGCAAGACATCCAACTACGATACCGATGTTTTCCAGCCTATCATCAAGGCTATCGGCGATTTGTCGGGCAAGAAGTACGGTGAAGACGAAAAAGTAGACGTAGCTATGCGTGTAGTAGCCGACCACATCCGTACCATTGCCTTCTCTATCACCGACGGACAGCTGCCGTCGAATGCAAAGGCTGGTTACGTAATCCGCCGAATCCTGCGTCGTGCCGTCCGCTACGCTTATACATTCCTGGGACAGAAGCAGGCCTTCATGTACAAGCTGGTTCCGGTACTGATCGAGAATATGGGCGGTGCTTATCCTGAACTGAAAGCTCAGCAGGCCTTGATTGAGAAAGTAATGAAGGAAGAAGAAGAATCATTCCTCCGCACACTGGAAACAGGTATCCGCCTGCTCGACAAGACAATGGCTGAAGCCAAAGCTGCCGGCAAGACTGAAATCAGCGGTGTAGACGCATTTACACTGTACGATACATTCGGATTCCCGTTCGACCTGACCGAACTGATTTTGCGTGAAAACGGTCTGACAGCCGATGTGAAAGGCTTCGAAGCTGAAATGCAGAAGCAGAAACAGCGTGCACGTAACGCTGCTGCCGTAGAAACAGGAGACTGGGTTACACTGAAGGAAGGCGAAACAAACTTCGTAGGTTACGACTATACCGAATACGAAACCAGCATTCTGCGTTACCGTCAGATTAAGCAAAAGAACCAGACTCTCTACCAGATTGTGCTGAGCGACACTCCGTTCTATGCAGAAAGTGGTGGTCAGGTAGGTGATACCGGCGTACTGGTAAGCGAATTCGAAACCATCGACATCATCGATACCAAGAAAGAAAACAATCTTCCTATCCACATTGCTAAGAAACTTCCGGAACACCTGGATGCTCCGATGATGGCATGTGTAGATACCGACAAGCGTGCAGCTTGTGCAGCCAACCACTCTTGTACACACTTGCTGGACGAAGCATTGCGTCAGGTACTGGGAACTCACGTAGAGCAGAAAGGTTCTTTGGTAACTCCTGATTCATTGCGTTTCGACTTCTCTCACTTCCAGAAAGTAACTCCGGAACAGCTTCGCGAGGTAGAACATCTGGTAAATGCCAAGATCCGCGAAGATATTCCTTTGACAGAATATCGTAACCTGCCTATCGAAAAGGCAAAAGAACTGGGTGCAATTGCCTTGTTCGGCGAAAAGTACGGCGATGAAGTACGTGTCGTACAGTTCGGTTCGTCTATCGAATTCTGTGGTGGTACTCACGTATCGGCAACCGGAAAGATTGGTATGGTGAAGATTCTTTCTGAAAGCTCTGTAGCTGCCGGTGTACGCCGTATAGAAGCTGTTACAGGTGCCAAGGTAGAAGAAATGTTCGATACCGTACAAGATACATTCAACGACCTGAAAGCGTTGTTCAACAACGCTCCCGATCTGAAAGCTGCTATCTCGAAATACATCGAAGAAAATGCCGGCTTGAAGAAACAGGTAGAAGAATTCATGAAAGAAAAAGAAGCTACTGTAAAGAACAAGCTGATTGAAAGTGCAAAAGAAATCAACGGTGTGAAAGTCATCAAGAGCGTACTCCCGATGCCTGCCGATGCCGTAAAGAACATTGCCTTCCAGTTGAAAGGACAGTTCCCCGAAAACCTGTTCGTTGTAATCGGTAGCGTATTCGAAAACAAGCCGTTGCTTACCGTAACCATGAGCGACGATCAGGTTAAGGCCGGACTGAATGCCGGACAACTGGTTCGCGAAGCTGCCAAACTGATTCAGGGTGGCGGTGGCGGTCAGCCTCACTTTGCAACTGCCGGTGGTAAGAATCCTGACGGACTTAGTGCAGCTGTCGACAAGATTGTCAGCCTGGCTGGTTTCTAATAGCAGGTTACCGAAATAAATAGAAAAAGGTTCTATCATTTCCCACAATGGAGTGATAGAACCTTTTTTATTACAGATCAGGACGAGTTGGCTTATAAATCAATTATCACAATTTGGCAAGAATTTTTAATCTCCCCATAAAATAATGCTACACAACCAATTATCCATAAGTTTCAACGATGTAGTTCCTCCATAAGAACAATCCCGACAAGCAAGTATTTATATAGGCTTATCGGACACTGATATAAACCAACAGTTCCTCTTTCTTGAATTTGAATTCCGACCTCTTCTTTACCTTTTTCCGTCACGTACTTCTCTTATCCTATAATTCCAGATAAGTCTTCAGTGCCTTCACATACGCTTCCATCGCCTTTCTTCCCGTTTCTGTCATCCGGCACGATGTACGAGTCTTTTTCCCTACAAACTCTTTCTCTACCTGAATATATCCCGCCTTGCTCAGCTTGTCAAGTTGTACACTGAGATTGCCGGCAGTAGATTCAGTCTTCTCTTTCAAGTACACAAAGTCAGCCTCATCTACCGAGAGCAGGATAGACATAATTGCCAGACGTAATTGCGAGTGTATCAACGGATCCAATTCAGCAAGCATAAGCAGCGGCTTTTTTATTCAACAAATGTCCCGGTATCACCATCATCAGCAAGAAAGAAAAACCGAAATAAAGATTCCATTCCGGAGCCACACTTCCACCGTTGGTCAGTATCATCAACATATAGACAGCAACCACAAAGGCGACAAGAGGTGAATATACCAAGGCCGGAACACGAACAATAAGACCGGTAATGGAAGTGCCTATACCCGCATACAACAAGCACAGCGGGAGCATCAGGCCAAAATGGCACGAACCAATCACCAGCCCTATCAGTATCATGACCCCAACAGTCAGTCCGAACAACGATCCTACGATGCACCAGGTATGAGTTATCATCTTATCCATGTGTGTTACTACAGAAGGTTTCTTACGGACCTGAAGTATTTTCATGACGATGCCGGGAACAAACATCAAAAACCACAAGACATTCCACAGCGGCTTGCCTGTGAGATGTACGGCTGCATATATCCCTACCGAAAGTACCACCGCGGCATATCCGTATACCAGAAAAACATTACCACTACCCCGTTCCAGATTTTCCTTCGTCACCTGAATCATCTGGGAAATCAATTCCAGACTTTCTTTTTCTGTAAACTTCTTTTCTTCCATACTCCTTACAATTTTAGAAAAAGATAAAACAGTTTATTTTATAAACCACAATTACAAAAAAAATAGAAATCCGCGCGTTTATTTCCATTCTTTTTGTTTCGCAAATATAAAGTAGTTTATTTTATAAACCAAATAATTCTTTGTTTTTTTCTAAGAAAAGCGATTTTCCCTGCGAAAGGCGGTCCGATAACAGCCCATGTATCGAGTGGTTTCAACCAAAAGCATACGCAAAAAAGAACTCTCTTCGGAGGCTTTTTCCATAGCCTCTGAAAAGAGTTCCTATCTTGTCTGATTATCCTCAGTCAACTGACTGCATCTTCTACGAAAAACGTCTCGATGTTTTTTTATTTTTTGTACAAAAACTTTAGAAATTTGTACAAAAAATAACCGCAACCTGCCGACAAACCTTTCAGCCTGTCTGCAGGACGAAACTAAATATTCCGGAAATAAGTATCGAGTAGCTTCTTTGCAGCCGAAAACGAAGTCGCCTTTCCCTGCAACACATCCTGCTCCTGAGCAGCAAGCATCGAAGCAATAGCCGGATTGTTGTAGAAACTGTCGCGCAGATGCTCGTTGATAGTTTCATACATCCAGTATTTTGCCTGTTCGTTGCGGCGGTAATCGAAGTATCCGTTCTTCTTCACAAAATCGATGTAACTGTACACCATGTCCCATATTTCTTTGATACCGATGCCATAGAAACCGGAATACGTGAGCACTTGCGGCGTCCATCCCGATTCCGGAGCCGGAAACAGATGCAACGCATTGCGGAAATGAGCCGCTGCCAGCTTTGCCTTTTCAATGTTGTTGCCGTCGGCTTTGTTGATAACAATACCGTCCGCCATTTCCATGATTCCACGCTTGATACCCTGCAGTTCATCGCCTGTTCCGGCAAGCTGTATCAGCAGGAAAAAGTCTACCATCGAATGGACAGCCGTTTCACTCTGCCCTACTCCCACCGTTTCGACAAAGATCTTATCGAAACCTGCCGCTTCACACAAGATAATCGTTTCACGGGTCTTGCGTGCTACGCCGCCCAGCGAACCCGCCGACGGGCTGGGACGAATAAAGGAATCGGGATGAACGGAGAGCTTTTCCATACGGGTCTTATCACCCAGAATACTGCCTTTCGAACGTTCACTGCTGGGGTCGATAGCCAGCACAGCAAGTTTGCCGCCACGTTCCAGCACATGCAGACCGAACACATCAATCGACGTACTTTTTCCGGCACCCGGAACACCACTGATACCTATGCGGATAGAATTGCCCGAATAAGGCAAACACTTTTCAATCACCTCCTGCGCCACCGCCTGATGCTCGGGCTTCACGCTTTCTACCAGCGTAACCGCCTGACTCAGTACAGTCACGTCACCTTTCACGATACCTTCCACGTATTCGCCTACGGTAAACTGACGGCGTTTGGGCTTCTTCCTTAATTTCAAATAAGGATTAATACTGGCGGGTTGTTCGATACCCTTGTTAACAGTCAATCCCTTATATTCTTCGCTGTTCTCAGGGTGTTCCATAGTTTTAGTATTTTAAGTTGATAATAAAGCCTCGACAGAATCTATCAGGGCTGCTTGATTTTCGCCTTGACCCGGATAGTTACAGAAGGCTTTTTCGGGTCGTTGGTAATCATCAGTACACGCGGAGTACCTTTCACACGTGGAAGATTCTCTGCCAGTACGGTAATCTTCAGTTTGGTAGACTCACCCGGCTTCAGTACCGTCTTCTTCAAGTTGACGGCAAGAGCGATGTTGAATACCTGCATATCCTGAATCACCAGATCGGTCTTTCCCGTATTGGTGATGATGACATTCTGCGATTTCTTCTGCTTCGGCTTCAGCGGAGGGAACTCCAGCAATGTAGTAGAAAGTGAAATCTGCGGAGGATTGTTCTTCTGCTGTTCGGTCAGCCCGGAAAAATCGGGCAACAAAATAGCCGAAACAGGAATTTCATTGTCACTGCCAACCTTATCGCCCGGATAGCGCGACAAGTACACCGATGTACGGGTAATACCAAATTTCGGCAACTTTTCGGTATCGAGGGTTACAACAATCTTACCGTTCTTGCCTCTTCCCAGCACTTCGGGAACAGCTTTTGCGCTCAGATAAGGAGGCAAATGCATCAGCACAGGAGAATAAGCCTTATTAGACGTATTGGCAACCAAAATATCAAATTCCGGATGTTCACCCTTATTTACATCATTAAATTCGATTTCATCCTTGTCCAGACGTATCGCCCCGAAAGCCACAGGATGCGTAAATGAGTAGTTCTTTGCATCGGCAGTCACCTCACCATTGAACTCCAGATAAATGGGACGATAGGAAGCATTGCAGTAAATACCTACTTCCTTGTAAAAATGTCCGATAGCTTCGGCGTCGAACACAGCCGTTACCGTACCCTTTTCGCCGGCAGGAATCGGAGATTTAGTCCAGTCCACTTCCGTACAACCGCACGAAGAAGTAACCTTCGAAATAACAAGAGGTTTGTCGCCCGTATTGGTAAAATGATAAGTAATGGTCACCGGATTGCGCCAAAGCACATATCCCAACTCCTGCACATCCTTGTCGAATGTTATTTTCGGCTGTGCCTGAGCAGCCAAGACAGCGGCAAACAATATATTGAGAATAAATAAAATACGTTTCATCTTTCAAAGTGTTACTTGTTTAGAGTGAACAAAGATAAAGAGAAATTCAAAGACGAACAAAGGTTGGTTGTGAATTAATATAAATTTGCCGATACAGCCGGAAAAAGAAAAGCAGGCTGGAACAGCCTCTTCCACAGAGAGAACTGCCCCAGCCTGCCTCTTTTTATCGATTTTTATTCTACTGTCAATGTCTGCCCCTCGGTGTGTCCGCTGAACTCGGGAGCGTAAACCGACTGGATGGTTGCGGCACCAGCCTGATAAGTTCCCGTACGGTCTAAGTAAACAGTGTATTCCAATATGTAAGAACCTTTCGGCAGACGGTCGATAAAGAACTCGGTAGAAGCGTCACGGTTCACCTGATAATATCCCAGTCCGTCGCTCCACCGATAGCCGGACAACTGCGTATCAGGTTCCATGCAGGCAGCACGTTCATCCTTCACCCGAATAAAATCCATGTCGCGGTCGGCCTTTATCGTCAGTCGTACCGTCACCTTATCTCCAGCATGCAGAACCGTCTTTCGGGAAACCTGCTTGCTGTCCATCCACCATTCACGTTCTATAGAAACACCATTTCCTTTTGCCGGAAGCACTTTATCCATATCTTCCAGATATTGTGCATATACAGCTCCCCAGCCGATACCGGTTCCCGATTTCGAAACGACCACACGTTCTACATGCGTATCTGTTCCGGTCAGTGTCTTGCGAGTATATCCCAATACATCGTCGGGCGTTCGTACTTCCACGTTACCGGCTACAGCTTTCATCGCTCCATTTACTTGCAACCGGTTACCCGAACCATTCAAGAAAGCATATACCGCATCGGCTGTAGCGATGCTACTTTCCCACACCTGAACCTGCTTCTGCTTGAGCAGCCAAAGCCTCATGCCTGCCAGCATATCCGCATCGGAGGCAATCTGCTGAATGGCTTCCATGGCAGCTACCTGTGCAGGGATTCTGTAATTACTCCATGAATATGGTGCTTTCGGCGTATCGAAATATACACCCATCTGCGGCGTACTTACCGTATATTCCTTGATAGACTGAACCAGTTCCTGTGCCTGACGCTGTCTGCCACAGGCTTGCATAATGAGTCCAATCATCGCCTTTTCACCGATAGAGTACTCAGCCGAACGGTTTTCCAGCCTGTCCGTCATGTAGGCATTCACCTGCTTGTCTGCCAGCGAAGCAGCCTGCTTGTCGAGCGCGCAAACATACAGATAGTGTACCACCTGCCCGTTGGGAACAAGAGTTGTCGTACCTTCCTTTTCCAACTTCTTCATTGTTTCATAATCTTCCTTCACCGCTTTCTGCAAATAGCCCAAGGCCCGCGTATACATCGGAGCAACCTTTCCGTCCAGTGTCACGTTCATGTGCTGCAAGCGTGCCAGCATCTCCACAATCTGCGTCGTAATATAACGACTGCCTGTCATGCCTTTATACCAGCTCCATGAGCCGTCTGCCAGTTGCAACTCCTGCAAACGTTCTACCGAAGTGCGCAGACGGTTGTTCATCGAATTCAGGTCGAACAGCAACGCAATGCGCCGCTTTTGTTCGGATTCTTCCGTAGCTTCAGAAATCCACGGAGTTTCTTCGAGCAACAGATTCTTCAAATCCTGATTGCGTTCGAGGTTGCTCAACAGGGTTTCCTTGCTGCCTCCCTGAGCCATCCAGGTATCGAATACTTGCTTGATGCGGGGATTTGCCTTTACAATAGCCGTAGCCAGTGAATTGGCATAATAGGCAGTCGCCCATGAAAGTGCGTCTTCTTCAGTCGGATTGCCGACAACAGGCAGTGCCTGCACCGCATACCAGTCGGGATTGGCTGTCAGTTCCACCGTCAGCCGTCGTTCGGTAGCTGTCTTGCTCTGCTTGTTGAACAGGTCTTCCGTTCCGACTTCCGTCATGCTTTCTCCATCCAACTGAACAGGAACGGTTTCCGTCATCCACTGCTTATCGGTCAGTACCGGCAGATAATGCTGCTCACCGTCGCTATATTCCCCCGCCTCAGCCGTAATCCGGCAAACCAGCATATCGTACGTATCAGGAATCTGGCAGTCGAACCGTACGACTCCCGTTGTTCCTTCTGACACACTGAACGGCTGCTGATAGTCGTACACCACTTCTTCCGTCACCGGATCGTATAGTTTAATACCGGCATTTCCTTCAATCTTGTCCATCGACAGATTGACCAATGAGGCAGCAATAACGGTGCGGTCGCCTTTACGGACAAAGCGCGGCATATTAGGCTGCACCATAAACGGCTTGCTCGTCTTCACGGTCTGCGTTAGCATGCCGTAATCGACAGCCTGCGTATGTGCCAGTCCTGTGAACTTCCATTCGGTCAACGCATCCGGTACGGTAAAGATCACACTTACACCACCCAGCGAATCGGTCCGCAAGTTCGGATAGAAAAAGGCCGTTTCGGCAAAGTTTTCACGTACCGGAATCTTCGTATCTTCACCTTCCGCAACTTCTACGGCAGCATCATTTTCTACAATCTGCAAGACGTCCTCCACTCCGGCACTGCCACTATCTTTCTTAAAGTTGGACGATATTACATTCGGAGCAGCGACTACCGCCGATTCCTCTACAGTCATGGCTGGCTGATATTTCACTTCTACGACATTTCCTGCGCTCTGTTTGGCAAGCATACGGTTCGAAGTGCCCAGCAAACTGACACCCCGCGTATAAACGGTTCCAGAGAATACCAGCAAGGAGCTATATGCCCCATTCAGCAAATCCAATCCCGTATAAGTTCTTACGTATGGGAAACCGCCATACATGCCGACGCGCTGGTTGGCCGACAGCATACCTGCCTGAATCCACGGGACGGGACGAGAGAACCAAAGGTTAAAACGCCAGTCGTGCTGGTACAACTTATCGAGCGAAGCATCGTAAAGCGATGCCATCAGATTGGCTCTTACCGGCTTTCCGGCAGCATCCGTCACACGCATCCGCCATTCTTCCTGACTGCCCGGCTGCAACTTATCTCTGAAAGTTTCCCATTTCAACGTCAGTTTCTTTTCCGGTTCCGGCCGGATGATTGTCGCCTGCTTACTGTACAGACTACCGTTTCGCATAAAAGCAAAGTTTACGGTAATGCCATCACCATACATTTTCTGATAAGGATAGCTGAACGTTTTGATTTCATCACTCAGCATCAGCCGTTGAGAAGCAATTCGTTTGTTTCCACTATACACGTCGACCAGCAGATAAACATCCTTTTCGCTGGTTCCGACATACAAGGTTGCCGGAGCCGAATCGCTGAATTCGTTTCCATCCAGATAGAACCAGTCGACAGCCGGATAAGGAAGTCGAGTATCCAAGCGTGAGAACAAGGTAAAATCCTGTTCCGCCGTACAAGTCCGTCCCTGCGCATCCGTTGCCGAAATCTCGATACGATATTTACCGGAAGGCAATGCCAGCAGGTCGGAAGGCACGAACGACTGCTGTGCCACAGCCTTACCCTCCAGTTGCTGCTTACCCTTATTACCTTCCTGATCCAATGCAAACACACGGTAACCAATCTCTGTCTTTACAGGAGTACCGTTCAGATTCAAAGCCATGAACTGCACCTTCTCCTGTTTTTCACGCATAACGATATCCGACAGACCTCGTATCTGCAAGCCCAACGACTGCTTGCCTACCGGAAGAGATAGAGTTCCCGTCTGTGTTTCACTGGCACCGTCGGTTACCTCCGCCTGCACTTCGTATACATAATAACGGTAACCCAGTCCGCCCCAGTCGGTTGTTTCGGGAGCAGTAAGTACCATGTTCACCCGAAACTGTCCATCGGCATCGGTCTGAACTTCTCCAGTTTCCAGCTCTACCTTATTGACGCCTCCCATGCGGAACCAAGTTCTTTCGGTACGGGAAACCGTATATCTCACCCTCGCCATGCGGACAGGTGCGCCGGCAAACGTCTTTGCTTCCCCTTTCACGGTAAGGGAATCACCCATGTTGTACGAATCTTCGTAAGGAGTAAAGACCACATCGAAAGTGGGGCGCTTGTATTCTTCGACCTTGATGATAGCAGAAGCCCCGTCAGTCGACACATAATACGTGCCGGGAAGCAGGTTCTGTGGCAAGATAAATTCGCCCGACAGTACACCAAAATCGTCGGTCGATACCGCACTCTCCGCCACACTTTGTTCGGAAGAATACAATTTCAGGGAAGTCTTTTCTCCCTTGACCACCCGAAGAGAATCACCGTTCTGTTCGTAAACCATACCGGAAACATAGACTTTCTGTCCCGGACGATACAGCGAACGGTCGGTAAACAAGTTCACTTTTTTCTTCCATCCTTGTACCGTTTCCCTGACAAATGATGCGTTTCCTCCTATGCCCGAAATAGCGGCAAAGTCATTTCCTGCCGTACGGACATTGTAATAAATCCTGCCCGAACGGGGAATGTCGACCATCGTACTGCCTTTTCCATCCGTCTTGTATACCTGAAGAACGCTGTATTCGTTGCCGTTCAACCGATACGTAACGACTTCCGCTCCCGGAACAGGCTTACCCGTCAGCTTATCCACCACAACAAACTCCTTGCGTTCCTCGGACACAGGAATGCTGATGCACTGATAAGGAGAAACAAACAGCAGTGAATAATCGATGCCTTTCTCCGCCTCTTGAGGAATCTGTTTCAGCATGTAAATCCCTGCTTCGGGCAAGGTATAGTGCAATACCGTGTCACGCTTTTCGTAATCGGGAGTCGGCGATAAAGCATAATGGCGCGAAGCTATCTTAGTTCCGTAATTCTTTATCAAGGTTTCCTCCTTCAGATTGCCGCGAAGCAACGAAGAAGCAGGTGAAATCTTCAGACGATACAGTTCGAAAGACACTCCTTTCAGGTTGGCATACGTCACATTGACATCTGCTTCCTGCTTAGGATATACCAGCGGAATATTGACCGAAAGATACGGACTGGAAGCAAAATCGATGTATGAACGCAACTGAGATACCCATTCGTGCACCGGGTATTTCTTTATTCCTTCGCGTGCAGCCTCAACCGATTTGAGTGGCTGGTTGTTCATGCGGTAAACATACGCCAATTTCACATATACATCGGCGCAGACAGGCAAATCCTTGTACTCCTCTGCCAGCTTACGCAATTCCTCCACTGCTTTCTCCGGTGTCAGTGCTTCACGCACAATACCACTTCCTGCACCTTCCCAGCAGTACAACACCCGCGCTTCTTTGGTTAGCAAAGCCGCCTGACGATTATTATTGTCGCCATAAAACGCTATTAAGTCATTGTACAAAGCCAATGCTTCCGACACACATTTCCGACGATCGCCCACAAAACGATAAGCCGACAACCGATCGATTGCCTGCCTCGAAAGCAAATCGAACATATTATCATTCAGGTATTTCTCACTCAGTTCGCCGGAAGTGGTCATCGGACGGAAGTCCTTGGCAGAAGCCTTGCCCAACACCTCCTTGTCTTTCAGTGAAAGACGGAAATACCGTATGGCATCATCTTCCGTACCCAACTGCTGATTATCCAGTATCAGACTACCCATTATATGATTCAGTGCGGCACGAGCCACCAAATCCGTTTCACTTTCCGCCCATCGCCGGATGCCATCGTACTCTGCCTGTGCGCTGTCCGGAGTAAGCCGGATGCGTGATTCGGCACGTACAATGTAAGCCTTCATCATTTGAGGGATGTTCTTTTCACCTTTTGCCTTAGTGTATATTTTATCAACTACACTAATCACCGTTTTCGGCAAGTCCTTCTTCTGGCTTACTTCTACCTCTTTCCAAAGTTCATCGTAACTTTGTGCCTGCAAGATAGAAGGGAATAAACTGATAAACAGCACCAGCCAGCTCAACAGATGTACTTTCTTCATATTCTGTATAGTTTGGTTTCACATAACATTGTTCTATAAAGAAAAGAATTATTTCCTTAAAGGCTGCACTGATTTTAATTAAATTATCTGAAACTCAGACAAGCTTTCTCTGAAAACAGCAAAATGTCACATTTATCAGCCGAAACTTCTTTCGAAACCCCGCCGAGGTTTGAAAAGAAACATGCCCACGTTTGCTCCAACTTCCGCCCACGTTTTTCCTAAAACCTGCCCATGTTTTTTAAGAGATCCCATAAAAAAAGGAGAATACCCTCCTTCACTTTTGCAGAAAGAGAGTATTCTCCTTTATATATGTTTCGCGTATTTACTTATTTATGCGTCTTCACAACCTGAGTCGGTGCCAGTTCAGCATTCCGTTTTTCGGTTTGTGCTACGACATTGCGAGCCAGTTCCAGGAAAGCCTGTCCGATAACAGAGTTCTCATCCAGCGCAACCGGTGTTCCTTTATCTCCGTTTTCGCAGATGCTCTGTACAATAGGAATCTGTCCCAGCAACGGCACATGCAATTCTTCTGCCAGTCGCTTGGTTCCTTCCTTACCAAAAAGATAATATTTGTTTTCCGGAAGTTCTGCCGGAGTAAACCATGACATATTTTCTACCAGTCCGAGGATAGGAACATTCACCTTATCATTCATGTACATATTGATACCCTTACGTGCATCGGCAAGGGCAACTTCCTGCGGAGTACTTACAATAACAGCTCCCGTGATGGCAAGTGTCTGAAGCAAGGTCAAGTGAATATCACTTGTTCCCGGAGGAGTATCGAGAACAAAATAGTCCAATGCTCCCCATTTTGCATCGCCAACCAATTGTTTCAAAGCGTTGCTTGCCATACCTCCACGCCACAAAGTAGCCTGATCCGGATCGACAAAGAAACCGATAGAGAGCAGTTCGATGCCATATTTCTCAATCGGCACGATCAAATCACGGCCGTCTACCATTTCTGCATACGGACGAGCATCCTCTACCTGAAACATCTTAGGCACAGAAGGACCGAAGATATCAGCATCGAGCAAACCAACCTTATAACCTAACTTGGAAAGTGCTACAGCCAGATTGGCTGCTACGGTAGACTTACCTACTCCACCTTTACCGGAAGAAACGGCAATCACATTCTTCACCTGCGGAAGCATCTTTCCCGGTTCCGGACGAGCCGCCTGACGGCTTTCGGTAGCTATTGTTACTTCTACGTCTTTTGATATATAGGTATGAATAGCAGTTTCGGCAGATTTAACTACCGATTTCATAAACGGATCAGTCGGTTTCTCGAATATCAATGAGAAGCTCACCTTCATCCCGTCGATACGAATATTGTCGGCTACCATTTCGGCTTCAACGATATTCTTTCCGTTTCCCGGATAACGCACCGTTGCCAGTGCATCAAGAATTAGTTTTGGATAAAGTGTCATAATATCTCCTATTATTGTTTATTTACTTGTTTTCAGTCCGCTGCGCTTACTGCGGTTGTAGCTGCGGTAATCATCCAGTTCGATTTCTACATCCGGTTCCTGCAGTTCTCCCTCTTGCGGCAAGCGGAATTTAATATACTTTATATTCAATCCCCGGTCCAGCCATTGCTGTTCGTAATAGGTACGGATGCTCAAAATATCGTCATCCATCCCTGAATGATATAAATCGTCGGTGATAAATTCTACCGGCAGCTTATTGGCTTCTATCATGTACTTGGTATAAGTAAACATGAAATTGCTATCCGTTTTCAAATGTACCAGTCCATCCGGCACAAGAAACTTACGGTAACGGTTCATGAAATACGTAGAAGTCAGTCGCTTAGTAGCTTTCTTCATCTGCGGATCAGAGAATGTCAGCCAGATTTCACTCACTTCTCCCGGAGCAAAAAAACGGTCGATGATTTCTATGTTGGTTCTCAGGAAAGCCGCGTTTTTCAGTCCCTCATTCAGGGCTTCGGTAGCTCCCGTCCACATACGTGCACCCTTTATATCCACCCCAATGAAATTCTTGTCGGCATAGCGTCGTGCCAGTCCGACAGTGTATTCACCACGACCGCACCCTAACTCCAGCACAATCGGATTTTCATTTTTAAAGAAATCGCGGTTCCATTTTCCTTTCATTTCGAACGGAACATCATCTACTACCGAATACGGATATTCGAACACATGCGGATATTCCGCCATATCTGCAAACTTTGCCAGCTTTCCTTTTCCCATTTTTACTGAGTTCTTCTTGTTTTGGGCACAAAGTTACGTTTTTTCACCGGAACGGACAAAAAAGAATCACCATAGAAAACAGCGGACAGACAGAGGTTTGTCTTCCTCTGCCTGTCCGCAATATACTATAGTGATTTATAAATCAATTATTATTCTCTTCTTCGCTTACACATCTATCGCTTAATTCAGCCTTCAGATCTTCATAGAAAGCAGCACGAGCCGTATTCATGTAAGGTTGCAAGAACAGCAATCCGATACCCAAAGTCAATATAGATAAAATCATCCAGCCGATAAAGCTCAAATCGAGCAAGAATAATTTCATCTTATAGCCGTTCATCATACGCATGCTTTTTTCGATAGCCGCATTGTATCTCAATTCAGGCTCATCCTTTAATATAAAAGGAGTCAAAGCGTATGAATACGATTTGACAATACCCGGAATAATCAACAGGCAGGTCCACAGAATCGTATAGACAGCAACTAAAATCAACGTTCCCCAGACTCTTCCAAAATCCTTGAAACCATCGAACAGTTTTCCTATATCAATAGGTTTCCCTTCACGGAACAAGTCGAGAAACAATATTGCAAATCCATACGCAAGCGGATACGCTACGATAATGGCAAGTACACTTCCTGCAACAGGAATGGAACTAACACCTCCTGCTATCAGCAGATAAACCAATGTAGCAAGCGCAGCCATCATCCAGTTACCCGACAATGTCGTACGCGAAGCAGCTCTTAACTCTGAGTTTAGTTTTAACATAGTATTAAAATTTAAGGTTGATTATTTATTGTTTATCAGTAATAATTATTCTACAATCATTACCCATCCGTACGGATCAGCCTCGTCACCATACTGGATTGCACGCAGTTTGTTATACAGTTTCTCGCTGACAGGTCCTGGCTTGCCGTCTTTTGCAATGACATACGACTTGTGGTTTTCCAGATCGTCGATGCGTTCTATCGGACTGATAACGGCTGCCGTTCCACATGCACCAGCTTCTTCGAATGTAGAAAGCTCTTCTTCCGGAATAGGACGACGTTCTACCTTCATACCCATATCCTCAGCAAGTTGCATCAAGCTGCGGTTTGTAATAGACGGAAGGATAGAAGTTGACAATGGTGTAACGTAAGTATTATCTTTGATACCAAAGAAATTGGCAGCACCACACTCGTCAATATATTTCTTTTCCTTAGCATCCAGATAAAATTCGCTGGCATACCCTGCATCGTGCGCCATCTTGTTGGCACGAAGACTGGCGGCATAGTTACCACCCACTTTGAAAGTACCGGTTCCCAGCGGAGCAGCACGGTCAAATTCACGGATAATAACATACGGATTAGTAGCAAATCCACCTTTAAAATAAGGACCTACCGGAGTAACGAAAATCACAAACAGATATTCGCTTGCCGGATGAACACCCACTTGTGCACCTGTACCAATCAGCAACGGACGAATATAGAGAGAGGCTCCGCTTTCGTAAGGAGGAATGAAACGTTCGTTTGCCTTTACAACCATACGTACTGCCTCACAGAATTTCTCGGTCGACAGTTCAGGCATCAGGATACCTCTACAAGTACTTTGCAGACGTTCTGCATTGGCCTGCGGACGGAATACACGAATCTTGCCGTCTTTTCCACGATAAGCCTTCAATCCTTCGAAAGCTTCCTGTCCGTAGTGCAGACAAGTTGCAGCCATGTGAATATTCAAAGTTTCTTCCGAACAAAGTTCCAGTTCACCCCATTTTCCGTCACGATAGTAGCAACGTACATTGTAATCTGTCTTCATGTAACCAAAAGACAGCTTAGACCAATCAATTTCTTTCATTTTAATATAATGTTTATGTTTTACATTCCTTATAAGTGTTCAAGCAAAAGTAAGGCTTATATTTGCAAAATCCAACTTAATCACTGCTTTTTTCCATAGTATTGCCTTCATCAAGCATCTTTTTGATTTCGACATCAGCCTTATACAACTTCTCGCGACAATATTTTATCAGCTTTTGAGCTTCTTTCAAATTGTCGCCCAGTTCATCAATATCGAGTTCATTGCTTTCAATTCGTGCTACGATAGCCTCCAGACGCTTCATAGCCTCGGTATAAGTTTCCTTTTTCGCTGCCATAATTATATCACTTTACTCTTGAATTCTCCTTTTGATACCCGGGTAGTTACTTCATCTCCCGGACGAAGCTGAGCCACATCCGTCACAGCTTTTCCATTCTTTAAGGTAATACTATATCCCTTTTTCAGTAATAATTCGGGGGAAGAAGCCTTTACCTGCTGCTCCAGCATTGCCAGACGGTGCTTCTCCCGTTGCATAACCGACTCCAACGCCACAGCTATCCGGCGGTCTACCTGCAAACGGTACTCTTCTTTCAACAAACGGGTCTGCCATCCCATCTGCAATTGCTTCGTCAATCGCTCCTGACGGAAACGTTCATGCTGCAAGCGCATCTGCACCCGTACCGGAATACGTGAAACCCATTGTTCAAACTGTTCCTTCCGGCGAAGGAACAAGGCCGGAAGTTCCTGATAAAAAAACTGAGTATATTCTTCCAGACGCTCTGCTGTCTGCCTCATATGGTCTATCAAAAACTCGGCAGCTGCCGTCGGGGTTTTAACTCGCGTATGAGCTATCATATCGAGCACCGTATCATCACGCTCATGCCCGATACCCGTTATTATGGGTAAAGGAAACTGGGCACAATTGGTTGCAAGCTCGTAAGTATCGAAGCCCGACAAATCGGACGTAGCACCACCACCTCGGATTATTACAACCACATCCCAACGTTCACGTTCTGCATTGATTTTTTCCAGCGCACGGATAATGGAACTTTCCACACGGTCGCCTTGCATAACAGCCGGAAATAAACGAGGATAAAAAACAAAGCCATAAGAATTATTTTCCAACTGATTGCAGAAATCGCCATAACCGGCTGCCGTAGCCGAAGAAATGACTGCTATGCGTTGCGTCAATTCCGGCAACTCCAGCTCCTTATTCAGCGTCAAAACGCCTTCTTCATCAAGCCGCTTCAAGATTTCTTTCCGGCGAAGTGCCATATCGCCCAGCGTATAAGTAGGATCTATATCAGTAACAGTCAACGAATAGCCATACAATTCATGGAAATCGACACTCACCTTTACCAATACTTTGATGCCCGAAACAAACGCCTGTCCCGTTTCCCGCTCAAAATATGCCTTCAACGGATAATATACATTACTCCAGATAATTCCCCTTGCCTTGGCAACCAGCATATTGCTTTTTGCATCCTTCTGTACAAACTCCAGATAACAATGTCCCGAATAATTGGCACGTACATCACTAAGCTCAGCTTGTACCCAATACGTATCGGGCAGGCACGTACGAATACTTTTGCGCACCAGAGAATTCAGCTCCAGCAAAGATAAAGAAGAATGTTCCATAAATCTGAAAATTTCATTGATGCAAAGATAAAGAAAGTTTTTCCCTTATAGGGAATTTTAAGTACCTTTGCCTCGATTTTAATCGTAAAAAGAGTTTTATGACACAAAAAGGAACTGCAACCGAACTGGGAAACCAGCCCATCGGCAAACTATTGATGCAATATGCCATTCCGGCTATTATCGCAATGACCGCATCGTCACTTTATAACATGGTAGACAGTATCTTTATCGGACACGGAGTGGGTGCAATGGCCATTTCAGGTCTTGCCATAACCTTTCCTCTGATGAATCTGGCTGCCGCCTTCGGCTCACTGGTAGGTGTAGGAGCTTCCACACTGGTTTCAGTTAAACTGGGACAGAAAGACTACAATACCGCCCAACAAATCTTAGGCAACGTTGTATCTCTGAACCTGATTATCGGTATCATATTCACCATTATCACACTGGCCTTCCTCGATCCTATTTTATATTTCTTCGGAGCCAGCGAAGCTACCCTGCCATATGCACGCGACTATATGGTCACAATTCTTTTGGGCAACGTCATTACCCACATGTATCTGGGGCTGAACTCCGTACTTCGTTCAGCCGGACATCCGCAAAAGGCTATGGTAGCGACAATACTTACGGTGGTCATCAATACCATACTCGACCCGATATTTATCTATGGATTCGGGATGGGAATACGTGGAGCTGCCGTAGCAACCATTCTGGCGCAGATCATTTCACTCTGCTGGCTGATTAAATTATTCTGCAACAAAGGTGAACTGCTTCATTTCCGCCGAGGTATTTACCGGCTGAAGAGAGTACTGGTAGAAAATATCATTGGAATAGGTCTGGCTCCTTTCTTTATGAACGTAGCATCGTGCATGATTGTCATCCTCATCAACAAGGGATTGAAACTGTACGACGGCGACCTTGCCATCGGTGCTTTCGGAATAGTCAACCGAATCACTTTCCTGTTTGTTATGATTGTCATGGGACTGAACCAAGGTATGCAGCCCATTGCCGGATATAATTTCGGCGCCCAGCAGTATCATCGTGTAAACCACGTCATGAAACTCACGGTCATTGCAGCCACAATCGTTACCTCTACCGGATTTCTGGTAGGTGAACTTATGCCGGAACTTGCCGTATCTGCCTTCACAACCGACCAGACACTGATAGACCTGTCGGCACGAGGACTGCGCATTACCGTGATGTTCTTCCCGATTATCGGCTTTCAGATGGTAACCTCCAACTTCTTCCAAAGTATCGGAATGGCTAAAAAAGCCATTATCCTTTCACTCAGCCGGCAAGTTCTGATATTGATTCCATGCCTGCTGATCCTTCCTTTGTTCTGGGGAGCAGCAGGAATATGGTTCAGCATGCCAATTTCCGATATCACAGCCAGCCTGATAGCGGGTTTCATGCTGTACAATCAATTCAAACAATTCAAGCATAAAGCAGCAGAACTAAATTAAAAAATAACATTTTTTTCTGCAGGACTTGATATGTTTCTTGCCACGAGATGGTAGAATATTTAAAATTTTAATTATATTTGCCTCACTTAATCCTAATTCACTTGATTATGAATGATCACTATATAATCAATCTTGGGCGTCAGCTGGGCAGCGGCGGAAAAGAAATCGGCGAGAAACTGGCCAAAGACTTAGGTATAGCTTTTTACGATAAAGAGCTGATAAATCTGGCTTCCAAAGAAAGTGGACTTTGCAAAGAGTTTTTTGAGAAAGCAGACGAAAAGGCTTCTCAAAGCATATTAGGAGGATTATTTGGAACACGCTTTCCTTTTGTGACCGAAGGTGCCTATCCTTATAATTCATATTTGAGCAATGATTCATTGTTCAAGATTCAAAGTGATGTGATACGTCACCTGGCAGAACAGAAGTCATGCCTGTTTGTCGGTCGCTGTGCCGACTACATTTTACGCGATTTTCCACGCTGTGCCAATATCTTTGTATCGGCTTCGCCTGAAGCACGTATAGAAAGACTGATGAAACTGCATAACATCAGTGCAGAAAAAGCAGAAGAACTGATGGAGAAAGCAGACAAGAAACGTTCTTCGTACTATAACTATTACAGTTACAAGACATGGGGAGCAGCTGCAACCTATCACCTCTGCATCGATTCTTCGGTTTTAGGCATTGACGGAACTGTTGAATTCATCAAACAATTCGTAAAGCTGAAATTACAGCTTCCTTAATTTTTTCACAAACATTGATTCATTAATCTATATTATACTATTCTCTAAATCCTCAAATATTAACACTAATTACTACATATCATGTGAAAATTGCTGCTTCAACTGTAGTACACAATATCCTATATTAATGTTATCTCAGAAATAAAAGAATATATATCCACCTGTAAAGCCACTTCCCCTAGTATAAAAGTTGTTGTCTTTACAGGTGGAGAGTGCACCTTATTAAAAGACGACTTGATATCTGCAATTAGTTTTTGTGCTAATCTTGATCTTAAGACAAGAATTGTATCCAATGGTCATTGGGGTAAAAGTTTAGAAACAGCTCAAAACTATATCAAACACAAGTTGCCGAAAAGAATGTAAAATACTACTAGAGTACTTGGAAACGGAGGTTTTTTAGGATATGTTGGAACTTTCCACTCTCCTAAATTAGGTAGGTTTTTATGGCAGCTATAAATAAAAATGAATTGGTTAAAATTGTAACTTATAGTGGCAAAATTTATGTCATCAACTACCCACACTCTTTATTAGAAGACAGAATAAACGAATAACCTCTCCCTACAAATCCTCACTCAATATTTTTCTTATACAAATACTGATAAAAATCATATTGAGCACGTACTTTCGGTTCGTCGGGAGTACGCTTGAAAATATTCCTTAACTCACTGTCTACCCAGCAAGCTTTCCAGTTGGCACGAAGCTGCATATCGAGCATATCTATTAATTCCTGCTTCAAGTCTTTATCCAAGACCGGAGTTACAGCCTCTATTCTACGATACAAATTGCGCCTCATCCAGTCGGGAGAACCAATGAACAGACGAGGGTCTCCATTATTTCCGAAATACCACACCCGCGCATGTTCCAGAAAACTATCTACAATACGGGTAACCCGTATGTTACGACTAAACGACTCTCCGGGAACCAGACAGCAGATTCCGCGCACGATGAGGTCGATTTTTACGCCCGCCTCGCTTGCCCGATACAGCTCGTCTATCATAGCAAGGTCTTGCAAGGCATTCATTTTAAGAATAATCCGGCCTTGCTTGCCACTCTTTACCAAAGCAATCTCATGGTGAATCATCCGTTTTAACTCCGGAAGCAGATTGAAACGAGCTATCAACAGGCGCTTAAACTTAGGTTCTTCTACTTCTTTCCGCAAGAAACGGAACAGTGTATGCATATCTTCCACTATCACCTTGTTGCAGGTATATAGCGCAATATCCGAGTATATTTTGGCCGTTTTCTCATTGAAATTGCCCGTACTGACATAGGCATAACTCCTTATCTGCTCACCATTTTTATTGTAGCGCAAGACGAGAGCCACCTTAGCATGTACTTTCAGTCCCGGTATACTAAACAGAATTCGGATGCCGGCATTCCTCATCAGTTCGGCAGTTGCCATGTTGTTCTCCTCATCGAAACGAGCTTTCAACTCCACAAAGACCGTCACCTGCTTACCGTTTCGCGCTGCTGCTATCAAGGCATTGATGACTTCCGAATGTTCCGCCACACGGTATTGAGTAATCATTATTTCCTTGCAGAACGGATCGTGTACCGCTTCGTACAGAAAATGAATAAAATGATCGAAACTATGATACGGATAATGCAGCATCAAATCTTTTGTTGCTATACGACGATACATAAAGTGTTTCCCTTCCAGTCCGGCAAGACGCATCGGAGCAGGCTTTATCAACGGCTTTAAATCGGGGTTCGGATTGGGCAATGAAGCCAAGTCTTCCAGATTCAAATGCTTGTCACCCGGAACCAGTTCCTCACGGTCGATAGAGAAAGCATCCGTCAGAAAAGCCAGAAAATCGGCAGGCATTTTACGGTCGTATACAAAGCGGGCTATTGCACCAATCTTGCGTTTCTTGACCTTTTCCTTTAACTTCTCTACCATATTTTCAGAAGGAACATCATCGACAAAGACATCGGCATCGCGCGAAATCTTGCAACAATAACTGCAATCGACTTCATATCCAACAAACACCTCCGCCAGATTTGCCTTGATAACATCTTCCAGAAACATCAGATAATAGTTTTCTCCCTGCCGCGGGAGCTCCACGAAACGAGGAACTTTACTATACGGCATCTTGATAATGAAATATTCCATCTGTCCTGTTTCGCGACAACGTACCCGCACAGCCAGGTATTGCCGCTTGTCGCGAAGGAACATCCGCACCCGTTCTTTCTCAATCTTTACCGGCTGAAGATAGGGAAAGACCTCTTCCATAAAGAAGCGATGTACAAAATCGCGGTGAAAAGGCTCTATCTCCCGTTTCGACTGATAGAAAATGATATGATTATCCCGCAGACCGGGCAATATTTTCTGTTCATAAATGCGTATTCTGTCTTCCAACTGCGTGTTGACAATTTCTGCTATCTTCCGAATCAATTCGTGTGCCTCGTCTACCGTCATGTCCTCGCTTTTCCCGCCCGAAGCTACAGCTTTATGCTCGGCCACACGGACTTTGTAAAATTCTTCCAGATTAGATGAATAGATAGCTATGAAATTTATCCGTTCATATAATGGCAAATCGTCATCGTCGGCCTCCAGCAGGACCCGATGATTGAACGACAGCCAACTGATATCGCGGTTGAAATATCTGTATTGTTTTTCCATAATGTCACGAATCAAGGTTGACTCAAAAATACTATCTTTGCCTGACAAAACCAAAGAAATATGACAAGAATCGGATTATTATCGGACACGCACGGCTATTGGGACGAACGTTACCTGAAATACTTTGAACCGTGCGACCAGATATGGCATGCAGGTGACATCGGTTCGATGGAAATCGTAGAACGGCTGGAAGCGTTCCGCCCCCTGAAAGCTGTATACGGAAATATCGACGGACAAGACATGCGACGGCTGTTTCCGGAAACAGCCCGCTTCACGGTGGACGGTGCAGATGTGCTGATGAAACACATCGGAGGCTATCCGGGTAAATACGATGCCTCGATACGCTCTACCTTGTTTGCCAATCCTCCACAGCTTTTCATCAGCGGGCATTCGCATATCCTGAAGGTAAAGTACGACAAGTCGCTGAACCTGTTGCATATAAACCCAGGTGCTGCCGGAATATACGGTTTCCATACTGTACGCACACTGGTACGTTTCAGTATCGACAAAGGTCGTTTTTCCGACCTGGAAGTAATAGAATTAAACAAGTAATTGTTTGTCTGATTAAAAAAACTTTCCGAAATTTGTAACCGATTTTAAGCAAGACCTTATATGAAAACTTATCTAGTCACAGGAGCAGCCGGATTTATCGGCGCAAATTATATAAAATATATCTTGGCGAAACACGAAGACATCAAGGTAGTCATACTTGATGCACTGACTTATGCCGGAAATTTGGGAACCATCTCGAAGGACGTCGACAATGAACGCTGTTTTTTTATAAGAGGTAATATATGCGACCGCGAACTTGCCGACCGCCTGTTTGCCGAATATAAATTCGACTATATTGTCAACTTCGCAGCCGAAAGTCACGTAGACCGCAGCATCGAAAACCCACAATTATTCCTTCAGACCAATATTCTGGGTACACAAAACCTGCTGGATGCAGCCCGCCGTGCATGGGTTACCGGAAAAGATGAAAACGGTTATCCTACATGGAGAAAAGATGTACGCTACCATCAGGTTTCAACCGACGAGGTATATGGCTCACTGGGAGAAGAAGGTTTCTTTACCGAAGAAACACCTTTATGTCCGCACAGCCCGTACAGCGCTTCGAAAGCCAGTGCCGACCTGATCGTCATGGCTTATCGCGATACGTATAAGATGCCGGTTACCATTACACGCTGCTCGAACAACTACGGTCCTTATCATTTTCCGGAAAAGCTGATTCCGCTGATCATCAAGAATATTCTCGAGGGGAAACGCCTGCCGGTATACGGAAACGGTACAAACGTACGCGACTGGCTGTATGTAGAAGACCATTGCAAGGCGATCGACCTGGTAGTACGCGAAGGAAAGAACGGTGAGATTTACAATGTAGGAGGTCACAATGAAAAGCAGAACATCGAAATTGTAAAACTTACCATTGCTACAATCCACCGCCTGATGGAACAGGAACCTGCTTATCGCAAGATATTGAAGAAAAAAGAGCTGGACGAAAATGGCGAAATCCGTATTGACTGGATAAATGATTCACTGATTACATTTGTAAAAGACCGCTTGGGACACGACCAGCGTTATGCCATCGACCCGACCAAGATCACTCGTGAACTGGGATGGACTCCGGAAACAAAATTCGAAGATGGTATCGTGAAAACCATTATCTGGTACCTGAACAATCAGGAATGGGTTAAGAGTGTTACCAGTGGTGACTACCAGAATTATTACGAAAATATGTATAAGAATAGATAAGTAATTCGTTATACGACTTGTACAACAAGAAAAATCCCGCAGGACTGCTTCATCTGTCCTGCGGGATTTTCCGTTTTTATTGTTCAACAGTCTGTTTCCGGCAAATCGGTTATAACCGGTAATTCCTGTTCTTCGACTCACGAAATCAGTCCTTTTTCAGGAAAGATTTACCAGTTCCCCGTGAGAGGTAGAAAACGTTCTGCGAAAAGCTCCCGGGTTTTTGTACAAACAAAAAAATCTTTTGTACAAAAAATAAAAAAACATGCCGACGTTTTTTCAGCCTTTCCAGCAGAAGCGAAAAAGCATTCCGCCACCAAGAGCAACAAACGTTCCGATTACTGTTTCAGCAGATAAGCCTTAAACGAAGCAAAGTCTTTCTGCATCGGTACACTCTGCTTGGTTCCCCGCATAAAAGCCTGCAACTTTTCGGGAATCTTTACTTCTGTGCCGATAATATCTTCTACTGTCTGCAGGAACTTGGCAGGATGAGCTGTTTCCAGAAAGACACCGTTTTCTCCCGGCTTCAAGTCTTCTGCCAAAGCGCGATAGCCGCAAGCTCCATGCGGATCGAGCAGATACCCGGTTTCCTCGTAGGTCTTCTGTACCGTTTCACGTATCTGTTCGTCGGTATACGTTTCACCACTTACTTCAGAGGCGATGGCATCGTGACTGCCTTCGTATAAGTCGAGTATGCGGGCAAAGTTACTCGGATCGCCAACATCCATCGCATTGGCTATCGTTGCAACCGAAGGACGAGGATTATATTCTCCGGTTTTCAGGTACTGATAGAAAATATCATTCCGGTTATTTGCTGCGATAAAGCGCTTCACGGGAAGTCCCATCCGCTTGCCAAACAGTCCGGCTGTAATATTTCCGAAGTTTCCGCTCGGCACACAAATAACCAGATTGTCTGCCTTGCCCTGCTTCTTCATTTGCGCATAGGCGTAGAAATAATAAAAAGCCTGTGGCAGGAAACGAGCCACATTGATGGAATTAGCCGAAGTGAGCTGCATGTGTTCATTCAGTTCCTTGTCCATGAAAGCGTTCTTCACCAAAGCCTGACAATCGTCGAACGTACCGTCTACCTCGATAGCCGTAATATTCTGTCCAAGCGTAGTAAACTGTTTTTCCTGAATCTCGCTCACCTTTCCTTTGGGATAAAGCACGTACACATGAATACCTTCCACACCCAGAAAACCATTTGCCACAGCACTACCCGTATCTCCGGAAGTCGCTACCAGCACATTAACCTGCTTCTTGCCTTCCTTACGGATAAAGTATCCCAGCAAGCGTGCCATAAAGCGTCCGCCCACATCCTTGAAAGCCAAGGTAGGGCCGTGAAACAGTTCCAGCGAATAGATATTATCCTTTACCTTTACTACCGGTGCATCGAAGCTCAGTGTATCGTATACGATATGCTTCAGTGTATCGGCAGGAATGTCTTCTCCAAAGAAAGCATCTGCCACACGGTATGCAATCTCCTGAAACGACAGGTTTTCTATCTCATCGTAAAAAGACTGAGGCAGGGATTTGATGGAACGGGGCATGTACAAACCCTTGTCGCCAGCCAGTCCGCGAACTACGGCTTCTTCCAGTGTCGCATCGGAAGCCTTTTTATTGGTGCTGTAATATTTCATAACGCTCTATTGTATTTTCATAAACTCATTCATAAACTCGTCTTTCTCCATCGTGCCGTATGCTCCTTCGCGACAGGCTATTTCGTCGTAACACTGCACGCTGTCGGGTTCTATGCCCGGATAATAGATCAGGAAGGGGACCGGTTCGGCTGTATGGGTACGCAATTCGCACGGCGTAGGATGGTCGGGCAGTACGGCAATGGCCACCGGTTCATCCCAGTTTTTCACTTCTTCGTAAATCGGTCCCAGTGCACGACTGTCCAGATATTCGATGGTCTTCAGTTTCAGGTCTACATCGCCTTCGTGCCCCGCTTCATCGCTTGCCTCTATGTGAAGGTAAACAAAGTCGTCGGTTTTCAAGGCCTCGATGGCTGCCTGTGCCTTTCCTTCGTAATTCGTCGTATAGAGTCCGGTAGCTCCTTCCACGTCGATGCAGCGTAATCCGGCATAGCGTCCGATACCCCGAATCAGGTCGACTGCCGTAATGACCGAGCCTTTGCGGATTGAAGGATACTTTTGCGACAGCGGTTCCATCTGCGGGCGATAACCGGGACTCCAAGGCCAGATGCTGTTAGCCGGGTCTTTTCCCTCTGCCACCCGCTTCAAGTTTACCGGATGAGTAGCAAGCAGTTCCTGCGACTTCAGAATCAAGGCGTTCAGCAAATCGGCGGTTTCCTGTGCCTCGGGACGCAATGCTTTGATCAGATTCGGTCGGAAAGGTTTCAGCGGAACATCATGGGGTGGTACACATGCCAGATGTTTATCCCCACCTTTTACTACCAACAGGTGACGATACTGTACGCCGGTATAGAAACGGATACGGTCTGTACCTAATTTCTCATCCAGATACTTAATCAACTGATCGGCCTCTTCGGTAGTAATATGCCCTGCCGAATGATTTTTCAAGATATCTCCTTCCACACAAATCAGGTTGCATCGCATAGCCATATCTCCCGGTTCCAGATCCACACCTATACTTGCAGCTTCAAGAACACCTCTTCCTTCGTATACCAAAGGGAGGTTGTAACCCATAACCGACATGTTTGCCACCTCACTACCGGGATGAAATCCGTCGGCAACCGTTTTCAGCATCCCCGTACGTCCCATTCGGGCCAGCTTGTCCATATACGGAGTATTTGCATATTGTAGCAATGTCTTGTTTCCGAGCGACGGTACGGGCCAGTCTGCCATACCGTCTCCTAAAATAATAATGTGCTTCATAAGCCTAAATGTTTGCGATACTCATAATATCGGCAAAGACACCGGCAGCAGTTACGCTTGCTCCGGCACCGTATCCCTGAATGAGCATCGGGTACTCGTTATATCGTTCAGTTGTGAGCAAAATAATGTTGTTGCTGCCTTCCAGCGTATAGAACGGATGATTTCGGCCTACTTCCTGCAAGGCAACTACTCCATGTCCGTTTTCAAGGCTGGCAACAAAACGCCAGTGTTTTCCTTCTTTCTCAAGAACCTTACGGCGAGCTTCAAATTCATCATCGAGTGAAGGTATCTTCTTCCAGAAGTCTTCCAGCGAACCTTCAAACAGTTCATTGGGGATAAACAGGTGTTTCTCCACATCTTCCTGATCCAACCGGTAGCCGGCTTCGCGCGCCAGAATGACAAGCTTGCGGATAACATCCTTACCACTCAGGTCAATACGCGGATCGGGTTCGGAATATCCTTCTTCCTTGGCCTTGCGAATGGTTTCGCTCAACGGTACATCGGCACTGATCGTATTGAAAATATAATTCAATGTACCGCTCAATACAGCCTCAATCTTTACTATTTTATCGCCACTATTTATCAAATCGTTAATGGTATTGATAACCGGAAGTCCGGCACCAACGTTGGTTTCGAACAGGAACTTCACGCCGCGCTGACGAGCAATGTGTTTCAGTTCTGCATAATTTTCGTATTCCGACGATGCAGCTATCTTATTGGCTGCTACAACCGAAATGTTATGGCTCAGGAATTCTTTATATAATCCGGCTATTTCCGGGCTGGCTGTACAGTCCACAAATACAGAATTGAAAATGTTCATTCCTACAATCTCATCCTGAAGCACTTGAGGCGACGAAGGAATACCTTTTTCTTCCAACTCCTGACGATAGTTAGACAGGTCGATTCCTCTGCGGGTAAACAAAGCCTTATGCCCGTTGGCAATACCTACGACATTCAACATCAGTCCCCGTTCACGTTTCAGTCGCTCCTGCTGACTGCTGATTTGTTCGATAAGGCTGTGACCTACTGTTCCGATACCGCAGATGAAAAGATTCAACACCTGATATTCCGACAGGAAGAAAGAATCGTGAATTACGTTCAACGTCTTGCGCAAAGAAGCTCCGTCTACTACAAATGAAATATTTGTTTCGGAAGCACCTTGGGCACAAGCTATCACATTGATACCGTTACGTCCCAGTGTACCGAACAATTTTCCGGCAATACCCGGTGTATGCTTCATGTTCTCTCCCACGATAGCCACGGTAGCCAGTCCGCTTTCGGCTTTCATCGGACTGATTTCTCCCATTTCTATTTCCTTGGCAAACTCTTCGTTCAGTACTTCGCAGGCCAGCGGAGCGTCTACCGTCCGCACACCGATAGAAGTAGAGTTCTCCGAAGATGCCTGAGAAACCAGGAACACACTGATGCCATTCTCTGCCAGAGTCTTGAAGATTCGGTAATTCACACCGATTACTCCCACCATACCCAGTCCGGTCATGGTTATCAGGCACGTATCATTGATGGAAGAAATACCCTTGATAGCCTTGGAAGAATGATCGGCCTCCTGTTTCACGATTGTTCCCGGAGCTTCAGGATTGAACGTATTCTTTATCAGAATAGGAATATTCTTATGGCAAACCGGATAGATAGTCGGCGGATAAACCACTTTCGCACCAAAGTTGCACAACTCCATTGCCTCCACGTAACTCAGTTCCGTAATCGGATAAGCAGTACTGATAACACGAGGATCGGCAGTCATAAAGCCGTCTACATCTGTCCATATCTCCAGAACACTTGCATCGAGTGCCGCTGCCAGAATGGAAGCCGTATAGTCCGATCCTCCACGACCGAGGTTTGTTACCTCACCTGTATTCTTGTCGGTGGAAATAAATCCCGGAACCAGCGAAATTTGAGGTATATCGTGAAAGGTTTCACGCACCAGACGAGTTGTCAGTTCCGAATCGAGTATATGTTTATTATGTTTTTTCTCTGTCTTGATAAACAGACGTGAGTCGAACCATTGTGCCCCTTCTATAAGCGTAGCTACGATAATGGATGAGAGCCGTTCACCATAACTTACGATGGTTGCCGATGTCTTCGGCGACAAATCACGTATAAGATATATTCCTTGAAAAATGTCTTTCAACTCACTCAGCAGTTCGTTTACGCAATCCAACAATAATTCACGCTTCTGTCCTGCAGGAATGACGGTATAAACCATCTCTATATGACGATTTACAATCTCCTTCATTGCCTTTTCATAGCCTGAATCTCCATTGGCCGCCATCGTAGAAGTCTTAATCAACTTGTCGGTAATGCCGCCCAATGCCGAAACGACTACTATCACTTTATCATCTACTGCCTCAACAATTTTCTTTACATTCAACATACTGTTGACAGAACCTACCGATGTTCCACCGAATTTTAATACTTTCATGTACTTATACTTTTATACAAGAGCTATTCTATTTTAGAAGAATGCCTTGTCTGATAAAACAAAATAAATAACTGATTAAAATAAAAACGAAGTGCCTGAGTCCACAGGCGTGTAACACGTAGAAACACCTATAATACAATCTCTTACCCCCGAGGGGTCATCCCGGTAACAGATGTGAATGTAGCTGTGTGCCCCATTCCGGTCATCATAGTGATATGAAGATAGTATTCGTTCATGTATTATTGTTTTGTTGTTGGCAAATATAGTAACATTTTTCTATAATCAAACATCTTTCAACTATTTTTTATACGTAAAATCAGATAAAACGGAACAAAACGTTTATTCTACTACCCAAAACACTCCTTATTATTATAATAGACATCCGATTTGCCGTCTTTTTTTCCCAGTTCTCTTTCCATCAAACAAACAATAGCAAAATCAGACAACCGGAAAACAAGCAATCATATAATTATCAGTAAACTATTGCAGAAAAATAAAAAATCATGTATTTTTGTTCACATTAATTTAGCATAAGTCTAACCCGATAAACTTTTAAAATTTTAATATGGCAGACTCAAAAACAATTCTCAGCGGAGCTGAAGAGAAAATGGATATGGCAATTATGTATCTGGAAGATGCACTGGCACACATCCGTGCCGGAAAAGCTGATGTACGTTTGCTGGACGGTATCCGTGTAGATTCTTACGGAAGTATGGTTCCTATTAATAATGTAGCAGCCGTAACTACTCCCGATGCTCGCAGCATCGCAATCAAGCCGTGGGATAAAAGCATGTTCCGCGTAATTGAAAAGGCTATTATTGACTCCGATCTGGGTATCATGCCCGAAAACAACGGAGAAATTATCCGTATAGGTATTCCTCCTTTGACAGAGGAGCGCCGTAAACAACTGGCAAAGCAGTGTAAAGGTGAAGGTGAAACAGCCAAGGTGAGTGTCCGCAATGCACGCCGTGATGCAATTGACGCACTGAAAAAAGCAGTAAAAGACGGTATGCCTGAAGATGAACAGAAAAATTCTGAAGCAAAATTACAGAAGGCTCACGACAAGTATATCAAACAAATAGATGAAATGCTTGCTGCCAAAGACAAAGAAATCATGACTGTTTAATATTCATAAAGGATGAAGAATGAAGTATGTACGACGCGCAAGCAAAAGCATGCGCCGGCTTCTCTTCATCCTTTATTTTTCACCTTATAAAAATTTGGAAAAAGGCTTAGTCATAAAAAATACAGGAAGCTGGTATCTGGTCAAGACAGATGATAACCGGCAAGTAGAATGTAAAATAAAAGGGAACTTCCGTTTAAAAGGAATCCGCAGTACAAACCCTATCGCTGTAGGCGACCGGGTACAAATTTCAATCAATTCCGAAGGTACGGCTTTCATTACAGAGATAGAGGACCGAAAGAATTATATCATCCGCCGTGCATCCAATTTGTCTAAACAATCACATATTATTGCAGCCAATCTGGACCAGTGTATGCTGGTAGTAACCGTCAATTATCCGGAAACATCGACGACTTTCATCGACCGTTTTTTGGCATCGGCGGAAGCTTATCGCGTTCCGGTTTGTCTTGTATTCAACAAAACCGACCGTTATTCAGAGGAAGAACTTCATTATTTGGACGGATTGATCCATCTGTATACCCATATCGGCTATCCATGTTTCAGAATTTCTGCCTTGAATGAAACCGGACTTGATGAAATAAAACAGGCTCTGGAGGGCAAAGTCACTTTGTTTTCCGGCCATTCGGGAGTAGGTAAGTCAACTCTGATCAACGCCATTTTACCCGAACAACATCTAAAGACCGGTGAAATATCGACCGTTCATAACAAAGGTATGCACACAACTACTTTTTCTGAAATGTTTCCTGTTGGCAAAAATGGATATATCATTGATACGCCGGGAATTAAAGGTTTCGGAACTTTCGACATGGAAGACGAAGAAGTAGGACACTATTTCAAAGAAATTTTTGAATTTTCTGCCCAATGCAAATACGGAAACTGTACACATCGTCATGAACCGGGATGTGCCGTACGCGAAGCGGTAGAAAAGCATTATATCAGTGAATCACGTTATGCCTCCTACTTGAACATGCTGGAAGATAAGGAAGAAGGCAAATATCGTTCGGCTTATTAATCATTTAACTTTAACAGATATGAGAAAATACGCTTTTTGTATACTGTTTGCTGCATTGGCATGTGTCTCGGCAACAAACGCCAACGCAAAGAAGAATTCAACTCCTACCCCCGAAGAAAAAGGTCTTTCCTTTATCAATCGGGAAAGCGCTGAAGCTTTTGTCAGTTTTCTGGCATCCGACGAACTGAAAGGACGAGAAGCTGGCACCGAAGGAGGACGAATCGCAGGCAACTATATCGCATCATTGCTACAGCAATGGGGAGTATCTCCCTTGTTCGACAGTTACTTCCAACCTTTTGAAGCCTACCGCGTAGAACGTCAGAAAAAAGGAAGACTACAAGTACATCCGGATTCTATTCAGTTAATCAAGCAGGGAGTTCACCAAAAATACAATATGCGTAATGTTCTTGCCAAAATAGAAGGCAAGAATAAAAATGAATTCGTAATTATCGGTGCCCACTATGACCACATCGGTTACGATCCGATGCTGGATGGCGACCAGATTTATAACGGTGCTGACGACAATGCTTCCGGAGTTTCGGCCGTTCTGCAAATAGTTCGTTCATTCCTTGCATCAGGCCAACAGCCGGAACGTACCGTTATCTTCGCTTTCTGGGACGGCGAAGAAAAAGGATTGCTTGGTTCAAAATACTTTGCACAGACTTTTCCTCAAATCAATCAGGTGAAGGGATATCTGAATTTCGACATGATAGGAAGAAACAATGACGAGTCGCGTCCGTGGCATGTCGTGTACTTTTTTACTAAAAGTAAACCTGCCTTTGGCGAATGGCTGAAGAAAGATATCGAACACTATCACCTGAACCTACAACCCGATTACCGCGCTTGGGATAATCCTGTAGGAGGAAGTGACAATGGAACATTTGCCAAACTGGGTATTCCTATCATGTGGTATCATACCGACTGGCATCCCGATTACCATCTTCCGGGCGACGAAGCTCCCAAAATCAACTGGGACAAACTGGTAGAAATAACCAAAACCTCTTTCTTAGGGCTATGGAAAATGGCAAATACCTCTTTCTAATAATGCAAAAAGAGAGTAACGTCCTGACAAAAACCTGAAAGAACTTATTGTTGTGTGACTTATCCCAGAAAATACATCAATATAGATTGTATCGGATTGAGTCCTTCAAAGCCTGCTTAAACAACTTCCTTTTGAGAAATGTTTAAGCAGGCTTTGTGCATAATCCTATTTTCCCAGAAACGACATGCGCCCTTTTGTAAAATTCAGCAAAAAAGCATTGGTTCTTTAAACATTATATTAAGTTCACCATCAAAAACAAACAAATAGTATCCCTAACCTTAATTTTAGACAATACATCAGGACGTTTTTCTGTATATATCAACATGGTACATAAAAAAGAGCCGCACATCCGGAATAAATACTATCTTTGCACTCTATAACATCTAAGCAAATACATCACAAATGGGATTGTTCATAAGAAAAAGTATCGAAATGCTGCAAGCAGAGGCACAGCAGTCGGGTAACAAGACACTGAAACGGGTGCTTGGTCCGGTCAGCCTGGTAGCCTTGGGGGTAGGAGTCATCATCGGTGCGGGACTATTCTCCATTACGGGAACCGTCGCATCGGAATACACAGGTCCTGCCATCACGCTGTCATTCATCATTGCAGCCATAGGATGCTGTTTCGCCGGACTATGTTATGCTGAGTTCGCGTCCATGATTCCTGTTGCCGGAAGTGCGTATACTTATTCGTATGCAACTATGGGCGAACTGATTGCATGGATTATCGGCTGGGACCTGGTCTTGGAATATACAGTAGCGGCAACCACCGTAAGTATCAGCTGGAGCCGTTATCTGGTGGTCTTTCTGCAAGGCATAGGTATTGAACTTCCCCATGCCCTCACCGCATGCCCGTGGGATGGAGGGATTGTCAATATACCAGCCATGCTGATCGTAATCCTCATGAGCCTTATCCTTATGCGAGGCATAGCAGGCAGTTCCCTTTTCAACGGGTTGATTGTCTTTCTGAAAATCGGTGTAATTCTGATATTTGTCTTCCTTGGATGGAAATTCATACAAGCCGAAAATTACGTACCCTACATACCCGAGAACACAGGAAAGCTTGGCGAATTCGGTTTTTCCGGCATTCTGCGCGGAGCAGCTATCGTATTCTTTGCCTTTTTAGGATTCGATGCAGTCAGCACTGCCGCTCAGGAAACCAAAAATCCCCAGCGGAACATGCCGATCGGTATCCTTGTTTCACTGCTGGTGTGTACTATTCTGTACATTCTGTTCGCCCACGTCATGACAGGAGTGGCACACTATACCGAATTTCAGGGACAGGAAGGCATTGCCCCCGTAGCCGTAGCTATCGAACACATGGGCAGCACCAATTCCGCAGGTGTCTTCGAACTGGCTTATCCGTGGCTGAACAAAGCCATCATCCTTGCCATTCTTTTCGGGTACTGCTCGGTCATCATGGTTACTTTACTCGGACAAAGTCGTGTATTCCTCAGCATGAGCCACGACGGACTACTACCGCCGTTCTTTTCACGTATCAATGAACGTTTCCGCACGCCGGTACACAGCAACTGCCTGTTCATGATTGTAGTAAGCCTGCTGGCAGGATTTGTCCCCGCACAAGTAGCCGGCGAAATGACAAGCATCGGCACCCTGCTTGCTTTTACACTGGTATGTGCCGCCGTGCTCATCGTACGCAAGACCATGCCTAACGTTCACCGAACCTTCAAGACACCGTTTGTACCTTTTGTCCCCATTATGGGTATCCTGACTTGCCTGTGCATGATGTGCTTCCTGCCTGCTGATACCTGGATACGACTGGTACTATGGATGCTGATAGGTCTGGACGTATATGCTTCGTACGGCAGAAAATATAGCAGACTGGAACCGGGACAGGCACATCGCAAAGGCGACATCGTACTGAACATATTAGGACTTGCCCTCTCCGTTTTGTGCGTCATCACCGGATTGTGGCACCAGCAAACCGTAGGCTGGGATGCGGACAAGACTTTACTGACCATTTCTTTCGCATTCGCATTTACTCACTGTGCATACTATATGCTACGCATCTGGAAGCAGTCGAAAGAGATAAAACCACTCGTTTAGAGCATGCTTCTGTTAAAAAGAAGCTATAAACAATGCTGAGGAACAGAAAAAACGAAGATTGAACTACTGACTATAAGAGAAAATGTTGTTATTTTACAGCAATTTAGAGAGTATGGACAAAAATATATTACTGACAGCCATCCGTGCATCGTTAGAAGCCGGGGCAGAAATTATGAACGTGTATACCGATCCTAATGCGGATTTTGAGATAGAGAAGAAAGCAGACAACTCCCCTTTGACCATTGCCGACCGCAAGTCGCACAAGGTTATCGCAGCACATCTGGCTTCCACTCCTTATCCCGTTCTCAGCGAAGAAGGGAAGAAAATTCCAGTCGAAGAGCGACAAAGCTGGAACGAACTATGGATAGTCGACCCGCTGGATGGTACCAAAGAGTTTATTAAACGTAACGGAGAATTTACCGTAAACATTGCTTATGTAAAGAACGGCAGACCGGAAGCAGGAGTAATCTATATTCCTGTAAAGGAAGAATTGTACTTTGCCGACTGCCAGTATGGAGCTTACAAGGTAGAACATATTACCCGTCTGACTGCAAATGAAACGGTAGACAGCCTTATCGGCAAGGCACATCGCCTGCCCTATCAGGAAGAGACGCCGCGCAACAACTTTGTTGTCGTAGCATCCCGCTCCCACCTGACACCGGAAACAGAGGCCTATATCGAGAAAATGAAACAAGAACATCAGACAGTGGAAACCGTATCGAAAGGCAGTTCACTGAAACTGTGCCTGATAGCTGAAGGAAAAGCTGACGTTTATCCGCGGTTCGCACCAACGATGGAATGGGATACAGCTGCCGGTCATGCTATTATTCGCGCCATGGGTAAAGAAGTTTATCAGGCCGGAACCCAGGAACCTCTGCAATATAATAAGGAAGACTTGTTGAACCCGTGGTTCATAGCCGAATAACCTATTTATGACAGTAGAAGTTATTATTGTACTTGTTGCGCTTGTCGCTATGCTGACAGCGCTGATTATGGATAAGATGCGTCCGGGAATGATTTTGTTCTCGGTCGTCGTCCTATTTCTCTGTACCGGAATACTTACCCCGAAAGAAATGCTGGAAGGATTCAGCAACAAAGGAATGATAACCGTTGCCATGTTGTTTCTGGTAAGTGAAGGCATCCGACAAAGCGGAGCCTTGACACAGGTCATCAAGAAACTGCTGCCACAGAGCCAGACCACAGTATTCAAGGCTCAGGTACGCATGCTTCCTACCATTGCCTTCATATCAGCCTTTCTGAACAATACTCCGGTGGTAGTTATATTTGCTCCTATCATCAAGAGATGGGCAAGCTACGTAAAACTTCCTGCCACTTACTTTCTTATTCCATTGTCGTACGTTACGATTCTGGGAGGTATCTGTACACTGATAGGAACATCAACCAATCTGGTAGTACACAGCATGATACAAGATGCAGGAATGAAAGGATTCAGCATGTTCGAGCTGGGAAAAGTAGGTATTTTCATTGCCATTGCAGGCATCATTTACCTGTTTCTGTTTTCCAGCAAGCTGTTGCCTGCCGACCGTCCTGAAACACTTTCAGGTGAAGACGAGGAAAACAACTCATCAATTCATCCGGTAGAAGCCGTCATTGGCGCACGTTTTCCGGGTATCAACAAACGGGTAAGCGAATTCAACTTCAAACGTCACTACGGTGCAGAAGTAAAAGAAATCCGCCGCGGCGGTAATACTTACAAAGACCTGAATGACATCAGCTTTCGCGAAGGAGATACACTGGTATTGCTTGCCGACGACAGCTTTATCAAGACCTGGGGAGAATCGTCAGTCTTCATCATGCTTGCCAACGGTAAAGACTATGAACCTGCCGGAAAGAAAAAACGCTGGTTCGCATTGTTCCTGTTGCTGTTTATGATTATCGGAGCTACAATCGGTGAATTGCCGGGTATACAGAAACTGCTGCCTGAAGGCATCAAGCTGGATATGTTCTTCTTTGTATCTATTACAACGGTTATCATGGCATGGACCAAGATATTTCCACCCCGGAAGTATACCAAATATATTTCATGGGACATCCTGATTACCATCGCCTGTGCTTTCGCCATCAGCAAAGCAATGGAAAATTCCGGAGTAGCCGACCTGCTGGCTGGTTATATCATCGACTTGAGCCGGAGTCATGGCCCGTACGTTCTGCTGGCAGTGCTGTTTATCATTACCAATATCTTTACCGAACTGATAACCAACAACGCAGCAGCGGCCCTCTCCTTCCCGCTTGCTCTGTCACTATCGCAGCAACTGGGAGTAAATCCTATGCCTTTCTTTGTAGTAATCTGCATGGCAGCTTCTGCCAGCTTCTCTACTCCGATAGGCTATCAGACCAACCTGATTGTACAAGGTATCGGGAACTACAAGTTCACCGACTTCGTGCGAATCGGATTGCCGCTGAACATTATTACCTTTTTGATTTCGATATTCGTCATACCTCAAATATGGCCTTTTTAACTAATAACCAAACGATATGGAAGAAACCAAACATATTTACCCGATATTTGACCGCATGCTGACCCGTTCCGATAAAGAGGAACTGCTGAAACAACACAGTGTCATGATCTGGTTTACCGGACTAAGTGGTTCGGGCAAAAGTACCATTGCCATTGCGCTGGAGCGGGAATTGCAAAAACGTGGACTGCTCTGCCGTATATTGGATGGCGACAACATCCGCAGCGGCATCAACAATAATCTGGGATTCTCGGCCGAAGACCGTGTAGAAAATATCCGCCGCATTGCGGAAATAGGCAAATTATTCGTCGACACGGGCATTATTACGCTCGCAGCATTCATCAGTCCGAACAACGATATCCGTGAAATGGCCGCAAACATCATCGGCAAGGAGGATTTCATGGAAATCTATGTCAGCACTCCCATAGAAGAATGCGAACGCCGCGACGTAAAAGGTCTGTACGCCAAGGCACGTAAAGGAGAAATAAAAAACTTTACCGGCATATCTGCCCCCTTTGAGGCACCGGAACATCCAGCCTTGTCACTGGATACCTCGAAGCTTTCGGTAGAAGAATCGGTCAACAAACTACTTGACTTAATCCTACCCAGAGTAACCCGATAAGCGGAACTAACAAAGTCCACTTTAACACAAGAAACCACTGGTTTATGAAATAATATGAGTACTTTTGCGCGATTATTTGGGATTCATACTATTTTATATCCATTTGCCATTCATACTGGCAGCTTATAAAACAAGTAAGCGGAAACCAGTCTGTGTAACCCTGATAAAACATTCATAATTCAGATATGAAAGAAGAATATAAATTAAGCCACCTGAAAGAACTCGAAGCCGAGTCTATCCATATAATCCGTGAGGTGGCTGCCGAATTTGAGAATCCGGTCATGTTGTATAGTATCGGAAAAGACTCTTCAGTTATGGTACGCCTTGCCGAAAAGGCCTTTGCTCCGGGCAAAGTTCCATTCCCGTTGATGCACATCGACTCTAAATGGAAATTTAAGGAAATGATTCAGTTCCGTGACGAATATGCAAAGAAATATGGCTGGAACCTGATTGTAGAAAGCAATATGGAAGCTTTCCGCGCCGGTGTAGGTCCGTTTACTCACGGAAGTAAAGTACATACCGACTTGATGAAAACGCAGGCCTTGCTGCATGCACTCGACAAATATAAGTTTGATGCCGCTTTCGGAGGTGCCCGTCGTGATGAAGAAAAATCACGTGCGAAAGAACGTATCTTCTCATTCCGTAATGAGTTCCACCAGTGGGACCCGAAAAACCAGCGTCCGGAACTTTGGGATATATACAATACCCGTATACGTAAAGGAGAAAGTATCCGTGTATTCCCCTTGAGCAACTGGACAGAACTGGACATCTGGCAGTATATTCGCCTGGAAAATATTCCTATCGTTCCTTTGTATTTTGCCAAAGTACGACCGGTTGTCAATATCGACGGACAGCTGATTATGCCGGATGATGACCGTCTGCCGGAAAAATACCGCGATAAGATAGAAATGAAAAAAATCCGTTTCCGTACATTAGGCTGCTGGCCGCTCACTGGAGCTATCGAAAGTGAAGCCGATACGATAGAAAAAATCGTAGAAGAGATGATGACTACCACCAAGAGTGAACGTACAACCCGTGTCATCGACTTCGATCAGGAAGCAAGTATGGAACAGAAAAAACGTGAAGGATACTTCTAACAAAACAAACGATCATGGAAGAACTAGATAAAAATAAATCAGGAAACCCCATGGAAGGCGAAGCCAGAGGGGCTATGTCTATCGAAGAATTTCTGAAAAAGGATGAGCAGAAAGACTTGCTCCGTTTCCTTACGGCTGGTTCGGTAGACGATGGAAAGTCTACACTTATCGGACGCCTTCTTTTTGATAGTAAAAAATTATACGAGGATCAGCTCGATGCTTTGGAACGTGACAGCAAACGAATGGGTAATGCGGGAGAACATATCGACTATGCCTTGCTGCTGGACGGACTGAAAGCAGAACGCGAGCAGGGTATCACCATCGATGTGGCTTACCGTTATTTCTCTACCAATAACCGTAAATTTATCATTGCTGACACTCCGGGACACGAACAGTATACGCGTAACATGATTACAGGTGGGTCGACGGCTAACCTTGCCATTATTCTTGTCGACGCCCGTACAGGAGTCATCACGCAGACTCGTCGTCACACTTACCTGGTTTCTCTGTTGGGAATCAAGCATGTAGTTCTTGCAGTCAACAAGATGGACCTGGTAGATTTCTCGAAAGAAGTATTCGACAAGATTGTTGCCGACTACAAGGCATTCATCGATCCACTGGGAGTACCCGATGTAAACTGTATTCCATTGTCGGCACTCGACGGTGACAATGTGGTAGAAAAATCCGATCGTACTCCGTGGTACAGCGGTCCTTCATTGCTGGAATTCCTCGAAACCGTACACATCGGAAACGACCATAACCTGACGGACTTCCGTTATCCTGTACAATATGTTCTTCGTCCGAACCTCGACTTCCGCGGATTCTGTGCCAAGGTTGCTTCGGGAGTCGTACACAAAGGAGATGAAGTAATGGCTCTTCCTTCAGGAAAGAAGTCGCACGTTAAGAGTATCGTTACTTACGACGGTGAATTGGATTATGCTTTCCCTCCCATGTCAGTTACCCTGACTCTGGAAGATGAAATTGATGTTTCACGCGGCGAAATGCTGGTTCACCCAGACAACGTACCAATGATTGGACGCAACTTCGAAGCCATGCTGGTATGGATGGACGAAGAAAAGATGGACATGGAAAAGTCATTTTTCCTGAAACAAACTACCAACACCAGCCGTACCCGTGTAGACAGCATTAAATATAAGGTAGATATCAATACGATGGAACACCTGAGCGTAGAAAACGGACGTCTGAAAAAAGAAGATGTACCGATGCAACTGAACCAGATAGCCCGCGTAGTATTGACATCTTCCAAGGAATTGTTCTTCGACCCGTATACCAAGAACAAGGCGACCGGCTCGTTCATCCTGATAGACCCGATTACCAACAACACCAGTGCCGTAGGTATGATTCTGAACCGCGTGGAAGATAAGGATATGCACAACACGATGGAACTGCCGGTACTTAACTTGCCTAAACTGGGGATTGCTCCGGAACATTATGAAGCAATAGACAAGGCTGTGAAAGAACTGTCCAGACAGGGCATCGCCATCGAAGTAAAAAAGTAAGTTTAAAATAAGTATCAACTTAAATTCATAAAATGGGATTACTCGAATTCAGTAAATTGCCGATCAATACTCTGGTAGGTGCAGACTGGAAAACATTCAACCAGATTACGGAAGGCAGAACGATTGACCAGACATATAAAGGAAAATACCGGCTTACCAAGGCGGTATGTCGCCTGTTATCGACCTTGAAGCCGCTGCAAGACAAGCGCTACGAAAAATTGCTTGCCAACCAACCGCTGGAACATGACCCGGTATTTATTTTGGGACACTGGAGAAGCGGAACTACTTTTATGCATAATGTCTTTTCATGCGATAAGCACTTCGGTTATAACACTACATACCAGACTGTATTTCCACACCTGATGATGTGGGGACAGCCGTTCTTTAAAAAGAACATGAGCTGGCTGATGCCCGACAAACGTCCGACAGACAATATGGAACTGGCCGTCGATTTACCGCAGGAAGAAGAATTTGCACTGGCAAACATGATGCCGTACACTTACTATAATTTCTGGTTCCTGCCGAAGCACATGCAGGAGTATGCCGACAAATACTTGCTATTCGACGATATCAGTGATGAAGAGCTGAAAGTGTTCGAAGAAACATTTACCAAACTGATCAAGATTTCATTGTGGAATACCCACGGAACTCAGTTCCTAAGCAAGAACCCTCCACATACCGGACGTGTAAAAGAACTGGTAAAGATGTTCCCGAATGCTAAGTTCATTTACCTGATGCGTAACCCGTATACAGTGTTCGAATCAACACGAAGCTTCTTTACCAATACCATACAGCCGTTAAAGTTACAGGATATCAGCAATGAGCAATTGCAGGAAAACATACTTTCAATATATGCTAAACTGTATCATAAGTATGAAGCCGACAAGAAGTTCATCCCTGAAGGTAATTTGGTAGAAGTAAAATTCGAAGACTACGAAAAGAATGCCTTCGACCTGACCCAAGAAATTTATCAGAAGCTTTCTATTCCGGGATTTGACGAAGCTCGTTCTGCGATAGAAGCTTATGTAAACAAAAAGAAAGGTTATAAGAAAAACCAATATCAGTACAAGCCTGAAACCGTTGAACTGGTAGAAAAGAACTGGTCGTTCGCACTCGATCAGTGGGGATACAAACTTTAACCTGACAACACAGACTTTACGTATGTGCCATTTCTCTCTACTTTATGTAGGCAGAAACAGACCGTTATTTACGTAAAGTCTGTGTTTTTTATATACATATTCATGCATTTCCTACTCAATTTTGCATGTTTTTTCGATTAGAAATGCATATTTAAACAGAAATATTATATCTTTGCGCCCGCAAATAAATATGATATAATGAATTCAACAAGAAGATTTCCCTCTCCATTGGTATCTTTCCTTCCGATTATCATTCTGATATGTATGTTGGTTGCGACCATCAGTACTTTCGGAAGCGACTCACTGAACGGCGGAAGCCAAATTTCTCTGCTGGTAACTACAGCGGTTTGTATATTTATAGGAATGGCTTTTTATCGTATTCCATGGAAAGATTATGAACTGGCCATTACAAATAACATCAGCGGTGTAGCCACGGCCGTCATCATCCTGCTCATCATTGGCGCACTGAGCGGCACATGGATGATCAGCGGTATCGTACCTACACTTATCTATTACGGCATGCAAATTATTCATCCGACATTTTTTCTGACTTCTACTTGCATCATCTGCGTGCTGATATCGGTCATGACCGGCAGTTCGTGGACAACAATTGCTACCATTGGCATTGCTCTTTTAGGCATAGGTAAAGCACAAGGATTTCACGAAGGCTGGATAGCCGGAGCTATCATCTCAGGGGCTTACTTCGGCGACAAGATTTCTCCACTGTCGGAAACAACGGTTCTGGCCTCTTCTATCACAGAAACTCCGTTATTCCGTCACATCCGCTACATGCTCATCACTACAATTCCCTCATTGGTCATCACACTGATTCTGTTTACCATCATGGGATTCACACACAGTACTCACAACATGGAGCACATGACTGAAGTATCAACAAGTCTGGCAGACAAGTTTAATATTACTCCCTGGCTTCTGATTGTTCCTGTAGTAACCGGTATTCTGATAGCGCGTAAAGTTCCTTCTATTATAACTCTTGCTATTTCTACCTTTCTTGCATGTGTAGCAGCCATTATCTTCCAGCCTCATCTGCTGAATGAAATAGCTGGAGAACAGAATCTGTTTAAGGGAGTCATGATAACCTGTTACGGAAGCACGAACCTCCAGACAGATAATGCTGCTCTGACAGAGCTTGTCGCTACACGAGGTATGGCAGGCATGACCAATACTATCTGGTTGATATTGTGTGCAATGTGCTTCGGAGGAGCCATGACGGCAAGTGGTATGCTGGGAAGTATTACCTCCGTATTTGTACGCTTCATGAAAAATCGTTTCAGTCTGGTTTCGTCGACAGTATGTTCCGGACTGTTCATGAACCTGACTACTGCAGACCAGTATATAAGTATTATCCTGACAGGTAGCATGTTTGGTAGTATTTATAAATCACAAGGATATGAAAGCCGGCTATTAAGCCGTACGACTGAAGATTCGGTAACGGTGACTTCTGTATTGATTCCGTGGAATTCGTGTGGTATGACGCAGGCAACTATCCTGAATGTTCCCACTCTGACCTATCTGCCATATTGCTTTTTCAATATCATCAGTCCCATTATGAGCATTATCGTTGCAGCTATCGGATATAAGATTTTCAGACATCCGACAGAAGAACATCCAGAAAGTTTTTCGGAAATAAAATAAACAAGAAAGACATAGAGATATACAAAATTGCCTATTCTTCTATACAAGAAGCAGGAATACGCCCAATCGCAAAAAGAGTAAACGTATTCCTGCTTTTTTTGAATTTACGATTCAAACATGCTTCTGCGAGACAACATGCAAGCTCCTATAACTCCCGCCTTATCCAACAGCTTAGACAAGGCTATAACTGAATCCTTATTAACCAGATTCAACGAATATTTACGGACTGCGCTCTTTATTGGTTGCAGAATATAATCACCTGTCTGTGCCAAAGCACCTCCAATGATAACCAATTCTGGATTCAGTAGATTAATTAATCCTGCCAGGTAACGTCCCAGCTTCTGCCCTATTTCTTCAACCAGTTCAATGCAAAGCAAATCCTCCCGATTGGTTGCGGAAATTATTTCATCTAAAGTAAGAGGAGTATCTCCCTGCAAGATACGCTTGGAAAGAATAGACTGCTTACCATCCTGAACACATTGTATCAGTTTACGATGCAGAGCAGCACCAGACACCTCAGTTTCCAAACAGCCTCGCTTCCCACAATGGCAGAGTATTTCATTATCGAAAACACTAAAATGTCCGAACTCTCCAGAAAAACCAGACTTTCCCGTAAAGATATCTCCGTTTATTATTAATCCTGCTCCAAGCCCCCAACTCAGATTAATAAAAATAATATTCTTCTCTCCCTTTACTAATCCTTTGACCATTTCTCCATACGTCATGGCACGGGTATCGTTATCAATCGTTACCTTATAGCCAATCTTTTCAGTCATTACCTCAGCAAGCGGCCGTTCCTCAAAATTAAACAGACTGAAACTGTATCCTAATTCAGGATTTACTCTACCAGATATATTAACGCATATATTTAAAATCTTCTCCTTATCAATATTAGCTTGGGATATGAATTCAGTAATATACCCACACAGTCTGTTCAATCCTTCTGGACTATTTTCTGCTTCATAAGGTATTCCCATCTTCAGGTCAACAAAATCTCCTATAAAATTCATTAGTCCGATATTCAGACTAAACTTTTTAATATCTACCCCAATAAAATAACCCGAATCTAAGGTTAAACCATATAAGGTTGGAGGACGTCCTTCACTCGTTTCTTGTTTACCGTAACTCATGATATACCCTTCATCACACATCTCCATTATAAATTTTGTAACGGTAGGTACACTTAAATCAAGTTCTTTCGACAAATCCGGTATTGTAGACGAACGGTTATACATATAATAGGTAATAATCCGTTTTTTGGTCAAGGCGTTCTTCGATCCCCTTTCTATTTCTTCCAACAACTTTCGAGTCATATATTCTTCTTAATTTTTTCTCTCTCCAAATATAATAATATTTTTAATAAAGGCCTCTCCAACCCTAATAAATCTGTCTACTTTTCAATAAAACCATAGTCTACTAAATCCATAAGAAACCTGTATGTATAAATTAACGTATAAAAAAGATTAAACTATAATTCCTTTGATACATTAAGAAAAATAAATTATATATTTGCACAACTTAATAATTAATTTTATTAACTAATCTAACTTATTATATTATGAAAAGGCTCATGCTTTCCGCTCTTTACCTGATACCACTCTTGTTTACGCTTTTATCCTGTCAAAAAGAAAGTATACAAGCCGATTATCAAATCATTCCGCTTCCTCAGCAAATCCAATTATCAGCCGACAAGACTCCTTTCACCCTTAATAGTCAGACACAAATTTTATATCCAGCCGAAGATAAAAGGCTTCAAGATTACGCACAACTCTTGGCTCAGTATATAAAGACCAAAACCCACAAGGAAATAGCTATAAATACCAGTACTGACACCACTAATGCAATTATCCTTCAAATACTTCCGAAAGGAATCAATCCAGAAGGATACCAGTTGGATGTAAATTCACGCCACGTCATCATCAACGGAAATAGCGAAGCTGGTGTCTTTTATGGCATACAAACCTTAAGAAAATCATTACCCATAGCACAAGGAGGCGAAAACATTATACTCCCAGCAGTGCATATCAGCGACTTCCCCTACTTTCCATACCGCGGTGCACACCTCGATGTCAGCCGACATTTCTTCAATGTAAACGAAGTCAAGACATATATAGATATGATGGCCCTGCACAACATGAATACTATGCACTGGCACCTTACCGACGATCAAGGATGGCGTATCGAAATCAAGAAATATCCTCGCTTGACACAAATCGGTTCAAAAAGAAAAGAAACTTTGACCGGACATCTTAACGACCGTCCGGAAAAATACGACGGAAAGCCTTATAAAGGCTTTTACACCCAAGAACAAATAAAAGACATAGTCAACTATGCGGCTAAAAATCACATCACCATTATTCCGGAAATTGATCTTCCGGGACACATGCAAGCAGCTTTAGCATCATATCCGGAATTAGGCTGCACGGGAGGTCCTTATGAAGTATGGACCAAATGGGGAATTTCGGAAAATGTTCTCTGCGCAGGAAGCTCGAAAACATTTCAGTTTTTAGATGATGTATTTGATGAAATTACCCAACTATTTCCTTCACAATATATACATATAGGAGGAGACGAATGCCCCAAAACGCAATGGGAACATTGCCCCAAATGTCAGGCTTTCATAAAAAAGCAAGACATCAAGTCGGATTCAAAATATACAAAAGAGCAATATCTGCAAAGTTTCATTATGAAACATGTAACCGAATATCTTAAGAAAAAAGGCAGAAAGACTATCGGATGGGATGAAATACTGGAAGGAGATGCGGATTCTCAAGTAACTGTCATGTCTTGGCGTGGAGAAGCTGCTGGAGTAAATGCAGCCCAGCAAGGACATGATGTTATTATGACACCTAATACCGTTATGTATTTTGATTTCTATCAGGCACTGGACACAGAAAAAGAGCCCCTGGCAATAGGAGGATACATCCCTGTCGAGAAAGTATACAACTACAATCCTTTGCCAGATCAACTGACAAAAACTCAAAAAAAGCATATATTAGGAGTACAATCCAACCTTTGGACTGAATATATTCCCGATTTTTCACATGTTCAATATATGGTACTCCCCCGATGGGCAGCATTGGCTGAAGTTCAATGGAGTAATCCGGAACAAAAAGATTATAATGAATTTCTCAATCGCCTGGGAGGTATGTTAAAACAATATCAACTGGAAAAATATAATTATGCCAAACACGTATTAAACGTAGATGCTACATACATTTCTAATTTTAAGACCGGATGTACGGAAGTTGCCTTATCCACTTTAGGAAATGCCCCGATACACTACACTCTTGACGGAAGTATGCCAACGAGCCAATCACCTGTATATCAACAAGCCATACAAATAAACAAGACTTCCACTTTACAAGCCATTGCCATCCGGCCAGAAGGAAACAGTGAAATTTACAAACAGCCTCTTTACTTCAATAAAGCAACCAACAAACCCATTACATTACGCTATCCGGCCGATGACAAATACAATGGACAAGGTTGCGGTACACTGGTAGACGGAATCAGCGGAAATGCAACTTTCGGAAGCGGGAAATGGCTGGGATTCAGTAACGGAAAAGATATGATTGCTACTATAGACTTAAAGGAGAAAACACCAATCACAACAATATTACTTCACACATGCATAGCTACAGGCGATGGAGTATTCGATACTCGAGAAATCAGTGTCGAGGTGTCAACCGACGGAAAGAACTATCGAAAAATAGCATCCGAAACCTGCCCCATCCCAACAGAACATCAAAAAGTAGTAAAACAACATACATTAACCTTTCCGTCCCAACCAGCTCGATATGTCAGAATTTCTGCCATATCAGAAAAACAAATGCCGGCATGGAGCGGATTTCCGGCCATACCAGCCTTCATCTTTGTAGATGAACTATCAGTAAACTAAACTCGACTCCATATATTTATCAAAGCCTGTCAGAAGAAAAATCTACTTTATTTTCTTCTGCACAGGCAACTATTATCACCTTTTCCCTACTTAAAGTTTATAAAACAATATAAAAAGTTCCATTTTAAAACAAAACGCACAAATACACTTTCATAATAACACCAAAAGTTACCATATACATATAAAAAAGAAAGTTTTAAATAAAAATAAAATAATTACCTATTCCGAAAGCATATTAAATAAATTATTTTATATATTTGCGACATACGAGTACTCTAAATTTATTAATCTAATTAAATCGATAAATAAATTACTATGGCCGATTTAGAACAACTAAAAAAACAGTATAAGGAAGAACTACTGACCAATGTACTTCCTTTTTGGATTCAACATTCTCAGGACAAAGAATGCGGTGGTTACTTTACTTGTCTGGACCGAACAGGAAAAGTGTTCGACACCGACAAATTCATCTGGCTACAAGGCAGAGAAGTCTGGATGTTTTCCATGTTATATAATAAATTGGAGAAAAATCAAGAATGGCTGGATTGTGCCATCCAAGGTGGAGAATTTTTAAAGAAGTATGGACACGACGGTAATTATAACTGGTACTTCTCACTGAACAGACAGGGACAGCCCTTGGTAGAGCCATATAATATTTTCTCATACACATTCGCAACTATGGCTTTCGGACAGTTAAGTCTGGCTACCGGCCGTGAAGAATATGCCGATATTGCAAAAAAAACATTCGACATTATTCTTTCTAAGACAGACAATCCTAAAGGTAAATGGAACAAACTTCACCCCGGTACACGCGATCTGAAGAATTTTGCTCTTCCCATGATTCTTTGCAATCTGGCCTTAGAAATAGAACATTTACTCGACAAAGATTATCTGCAAAGTACAATAGACACGTGCATCCACGAAGTAATGGATGTTTTTTATCGTCCGGAATTAGGAGGAATCATCGTAGAGAATGTAAATAGTGATGGAACTTTGGCCGATTGTTTTGAGGGACGACAAATTACCCCAGGACATGCCATTGAGGCAATGTGGTTCATCATGGATTTAGGAGAACGCCTAAACCGTCCAGATCTGATAAAAAAAGCCAAAGACACAGCATTGAACATGTTCGACTATGGCTGGGATAAAGAATTTGGTGGTATTTATTATTTCATGGATCGCAAAGGTTTCCCACCTCAGCAACTCGAATGGGACCAAAAATTATGGTGGGTCCATATTGAAACACTGATTGCCATGATCAAAGGTTACCAACTAACCAAAGACAGTCGCTGCTTGGAAGTATTTGAAAAAGTACATCAATACACCTGGAGTCATTTTAAAGACCCTGAATACCCTGAATGGTTCGGTTACCTGAATCGGAGAGGTGAAGTTTTACTTCCCCTAAAAGGAGGTAAATGGAAAGGATGTTTCCATGTTCCAAGAGGATTGTATCAATGTTGGAAAACATTGGAAAAGCTATAATACATAAACCATCTTTACCTTAACCCTTAAAACACATTCTTATGAGAAAAAATTTCAAACGTGAAAAATGGATTTCAAGGATATCTCTTGTAACCATTGCCTTAGCCTGCCAAAACGCAGTCTATGCCGATGATGTTCCATCCAGTTCAACGGTCGCATCATCAATCATACAACAAGAAGGTCGTACGATATCGGGTACTATAACTGATGAACAAGGAAACAGCATTCCTGGTGCGAACATCCTTATCAAAGGTACTTCTATAGGAACCATTTCTGATATGAATGGAAACTTCGAGCTGCAAGTTCCTGCCGGACAGCACACCCTACAAATTTCTTTCATCGGATATAAGGAAAAAGAAATAGCCATTGGAAATAACAAAAAGTTCAATGTCCAACTAAGTGTCGAGTCGGAACAGCTTAACGAAGTTGTTGTTACCGCATTGGGTATCAAACGAGAGAAAAAAGCATTAGGATATGCTATGCAGGAAGTTAAAACCGACAACCTGACAGAAAACAAATCTATCAGCCTCAGCAACATGTTGCAAGGTAAGATTGCCGGTGTACAAATAGCGCAGTCAGGATCCGGTATGGGTGGATCAACTCGTATCATCATGCGTGGTCTGAACTCATTAAGCGGAAAGAACCAGCCTCTATGGGTCATCGATGGAATTCCTATCAATGACGATTCAAGCGGCGATGCAGATGAATACGGAGGTACAGATCTTGCCAGCGCAGCTTCACAAATTAATCCGGAAGATATTGAGAGTATTTCTATCCTGAAAGGAGCTAATGCTGCAGCACTTTACGGTTCCAGAGCACAGAGTGGAGCCATTATCATCACAACCAAGAAAGGTAAGCAAGGACAGCCTCTGCAATTAGAATACAACGGTAATATCCAATTCAGCAAAGTATATAACCCATACGATTATCAGAACGTTTATGGACAAGGTTCCAGCGGCATATTCAGTACTTCCGCCAAAGGAAGCTGGGGACCAAAGATGGAAGGTCAGATGGTTGACAACTGGAAAAATGTCATCTATGGCAATACAGACTATGGTCAATATGCATTGCTTCCACAAGATGACTACATTAAGGAATTCTACGATACCGGCGTACAATATTCGAACACTGTAACAGCATCAGCAGGAAGCGACAAGCTTACAGGACGTTTATCATTTACAGACAGCCGAAACAATGGTATCGTACCTAACCATTCTATCAACCGACAATACTTTGACTTGAATACTGAATTCAAGAACGATTTTCTCACCATCGGAGCAAAAGCCAACTACATGATAGAAAAGACTAATAACGCTCCAGCACAAGGTAGTTATGGATTGATGTCTCAGTTCATCACCATGCCACGTGGTATTCGTCTATCTGATCTTAGCACCGATATGTTTAAATCAAACGGACAAGTACAAAACTGGACGGGTCCGGCAGAAAACTATACCAACCCTTATGGAATGATATTGCCCGACAACGGAAATAAAAATACAAGAAACCGTTTCTTAGGACAAATCAAGGCATCGTTAAAACTGACCAGTTACCTGAACTTGACGGGACGAGTAGGTGTAGACTGGTACAACGATCAGTACCGGAAATATGCTATTCATCAGTCTGATGGATCAACAGCTTCACAATATGTTCATAGTGAAACTTCCCATAAAGACTTCACTGCCGATTTAATATTGAACTTCAACAAGACATTCGGAGATTTCGGTGTAACAGCCAATCTCGGTACTTCTGTCGAAAACCAATCGTATGAAGGCCTTGCAGGCGATGCTGGTACTTTCCAGATAACTGACTTCATCTGGATGGGTAACGGCGACAAACGAGAAGCTTCCGAATCATTCTATAAAAAAGAAATCCAGTCTGTATTTGGTAATGCTTCTTTCAGTTGGAAAAATATGTTATATCTGGATGTTACGGGACGAAACGACTGGTCTTCAACTTTACCTAAAGAAAACAGATCTTACTTCTATCCATCCGTTAGTTTAAGTGGCATCATTTCCGAAATGCTAAAAATGCCCGACTGGATTGACTATCTGAAGGTAAGAGCATCGTGGGCAAAAGTCGGAAACGATACAGACCCGTACAAACTGGCCTATGCATATAGTAAATATGGAAGTCTGGTAAACGGAGGAACCATTCTTGAAATGCAGTTACCGGACGAACTTCCATTGAGTGATTTAAAGCCAGAAAGTACCAATTCTTACGAAGCTGGATTGGAATGGCGTATGTTCCAGAATAGATTAGGCATTGACTTCACCTATTATCAAAGTGCAACGACCGATCAGATTCTTGCAATCAATACTCCGGTTCCATCAGGATATACCAGTAAATTGATTAATGCAGGTAAGATTCGCAGTAAAGGTTACGAACTGACTGTAACCGGTACACCGATTTTGACAAAAGACTGGAAATGGGACATCACCTTGAACTGGGGATCGAACCGTACAGATTGTATAGAACTGGGTGGAGGTGTCAAACGTTATACATTAGGCAGCACCAGCATCGCATCCGTAGTTGTCAACGAAGGTGGAAAATACGGTGATATTGTTGCAACCAATGCTTATCAGAGAGATGCTAATGGAAATATCCTGATAGGTGACGACGGACTGCCTCTTACTGAAACAGATAAAGTCATTGGTAACATGCTGCCGAAGTGGACAGGTTCTATCGGAACAGGATTGCAATGGAAGAATCTCTCTCTTAATGCCCTGATTGATGTACGCTATGGCGGCGACTTTATCTCAATGACTGATGCCAATGCATGTTCAGCCGGAACATCAGCTCGTACACTGGAAGGACGTGATGAAATGATAGTAGACGGATTCCTTGCATCGACAGGCGAAGTCAACACCATTCCTGTTACCGCACAAGAGTTCTATACTAAAATAGGTAGCTCAAGTGGTGTTGCCGAAGAATTTATGTACAAAGGAACTTATGTAAAAATGCGAGAATTATCTATCGGATGGAATCTGCCGTCTTCATGGCTCAAACCTATTAAGCTGCAAGCTGTAAAGATTTCTGCTGTAGGACGTGATTTGTTCTACTTCTATAAAGATGCTCCGGTAGATCCTGAATCAGCTATATCAAGCGCCGATTATGCACAGGCATTCGAATACGGTTCAATGCCTCCGACCAGAAGTTTCGGATTCTCCTTAAATGTTAAATTCTAAATTTTGAGCTATGAAACAATCTTTAATATTATCTAGTTTATTCTTGGTTGGCATGGAGCTGTTCAGTAGCTGTACAGATAAGTTTGAATCCATGAATACCAATCCTGGAGCTGTTAGCGAGGCAAGTTTAAAATATATCTTACCGTATGTACAGGAAGTAGGTGCCCATCTTGATTGTACTCCTTACCAAAGAGCCGACAATCTGTATGCCCAGATGTACTGCCAGTACTTCGCCAATGCCGATGCCGGCTTTGCATCCGACCGTTATGGATATAATGACTCATGGTCGAACGAAGGTTTCTGGCAACCCTATTACAAAACACTGAAACACATGAAGGTGGCCAAACAAACGGCAACAGACAAGCCGGAAGAGGCCAATATCTGCCAGATGATCCGTATTACACAAGCTTATAATACAGCAGGTATGACAGATACTTTTGGAGATATTCCGTATTCTGAAGCCGGATTAGGAGAAACAAAGAATAAATACGATTCACAGGAGTCCATTTATGAAGATATCTTCAAAGAACTGACAGACGCCGTAAATATCTTAAAAGAGAACCGGGAAGGTCAGACCACCTGCACCTCAGACAATGACCTTGTATTTGGTGGAGATATACAAAAATGGATTCGTTTCGGTAACTCACTGAGATTGCGTTACGCATTGAGAATCTCATACATCGATCCGGCACGTGCAAAAGAAGAAGGTGAAGCGGCCCTGGCAAGCGGAGTAATGACCAGCAATGATGACAATGCTTATATGACTGCTTCTGCTACTGGTGACTGGGGATGGGGACACCCCTTGTACATGATGAGCTTATGGAACGGGTTCTGCATGAGTAAGACCATGGAGAATATTCTGAAAAACGAAAGTACTGTAGCAGATCCACGTATGACTCTCTGGTTTGGACAAACGCAAGACTACGTAGCAGCAAAGAGAAACGGAGATGATACATACAACGGAGATCAGTTCTCAGGTCTGCCCAATGGAATGAATGCTACCGAAATAGGATTACCGGAAAATAACGTAAGAAAACATTCCGTATGTCTGGGATTGCAAGCCTATCCGGACTGGAACTCACAGACAGCTCCTTCGGAAGATGTACTGAACATCACAGTTACTCTTCCATTAAAGATTATGACTTATGGAGAAGTATGTTTGTTAAAAGCTGAGGCAGCTCTGCTGGGATGGAACGGAGCCGGTGATGCTGGAGAAAATTACAAGGAAGGCATCAAGGCTTCCCTCGCAGATGAGCGTTCATTCCTGAACGATGCATCTCTTTCTCCTACGAACAACGATGAAACCTATATGACAACTGGTAAAGTTGCATGGAACGAAAATGATTCTCAAGAACAAAAATTGGAAAAGATTGCTACTCAGAAATGGCTGGCTCTTTATCCCAATGGTATAGAAGCATGGGCTGAATGTCGTAGAACAGGATACCCGAAGCTTTCTCCTGTTCTTCACAGTGAAGATGCCAACATCAACCCTGCCAATCATGAATTCATTCGTAAATTAAGATACACCGACGATGAACGACGTGAAAACAGTGAAAATGCGACAAGCTCTTCTCTGAACCAGAATCAGGGAGACGGATCTACCGTACATGTATGGTGGGATACCAACCGTCAGCAAGACGTTCAGAAATAAATAAGCTCCTTATAAAGATACAGATTATCAACTTATTTGATAATCTGTATCTTTCAAACTGAATAAAACCTTACCATTATGGAAAAAGCACAACGCCTTATCTCACTGGATATTTTAAGAGGCATTACCATTGCGGGGATGATTATCGTCAATAATCCTGGTTCGTGGAAACATATCTACACGCCATTGAAGCACGCCATATGGAACGGATTGACACCTACCGATTTGGTGTTTCCTTTTTTTATGTTCATAATGGGTATCTCAACTTATATTTCACTCAAGAAATTTAACTTCACCTATAGCCAACCCTTAGTAAAGAAAGTTATTAAACGTACCATTTTATTATTCCTCATCGGGTTATTCATCAACTGGTGTGCTAAAGGCATGTGCAGCTATCAGGAACTGAGAATCCCCGGGGTACTACAGCGACTGGCTCTTTGTTATTTTTTCACTGTTATCCTATGTACAAACATCCATGAAAAATATATCCCAGCCTTAATCACTGCATTACTGGTAATATACCAAATCATATTAATGACAGGAAATGGATTCGTTTATGGATCACAGAATATAATAGCCATCGTCGATCAATCTATTTTAGGGACTTCACATCTTTACAACGACCATGGTATTGATCCAGAAGGTATATTAAGCACTATACCTTCCATTGCCCATACGCTTATCGGATATTATATTGGCAAAATTTGCATTGGAAAAGAAGATATACACAGTAAATTAGAAAAACTTTTTCTGATAGGTACGATACTCTTGTTCGCCGGATATCTGTTCAGTTACGGCTGTCCGATAAACAAGAAAATCTGGTCACCCACATATGTACTTATAACCTGTGGCGCCGGCATTCTACTACTATCCTTGCTTATCTGGCTAATTGACATCCGAAAATATCAAAAGGGATGCAAACTTTTTATCGTATATGGCGTCAATCCATTATTTTGCTATACAGCAGGCGAACTACTATTCATAGCGCTGATACATATATCAGTGGGAGGAAACACACTTCACACTTGGTTTTATCAGCATGTATTAGCTCATTACTTTGGAGATAATTGCTTTTCATCACTACTCATGGCATTGTCTGTAGCTGTTGTTATCGGAATAATAGGATATACATTATACAGAAAGAATATCTATATCAAAATATAAAACAGAAAAAATTAAAATTTAAGCAATATGACGAACCGTAGAGATTTTATAAAAAAGACATTACTGACTGGTGCCGCAGCTTTTGCAGCTCCATCCTTCCTGCACTCAGAAAATGAAGTGCCTGCCATTGCCTCATTGACCAATGAAGCCAATATGAAAAAAGAAGATGACAATAATCCACTAATTATTCCCAAGAACAATGGTTTACGCATCACAGGAACTTTTTTGGATGAAATATCCCATGATATACCACACCAGAACTGGGGAGCCAAAGAATGGGACCGTGACTTCCAATACATGAAACACATTGGAATTGACACAGTCATCCTTATCCGTTCGGGGTATCGTAAGTTCATTACCTACCCGTCAAAATACCTCTTGAAAAAAGGATGCTATATGCCTTCAATGGATTTGGTAGACCTGTTTCTGCGATTAGCCGAGAAATATAACATGAAATTCTACTTTGGATTGTATGATTCCGGCAAATACTGGGATACAGGTGACCTGACATGGGAAATAGAAGACAACAAATATGTCATCGACGAGGTATGGGAACAATACGGTACCAAATATAAAAGTTTCGGAGGATGGTATATAAGCGGAGAAATCAGTCGGAAGACCAAAGGAGCTATCGGAGCTTTTCAGGCAATGGGCAAACAATGTAAAGATGTATCAGGAGGACTTCCAACATTTATCTCACCGTGGATAGATGGAAAGAAGGCTGTAATGGGTACCAATAAACTTTCTCGTGAGGAATCTATTTCAGTACAAGAACACGAACGTGATTGGAACGAAATTTTTGACGGCATTCATGATGTAGTAGATGCTTGCGCCTTTCAGGACGGTCATATTGACTACGATGAGCTGGATGCGTTCTTCAGTGTCAACAAAAAACTGGCAGACAAATACGGCATGCAATGCTGGACCAATGCAGAATCGTTCGACCGTGACATGCCTATCCGCTTCCTGCCCATTAAGTTCGACAAGTTGCGTATGAAACTGGAAGCAGCAAAACGTGCCGGCTACGACAAAGCCATTACGTTTGAATTCTCTCACTTCATGAGTCCTCAATCGGCTTACCTGCAAGCAGGCCATCTCTATGACAGGTATAAAGAATATTTCGACATTAAATAATAAGGAGACATTACAATGGCATCAACCAAATTCAATTTAGGATATATGATTTTCCTTTCCTTTGTTGCGGCCATAGGAGGGTTACTCTTCGGCTATGACACAGCTGTCATTTCCGGAACCATCAGTCAGGTTACCGAGCAGTTCCAACTTGACGCACTGCAACAAGGATGGTATGTAGGATGCGCTTTAGTAGGCTCCATATGCGGTGTTATGTTTGCAGGAATGCTGAGTGACCGGCTGGGACGAAAATGGGTAATGATTATCGCTGCTCTTTTATTCTCCATATCAGGAATCTGGTGCGCAGCCTCATCCGATTTCAATCACTTAATAGCTGCCCGTATTTTAGGAGGTATTGCCATCGGAGTCGTTTCAATAGTTTCTCCTCTATATATTTCCGAAGTAGCAGCAGCACACTATCGGGGCAGATTGGTATCTCTCTATCAGGTAGCCGTAACCGTAGGCTTTCTGGGAGCATACATTGCCAATTTCTACCTGCTGACTTTTTCACAGAGTGGATTTGAATCAGGTGAAGCATGGTTTAACAAAATATTTGTATCGGAAGTATGGAGAGGTATGCTCGGTATGGAATCCGTACCTGCAATTCTCTTTTTAATAACCATACTCTTTATTCCCGAAAGTCCTCGCTGGCTTATCGTTGCACAAAAAGAAGACCAAGCCCGGAAAGTACTTCAAAATATTTATCTTACCAATTCCGAAGCACAGGCACAAATCGAACAAACTAAAGCTGTTTTGGCAAACGAACACCAGTCCAGCTGGTCCATGTTATGGCAACCGGGTATATTGAAAGCTGTCATCATTGGAGTATGTATTGCCATGCTCGGACAATTTATGGGAGTAAATGCCGTATTGTATTATGGTCCTTCCATCTTCGAAGATGCCGGACTGTCTGGAGGAGATTCTCTATTTTACCAAATTCTAATTGGTGCAGTCAACATGATAACAGGTATCCTGGCCCTGTTGATTATAGATAAAATAGGACGTAAAAAACTTATTTACTATGGCGTTTCAGGAATGATTGTATCTCTTATAGCAATTGGAATTTACTTCGTAGCAGGAGAAAAATTAAATTTATCTAATACATATTTATTATTCTTCTTCCTCGCATACATCTTTTTCTGTGCAGGTTCCATCAGCGCCGTCATTTTTGTCTTACTTTCAGAAATGTACCCCACCAAGATACGAGGACTTGCTATGTCTGTAGCCGGACTATCCTTATGGGTTGGAACTTATCTGATAGGGCAACTTACCCCCTGGATGTTGGAATCTCTTACCCCTGGCGGAACATTCTTCTTATTTGCATTCATGTGTATTCCTTATATGCTGATTGTATGGAAATTGATGCCGGAAACAGCTGGAAAGACACTCGAAGAAATAGAATTGTTCTGGACTGGACAAAAATGTAAATCTTGATAATGAAAGATCTGATGAAACATATTTTATGCATATTATTATCGGTTTTCGGATTAACAACCGGAATGACACAGAACCTGCACCAGATAAAAGGTACTGTAGCCTGCGGAAACAAAGGCATTGGTGGAGTTGTTGTTTCCGATGGAAAGAATTGCGTACAAACAGACGAAGAGGGTAACTATAGCCTCGAAATTGATAATGAAAGCCAATTTGTATTTATATCCACCCCATCGGGCTATCTGACCGAAATCAAAGAAAACACAGTTCCTTTATTCTATAAGTCAATAGACCGTTCTTCGGATAAGGGGTATGATTTTCATCTTAAAAGGAACCCTCACGATGACTTAAATCATGTATTCTTTGCACAAGCTGACGTTCAAGCTATCACGACAGAAAATCTGGAAACATATCATACTTACCAGAATGATTATTTGGAAGAACTTGCAGCTTATCGCGATACGGATATCTTCGGTATCGATTGTGGAGATATTACAGGAGATAATGCCCAGCTATTTCCACCATACATTGAAGCTGTCAGACCACTGAATATACCTGTATACCGTGCCATAGGAAACCATGACATGGACTACAACGGACGTTCTTTCGAAACCTCACACCATAGCTTCGAAAGCTTCTTCGGTCCTACATGCTATTCTTTCAACAAGGGGAAAATGCATTATATCATTTTAAACAACAACTTTTACATCGGAAGAGAATTTTACTATATCGGCTATATCGATGAAAAGACTTTTCAATGGATGGAAAAGGATCTCTCTTTTTTAAAGAAAGGAACCCCACTTATCATTGTCATGCATATACCTACCCGACTTACAGAAAAACAACAACCGTTTCAATTCGACTATAATACACTGGCTGACCAGACTGTCAATGCTGAGGCATTTCACCAGTTAATTAAGGATTATCCCACACACATTATTTCAGGACATATGCACTACAACCTCAATGTATGCTATAATGACAAGCTTATGGAACACAACACAGCTGCAATCTGTGGTACATGGTGGTGCTCTGACATCTGTCTGGATGGTACTCCACGAGGATATGGCATTTATCAAGTTAACGGCAATCAACTTACCTGGAAGTATAAATGTATCGGTAAACCAGATACCTGCCAGGCAAGAGTATATCTTCCTGGAGCTTCCCAAGAACTGCCTCAAGCTATAATCGCCAATGTATGGAATTGGGATAAACAATGGAAAGTTGAATGGATGGAAGACGGAAAAGTTATGGGAGAAATGACTCAATATACAGCATACGATCCATTGGCTGAAAAAATGTGTCAAAAAGCTGTACAGACTTATAGCTGGATTGCTCCGGTCAAGACCAATCATCTCTTCAAGGCTATTCCCCAAAATCCACAAGCCCGGATAAGTGTAAAAATAACCGACCGGTTTGGACATACATATCTGCAACCGGCACAAGATTTTTCGTCATTCTTTTTACGGCAACAAGAATAAACTTCATAAGTTATATTAAGGTTTTTATTGATTAATGATGGAAGGATAACGCGTAAAAAGATGGCCATCATTCATAGAGGCGTCAGTCATTCATTCTCAATGAGATGAGAGCTACGCCTCTATTTGCAGAATATTCGTTAATAAACATATAATCTTAACGCACTACTATGAACCAAAGAGCTTTAGCACTGGATGCATTACGAGGATATGCCATCATTACAATGGTATTATCAGCTACTATCATATCCTCCATTTTACCAGGATGGATGAGTCATGCCCAAACTCCTCCTCCCGATCACATTTTCAATCCGGAAATACCTGGCATTACATGGGTCGATTTGGTTTTTCCTTTTTTCCTTTTTGCCATGGGAGCAGCATTTCCTTTTTCCATCGGCCGACATGCCGAAAAAGGAAGAAGTAAACTAATGCTATGCTATGACGCAATAAAGAGAGGATTACAACTGACATTCTTCGCCATTTTCATCCAGCACTTTTATCCTTATGTGGTAAGTTCTCCACAAGATTTACGCTCCTGGCTGTTAGCTATCACTTGCTTTATTGTATTATTTCCCATGTTTATGCGTATTCCGTATCAACTCCCCGACAAAGTACATAAAATCATAAAACTATCAGCCTACGGAATCGCCATTTTCATGTTGGTTACGACACAATATGCCAATGGAAGAAATTTCTCCCTGTACTTCAGCAACATCATTATATTGATATTAGCCAATATGGCAATATTCGGTTCATTGCTCTACATATTCACCATGCACAATCGCCTGCTCAGAATCTGTATTTTAATTTTATTAGGCGCTTTGATGATAAGTAAAGATATTGAAGATTCATGGGTAGCACATTACCTGACTACTTCCCCTATTCCCTGGCTATACAAGTTCGAATATCTGGAATATCTGTTTATTGTTATTCCGGGCAGCTTCGCAGGAGAAATTCTCAAAAAATGGCTTTCAGAGAACCATGAAAATATCTATCCTGCAAAAGCCAAAACAGGACTTGTTTTATTAGGTATTCTGCTAACGGTTATATTGGTTAACTTATATTGTCTGTATAACCGGTTTCTCGAAGCTAATTTGATTATTACAATTATTCTGTTGATAGCCGGATACTTATTACTTAAAAACAAACCTAAAACCGATATCAGAACACTTTGGTACAAATTATTCGATTTAGGAAGTTTCTTTCTGTTGTTGGGACTTTTTATTGAACCTTTTCAGGAAGGAATCAAAAAAGATTATGCAACATTCAGCTACTTCTTTGTCACATCAGGATTGGCTTTTATGTCATTGATAATTTTCAATATCATTTGCGACTACTTCAAATGCGTCCGTTCCACACGTTTCCTGATCATGTCCGGACAAAATCCGATGGTAGCCTATGTAGCAACAGATCTTCTGATATACCCGGTATTAAATATTTTAGGAATAATGCCCTTGCTGAAGTATTTCTATACATCACCGTGGTTAGGATTTCTTCATGGTGTTCTGCTTACCGGCTTAACCGTACTGATTACGATGTTTTTTACACATATCAAATGGTACTGGAGAACCTAAAAAAACATGCTAAGCGCTTCTCATTTTTCCTATAAAGAAGTTTTTTCAATGAGAAAGTAAACATTTTGCCCTAAAACAAGTTCTAATTAAGATGAAATCGATAGCTTTGTATTGTAAAACCCATTTATATGAAAATGACATACTATAAAAAATCACTAGTAGCAGGAGCAATATGTGCCTTGGCATGCAGTAATCTCCTCGCACAAGAAGCCGAGTTCGATTTGTCGTCCCAACGACTGGAAATCCAACAAGTTTTGCCCGTTCCCGGAAAGAAGATAGACCATCAGGGAATTATCATCAACCCCACACCTCAGAAACTGACTGTAGACAGAAACAACCTGCTGGATATAACCACAGGAGTGGTTCTGAAGGACAAACAGGATAAATTTTCTCAGGACCTGGGATTTCTTACCCTAACAAAGAAGGGTGTAAAACTGACTATCGATTTTGGAAAGAAAGTAGCACTCAAGCAAGGTGTAAAGGAAGTTTCCGGAGCTTACGCTATGCACATCGATAAAAAAGGAATATCAATTGTAGGATACGACGAAAGAGGAGCCTTTTATGGTATCCAGACACTTCGCCAACTTATGGAAAGCCCGATTGCTCAGAATAAGCAATTGCCTTATCTGGACGTCAATGACTATCCGGACTTGCCCAACCGTGGAGTTGTAGAAGGATTTTACGGTACACCATGGTCACATCAAGTACGTATGTCCTTGATTGATTTCTACGGAAAATTCAAGATGAATACTTACTTATATGGCCCTAAAGACGATCCGTTCCACAGCTGCCCGAACTGGCGACTTCCTTATCCCGAAAAAGAAGCTCAGAATATTAAAGAACTGGTACAGGCCTGCAAGCGTAACCGTGTAGATTTTGTTTGGGCAATCCATCCGGGACAAGATATCAAATGGAATGAAGAAGACTACCAGAATCTGGTCAACAAATTCAACTGGATGTACGATTTGGGAGTAAGAGATTTTGCTATTTTCTTCGATGACATTTCGGGTGAAGGAACCAATCCGTTAAAACAGACCGAATTATTAAACCGCCTGACTGATGACTTTGTAAAAGCAAAAGGCGACGTTTCTCCGTTGACTGTCTGCCCGACCGATTACTCAAAGCTGTGGGCTAACCCTACTCCACAGGGAAGTTTGGCTATTTATGGTAAAAGTCTGAACCCAGACATTAAAGTATTCTGGACCGGTGATGTGGTATGTAGTGACCTGACACCGGAAACAATGGAATGGATAAACTCACGCATCAAAAGACCAGCATATTACTGGTGGAATTATCCGGTAACAGACTACATACGTAACTTTATCCTACAAGGTCCTGTATATGGACTGGATACTTCACTTACTAAAGATGATGTATGCGGAGTAATAAGTAACCCCATGGAACATGGCGAAGCTTCCAAGCTGGCATTATATGGAGTGGCAGATTACGCATGGAATATAGCAAACTATAACCCTATCGACAATTGGGAAAGAGGTTTGGAGGAATTGGCTCCTAAAGCAAAGGATGCTTATCGTACATTTGCCATTCACTCCAGTGATACAGAAAATGGATATCGTCGAGACGAGTCCTGGGAAACAAAAACATTCCGTATTGCTGACTGGAATGACGCAACGGCTCAGGCACTGAAAGAAGAATTCGAAAAAGTAGAAAAAGTTCCGGCAGAAATGGAACAGGGATGCGAAAACAAAGCCTTGTTACAAGAACTTCGCCCCTGGCTAATTGAATTTGGTAAATTGGGTACAAGAGGAAAGCAAGCCATCGAACTTGCTCAAATCTATCGTACTGGAAACAACGATGCTGATTTTTGGAACAAGTATATACACAACTTAATGAGCACCGACGACCGTAAGAACTACGAAGCTCATAAATCAGGAACACTGAAGTTGCAGCCGTTCTACGAAAACGCAATGGACGATATGTCGCATGAATTTTTAAAGAAACTATTAGGCTCAACGCCCAAAGATTATAAAGGTATCGGTTCTTTCGGCAACTCAGGAACAATCTTAACCAAACTGATGCTCGATAATGATACGACGACCTTCTATACTTCCGGTATCGGACAAAAGGACGGAGACTGGATTGGAGTAGACCTGAGAGATGTACGTGACGTAACAGAAGTATCCATCCTGCAAGGAAGAAATTCTGTCGACGACGTAGACTATTTCGACCATGCTATTTTGGAATGCTCAGCAGATGGCAAAACCTGGACTCCGCTGATTGGTGAGTTGACTAAACAATATGTAATCAACTGGAAAGGCGATGCCATAAAAGCACGCTATGTACGCCTGAAAAGACTGGATTCCGAGCGCAAGAACTACGCTTCCGTCCGTTCATTCGATGTAAATCCGCTGCATGCAGAAAACTTAGGATTCAAGCTGGAAGCAGAAAACCCACAGCAAGCAGTCTATGCTTTCGACCAGAACTTGGCAACTTCCTATCAGGTTGCTCAGTCCATTTCCTTTGAAGTACCTCAGGGAGTCAAAGCATACACACTGCTTATGAATGAACTGTCCGCTCCTTTAAGCATCAAGCAGTTCGACAAAAAAGGAAAGCTGGTATCAGAAACATCCGTTTCATCTCCTTTCTTTAAATTAGAAGTGGCCAATGACAAAGTAGTCAAAATCAGTCTGGAGGGCAAAGCTGAAATATTCGAAATTATTGCCGGTTCCCAGCAATAAGACAGAACTGAAAACTCCATAAGAAAAGGCATCATCCTCAATTCATAATCAGAGGATGATGCCTTTCTTTTTTATTGGAAGTAAATTACTTATTTACAGTTTCCGGTACAACGCGGCTTGATTTGTTTGAAGAAATCATTACCCTTGTTGTCTACCAAGATGAATGCCGGGAAGTTTTCAACCTCAATCTTCCAGATTGCTTCCATACCCAGTTCAGGATATTCAACACATTCAATGCTCTTGATGTTATTCTGTGCAAGGATAGCAGCCGGACCACCGATAGAACCCAGATAGAAACCACCATGTTTCTTACAAGCATCAGTTACAGCCTGACTACGGTTACCCTTAGCCAACATAATCATGCTACCACCATGACTCTGGAACAAGTCAACATACGGGTCCATACGTCCGGCAGTTGTCGGTCCCATAGAACCACAAGCCATACCAGCAGGAGTCTTAGCAGGACCAGCATAGTAAATAGGATGATCCTTGATATACTGAGGAAGATCTTCACCACGGTCCAGACGTTCTTTCAGTTTGGCATGAGCGATATCACGACCTACGATGATTGTACCGTTCAAAGACAGACGAGTTGCAACAGGATACTTGTCAAGTTCAGCCAAGATTTCCGGCATCGGACGGTTCAGATCAATCTTCACAGCATTACCTTCACCAGCCTGACGCAATTCTTCAGGAATCAGTTCACCCGGATTCGAATCCAGTTTTTCAATCCAGATACCGTCTTTATTAATCTTACATTTGATGTTACGGTCAGCAGAACAAGAAACTCCCAGACCTACCGGACAAGAAGCTCCGTGACGCGGCAAACGAATGATACGTACATCATGAGCGTAATACTTGCCACCAAACTGAGCACCCAGACCAATGCGGTGTGCTTCTTCCAGAACCTGTTTTTCAAGTTCAATATCACGGAAAGCACGTCCGTATTCATTACCAGTAGTAGGCAGATTATCGTAATAATGAGTAGATGCAAGTTTAACAGTCAGCAAGTTCTTTTCAGCAGAAGTACCTCCAATGACAAATGCGATATGGTAAGGAGGACAAGCAGCTGTACCCAGAGTCTTCATCTTTTCTACCAGGAACGGAACCAGAGTAGCCGGATTCAAGATAGCTTTTGTTTCCTGATACAGATAAGTCTTGTTTGCAGAACCACCACCTTTAGTCACACACAAGAAGTTATATTCCATACCTTCGGTAGCTTCCAGGTCAATCTGGGCCGGAAGGTTACAACGAGTATTCACTTCTTCGTACATGCTCAGCGGAGCATTCTGTGAGTAACGTAAGTTATTTTCAGTATATGTTTTATACACACCCAGTGACAAAGCCTCTTCATCACAATATCCAGTCCATACCTGCTGACCTTTTTCACCATGTATAATAGCAGTACCGGTATCCTGGCAGAAAGGCAATACGCCCTTAGCTGCAACTTCAGCGTTACGCAGGAAAGTCAGAGCAACGTATTTATCGTTTTCGCTGGCTTCCGGATCACTCAAAATTTTGGCTACCTGTTCGTTGTGAGAACGACGCAACATGAAAGAAACATCGTGGAATGCAGCATTAGCCATTGCTGTCAGACCTTCCTTTTCGATTTTCAGGATAGGTTTTCCTTCGAACTCGCTTACAGACACATAGTCTTTTGTAAGCAAATAGTATTCAGTAGTATCTTTTCCGTGTTCAAACATCGGCTGATACTTGAATTCTGGTGTTGCCATAATGATAAGAAATTAATTGTTAGTTACTATGTCAGCAAAGGTACGAAGTATTATCGAAATTTTTCCTTAATTAAGATAAAATCTTTGTTCCGAATAACTCAAAAGCTCTACACCATTTTACTTTCACACTCCGGCAAAAGACCATCGGGATTCTTCTATTCCATAGCTCTCAACAAATCCCTCTGCAAAATATCTACCCCTGGGAATCCTACATAACGATCCTGTAACTTTCCGTCATAACTGATAACCAAATACCCTGGAATACCGGTAATACCATACGACTTGCAGAGATATTCCCATTGTTTTTGAGTCAGGCGATAATGCACTCCATTTATATCAGCTATAGCATTTTTCCATACCGCTTCCGGAGAAGATGGGCCCGTAATATATACATAAACCACCTCCTTAGCCGACAGTTTTTTCTTCAGCACATGAACAGCCGGCATACTTTTACGGCATGGGCCACACCACGTAGCCCAGAAGTCAACAAGAACAGCACTTCCCCGATACTGAGAAATGATGGCAGGCAAGATGTCAGCCCCCGAAACCAATGTATCCAGTTCGGCAATTACATAGCCCTTCGAAGCCTTAGCACGTTCGGAAAGTATTTGCATGGCCTGTATTTTCTCCTTCACATATGTACTTATCTCCGGCTGCACAATCAAACTCAGCGATTTTCTGGTATCCGAAGTCACCCGTTCCTCTTTTACCGAATTCCGGAAGACAGTTCTTGCCGTTTTTATATCCGCCCATACATCCAGCATTTCACCTTCATCACGCTCCACATACTGCAAATAAGTCACATAGTCATAGCCATACCTCGCATAAGGGATATCCAGCTTACCCGGCATTCTACCGTGCTGTCCCTGCAACACACACGCATTGACTTGCAGGTTGGCCGACACATATTCTTTATATGCCTCACCTACCCTTTTATCATCCTTCAGTTCAGTTTCATACTTCTCCAGTCTGCTTTGCACAAAAGCATCATACGCTTCATCCGGCAAACCTTTCGTTTCATCAGCAAAATCAGCATCAGCACCCAGCGAAAGAGGATACCCCCATGTAGCCAGTTCCGTATTCAGCAAAGCCTCTCCCCCGTCGAACCATGCTTTCTGCTGCTCACCATATTGATCTTTCAGTAAATGAGAGGCCGACATACTCAACCTCGGCAAATGAATATACACAGTCATTTCTTCACCAGGAGAAAGAAACAAGTTCAGTTCAGCCTTGTTAATCCGTAACTTAGCCCCTCCTGCAACCAATAAATCAGTTTCAATATGAAAAGATCCGTCCTGACGAACCTTCACCGTTTTTCCCCAATCATCAGCCAACAGCCAGTCGGAATGCCGAAACACCACATCCAGCCTCATTTTGGAATCATAGCCCAATATATATCCGTTCACAATAGCTTTTCCAGCCTTCAGACGCGGCTCCGGCAGAGAAAGGCTCCGTTCCACCGTACGTGTCTGCAAAAAGCCAGGCACATAAACATAAGGTTCCGCCTTGCTCAATTGCACTCCCCAGATGGTCCACCCCTCTTCTTTCTCCACAAAATCCACGGCATGTATACCAGCCGGTATCGGAGCAAAAGAAAGGATAACAGAATGCCTGCCCGATGCAGGAATAGCCTCCGGTTCAGTCAAACCATCAATAGACACTCCTTCAGCTTCACGCAGACAGAATTCTCCCTGAGGAGTACGTAAGCACGTATTCGAAGAAATAACAGCCATTTCACCCGGCTCACCATATAATACAGCATCCACCTGAGTCTGCTCGCCAGTCAGTATGATTTTTTTTATCTCAATTCTCGACGTATTGGTCGCAATAAAACACGGACGATTAATTTCCCTTTTACGGTAAGTACCCGCCTGAACCATCATGCAGACACAGCACAGCATGCAGCACAGCCATATATTTTTCATAGGAATTTCCTTATTATAAACCACTTAAACGCTCTACCAGCTCATTACCCAGTGCAGTCTTCACCTCAATATGCTCCAGCACAGCCGTTACAAACGGATTGCTTTCAAATACTCCCCGCACCTGCTCAAAGTCAAGCATCTGCTCCTCCTTGCTGCCATCCGCTCCAAAGCCCGTCATCGAAGTGAGAGAGAATTCTTTTTTGGCATCTTCATACACCATTCTGTCAAGTCCGACAACCGATTTCTGCCACTGACGCACAATAGCAATTATATCCTTTGCTGTAATCGTATCCGGTTTCAGGTCATAAAACTCCAGCATCTTGCCATAAGCCCATGTCCATTCATACGTATAATAGTTGGCATGCATCCCGGCAAAACGATCATGAATCTGGTCAACCGTATGCAACACACCAGCTTCTATATCATTCATCAGCCGTTCAATCTCCGTTTTAGGCGCAATCAGTCCCGAGATATCCACCCATTCACCTTCTCCAATCGCTGTATCCGGCAGCAAACGATGACGTATCTCTTCATTACTTTTAAAATGAATCCCCTCCAGGCGCTTTATAACAGAATTTCCCAGAAATTTATGAATGGCAGTTTCATAAAAGCCAATCCCCTTATTCAGTGCCGAATTTTTAATTTTCGCACTCTGATAAGAATATATTTCCGATGTTTCACCAGAAACCCGCTGCAACTCTTTCAAAATGCTCCTTCCCTTCATCATCTTCTGAATAGTATACGGACTGAGCAAATTATAATTAATCTGATCCAGACGCACAGAATCTTTTCTCAAATCACGCTTCGGCCACTTCTGTGCATCACGAATCGTCCCCACGCTACGCAGATTCACTCCCGGCACCAGATATGTCGTATTTTTATCCTCTATCAAATAAGAGAAAGGCAAATCCGAAGTATCAGGATGATTCACATGACGCCCCATCACCAAAGAAAAAGCTCCGATACGCGCCGGCCAGAGAATATAAGAATCGGAAGTCGTTTTCGCTCCCCGTTCCAGTGCTCCCTGATGAATCGGTCCTAACTTATACATATGATTACTCTGATTAGAGCCCGACCCTGCATTCATGAAAGAGAACATTCCGGCAATCAGCAATGTCGATTTATGATGCGTTACAGTAAACGGCCCGGCAAAAATAGCACACGCTTCTCCATTCTCCTCCTGACAGTTGCTGAAAAACAACGAATCGGAAGCCGAATAATTATGCCCCATATGACACGCCTGTCCCACAAAGCAACGCGTAATCATCGTGCCATCCTCTATATGAGAACCACTCGAGATAATAAAATCATCACAAACTACCCCGTAACCGATATGCACCGGATCGGCCGCATTACTGTTAATACTACCGTTCTTCAATCTGCCGGCTCCCTCTATTTCACAATAGTCACCGATGCGGACATTCTTGATATACCCCGAATTCACGATTGTAACATGAGAACCTATCGTACCCACTTCCGAAGCATGCTCCTCCGCATAAGCTTCAATCAACTCCTTCATACGTTCGATTAGCTGCGGACGATGGCGGTACAAAGCCATAATATATGCCTGATGAGCAGAAAGCCGGTCGTGTATCATCACCTCCCGGCCTCCCGTTTCATTCAAGACAGACACCTCTACCCCATTTCCGAAACGAGATTTGCGATCCACCAGGATAATATCCACGTTTTCGATAAAAGTATACGCCCCTATCTCATAATTGGCAATATAGTTCTTTACATTCTCTATGCAACAATTATCGCCGACCGTTACATTATGCAGTGTCACATAAGACAATCCCGCATGCTTACAGATACCACCCGATAACGTAAATTCATGCTCAAAAACTCCCAGACGCACCCTACCCGAAAAACGAGCATGGTGAACATAATCAGGAGTAAAGTTCTCGGCAACCAGCACATCACTCCAGTTGGCAGCCGAACACGACTGGGCTTTCAGCCTGTCTATCTCATCATTAGTCAGCGAACGGTAGTTTTCCATAGCTATTCCTCGTCGTAAGTTTGATAAAGGAAATCATTATAAGGATATTTCTGCACATGCAGTTCCCTTACTTTTTTATAGACAATTTCTTTCAGTTCATCAATGTTGGTCTTGTTACGGGCCGAAATGAAGATACAGTTATCATTCATCTTAGCCATCCACGTATGCATCAGTTCCTCCAGCGTAATATTCTCTTTAGTTTTAGGAGTCAGATCATCCTCCGCCTTTTCCACATACGTATAAGCATCTATCTTATTAAAGATAATCATAGTCGGCTTACCTCCGGCTCCCAGATCCGCAATCGTTTTATCGACAACCTGAATCTGCTCTTCAAAATCCGGATGCGAAATATCCACGACATGCAGCAGCAAGTCGGCTTCACGCACTTCATCCAGCGTCGATTTAAACGAGTCCACCAAATCGGTAGGAAGCTTACGTATAAATCCTACAGTATCAGACAGCAAGAAAGGCAGATTGTCAATAATCACCTTACGCACTGTCGTATCAAGAGTAGCAAACAACTTATTTTCGGCAAAGACCTCACTCTTCGCCAGCAAATTCATCAGCGTTGATTTTCCGACATTCGTATACCCGACCAAGGCTACACGAATCAATCGTCCGCGGTTCTTGCGCTGTGTAGACTTTTGCGTATCAATATCAGCCAGACGCTGTTTCAACAAAGCCATACGATTCAAGATGATACGGCGGTCCATTTCCAGCTGAGTTTCACCCGGACCACGAAGTCCTACAGAACCTTTACCACCTCCGGCACCGGAACCACCTCCCTGACGTTCAAGGTGCGTCCACAAACGCTGCAATCGGGGCAACATATATTTATATTGAGCCAGTTCCACCTGCGTTTTGGCATTGGCAGTCTGTGCCCGCATGGCAAAGATATCCAGAATCAGTGATGTACGGTCCAGAATCTTTACGTTCAGTTCTTTTTCGATATTTCGTATCTGTTTGGCAGAAAGTTCATCATCAAAGATCACCATCCCCACTTCTTCACCTCCCTCTTCCTGCTGTTGCAGCAGATATTCTTTTATTTCCTGCAACTTACCTTTTCCAACATAAGTCACAGAATTTGGAGTATCCAGTTTCTGAGTAAAACGTTTTACGACCTCAGCTCCAGCCGTTTCGGCAAGGAAAGCAAGTTCATCCAGATATTCATTCGTTTTGCGTTCATTCTGCGTCTGGGTAATCAGTCCCACCAGCGCAGCCTTTTCAGTTTGAGCTTCAGATATAACAAATTCTTTCATTCAGTATAGTTGTATTTCTAGTTTCGCAAATATAAACAAAAAAGCACGCATCAAGTATCTTACCAAGCAAAAATTTAAATGAATATTCACACTACAGATACTCAAAGACAAAGAAACCCGTCATCGACTTCCATAAAGTCAATGACGGGTTCCTAAAGAATCAGCTAATTACGCTTATTTATAATCAATAGCAGTATTGTAATCAGTTTCACGACCCGGCAGGATCCATTTCCAGAAAGTAGAAACATATTCACCGCTTTCTGTAAATCCATACGTACCAGAGATATATCCACTGAAGTTTCCGTCTTCTTTTATACCATGACGTACAACAGGATCTCCCCAGCGTTTATGGTCGAACCAGTCAAAACCTTCTCCCCAAAGTTCCAAGGCACGATACTTCTTGATTTCCTTCAGCAGTTCATCACCCGTCTTTGTGCAAGAATAAGAAGCATCACGACCAGAAGTAGCATTCAGCTCGTTCAAAGCATCCTGCGACTGTTTGCCGGTAGCATCTTCATAATAAGCCGCTTCAGCCTTGATTAACAAAAGCTCTGAATTACGGATAATCGGCTGACAACCAACTGCCGGCTGTCCGGTAGCCTGGAATTTCAAGCTTGCATAAGCAAATCCCTGTTCTACAGCGTTAGGAACAGTCTGTTTCACATACGCATTAGCCTTGTTATAAGCATCTTCAGATATAAAATATCCAGTAGTCTGACCTTCATTAGCATCAATTACATCAGTAAACTTTTGGCCTTCGCTCAAGAAAGTCTTTTCTGTCAGGAACAATCCCTTACGGATATCCGTATCAGGGAACTGTTCAATGAACGAACGGTTGATACAAACATTGATACCATTCTGTGCATAATAACCGTTGCAAGCCATATACAACTGCCAGCCATAATACCAGATAGTTTCCGACGCATCATTATATACACCCCATACCCATTCATCATTCGGAGTATCGAAGCCAGAATAATAACTGCTCTTGTCCATCAGTGTATAGTTGTCACCCAAAGCAAGTCCTGCTTCAGACAAAGCCTTACCGTAATCCTGTCTGTTCAGTGCAGCACGTGCATAAATACTGTGAGCAACCTTTTCATCAGGGTAACTGATAGTCGACGAAGCATCTCCATACATATCATCACGTGTCAGACCAGAAGACTGATACAAACGAATAGCCTCATCCAAGTCACTATAAATCTGTTCGTAAGTCTTAGCCAACGTAGACAAAGGCATATCTGTATTTTCACCCGCATCAGCAACCTCATTCAAGCGAAGCACGATACCATCCGTAGCACCGTTATTGCTCTTATACCATGGATCACAATAAAATTCAGACAGACGCATAAATGAATAAGCACGGAAAGTCAATGCTTCAGCCTTCAAGAAATCTCTTTCAGCCTGCGATCCTTCAGCACTTTCAACACGTCCAATCACAGCATTTGCTCCACTCACCAGCATATAGTAATAATACCAGGGATAAGAATCATAGATAGTAGAGTTACTCTGTGTATAGTTGGCATCTCCAATCATGATAGGATACCATCCCGGCGACATATAAGGGAAATTGAATGTTTCTCCCATATACTCACCGTAAAGCAACTTCATTGTACCTTCACCGTTAAACGACTGTCCATAATAGCTGTGCTGCTGAACCATGATACGGCAAAGACCATTAATAGCCAGACGAGCATTTGATGTAGAACTAAAAAGGTCATCACCCTCGACTGTCTGGGTAGACTTAGTGTCCAGCCAACTATCCGAACATGACGTCAGTCCGGCAAGACATCCCATACCCAAAGCCAATATATATGTACGAATTTGTTTCATAAATAATGTTTGTTTAGAATTTTAAGTTAAGTCCTAATGTATAAACTCTGGCACCCACAAAAGTATTGTCCTGTGTACCGTTAAAGCTGTATTGCGGATTCATACCCTTACGAGAAGTAATAATAGCAGCGTTTTCCACTGTTCCGTATACACTCAAACCTCCCAGACCCAATTTGTCAACAAACTTACGTGGCAAATTGTAGTTCAAATTGATATTCTTGATAGTAAAGTAAGATGCATTTGTCAACCAGCGTGAACTTGTTGTCGAAGAAGTCGAAGCCAATGAAGAAAGGTCAAACTGCGGTGTTCCGTTCGGATCAAGACGATTCGGAGAATCTTCAGTCATACCTTCCGGAGCTTCCTTCCAGCCGTTCATCACATCTTTATGCAAAGCACTTGCACCGTTCGAAGTAGTATACATCAAAGACTGATAGTTTGAATCATAAACTTTTCCACCCAGTGAATATGTACACAATACAGACAGTGTCAAATCCTTCCATGTCAAAGAAGTGCTGATGCTTCCATATACATCCGGCAAAGCAGAACCCTGCCATTCACGAGCAGCATACGAAGTACTATACACATAATTCTTACCGTTAATAGTCAGGTAATCACCCTGATTTCTCAACTTGCTTACAGTACTTTCACTCAATGTCGGATCAGCATTATACAATGCACGACCAGTCAACTGATCTACACCTGCATAAGTATACGTATAGAACTCATATACACTATGTCCTTCTGAATAGTTCTGTACACCGTGAAGGATATCTTTTCCGTCAGGCAACTTTGTAATTTCATTATGGATAGTAGTCAGGTTCAATCCGATGTTCCATTTCCAGTCTTTAGTACGGATAGCATCTACATCCATAGCAACTTCCAGACCAGTATTACGTATATTACCGATATTAGCAAAATACTGTGACATACCTGTCGGATCAGCACTCACATACCAGTCAGTTGCACCTGCCGACAACGGATTATAAACCGTGAAGAGCAAATCCTTCGAAGTCTTGTTGAAGAAGTCGAAAGAGAAGTTGAAACGATCAAACAGACGACCTTCCAAAGCGATATCCAGTGAACCGGAAGTTTCCCATTTCAGATTAGAATTAGGAATCTGTATTTTATAAAAAGCACCAATACCAGCGTTTACATCCGAATAATACAATTCTTTGTATGCATAATAGTCAACACCGGCATCGTTACCAACCTGACCGTAAGAAGCACGCAGTTTCAAGCTGTTTACCCAGTCAATACCTTTCATGAAGTTTTCATCCGAAATCATCCAGCTTGCACCCAGTGACCAGAAGTTACCCCAAGGACTGGAGAAACGAGAAGAACCGTCACGACGGAAAGATGCATCGAAGAAATATTTCTGAGCATAGTTATAACGGATACGCGACAAATAACTTTCTGTTGTATAAACATCTTCATAACCATCGATAGAAGTCATCTTACCGAAGTTAGCCATTTCAGTATTACCGCTGACCTTCATCTGTTCCTTCATCATATAATCCCAGTTCAACTGATGCTTAAATGATTCATGGCCCAGCAATACATCTACATGATGACGGTCGAAATCGTGTGCCCAATATAATTCCTGTGCAAAACGATATTCAAACAAACGGTTCTGTTCTTTAGCCAGACGACCACCATTGGCAGCACCATCACCACAGTTCGGATTATCAAACTGTTTTACATTTTCATTATAAGTAAACAAGTCACCTCTTACAGTAGCAGAAAAATCTTTCAAGAATTTGATAGTACCATAAACCTGACCATTTACCGTATTACGGTTCTTGCGGTTGATATTATTTTGCAGTTCATAAATAATATTACGTCCGCTCAAATAAGAATAGTTATCGATATCATAAACAGCATTTCCAGCCTCATCAGTCATAATACTACCGTCAGCATTGTGCTTATAGTAAGGATAAACCGGCGCCATCATGTCAGCGGTATAGAACGGGTTCGCATAATACGAACTTTCAGCTTGTCCCTGGAAGTTGGAAGTAGACGAAGTACCACTCAATGTAATACCAGTAGTAAACCATTTCACCGGACGGAAGTTTGCATTCAAACGAGCAGTAAAACGGTCAAAATCAGAAGCAAGGATATAACCTTTTTCATTCAAGTAACCAAATGATGCAAACACATCATACTTATCACCGGCAGCATCAGCGCTGACACCATATTCCTGACGATAGCCAGTACGTTCCAGAGCATCAACCCAGTCCAGGTCAGAATAACCCGGCAATACATTAGCCACCAGTTTACCATTAGCGTCAAACATGTCAGCTCCCGTTTTGTCGAAGATATTCGTTTTTACGACGCTCGAGTTCAAGGTTGAAGCAGCTTTAGCCAAAGCATCAGCAGGAGAAGCACCTGCATTTTTCTGATAATAACTGCTCCATCCCTGCAACATGGTTTCCATCCAGTCCTTTACTCCCAATTTATCATATTGAGGGATAGCACGGGTATACATACCTTGTTTCAGGTTCATACGCAGATTCAGCTTGTTGCTCTTACCTTTCTTAGTAGTGATAAGTACAACACCATTGGCAGCCTTGTTACCATAAAGAGCAGCCGAAGAAGCATCCTTCAAGACAGACATAGATTCAATATCCTGAGGATTGATATCATTCAGGTTACCACTATAAGGACTACCATCTACAACGATAAGAGGTTCGTTACTACCATTGATAGAGCCAAAACCACGGATACGGATACTTGTCTTGTCACTACCCGGCTCACCATAAGAGTTATTTACCTGAATACCTGGAGCAGCACCTTCCAAAGCATTTGTAGCCTGAGTGACAGGACGCAATTCCATGTCTTTTGCATCAAGCGATGCTACAGCACCAGTCAAAGACTGCTTACTTGCAGTACCATAAGCAACAACAACGACCTCATCAAGTGAATGAGAATCAGAACGTAATACAACTTGTACATTCGGCTTGATTGCCACTTCCTGAGTTTCCAGGCCAATGAATGAAACAACCAAAGTTTTTGCCGAACTATAAGTGCTGATAAGTATTTAATAATCAGTAATATGTCTGTTTATGGGGTTCAACAGACTTCCGTGTATATAAGTTTCCGGACGTTCCAGAGCGTTTATATAAATGCTATTTTCTACCTATTTGTAGCTTTACACAAAAAAACCGTCACTGATGAAGTATGCATCAATGACGGCAATGAATTAGAGATTTTTGTTAAAATGAGTGGTTGTTTATTATTCCATCCGCTGGTATGAATACTTGTCGTAGAAAGCTCCATCTTCATCTTCTCCCTGTCCTTCGATGACAAGCTTGTCAGACGAGGCTTCTACAATTCTGACTATCGAAACATCAACTCCTTCCATGCTTTCCGGAACGAGTTTATCTCCTTCGAGGAAGATGTTTTCGCTATAGTAACGGCGCCAGTTTCCGTTGGTATACTCATAATGAGTTATCTGATATTTGTTGTCACCAATTTTTTCTATTGTGATTTTCTCACAGTCGTTGGTCGGTTCAAAAGGATTGTAATTCTCGTTGTAGGAGATTTTTTCACCATCCTCATAATAATATCCAGTCAAAGATACCAGCCCCTATGTTCCTTCAAGCTGATTTACGTCGAGTACTGTTTCGTCATCGGAACAAGATGACAACCCCATGACACTTACTAAAAGTGCAAACAAAAATAATACCTTTTCATAACTCTATAATTTAAAATTGTTCTTAAAATTAGGAATTCTCACCAAAGGGTGCAACGCCGATTTTATCCGGTTATATAACTATATTGGTTCTTATAATAGATATAAGGTCTGAAAAGAGGATTATGCAGGAGATATTTCTGTCCGATGGATACGAAAATACGATTCAGAACTTGCATTTTTTCAATTCCTTGACTATCGTCTGCGGAAGTACCTCTCCATAAACTTGGGTTGTCTTGATGTTCCGGTGACCAAGTAGTTTCTGAACGGTGGCCAGTTGTACTCCTTTATATAATAATAAGGTGGCATTTGTATGACGTGCCGTGTGAAATGAGAAGTGCTTGGCAAGTCCGGCGAGTTTTCCTATACGTATCAGATCTTTGTTGACGGAAGCATTGGGCTTGATGTGGAAAAAATCATTGATATCTGTATAGCGACATAAAATACGGACAGCCTTTCCCTGAAACAGATGGCTAAGTGGCAGTTGGGTTACGGCACCCGTCTTTTGGGACTTGAATACCATCCAAAGTCCATTGTCCGACTGGATAAAGTTTTTCTGTTCCATCCGTATGAAATCGGAATAACGTAAGCCGGTGTAACAGCAGAACAGGAAAGCATCAAGACTGTGGCAGAGTGCATGCCTTTTTCGGGACAGGGTGATATGCTCCAGCTTTTCCAGCTCTTCCGGAAGCAAGTAGGTGTGATGGCTTTCTGTTGTTTTTATCTTATATTCGGTAAACGGAGAGAGTTCTTTAGTTATCAGACCTTGACGGATGGCTTCGTTCAGTATGGTCCGGATGTGGCGAAAATGTTTGGCTATAGTGTTTGTGCCCAACTTTTTGTTTTTCAGAAACTGCTCGAAAGATAACAATGTTTTATAGTCCAACTGCCTGAACGTTATGCCGGATGAAAAGGTTTCCAGCAACGAAAGAGTTGTGTTCAGATTACTTTTAGTGCTTTCGCGGATGGGAGAATTTTCTATCCATTTTCTACCAAAAGGGATTAGCTTGTTTTCAACGGCTGTATCTTCATGGATTTCTTTCAATAGTTGAAGGCAGATTTCCTTCCCTTGTTTCCAGGCTTCCAGTTCACGCATTTGCAGATTTAGCATGAATTCTTCCAGCATATAGTTGAGTTCTTCCGCATGAGGATGATTGCAGACTGATGAAGTACGGGCACTCCACTGGCTGGGCTTGAGATAAATATGAGTAGAAAAATAAGATTTTTTGCCCGACAGGTAGGCTTCTACCTGAACTAAAGCCTTTCCCTGGCTGTCTAACTGCTTTTTGCGATTGTAAACAATGCGATACTTAATCTTTTTCATTTCTAAGTTATTTGTATAAAAATATGATCTATTATCAGCCGAAAAATCAATATATATACACAAGTTGCATTTTTATTCGTTGTAACGAATCAGTCTTTTTATATTATTGTAAAATACTAACTTTTAAATTGAATATAATTTCTTGTATTTTGATAAAAAATGTAACGATGAAGGAAGCTTTATCATCGTTTTTTATGTCAATATGTTCCCATTATAGCCCTATACTAATGACAAAGTGAAAAGATTTTACCCAAGAAAAACAAGCATTTTGGCATGAAATACGAAGCGTAAGTGTTAAAAGATAGACCTTTTGTATAGTTTTCTTATCGAAAAGTATACAAGTATTATATTTTTAACTATTTTTGCGGCCGAGAAAACAACTAATGAAAATTTATTAATTCAAAGTTAAACTTTAAGAGAGAATCTTATGAAAAGAAAATTGATGCTTTTAATGACCTTCCTAATGATAGGTATAGGTCTGGTAAACGCGCAAGTTTCGAAGGTAACAGGTACTGTTACTTCTGAAGAAGACGGTTTGCCGGTTGTTGGAGCGTCTGTCTTGGTAAAAGGTACCACTGTAGGTACTGTTACAGACATCGACGGTAACTTTACAATCAACAATGTGCCTAGTTCGGCAAAAACTTTGGTTGTTTCATTCATTGGCCTGGAAACTCAGGAAGTGGCAATCAAGCCGAATGTACAAGTTACCCTCGCATCAGATTCACAAGCACTGGACGAAGTTATGGTCGTCGCTTATGGTACTGCAAAAAAATCGTCGTTCACCGGTTCTGCCGGAACCATGAACTCCGACAAGATAGCTGCCCGAAGTGTATCCAATATCACCAATGCCATGTCCGGACAGGTTGCCGGTGTGCAAATGACCAGCAATAACGGACAGCCGGGTGAATCCGCAAAAATACGTATCCGCGGTGTCGGTTCCATGTCTTCCAGCAACGATCCGTTGTACGTAGTCGACGGTGTTCCCTACGACGGCAACATCTCTTCCATCAACCCTTCGGATATCGAATCGCTGACAGTCTTGAAAGATGCGGCAGCCAATGCCATCTACGGTGCCCGCGGCGCGAATGGTGTGGTACTCATCACCACAAAGAGCGGACAGAATGGAGAAGCCCGTGTAACCTTCGATGCCAAATGGGGCTCCAACTCACGTGCCGTCCCCAACTACGACGTTATCAGCAACCCGGGAGAGTACTACGAAACCATGTTCAAGGCCTTGTACAACTCGAAAGCCTATGCCGGTTCCTCGGCAGCAGACGCTTATGCCTATGCCAACAACACCCTGTTCGATGCAAAGAACGGTGGTCTGGGCTATCAGGTATACACCGTACCTAAAGGAGAAAACCTTATCGGTACCAACTTCAAGCTGAACCCGAATGCTACATTGGGATATTCCGACGGTACCTATTATTACACTCCAGACGACTGGTACGACGAAATCTTCGGAAGCAGTTTCCGTCAGGAGTACAATGCCAGCGTATCAGGCAAGTCCGACAAGATCAGTTACTATGCCAGCGCCGGTTACCTGAACGATACCGGTCTGATACAGAACTCCGCTTTCAAGCGTTACACAGGTAGAGGTAAAGTCGACTACCAGGCAAAGAAATGGTTGAAAATCGGGACCAATTTATCCTACACCTATTCCGATTCACAGGCCCCCGACAACCAGACAGCCGACGACTGGTCTTCCAGCGGCAACCTGTTCTTCATCGCCAACTCCATTGCCCCCATCTATCCGATGTATGTGCGCAATGCCGACGGTTCCATCCAGATCAACCCGACTACCGGATACAGAGTATACGATGCCGGTTCTACCACCAATTTCTCCCGTCCTACCTTCACAGGAAACGCGGCGCGCGACATTGAGCTGAACCAGTACCATACCTATACCGATGCCTTCTCCGGCAAATGGTACGCCAACATCACCCCGTTGGAAGGACTTACCTTTACGGCAAACATTGCAACCACACTCGAGAACACACGTTCCAACAACCTGTACAGCACCTTCGGAAGTGCAGCATCTACCGACGGTGAAGTATATGTAGAAAGCACACGTACCTTCGGAGTCAATACCCAGTATCTGGCAAACTACATACATACCTTCAACAATGTACACAACTTCGACATCATGGTCGGTTACGAACAGTACAGACTGAAAGAACAAGTCCTGTACGGCGACAACACCAACACTTACGATCCGAACATCGGCGAACTGGGTAATGCTGTCGGAACCGACAAGAAGACCGTCAACTCCTATACAGACAACTACATGACCGAAGGTATCTTGAGCCGTATCCAGTACAACTACGACGGAAAGTACTTCCTGAGTGCCTCCTACCGTCGCGATGCCTCTTCACGCTTTGCTCCCGAACACCGCTGGGGTAACTTCGGCAGCGTGGGCGGCGCATGGCTCATGACCAAAGAAAAGTTCCTCGAAGACATCAGCTGGCTGAACATGCTGAAGTACAAGGCAAGTTGGGGTATACAAGGAAACGACCACCTGCTGATCCTCGTCAACGGACAGTACGTAAACAACTGGTACGCCTACAAAGACCAGTACACCGTTTCATACAGCAACGGTCAGTACTCCACTACCCTCGCCTATAAAGGTAACAAAGACCTGACATGGGAAACCTCCTATTCCTTCAATACCGGATTCGATTTCGAACTGTTCGGCAGCCGTCTGAACGGTACTGTAGAATACTTCAGCCGTATCACCAAAGACCTGCTGTACAACCAGCCTACCCCGGTTTCTTCCGGTATCAGTACAGGTTCTATCCCTACCAATATAGGAAGCATCTCCAATAAAGGTATCGAGCTCGACCTGACAGGAGTCATTTTCCGTACCAAAGACTTTGAATGGACAGCCAACCTGAACCTTACCCACTACAAGAACAAAATCACAGCCCTGTCGCCCGAACTCGAAGCAGCCGGCGGTCAAAAAGGTTCTTACTACATCTACCGCATCGGAGGTTCACTGTACGAATCTTACGTTAAGGAATATGCAGGCGTAGACCCCTCTACCGGTAAGGCACTGTACTATGTAGACCCCGACAACGGCGACTACACCACCACAACCGATTACAGCGCAGCCAAGCAGGCAGACCAGGGCGATTTACTTCCGAAAGTATACGGAGGTTTCGGCACATCGCTGAACTATAAAGGACTCGATTTCAGTCTGCAACTGTCTTATCAGCTGGGCGGACGCTACTACGACGGAAGCTATCAGGCCTTCATGCACAATGGCGGCAGCGGTATGCAGGGATACAACTGGTCAACCGACATCCGCGACGCATGGACTCCCGATAACCGCTATACCGATGTTCCCCGACTCGATGCCAGCGACGACTGCTACCAGTTAGATTCAAGCCGATTCCTGGTCAGCTCAAACTACCTGAGTCTGAACAACATCACATTAGGATATACCCTGCCGAAGAGCTGGACCAAGAAACTCCAGATCAGCAACCTGCGTGTATACGTATCGGCCGACAATGTAGCCCTGCTCACCGCCCGCAAAGGTCTTGACCCACGTCAGGATTTCGGTTTGGGAAGCTCAACACAAGGCAGTGGCGCCGCAACCAGCAGTTCTTACTCAGCCATGCGTACCATCACAGGCGGTATTAACCTCACTTTTTAAACACTTCAAAAAAGGAACATAAATTATGAAACTATATAGCAAACTATTTTTAGTGGCAATGGGATGCACCACCCTGAACGGTTGTTCCGACATGGACGACATGGACAGTGAAGGCTTCCGCGTCACCGACGAACAGATAGAAAACACCAACGAACTCATTCCTTCGCGAGTAGAATCAAGCCTTGTAGGTATGTACCACTACATGGGAACCCAGTATGCAGGCGCTCCGACCAGCGAGCGCGACGATGACTTCGGCTATCCTACCGCCTGCATATCCCAAGACCTGAACGGTGCTGACATGGTATGCGACAACAGCGGTTACAACTGGTTCACCGTATCGAGCGATTACTCCGACCGCAATGAAACCTATGCCAACCCCCAGCTCCGCTACAGCTACTTCTACAACCAGTTGAAACTTGCCAACGACATCCTCGCCTCTGTCGACCAGAATACCGAAGATGCCAAACTGAAGCAATACATCGGCGAAGCAAAAGCCGTCCGTGCGTTCGACTATTTGTGTCTGGCCCCCTACTACCAGTTCAACTACCAGAGCAGCAAAGACCAGCCCTGCGTACCTCTGATAACCGAAACCACAACCGATTTCGGCAACAACCCGCGTGCTACCGTCGAACAGATCTACACCCAGATTATAAACGACCTGAACGATGCCATCAGCAAACTGGAAGGCTACGACCGCAAAGGCGACAAGACACGCATCGACCAGCAAGTAGCCTACGGTCTCCGTGCACGCGCTAACCTGTATATGGGCAACTGGGCAGAAGCCGCCTCCGATGCCGCCAAAGCCATGAAAGGTTATACCCCCTACAGTCGCGAAGAAGTTTCGAAGCCAGCCTTCTACAGCCTGAGTGACCATAACTGGATATGGGGTATCAGCATTACAGCAAACGATGTAACCAAGAATGGAGGTAATCCATCCTGGCCGTCACACTTAGGTTCATTCTCCGGCAGTTCCTATGCAGCCGCTGTAGGCGTATACAAACGTATCAACACGCTTCTGTACAATGAAATTCCAGCTACAGATATCCGTAAGCAATGGTGGGTAGACAAAGACCTTCATTCCGACTTGCTGAACGGATTAACTTGGGGAGAAGCAAGCGGACAAGACATTCCGGCTTATACCATCACCGACGTAAAAGTGGCCTACGTTCCCTATACCAACGTCAAGTTTGGCATGAAAAGCGGCATAGGAAGTGCTACCAACGACTGCGACTGGTGCATCATGCGTACAGAAGAAATGATGCTGATAGAGGCAGAAGGTCTTGCCATGAGCAATCAGGAAAGCCAGGCAAAGAGCAAGCTCGAAACCTTCGTGAAGACCTACCGCGATCCCGACTACACCTGCACCGCCTCAACCAAGGAAGCCCTGCAAAACGAAATCTGGAAACAGCGCCGTATCGAGCTGTGGGGAGAAGGCTTCGCCATGGCCGACATCATGCGTCTGAACAAACCCGTCGTACGCTTCCACGGCACCGACAAAGGCAACTGGCCCGATGCATTCTGCTTCAACGTAGAAGCCGGCGACCCTTATCTGCTGATGCGTATTCCGCAAAAGGAATCAAACAACAATGCAGGTATCGTAAATAATAGCGGTGGCAGCAAACCTGTTTCCCTGCAAAATCCGAATCTGAAAGACGGTGTAACCGACTAATCAAAACGTATAACTCTAAAACAAGACAACCATGAAACTATTAAACCATATATTCTTCACCGGAATCCTCCTTACATCCACTCTGCTGAGTGGATGTAGCGACGACGACTACACTCCGGGAGAAGCCAGCAACGCCAGCGGCCTCAATGTCTACTTCGAATCCCCTGTCAATGCAGAAGTTGCCTTAGGCCCAAACGATACAGAATTTACCGTTACTGTAGGAAGAAACCAAACCGATAAGGCCCTGTCCGTTCCTCTGAAAATGTCAAGCACCTGCGCCGGCCTGTTCGAAGTACCGACACAAGTCGATTTTGCACAAGGCGAAAGCAGCAAGACCCTTACCATCAAGGTAAGCAGCGATACCCAACTGTTCGAATCTTACCCCATGACTCTGATTATCGATCCGGCATATACACAAGCCTATACACAGTCGTCCACCTATCCCCGTCTGGAGCTGAACGTCGTAAAAGAAGACTACGTACCCTACGCAGATGGAAAATTCAGCGATTACTTCATGAGCCCCGATGAAAATCCAGTCTACACTGACCAGGAAATGGAATATTCGGCAATACTGGACATGTACCGTTTGAAAGCCTGCTGGGGCACAGGTACAGGTAATATTGTGTTCGCATGGAAAGGAGATAAAGTAGAGCTGCAATCCTCTTCTTTCGCAACAGGTATCAACGATGCAACCTACGGAGCTGTAACCGCTTCACTTGCCGAAGACGCCACTTACGACGAAGCAAGCAAGACCTTCACCTTCCCCCTCGAATTTCTGGTCAGTGCCGGTAGCTTCGGTATACTGTACGAAAGCTATACCATTACTTCGCTGAAATAATCTGCCGGGAAAAACAACAATGAATTATATTCAGAAAAATATAATCCCCTAAAAAAAGAGAATGTCAAAAAGACATTTTCTTTTTTTGTTTTATCCACTTTTTACTTTATATTTGTGATATCAAAATAATATCAATAAAATATAATACTATGGAAGCAAAAGAAGTAACATTCAAGGGATTTAAAGTAAATGGATTTCTCATGCTGGCTGTACACCTTTTATTAGTTTCGGCAGCTATCGTACTTTGTTTTATGCAAAATGAAATACCGTTTTTCGTTGTTGGCGGACTACTTTTATTACTTTGGTTCATTCTGTTTGGCGGCTACATACAACTGGAACCTAATGAAGCCCGCGTCATGGTCTTTTTCGGAAAATACAAGGGAACTTTCAAGGAAACAGGTTTCTATTGGATAAACCCTTTCATGAATAAGAAGAAGCTTTCCCTTCGTGCCCGTAACTTAGATGTAGATCCCATCAAAGTAAATGATAAAATCGGAAACCCTGTTCTCATCGGACTGGTACTGGTCTGGAAGCTGAAAGATACCTACAAAGCCATGTTCGAAATAGACTCACAGACCATGGCAAGTGACACTGCCTCGTCTGGTAACGGCAAAGAGATAAGTGTAGGCAATACTGTAGCCAACCGCATGAATGCTTTCGAGAATTTTGTAAAAATACAAAGCGACGCAGCCTTACGTCAAGTAGCCGGACAATATGCTTACGATGATAACGAAGCAGGAACCAGCGAGCTGACTCTCCGGTCAGGAGGAGAAGAAATCAATGAACAACTGGAACAAAAGCTGAATGAACGACTGGCTATGGCAGGCATCGAAGTAGTAGAAGCTCGAATCAACTATCTGGCATACGCTCCCGAAATAGCAGCTGTCATGCTACGACGCCAGCAAGCCTCGGCCATCATCAGTGCACGCGAGAAAATTGTAGAAGGAGCTGTATCCATGGTTCATATGGCACTCGACAAACTATCTCAAGAAGAAATCGTAGAACTGGACGAAGACAAGAAAGCCGCCATGGTGAGCAATCTGCTCGTTGTACTCTGCGCCGACGAATCTGCCCAGCCGGTATTGAATACAGGTACCCTGAATCACTAATCAAGAAAACAGCCAATGGCAAAAAAAGAGAATACCACCAAAAGTTTTGTCTTGCGTGTAGATGCCGCCACAATGGAAGCCATCGAGAAATGGGCTGCCGACGAATTTCGCAGTACCAACGGACAACTCCAATGGATCATCAACGAAGCATTACGTAAAAGCGGAAGACTGAAGTCCCCCCAAAAAACCGTAAACAATCCGACACAAAAAGAAAACCGGACAGCAGACTAAGTACAGTCTGCTTGTCCGGTTATCCAAAACCTCACCTATATATTAATCATGCAAGTCCACTCCCCATTTATCTCTATAATCAGGCAGTAGAACTTACCTCAAATTAATTCCTTTTAAAATTTCCTCAGTTTCAGCAGCGCATAGTCCGATTCCAAATCATATACTTACCGTCGCACGACCTCACGTTGAACACCGTTTCCGCCTGATTGTCGATACCGAAGTGCCGCAGCATCTCCACCGGCGCGTTCTGCTTGTTGTCACTCGTATTGGCACGCACCTTGAAATCCTTCAGCACCAGCTGCGTTTCGTTGTTGCGGTACTCCGTACGCCCGATGTAACTGCCGTAGCCGTTCGGACCTTCCTTCTCCGCCACTTCCGTCACCATGCGCGTAATGCTGTAATACAAGCGCTCGCACGTCACCACCTCACGCGTATCCTTCACCACAAACTGCTCCAACTGCCAGAATCCCTCTATATCGTTGTTGATAGGCTCCTTCTGACAACCCTGCATCACCAGTGCCACCACCAGAGCCATCCAAATCATCACCTTGTTTCTCATAAGCCGAATCCTCCACATTTTCTGATTGTCAACATACCACCCGTACTGTTTCCCGGATAATTTCCCCGGTCAACCGCCAGTGCGGCACTGAAACTCCATCCCTTCAGACGTTCAGGCCGATAAGTCACCTCCGCCAGACTGCTGAACTGCTTTTTCACCTCGTCAAACGGATTTTTATACGTACCCCAGTTACGGGCATACGAAACCAGCAACCTCCAGTTCCATTCCTCCGACGGATCCCCCGTCAGTCCCACATACTGAGCCTTCCGTTCGACACAGCAGCCCCTGCTTCCACCTTATACTTCAGCGAGTCGGCAGGCTGCCGCGCATAAAGCGGACTAAAAAGTGTAGTCAGTAATAAAGTCTTTATCAGTTTCATTCGAAAAAAATAGTATAGGATACTATCATAACAATCCCCGCCAATTTTTGTTTTTTACCTGCGTCAGGAATTTCAGGCAGTATAGTTACTTCCCCGCCGAAAAATCCTTGATGCGCTGCTCCTCACTCAGGCGGCACACCAGCAGGCGGCCGTTCTTTTCCGCCACGATGTAGTTCTCCAGACCTTCCAGCACCACCTGTCTGCTTTCCGCCACGTGCACCATACAGTTGTGGCAGTTATACAAGTCCACCTTGCTGTCGCCCACCGTCGCGTTGCCGTTCTCGTCCTGCGGTAACAGTGTGTGCAGCGAGCCCCAACTACCCAAGTCACTCCATCCGAACTCTGCCGGCAGCACATAGATATCCTTCGCCTTTTCCATCACCGCATAGTCGATGGAAATCTTCTCGCAAGTAGGGAAGAGGCGTTTCAGCTCGTCCGCCTCCCTGTCGGTAAACAAGGCAGGCTCCAGCTCGTCCATCACCCCGGCGATCTGCGGCACGAACGTACGGATGGCATTCGTAATCGTTTCCACGTTCCACACAAATATCCCCGCGTTCCAGAAATAATTTCCCGCTGCCAGATATTTTTTTGCCGTTTCCACGTCCGGTTTCTCCTTGAACGCTTCCACCTTGCAGATACCCTTTTCGTCGGCTTCACCCTGAGCCGCTATGTACCCGTAGCCCGTTTCCGGTCGGGTAGGCCTCATGCCCAAAGTCACGATGGCGTTCGACTGCGCCGTCTTCTCCAGAGCCAGTCGGATACAGCGGTCGTATTCCGTCGTGTCGATGACCAGCGCATCCGAGGGAGTCACCACGATGTTCGCCTGCGGGAACTCCTTGCGGATCTTCCAGCACGCATACGCGATGCACGGTGCCGTATTCCTCGCCTCCGGTTCCGCCAGGATATGCTGCTCCGGCAGCTGCGGAAGCTGTTCCTTTACGATGTCTACATACTTTTCCGATGTCACCACCCAGAAGTTTTTCATCGGGCAGATCTCTTTCAGACGCTGTACCGTAAGCTGTATCAGCGATTTTCCTACCCCCATCACGTCGATGAACTGTTTGGGGTATTGTGGGGTACTCATGGGCCAGAAGCGGCTTCCTATGCCGCCCGCCATGATGACTATGTGGGTTTGCATAATGCTTATTAATGTCTTAATCTTGACGTTATATTATACTTCTAACATCAGTCAATTATTTTAATGAAACTGTTGGAATCTATGTTGCTAGTGCATAAAACAGACAATTAATATAGACTTTCATACTGTTCGGCTATATGTTTCCACATATACTCTTTTTTAGCTATATCTTTCATTACATTACCATCCAAGTCATTTCGTTCCAACAACAACTGTAATTCTTGAAGATTCTTCCAGTAGTAAGCCTGTCCCTGAGTTGTTTCCCGATTATAGACAACATCGTAACACAAAATCGGTCGTCCGAAAAACATTGCTTCTACCAGTGAAGGATTTGTTCCTCCCGCACTATGTCCATGAATATACCAGGCACAGTTGGCGCGTAGTGCATATAGTCTATCCAAGTTATATTCTGAATTAATAAAATGAATATTCGCATATTTTTCGAACTCCGTTTTCAATCCCCTGCTATATTCACTCCGATCCCAGTTTCCAACAAAGACCAACTCTTTTCCAGCAGCGGCAAACGCTTCCAATATTGTCCGACTATTATTTTCCGGTTCTACCCTGCATACCGTTATGGCATAATTTCCGGCAGTTACTCCATATTCCTTTAAAACATCCTGTTGAAACTTATCGCTGACTTCACGCTGTACATGATCGCCGCCATACGCTATCACCACCGGATTCATCCGATAAGTCTGCTTCACATAATCCGCTATACCCTGATTGTCCGCAATAATTACATCCGCAAACTTTACCGCCATCCGTTCACTGTTTCGTAACACCCATTTAGCCATCTTTCCCCATTTCGCACGTCGGTGTTCCAGTCCATCAATGTTTACAATCAGTTTTTTTCGACAGAAAAGGCGGAAAATCGGTAAAAACATACACCCCGATGTACCTAATACCACTACTGCATCAAAATCTTTTCCGATAACCTTCATCATCGACCACATATCGTATGGAATACTCTGCACCCCATTGGCTCTAAGCGGTACATATCGTAAAAAAGCCCCTTTATAGTTCTCAAGTCTTTCCGGCATATCCTTACTGCTACAAAATACCGTATATTGAATATCGGGGCTACAATTATCTCCTATGATATTTTCAACCAACGTTTCAAAACCACCATATCTGGCCGGTACTCCTTGTGTACCGATTATGGCTACCTTTTTTACCATAAAAAGTCCTATGTTAATATTTAATTACATTATAATAAGTATTCTACCTTTTTATATTTATAATTGGATCAAATAGTTATCCTGCAAAATGTTTTTTCAGTTCAGAATAAAAATTCGAAGCTATAGACCGCCAGTTATAGGTGAAATAGATTTGTTTTTGTATTTTGGATAGAAATACTTTATCTTGTTGCTTCAAATTCTTTACAATTTGATTTTTTAAATCATCTATATTCATAGGATCAACCAAATTACCATTAAAGAACTTAAAATCTCCCATCGCTGTACGATCAGAGCAAACACAAGGTACCCCTGCACTTCCCGCTTCAATAGGAGGAATACCAAATCCCTCTGCTACAGCTGGGTAAACAAATAATGAAGCTGCTTTATACCACAATTTTAAATCTGGGTATGACACTTGATTATAAATATGAATATGAGATTTTACTTTTGCTGGTAATTGTTCGTAATATGTATCAAACTCCGGGGTAGCTAAAGTTCTTCTACCAATAAAGACCAAGTCATAATTGTCTTGCCAAAGTTGTAGTTCGTTGTATGCCTTTAGCAAAGCAATTTGATTTTTTCTTGGCTCGATACGACTAACATAAAGAATATACTTCTCGAAACCGTGAGATTTTACAAAGTTTGTTGCTTCATTTTTATCGATTGTATAAAAGTCCTCTGATACAGCATTCGGGGTTACTTCAATCCTATTGATAGGAATATTGTAGTGCATGGCAATTTGCTTAGCCGAATAATTGGAAACTGTCAATAATAGATCAGCTCGTTTCGCCGACAGCTTAAAGAGGAAACCTTTAATAAGTCGATAAGAAAGTGGAAACATTTCAGGATAATCCTTAAACAAAATATCATGAAGCGTTACTATATTCTTACAATTTTTTATCAGGGGAGATGTGTATTGATAATGCGCAACATCAATACCATATTTCTTAATTACGGCAGGAAACTCGAATAACAATCTATAGATTTTGTTTTTTGAACTCAATGTAATGTAGTGAATATTCGTAGCTTCGCCAAATATCGTTCTTATTTTGTCCGCATTCTGAGCAACAAAATAAAAATCAATATCTGTTGCAATTTTTACTAATTCTCCATATAAACCTCTGATATATGTATTAATACCTTCGGTCGTGTTATAATCAAAAGAATGACAATCAGCTAATACTTTCATAATCATTTTTTTATAAATTTCATTTTAGAACAAATAAAATAAATTTCTGAAATTAAAAACATTCTCAAAAAATTCAGAATATATGCACAACAAATACTTACAATAAATATTAATACTATAGCCAATAATTTACTACCGACTAAGCTAGTAACATAATTCGTATTGCACAATGGATGATGGACAAGATATATTTGATAACTCAATGTAGATATATATACGAGGTATTTAGGGACCCTTATTTTTTTGAATAATTTATATAATCCCATAATCATAGCCAAACCACTAATTCCAGCCATATAGTAATAATCCAAATTTCCAATAACAAAAAAATGACGATTTATCAAATAATAAAAACAAGCATTCAGCAAAACCGTTACTATAAATATAATCCATATATTAATCCTATCAATCATATACAGAATATCAGTTGAATAAAGCATTGATACCCCAGAAAGAAAAAGAATAAGAAACATATATGCAGGAAAATGAATTATAGTGAATATAATCTGTCCTACTACACATACAATCAAAAGTTTTATAAGAAATAATACTTTGTTTTTCACATTTAATGAAACTGTAAAAAGTATATAGCAAAATAGAATCATAGTAACAAACCACAAATGCCCGCAATACGGAAGTTTAGCAAACCAACTAAGCATTAAATAGTTTGTTATAATCTGTTTAAAAGTACAAGCTATATCGAAAATATTTGCAATCAATAAAAATAAAGTCAAAAAGAGCCATAAATCAGGCCCTAATCTTAATACTTTTTTCTTAAAAAACGTTTTTTTACATAGTCTACCATTTATTGATGCTTTTTTAGCATCAATACTTAACCCAATAAGCAAACTAGATAATATAAAAAAAACAATATTAAATGTCCCTCCAAGATATTGTCCCAAAGAACTCATACTATCCATACCATAACAAATATGACAAGTAACAATGGATAATATTGCTATTCCTCTGATTCCATCAAATTCTATCAATTTGTTCATATACGACTATCTTTAGAGCCCAAAAGAATTAATTGTAAAGTTGGTGAAATACCAATTATTTTTTTAAAAAAAATACACAGGCTGATAATTATCAACACTATAACAGAAGTAAGAATTCCATTTAAAACCCATCCACCATTATTCATGATAAATTGGAAAGGAAACGAAAAGACAACAATTCCTTTTAAAAAAAAATAATGAAGGAAATAAATAGGAAGTGTATTTTGACCAATCATCAGAATAAAATGAGTAATGGAATTAGTTTGTTCAAATAAATTTTTGAATTTATAAAATAATGCACAAATTAAATATATACCTAAATACCCTTGTAAACACAT
>ENA-UONW01000055-UONW01000055.1-human-gut-metagenome-genome-assembly--contig:-CS52-NODE-55-length-165246-cov-131.930014_pt1 | contig 165246 bp, 129 predicted proteins | sample MGYA00242463_ERZ724010 | MGnify/ENA metagenome assembly ERZ724010
GTCGCTTTGCAAGCAAAATCCCACTAAACCCTATAGGTTGCGGATTTGAGGTTTAAGTCTTTTTGCAAAAAAAAAATAAGGGCAGGCCCCTCATGATGAGAAACTTACCCTTTTTTCTGATTGTTGTATTATAAATTCTTGGCTTTTTCCGGTTCATTGGTTGTCACGTAATCGATGCCTTGCTTAAAGAAATATTTGATGGCTTTTAGATTGTTGACTGTCCAGACATTGGTAATCAGGCCGAGTTTCCGGGCTTCCTTGATCCATAACGGATGTTCGTAGAAAACGCTATCTTCGTAATCGATGCCTGCATAGCCTGCATCCTTGGCATCGAGAGGGGTTAGATCGCCATTGAGATAGGAAACCTTGGCTCCTGGAGCGTGGCGAACGAGATAATCGCAGGCGTGCTTGCTGAAGGAAATATACTCTGTTCTTGCTTCCAGTCCGGCTTCTCTTACCATCTTCAGGGTGGCATCTATGCAGCGGTCTTCATCGCTCTTCTGGATGTGCTCTTTTACTTCGAGGATGAGCTTCATATCGCCCAATGACTTGGCAGCATTGAGATAGTCCTTCAAGGTAGGAATCTTCTCGCCATTCTTGAGTCGTTTGTCCTTGATATCGGCATAGTTGGCATTCTCTATCTTGATGCCGTCAACATCATCATCGTGGAAAACTACCACCTCGCCGTCGCGTGTGATATGAACATCAAACTCTGAGCCGTAAACCCCTATCTTATAAGAGTTCTGAAGAGAAGAGATGGAGTTCTGGGCAGAACCTTCTGTCTTCCAATAGCCTCTGTGGGCAATCACCTGCTGGGCTCTATCCTTGGCTGAGGATGGGAGAATCACTCCCATCAGCAGCATCATATAAATCAAAATTCTTTTCATTGTTTTTATCTTTAATATATTTCTTCAATATGTATTTCGTTATACTTATGAAACGTATTCCAGTCTGCACTTATTGTCTTAGAATCCCATTTTAAACATCACGCCGACAACGGAGCGGGAACCGCCGATGTAGGTTGGGAAACCAATCTGTCGGCCGGAATTACCTGCATCTACGATATATTTCTCATCGAGTACGTTCTTGCCAAAGGCTCCAATCTCGTAGTAAACCTTGCCTGGCTGGAAACGGTAACCGGCTGTGAAGTTGAGCAGTCCGTAGGCATCCTGGGTAAACTCTGGCTCGTTGCTCTCTTCGAAGAACACCTTCGATTTCCATGAATAGGTAGGGCGGAGATAGAAGGAAGCCTTCTCGCCGGTTGGCACGTTCAGGTCGAAGCCGATGGCAAAACTGTTCTTTGGAGTAAGGCGAAAGCGGTTGCCGGCATAAAGCTGTGCGTTTCCGTTGTCATCCTTGTCGTTGAACTTGCCCTCTATGTACGACCAGTTGCCGAAGAGATTCAGGTAGCGGCATGGAGAGTAGCTGATGCTTGCCTCCAGACCGAAACTGTGGGCACGACCTGCATCATCGTATTCAAACTTGCTGGTGGTAGCGTTGAAAACCGATGTCTGATAGTTATACCAGTCATAATAGTAAGCGCAGAAATCGTAATTCAATCTGCCTTGCAGGAGACTTCCCTTTACACCTGCCTCGTAGCTGTAGATGATTTCAGGGTCGAGTGTCTCGAAATCCTTAGGATCGTTGTTGAAATATAGCACTCCCGGACGACGGCCACGAGCCACGCTGGCGTAGATGTTGTTGCGACCTATCATGTAGTTGAGAGCTGCACGACCTACCCACGACCAGTAGCTCTCCTTGGCAGTTACCTTGGCGCTACCCTCTGTAGGGCGATAAAGTATGGCACCAAACATGCTTGGTACGGTCGCTGAAGAGTAGCCTGTTTCCTGATTCTCGTAAGTTCCGCGGATACCCAGGGTGAAGTTCAGATTCTTTGTGAGTTTGAAGGTTCCGTCAGCGAAAACCTCTACAGCCTGATTGGTTCCGTAATTCTTGCCCTGTTCGGTATAGGCAGTATCGAGCGCTTTGGCCGAAATGCCCTGCAAGGTAGCCTGAATCAGTTTGCCGTTATCGCCCAAGCCAGCAAGAACCTGGTCTAAATCCATTCCTACAGCACCCAGAGCAGTCTTCAAATCACCATAAATATCAGGAGTGGTGGTCAGTGCCTTCAGTTTGCCATCAGCATCTTTTTCAGGATTCTCAGGGAACCACTTGCTCATGAGCTGGGCGAGTGCAGCATCTACCATCGGCAGGTAAGCGGCAGGAAGATACTGGCTGAGCAATCCCTTTACATTATCTATCTGACTGCTGAGCGAAGCCTTCACACTCTTCTGGATAAACACTGGATAGAAGTACTGGAGATTCGCCTTGGCGTTGACATCCTGTGATGAATTCTCGTAGAAATAGCTGGCTCCCAGGAAGCCAGAGAAGAACTTTTTGTCATCATAATTGAATCTGAATTCCTGGCTAAACTGAGTTCCCTTCTCTTTTTCCTCGCAGAGCAGGAGTGGGAGATAAGTACCATCTGCATCGAAATGCTCATTGCTGTTGAAGGCTCTGAATCCGGTGATAGAATTAAACGACCAGCGGTTGCTGATGTTGTGGTCGATATTGAGCAGGGCGCCACCCACGTTTCGCTTGATGCCCAACTGCTTGCCGGCTTCCAGGTTTGCAGGACTGTTTGGGTTGCTATTGCCAAAGGCTGGGTTGATGCTATGGAAGGAAGTGCCTGGATAATCATCGTGCTGATAATCGAGTACCACGCCCACGGAAGTATCATCGTTAGCCCACCATTGGGTAGAGTTTCTGAAAGCCAGGGCATTCTTGCCGTTCAGTCTGCCGCCTGCCTCGTTCTTGATGAAACCATCGCGTGCATCGTAGTCGAAGGCAAAGCGGTTGGCAAGCTTGTCCTTGATGATTGGGGTGTTGATGAAACCTGTTACCTGGCGTTGGTTGTAGCTGCCGTAGTTCAGGGAAAGTTCGCCCTTCTGTTCATTTACCGGTTTGTGGCGGATGATGTTGATTCCACCAATCTCAGCACCTCTTCCGAAGAGAGTTCCCTGTGGACCTTTTACTACTTCCAATCGTTCCAAGTCGAATAGTTCAACGGCAGAAGAGCGGCTTCTAGATGTAGAAACGCCATCCATAAACACGGAAACTCTTGGCTGGGAATAAGCCTCGCCGCCATCTGAAGTTACACCACGAATCACGTAGCCAGGGTTGTTAGGACTCTGTAGCTGAATCTGAACGCCTGGGGTAAACTGAGCCACGTCGTCCATCTGGTGGAGATTGAGTTTCTCCATCACGCTACCTGTTACGGCACTTACAGCCACAGGAATCTCCAAACTACTCTGCTTCTTCTTCTGGGTAGTGACGATAACTTCGCCCAGGGCTTGTGTATTTTCCTTCATCACTACCTTCAGGTTGTTGTCGTCAGCATCCTTGGTGATGGTGTTGTATCCTATATAAGTAAAGGTGAGTTTGTCGCCATCGTTCACGTTGACGTGGAACTCGCCGTTCAAATCAGTCTGTACATTCGTGTTTCCGCAGCGAACCACCACGCCAGGCAAAGCCTCGCCCTGTTCGTTGGTCACCTTGCCGCTTACGGCATTCACGCCCAATGCTTTAGAATTAGTTTTGTTTCCTTCTGGAGTATTGTCGGCTTTCGCCTCCAGACATGCTACGCCCTGCACGAGCAGGGAAGCCATTAATACAATCTTAAATCTGTTCATAATCTATTGTTTCTTGCATATTTATTTTTTTCGACTGCAAAAGTAGAATGATTTTGTTACATCGTGGTTTCTATCTGGTGAAGAAAAGATGAAGTTGAAATCAGTATTTTTTTCTTCACTCTTCTTTCATTTCTTTGTAACATGATGGCAATATCCTTTAAATACCTTTGCAGCGGTAAAAAGCATTACAGTATTTTTGAAGAAAGAAATGAATAAGGTATTTAGTTTTATTGCGTTGGCATTTCTGGGATGCGGCTCTGCTGCTGCCCAACAGGTGAATGTTTCTAACGTTCAGCGCCCCAAACTGGTAGTGGGCATCGTGGTTGACCAAATGCGATGGGATTATCTCTATCGCTATCAGAAGCGTTATGGTGAAGGTGGATTCAAGCGACTGCTCAACGAGGGCTTCTCTTGCGAAAACACCCGTATTCCGTATGTTCCATCGGTTACCGCCATCGGTCATACTTGTCTCTATACAGGCAGTGTGCCTTCTATCCACGGAATCGCCGGAAATAATTTTGTGAAGAATGGCAAGAAGGTGTATTGCACGGATGATGAAACCGTGAAGCCGGTGGGCTCCAACAGCAAGGCGGGCTTGATGTCGCCTAGAAACCTCTGGGTTACGACTCTCGGAGATGAGATGAAGATTGCATCCAACGGCAGAGCCAAGGTAGTGGGAGTGGCATTGAAAGACCGTGCTTCCATTCTTCCTGCAGGTCATAATCCGAACGGTGCCTACTGGTTTGATGATGAGAGCGGAAAGTTTATCACCAGTTCTTATTATATAAACCAGTTGCCGAAGTGGGTGGACGCGTTCAACAACCAGCATCTGCCAGAGCGTTATCTCTCGGAAAAATGGAACACACTCTATCCTGAGAATACTTACGTTGAAAGTACGGAAGATGAGAACGAGTATGAGGATGGCATCCGCAAGGGCATGAAGGCTACGCTGCCGCTCAATCTTCCAGCCCTTTATAAGAAATATGGTTACAGCATTATCCGCAAAACTCCTTTCGGCAATTCGCTGACGATTGATTTGGCAAAGGCGGCGATAGACGGCGAGCAGTTGGGGGCAGATGATGAAACAGATTTGCTGGCAGTAAGCTGCTCCAGCACCGATTATATCGGTCATCAGGTGGGAACTCATGCCGTAGAAACCGAGGATACTTATCTGCGCCTGGACAAGGCGATAGCCGATTTCCTTTCTTTTCTCGATGAGAAGGTGGGCAAAGGAAATTATCTGGTTTTCCTGAGTGCCGACCATGGAGCGATGAACAACGCCCGTTTCCTGCAAGACCGCCGCATTCCAGCGGGTAATTGGGATGGTGATGTGGTGGCAGAGAAACTGAATCAGACCCTGGCTCAGGAGTATCCTGACGTGGGCAATCTGGTGAAGACCGTGATGAACTATCAGGTGTTTTTCAACCGTAACATCATCAAGGAAAACAAGTTGGATTTCGCCAAGATTAAGCAGAGCGTGGTGGACGTGTTGAAGGAAGACAGTTGCGTGCAGTATGCCTGCGATATGGAGAAGACGATGACCGAGAGCATTCCTGAGGATGTGAAGATGCGCATCGTGAATGGTTACAACCGTGAGCGAAGCGGTGATGTGGCCATCGTATTGAAACCGAATTTCTATGCCCACGGCATGAAGGGAACCGACCATGGTGAGTGGAATTCATACGACACCCACATTCCTTTGGTTTTCATGGGTTGGGGAATCCAGCATGGTGCAACCACCAGGCAGACATTCATGACCGATATTGTTCCAACCATCGCCGCCCTGCTTCATGTTCAGGCGCCAAATGGTTGTGTAGGTCAGCCGATATTCTAGTATTTTATTTAGAGCCTTATTCCTGAACCCGATTCAGGAATAAGGCTCTAATCGTATTCTGAGTTTTTAACCCTATCTTCATTTTTCTCTCACATCTTTGAAATATGAAACTTATACCTTTGCACTCGGAAAGGGGCGATGGACAGCTTCGTGTAACATGCATCTGCCGCTTCGCCAGCATAATATTAGATGTTTAAAGATGTAAAAAGAAAAATGAAGGTAATTTTTGTAATTCAAGGAGAGGGTAGAGGTCATCTCACCCAGGCGTTGGCGCTTAAGCAGATGCTTCTGCACGAGGGCCATGAAGTAGTGAAGGTTTTAGTGGGCAAGAGCAAGAACAGGGTGATTCCTGAGTTCTTCCAGAATAAGATAGGTACTCCTATCGAGGTTTTTGACAGTCCGAATTTCTTGCCGTCTAAGGACAACCGCAAGTTCAATCTCCTGCGCTCCCTGGCTTACAATACGCTCTTGGTTCCCAACTATCTTTCAAGTATCCATTTGATACGGAAGAATATCCAGAAGAGCGGAGCCGACATCATCATCAATTTCTACGAGGTGTTGTGCGGCATTACCTGTTCTCTCTTCTGTTTCGGTATTCCTGAGGTTTGCATCGGTCACCAGTACCTCTTCCTCCATCCTTCTTTCCAGATGCCTGGAAAGTATTCCGTACCAGAATCTTTATTAAAATTCTTTACCCGTATCACCTGTATGGGAGCCACAGCCAAGTTGGCACTCTCCATCCGTGACTACGGGGATGAGCCTGTGCACGGCATTAAGGTGGTTCCGCCGTTGCTCCGTCAGGAAGCCAAGACCATCATCCGTCATCATGGCGACTACATTATGGGCTACATGCTGAATGCCGGTTTTGCCGAGGATGTGAAGGCTTGGCACGAGAAGCATCCCCATACCCATCTTCATTTTTTCTGGGATCAGCCCGATGCGCCCGAAGAACTGAAGGTAGATGATACGCTCACCTTCCATCGCATCAACGACGAAAAATTCCTCAAGATGATGGCAGGCTGCAAGGCTTTCGCCACCACCGCTGGCTTTGAGAGCGTCTGCGAGGCACTCTACATGGGCAAGCCATGCATGCTGATTCCGGCTCATGTGGAACAGGAATGTAATGCGATAGATGCAGAAAGAGAAATGGCTGGCATAGTGAGCGAGGATTTCGACATCGATAAACTGAAGGCTTTCGCCCGTGATTACGAGGAGGATGTGGAGTTCAGAATGTGGGAGAACCATGCTGAAAGCCGAATCGTTGCCGCCATAGAAAACGCTTACGATACTTATTATTATAGAAAGGAGAACCAGGCTTATGAAGAAGAAAATGATTCCATTGTTGCTGCTTCTTCCCTTGTTGTTCCTGCTCGCCGTGTATGGCAAGGATAGCAAGAAGGAGGAGTCGCGTGTGGTAGTGATTGCCATTGATGGTTTGAGATGGCAGGAGGTGTTTGAGGGCGCCAGGCGCGACAGTCTGATGCCGTTTCTCTGGGAGATGGGCAGGAAGAAAGGCTGCATGATAGGCAACCGTAACCGGAAATCGAAGATGGAGGTGGCAAACGGCATCTGGAAATCCTATGCCGGTTACAGCGAGATGCTCTGTGGCGTGACCGATGATGAGCACATTTTTGATAACCGCAAGCAGTATAACCCCAACCGGTCGGTTCTGGAATTGGCAGAGGCTTGTTCTGAGTACAAGGACAGGGTGAATGCCGTGGCGAGTTGGGATGTGATTCCTTATATCCTGAATTATCGCAGAAGCGAATTGCCGGTGGATTTCCGCTCTCCTCACAGGGTGAGCAAACAGGTAAGAAATGACAGCGTGACTCTGAACCATGCCTTGAAAACCCTCATGGAGAAGCATCCCAAGCTTCTCTTCGTAGAGTTTTGCGAGACCGATTATTACGGGCACCATGGCAAATGGCAGGAGTATCTGAATGCTGCCCATCAGAACGACCAGTTTATCCGCCAGTTGTGGAAATACTGCCAGCAAGCCCCCTTTTATAAGGGCAACACCACCTTTCTCATTACCTGCGATCATGGCAGGGGAGAAAGCCTGGGCGTTCACGCCAACCGTGGCGAAGTAGATTCCAAAGCTTCCTGGACAGAACATGGTAAAGAAATCAAAGGCAGCAACCAAACCTGGCTGGTGGCTTTCGGAAAAGACATTCTGCATCTGGGAGAAATGGAAGGGGGCAGAACCATCTACACCAAGCAGGTGGCTCCTACCATTGCCAGCATCCTGAAGGTTCCGTTTACGAATGATGTTAATCAGCAACCCGTGGCTTCGCCGATTTATAAGATTCTCAAATAAAGTTTTGGACAGATATCAGCATTTAATTGACAGACAACAAAATAGATTAGCCATTTAATCGTTATATTATATAATAAGGTATAGTTTTATTTTGAGAGTAATATGAAAAAATGGCATTTATGGTTGGCGGCTTCCATCGGACTGGTGGTCATCGTTGGAATGATGATTCGGGAGTTTGATGTGGAAGTTCTGAGCAGGATAGATTTGTCTCCCAGGTTCTTTCTGGGGGTAGTAATGGGCGTGTTGCTCTTTGCGGTCCAGAATCTGATGCTCACCCTCCGTTTCCGTCATCTCTGCCAGCGTAAGTTATCCGTAGCCGAGGCGTTCCGCATCAATGTGCTCTGCGAGTTTACTTCTGCCGTCACTCCTTCGGCGGTGGGGGGAAGTGGTTTGGCTTTTGTCTATCTCAATCGCGAGGGAGTTTCTATGGGCAGAAGTATCTTCACCATGTTTGCAGCCCTGCTGGCTGATGAGGCTTTTCTTGCCATCAGTTGCGTGTTGTTCTATTTCTGTGTTCCATCGCATCTCTTGTTCAGCTTGGCTGATGGAGTGGGGATTTCTGTGGATGCTACGAACGAATGGATTAAGGGCGGAGTGCAGGTTATCTTCATCGTCAGCACCTTTATCGTTGCTGTCTGGACGGCCATCCTCTACCTCTTGTTGTTGCATCGTCCTCAGATTCTGGGCTGGGTATTGAAGGGATGCTGCAAGATTCCTTTCCTTCGCAGATTCCTGCCCAAGGTTGAAAAGTTTTCCGAGGAGATGACGATGGCTTCGAAGGAGGCAAAGCTGGAAGGCGGAAGATTCTGGCTGCAGCTGATGGGTTATACTTCCCTGGCGTGGCTATCGAGATTCGCCATCGTGGTAGCTATTCTCATTGCTTTCCATTGTCAGGGCAACATGCTGGTGGCTTGGTGCCGCCAATGGGTGATGTGGATGATTTCCATTCTGAGTCTCCTACGCCTGGCGGAAGTGGCGTGGCAGAGTTGATGTTCCGCCTTTATTATGCCGATTTCCTGCCCGATGCCTCTGTAGCCATTCTTGCCGCCATGCTCTGGCGCGCCATCTTCTATTACCCTTTCCTGGTAATGGGCACCCTGGTCTTGCCGAAATGGATTGCTAGAAACTGACATAGAGTCGGGCACTGAGTGCCGTGAAATCTCCATTGTCGTTTTTGATGTATTGGAACGATGGCTGAAGGGAGATCGATTCCGTCAGCTGTCTTTTCCATGTTACTTCCAGCGAATATTCCGAACCTTGCTGGAAGCGGGCGTACTGGCCTGACAATCCGCACTCGTTCTTCTCGTCCTGATAGGCACCGCCCAGTTCTGCGTATCGGTAGCAGGCATTCTGATGACTGGTGTTTTCGGAATACTGTACCATGCACGAAATGTTCTTGTCGCCAGCCTTCCATACACTTTGCTCTCCGTAAACCCACCAGGCACAGGTGGCCTTGCCCTTGGATTCATCGGCAGAAACCATTTCGCCATTCTCGTTGATCGGATATTGACGGGTATGGACGGCAGCACCCGCAAAATATTTTCCACCTTTACGTTCATACTCCAACTGCGACATGTTGAAGATTCCATCCTTCTTCGGGCGAACCAGGAAGGGATTGTCGTGAGCTTTCCAGCCATTATATCCCGCACCATTATACAGACTGTTTCTGAAAGTCCATCCTCCCTTGGTTACATCAAAGTAAAGGGTCAAGCCCGAATACGGATAGTTGGCTATCGGATAGCTGGATGCAACGGTAGGGAAGATTCCCTCAGAACTGTTCTGGAAAAGTGCCGTAACGTCAGAGGTAAAGAAATCCTCGTTCACGTTTCTCACACCCACAAACAGATGGCCCGAATTCCACTCGTGCATGTAGCCCAACACGGCAAGCATGGCGAAGTTATTGTCTGCATCTATATTCGAAAATCCCTGCCAGTCATCAATGATGCCATCGTTGGTCTTTGCCACATGCAGCGTAGCCGCCTCGAACGAATCCTTTCCTTTTCCTATCGGAACACTCAGTTCCAATCTCAGCTGATTAATCAAATTGGTGTTCCTGTTCATGTCCCATTGCCATTCCGAAATATATTGTCCGTTAAAGCTCTGTGCATGAGCAAGGCAGATATTGATGCTGCTTAAAATAATAAAAATAATTCTCTTCATTTCTTTATGTTTTGTATAATTTCTTGTTCATTTGCCCGCCGCTTGCGAGCATCTTTCTAATTCACGCTGCAAAGATACTTGATATTTTAAAATCCTGCAATACTTAATAATTAGTATTTTTATTTAATCTAAATAAATAAGGCTCTTTGCTATCCTCATTTCTAGGTATTGTGGTTCTCTTATATGGATGGAAGGTTCTGTTCAGTCCTTATTTTTAGGTATTAAACGGCTACCAACAATAATATTTTTTAAAAACTTTGTCTTATCAGATATTATTCGTACCTTTGCATTGTTTAAAAAAGTTAGAAAATGAAGAAGATATTAAATCCATATTTGAACAAGGAGGGTTACAACTGCGTTTGCTGTGCCCCAAACAATCCTGTAGGATTGCATCTTGAGTTTTGGGAAGAGGGTGAGGATGTGCTTACCATCTGGAATCCCGGCGAGAATTACCAGGGCTGGATCAATACCCTGCATGGCGGAATCATCAGTATGCTGATGGATGAAGTGGCAGGCTGGGTTATCAACCGCAAATTGCAGACAACGGGTGTGACGATGCAGCTTAACGTAAAGTACAAGAAGCCTGTGATGACTACCGATTCTCAGATTACGGTGCGTGGTCACATCGCCAGTCAGCGCCGCAACATCGTCACCATCCACCTGACTTTGGAGAACTCTAAAGGCGAGGTTTGTGATGAGGGCGAAGCCATCTACTTCACCTTCGGTCCTGACAAAGCCAAGGAGATGGGGTTCGACTGCTGCAAGGTAGAGGGGGAGGTTATGGGGTAAAATCCATTTTCTTTCATTTTACGCCAATCTCAGTCTCAGCGAATTAAGCACTACGCTTACGCTGGAGAAGGCCATCAGGGCACTTGCCCACATCGGGGTTATCTGGAAATCAATGCCGAAGATATGAAGGGCGCCGGCTGCCAACGGGATGCAGATGATGTTGTAGATGAACGCCCAGAAGAGATTCTGCCAAATCATGTGAACCGTCTTCTGACTCAGTTTTACGGTTTCCGGAAGTGCCAAGAGGTCGTCGCTCATCAGCGTAATCTGCGCCACATCCATCGCCACATCCGTTCCCTTTCCTATCGCCATACTCACGTTGGCAAGGGCCAAAGCCTGGGTGTCGTTGATTCCGTCGCCCACCATCGCTACCTGCTTGCCTTCGTCCTGAAGTTTCTTTACCAATGCCTGTTTGTCGCCAGGCAGCACCTTACTCTGGTAATGCTTGATGCCGGCTTTCTCTGCCCAGTAGTGAGCCGCTTCCTCCTTGTCGCCACTCATCATATAGACCTCTATTCCCCTTTCCTGCAACTGCTTCATCGCTTCCTGGGCATGAGGCTTGAGGGTCTCTCTCGTCTCCAGATCCAAATCCTCCTGCTTGGTGAAATCGATGTTCTGGTTAGGAATGGTGAGGGTGCCGGTCTTGTCGATGACGAGGGCGTTGATCTTGTGGAGATTCTCCAGTGCCGACGCATCCTTGATGAGAATCTGCTTCTGTGCCGCCTTGCCGATGCCTACCATCAGAGCGGTAGGAGTGGCTAAGCCCATGGCGCAAGGACAGGCGATGACCAATACGGCTACGGCTGAAAGAATGGCCTGTGGAAGAGCTGCGTTGCCGCCTATCAGCCACCATACTAAAAAGGTGATGAGGGCGATGGCTGCCACGGCTGGAACGAAAATCAGAGCCGCCTTATCCACGATGCGCTGCACGGGTGCCTTACTGCCCTGCGCCTCCTGAACCATGCGGATGATGTGTGCCAGGGCGGTGTTCTCGCCAATCTGCTTGGCTCTCATGCGGAGCTTTCCCTGACTCGGAATGGTACCAGCCAGCACGTTGTCTCCTGCCTTTTTCATCGCCGGAGTCGGTTCGCCGCTGATCATCGCTTCATCTACATAGGCAGCATCGGGAGTCATGAAACTCTCTGCCTGGGTAACCACGCCATCCACCGGAATCTTCTCGCCGGCTCTTACCTCTATCATGTCGCCTATCTGAATAGTGGAAATCGGAACTTCCTCCATCTTGTAGTCGTTGGTGCCTTCTATCTTTTCGTAAGTCACCAGTCGGGCGGTTTTCGGCTGCATTCCCATCAGTTGTCGGATGCTGCTCGCCGTACTGTCCTTTGCCTTTTCTTCCAGGCATCTGCCGGTCAGCACGAAGGTGATGATCATCACGGAAGCATCGAAATAAGTGTGCCATTCTATGCCTCTCGCTCCCCATATCATTTCTCCGAAGAAGGTGTTGAAGGTGCTAAAGAGGAAGGCGATGAGGGTGCTGAGTGCTACGAGCGAATCCATGTTTGCCGTATGATGCAAAAGCTGTTTCCAGGCGGAAACATAAAACTGTTTGCCGCAGTAGAGCAGGTTGGCGAGTGCCAGGAGCAGACAAATCTGGTTGGCGAAGGAACTCGAGTGATGAGCCGAAGCAACGCCATCTGAAATCATATTCTGTTCCATGCCCAGGGAAATCCAGCCCATGGAGAAACACATGGTCAGGATGGCAAAGAGCCAGGAAGCCAGGGTTCGGCGGCGCAGGAGGGTGAACTCACGGCGGTTGATTTCCTCCACGCTTCTGTCGTTTTCGATAACGAGGTCGTATCCGGCGTTGCTGATTTCCCGTTTCATATCTTCCAGAGAGATAATGTCGGGGTTATAATCTACCAGGGCCGTTCGGCTCGCCAGGGAAACCGAGGCAGAGTTGATGCCTTCTAGCGACTGCAGCTTCTTTTCTACATTGGCAGAGCATACGCTGCAAGCCATGCCTATTACTGGAATTGTTTTCTTCATCTGTTTCTTATATTAATATTCTGAAATCTATAAGCAGAAGTTTTCATGTCTGCTTTTCTGCCTGCAAAATTACATATTAATTATGGAAGAAAAAAGATTTATGGTGAAAAACTTTTGGCTGCTCCATGAAAATCATGATAATAAGGTAGATGAAAAATGCGATGTTTCAGGTAAGGGCACAAAAAAAAGGCAGGTTCCAAATTGCTTTGGAATCTGCCTCCATCATTTATGGGAGATGATTATTTGACTTCGATGTTCTTTGTTGTCTTAGCCTCCTCCTTAGGAGTAAGCTTTGGAATCTCGACCTCGAGTATACCATCAGCTACCTTTGCTGAAATCTTCTCACGGTCAGCATCCTCAGGCAGCGTATAACACTGCTGGTAGTTGCTGTAAGAGAATTCGCGGCGCAGATAGTGCTCGTGCTTGTCTTCATCCTTGTGTTCCATCTTGTTCTCGATGGCGATGTTCAGATTACCATCGTTATCGATGTTTACACGAACCCACTCTTTCTTCAAACCAGGAGCTGCAACCTCCATGATGTAATTCTTATCTGTCTCCTTGATGTTAATGGCAGGAGCAGTAGCATTCATACGTGACATTACTTCGGTATTGAATAAAGTATCATCAAAGAAGTTACTCAACCAATCTGAATCATTATTTCTACGTGCTAACAACATAATTAAAACCTCCAAATTTTATTTTACTCGTCCTCTCGGTTCCTTACGGCTCCGTCGGGATTTCTGCTTGTTAATATTCTTGTTATTTTTTTGCTTTCGCCTCGAAACTCCGTCATTCTTCTGAACTCCTTTATCTTTTGGCTTCAGCTTTCACTCTCTGTTTTTGCAACTTATGTGCCAGCGGACTGAAAGTGGTAATGTTGGCACGAAAGGATAAATATTTTAAACTTTTCTGCCAGATGATGCGGTTATCTCAACAAAAAAGTGTAACTTTGTCACCAACTAAATAATTCCAAGAAGCTTGTTTTTTTTGAAGTTTTTTCAAGAAAACGTACTTTGAATCACTCTTTTTTATTATATTTGCAATCGAAAATCGATTTGAACCTTGACTAAACGATGAAATAGTTATGGAACAGAACTTAAAAACCATATTTTATGCGATGGGTGCGATGATTCTTGCACCCCAAACCCTCTGTGCTCAGTCTGTGAACATCGAAGGCTTAGATTCCTTGCGCTTATCAGGTTCGGTGAGTGTAGTGGAGCCTGAACTTCTGAAGAAGGGTGTGCTCAATAATGCCCTGGATGCCTTGAGCGGACAGACGGCAGGTGTTAACGTCACTACCAATGGTCTTGACCGTATTGCTATGTTGAACTCCGTCCGGGTTCGCGGTACAACTTCTATCATGGGCGGCAATGATCCTCTGGTAATTATTGATGGTGTTACTTCTGATGTGGCGACGCTTGCTACAATCTATCCCGCCGATATCGAGAGCTTTACAGTACTGAAGAATGCCAGCGAAACGGCACTCTATGGTTCCCGTGGTGCTTCGGGCGTTATCCAGGTAAAGACCAAGAAGGGTACGGGTAAGGGATTTCAGATTTCTTACGAGGGAAACTATGGTATAGAGGCGATGTACAAAAGTATGGAGATGCTCAATGCCGCCGAATACATAGCTGCTGCACAGAAGTATGGGCTGGAGTATAACAATAAGGGATATGATACCAATTTCCGCAAGGCGATTACCCGAACCGGAAATATTCAGAACCATTATCTGGCCTTCAGCGGTGGCACTCCGCAGAGCAACTACCGCGCTTCTTTTGGCTATATCGACCATAACACGATTATTCGGAGCAAGGGCTATCGTAATCTGGTGGCTAAGATTGATGTCACCCAGAAGGCGTTTGGCGATAAACTGACGGGAGATTTCGGCGTGTTCGGTTCGTCTTTCAAGAATAATGATATCTTCGACAGTCAGGCGCTTTTCTATTCTGCCGATGCCATGAATCCTACTTATCCTTATGATAAGCTGAACGGCAGTTGGGTGAAGAATGGGGCTGCATCTCAGGTGAATCCTCCCGGTGCCTTGCTCAAGGAGCGTAATGATACGAAGAACATGAACTTCAATGCTCATCTGAAGTTGAACTATGATATGACAAATTCTCTGAGTGTTTCTGCCTTCGGAGCATACAGTTATGCTTCCAACGAGAACAACCAGTTCTGTCCTACCTGGCTTTGGGCGCAGGGCAATCTCTATCGTGGGGAGTTCAAGAGCGAGGACTGGCTTGCCAATGTATCGTTTAACTATCAGCATTCGTGGGGAATCCACAATCTGAAGGCAATGGTGGGTGCAGAATATCAGAAGGATATCCGAACGGGATTCTGGACTTCTGCGAAGGGAATCACCAACAACGACATGTATTACCATAATATAGGTGCTGCTGCATCACGGCCTTTCGGTGGGACAGACAGCAAGTACGAAGATCCGACCCTGGCTTCTGTGATGGGCAATGTCGACTACACCTTATATAATAAGTATAGTCTTTCGGTTTCCATGCGTGGCGACGGTTCTTCGATGGTGGGCAATGACCATACCTGGGGTTTCTTCCCATCCGTCTCTCTTTCCTGGGATATGAAGCAGGAGAAATGGCTCCGTTCTCTCAAGGAAATTACCATGCTGAAACTGCGTACGGGCTATGGACGCTCAGGTAATCTTGGCGGAATATCTTCTTATACCACTTTGAATACGGTACGGCAAAATGGTATTGTTTCGGTGAACAGTTCTCCTACGGTTACGATGGGAATGATTAGCAATAACAATCCTGATCTGAAGTGGGAAACCCGCGCTACCTGGAATATCGGAGCTGATTTGGGATTGTGGAACAACCGGCTGGTTCTGATGGCAGAATATTACTATTCCAAGACCACCGACATGCTCTATGCCTATGATGTGCCGGTTCCGCCTTTTGCCTATGATAAACTGTTGGCAAACCTGGGTTCTATGAGCAACCAGGGTTTGGAGGTCGGCGTTTCCTTCACTCCTATCCAGAAGAAGGACATGGAACTGAATATCAATATGAATCTCTCCTGGCAGAAGAACAAACTCCTCTCGCTGAGTGGTGAATATGACGGAATGCAGATGTCGGCAGCCGATATTACTGCGATGGGTGCCTTGTCGGGCGCCGGTCAGCATGGTGGTTACAACAATGTGGTCTATCAGATAGTTGGTCAGCCTTTGGGAGTATTCTATCTTCCTCATTGCAAGGGAATTATAGAAGATGGAAATGGGCATTACCGCTATGATATCGAAGATTTGGACAAGAACGGAACCGTAGATTTGAGTGATGGCGGTGACAGATATATTGCCGGTCAGGCTACTCCTAAAGTAACGTTGGGTTCTAATATCAGTTTCCGTTATCGCGACTGGTATCTTTCATTGCAGATGAACGGAGCCTTCGGACATAAGATATTCAATGGTACGGGTTTAGCCTACACCAATATGTCGAGTTTCCCGGATTATAATGTGCTGAAGGGAGCTCCTGAGAAGAATATCGTTGACCAGAATGTTTCTGATTATTGGCTGGAGAAGGGCGATTATCTCAACTTTGAGAATCTCACGCTGGGCTATGATATCCCTATCCGAAAGGGCGTGGTGCAGTCGCTCAGAGTTTCGGCGAGTGTCAACAATCTTGCCACCATCAGCAGTTACAGCGGCTTGACTCCGATGATTAACAGCTACGTGGTGAACAGTACGATGGGTATTGATGATAAGCGGACTTATCCTGTTTACAGAACCTTCTCATTGGGTTTAAGTGTTCAATTCTAAAATCAGAAAGTTATGAAACGATATAGATTTTTATTTCTGCTGCTGGCGGCATTGTCTATGACATCCTGCCTGGACGAACATCCTAAGGATCAGTTGGACGAGGATGCCATCTATGGCTCTGCATCTGATATTTATATCAATGCCGTGGCTTCTCTCTATAATTATATAGGTGGAGCTAACGAGAGTGAGGGCATCCAGGGCACCTGCCGTGGCATTTACGATTATAATACGCTGACCACCGATGAGGCGATGATTCCGATTCGAGGCGGCGACTGGTATGATGGTGGCCTCTGGAATGCCATGTACCAGCATCGGTGGAGTGCCGATGACCAGTCTCTTTATGATACGTGGAAGTACCTTTATAAGGTTATCGTGCTGGCTAATAAGTCTTTGGATATTATCAGCGACAAGTCGGCCCTGCTTTCTGCCGCACAGCAGAAGGAATATCGGGCTGAGATAAGAGCCATCCGGGCTATGTTCTATTACTATGCTATGGACATGTTCGGTCGGGTTCCATTGGTCCTTTCCAGTCCAGAACAGCTCCATTCCAGCCTGTTCCAAGGTCAGACAGATCGCAGTTCTATCTTCCAGTTTGTCTTTCAGGAGTTGCAGCAGGTATTGCCTTCACTTCCCGACCAGCACAGCAATAAGGAAGGCAATTATTATGGTCGCATCACCCAGCCGGTAGTCAACTTTCTGTTGGCGAAGTTGGCTTTGAATGCAGAAATCTATATGTATGATGACTGGACCCAGGGTTATGCGAGCCGTCCGAAGGGAAGTGACATTCATTTCTCTGTGCCGGCTTCTGATGCCTCTTTGCGCAATGGCGATAAGGTGGACTGTAGGAAGTTGAATGCCTGGGAAACCTGCATTTATTATTGTGATAAACTGGCAGAAGAAGGCTATGTCCTGGAGTCGGATGATTCATTCAATTTCTCTACGCATAATGAGACATCGAAGGAGAATATCTTCACGATTCCGATGGATAAGAATATCTATACCAACCAGTTCCATTATCTCTTCCGCTCTTACCATTATACGCATGGCGGTGTCTTGGGATGGGGAAGTGAGAATGGTACCTGTGCCACGATTTCTACGATGAAAGCCAATCATTATGGCGAGGTTGATGAAGATGCCCGTTGCAAGATGAACTTTGTAGCGGGAGTGGTAAAGGTAGATGGTCATGAACTGCTGATGGATAATGGAAAGCCGTTGGAGTATCAGCCTTTTGAAGTGGCTCAAAACCTGACCAACAGTAAGTTTGTCAAGACGGCTGGAGCGAGGATGGCGAAGTATGAGGTGGATAGAACCTCTTATATGGACGGCAAGTTGCAGAGTAACGACATAGTTCTTTTCCGCTATGCAGATGCTTTATTGATGAAGGCAGAGGCAAAGGTCCGAAACGGAGAGAATGGTGATGAGGAGTTGAATAGGATTCGTGCCCGTGTGGGAATGCCTTACCGTAAGGCTACGCTCGATAACATTCTGGAAGAGCGGTTGCTGGAGTTGGTATGGGAAGGATGGCGTCGTCAGGATCTTATCCGTTTCGGCAAATTCACCGGCGCCTACGATCTCCGTACGCCTCTTCAGGGTGAATCCTCCGGCTACACCACTGTCTTCCCGATTCCTCAGAAATGCATTGATTTAAATTCTGAATTGGTACAGAATAAGGGATATGTCAATATTTTGAAGTAAAGAAACTTGAATAGAGTATATGAAAAGAGAAAAGCTCGTCAGGACTTTGAGGGTCTTGGTGAGCTTTTCTCGTTTTATTTCCCAAATCTGGAAGTATCTACTTCTTCATGCTGCTTGGCCTTGTAGCCGCCGAATCGATAGGTGAGGGAGAGGCCTATGATTCTGCCAAAGTACATGTTGTTGATAACGTGCTGACCTCGGTAGGTGTCGTGCAGATGATTGTCGCCTGTCTCGAAGATGTCGTTGCAGTAGGCTTTCAGCTGGAACTTGTCATCCTTGAGAGGCTTCCAGGTGAGGGCTGCGTTGAGATAGCCAGAGGCTGGGATGTCGATGATTCCTTGGATGGCGTCGGTAAGGACGGAAGCATCGAGGTTGAGAAGCACATGCTTTCCAAAGAGAAAAATGCCGTTCCACTGGGCTTGACAGAACCATTTGCTGCGGTCGAATGGAAGATCATAGAAGTGGGAATTCTTGTCGTTCTGATATACGCCAGTGAAGGTAAGGCGATTCTGCCACCAGTTGCCTATGTTGATTGGGGCTGTGAGCATCAAGCCTACCTGGTTTACATGGTCGAAGTTGATATGCTTGTATTCCATCTCCTTCTTCTCGTCGCTCTGGTAAGGAAGCTGACGAAATTCATCTTTCGAGTTGTTGAAGAAGAGACTTGCCACGTATCTGCTGTGCAGAATGTAGGTAAGCGAGAGGCTGAGGTCTCGTGATGGCTTCAACGTCGGGTTTCCAACAATCTTTCCATATCCGCCCACATTATAGGTGGTGAAGTTCTTCACCGACCAATAAGTAGGGTAGTCTCTGTCGCAATCCAAGTCGAATTGGATAACGTGTCCTGCCTTAGGAAGATAGGTGATGGAGAGTGTAGGGAAGAGGTTCCACTCATTCCAGATTGGGGTGTGGTAATATTCTTCCATGAGCGATGCTTCCATCGTGAGTTTTTGTCTGAATGACTTGCTGGCTCCGACGTAGAAACTCATTTGGTCTTCGTTTTGAATGGTGTTGCCATCAGAAGACTTGTTGTTGTTTCCCTGCGAACTCTTGTCTCTTGATGTGGTGTAATTGATGCCGTAGTTCAAGCCCCAGTCTTTTCCTAAGTCGTGCTCCTGCTTGAGGTAAACGTGCCATTTGTCGATTCGTTGCTGGCTTGTGATGTCGTAAATCTCATCGTAGAGACTGCTTTTTAGCCATTGTTCATCCGGTGAATTATAATAGGTGTATTCTGCTCCTGCCGAGAAACCGAATGGCCTGGAGTAATCCAGGCGGAAGTTGTGAAACTGACTCTTGGCATGGATTCTGAGAAGGGATGTGAAATCGCCATCATCCTCTGACGTTCCTCTCGTGTTATTGAGTTGTGAGGTGTAGGCAAAGCTGAGTTGATGATCCTTTGCCAGATGATAGTTGATTCCCAGTCGGATGTTGTGGTTGAGATGACGTTTGGTATTGTCGCTATGTGTAGAGAAGGCATAGGAAGTGCCATCAGTCAAGGTGTGGGCAAACTCATTTTCATAGTAATAATATCTCTTGCCATGACCGAAGGAATAGAGCATGTCTATTTCCCATTTCTTGTTGGTGAAGAGTAAGGAGGCGCGCTCTGTGTAACTGTTGCGGTTCTGGTGGGTGTAGCCGCCGAAGAACTCGCCTTGCAGGGAGTGAAAGCCTGTGTTGTGCTTCAGTAGGAGGTTGATGACCTGTCCCTTTACCTGATAGCGGGCTGGGGCTGAATAGACAACTTCAGCGTTGGCGATGCGGCTGGTAGGAATCGTTTTCAGAAGCGAATAGAGCTGCTCGCTCGTCATGGTGGTAGCCTTGCCGTCTATCATCACGGTTACGGATTGGGCGTTGAGGGTCAAGGCTTCATCTTGTTCGCTCACGCCAGGCAGTTGCTTGATGGCTTCATAGGCATTATCCACCGGATGGTTTTTGATGAGTTGAGGCAGGTCATAGGTCAATGTCGCCCCTTTTACCTTTACGATAGGTCGGTTGCCTTTTACCATCACATCGGGGAGGGAATGGATGATGCTGTCCATTCTCAGGGAATCATTTCTGTTTCCTTGTGCCCAGCCGGCAAGACTGATGGCCAGGCAAGCGCTTAATATAACCAATCTTTTCATATTCTTCTTATCTTTTTATCGTTCTTTCGGAAGGAACCCTCCCGATTTCGGTTGCAAAAGTACTGCAAAAATCTCGTGTCAGCAAGGAATTTTGATTATCAAGTCTTATCAGAAGTGTTATTTAGTCTTATCAAATCAGAAATAATTTCCTGAAAAGTATCTTACTTATCTTCTTTTTTATTACTTTTGCAAGCATGAAAGAGAAACGAAGAATATTCATATTGACAGTTATGGCTTGCTTTTGTACATTGGTAATGCAAGCACAGGAAGTGAAGAGTGTTTCTTTGGATTCCATTCCGAAGGCATCTTTACCTAAGGAAGGTATGTCGTTTAAGGAAGGTATGTCGTTGGAATATTCTCGTCCTTCGCTCGGTGGATTTCCTGTACTTCAAGGCAAATCTTATTACTCTGAATCGAATGCACCTTGGATGTCGGAAGATGGAAAACCTTTAGAGATTGCGCCGAATGCAATACCTCATATTTCTCTTCCTTCCCCGAATTTAGGTACGATGGCGGTATATTCTTCGGGTATTGAAGTCCCAGGACTGATGAATAGGCAGACTGCAGGGGTTGTTTATCAACAAAATTTCGGGCGTTTTGTTTTTTCTCCTTATGTCGGGATAGAAAAGATAAACACGGGAGTATATGGATTTGGCAATCTCACCAAAGCTTCTTTTGGTGGACGAATGGCTTATCAGGTAAACGACTGGCTCACAGTGGGATTCTATGGACAATATGTTCCAACGAAAACCTCTGACCCTCGAAGCGTCATCATGTCTCCTTTCAATCCCAAGAGCAGCTATGGTGGCTTCATGGAAGTGATGTTCAATCAACATTGGGGGATAGGAGCCAAGATGGGACGAGAGTTTGCGCCACAAAAGAATGGTAAATGGGGATGGAAGAATACCACGGAGGTTTATCCGATTTTCAGAAAATGAGTATTGAATTCATCTGGAAAAATCTTTAATAAAGGAAAGAATGAAGTTGCATCTTAAATACATAGTTACGCTCGTCATCACGGCTTTGGTCTGCATCTTCGCATATCAGACCTATTGGCTCGTGGGGCTTTATCAGTCTCAGGAAAAGGAGGTTGAAGCAAAAATCAAGGGTGGAATGGAGTACGCTCACTTTATGGAGATGAAGAAGCGAATCATACGATTGCGCAATGATGATAAAGGACCTCATAGACAACTGACGGGTTCTGTTGCTTTTTCTATGGATGAAGACGATGATATAGATCAAAAGGTAAAGGTGAAAAAGGTTCGTGGAGGAAAGGTTGTTCAGTCTGTTCAAACAACTTTTACCAAGCAAGAGAAGCGTAGTGAAGATGACAAGGACCAGGAATTGATGATGATGATGTCGGGCAAACTGGCAACTATGGTGCAACAAGCGCTGTTTGGCAAATTGAATGAAATCGCCAAACCAGACATCAATGACTATGACAGTGCATGGGTTGTCAAGATGCTTTCAGACAGTTTGTTGGTGGGCGATAATGCTCATCCGCTTCCGCATCAGATTCAGCTTTTTGCAGGAAAGAAGGTTTTGGCGAAAGTGACGACAAAGGGGTATGTGCCTTCCGCCAATGCCAAGCAATACCAATATGTGGTTTGCAATGAGGGGGAGGCGAATGAGGAGAAATATGTCCTCACCCTAGAGCCGCTTACGATGACAGTGCTCAGCCAGATGGCAGGCATCCTTGCCACATCGCTCTTCATCATGCTCATCCTGGCTTTCGTCTTCTGGTTCCTGATTCATACGATGCTCAAGCAGAAGACGCTTGATGAGATGAAGAGTGATTTCACCAATAATATCACGCACGAATTGAAGACTCCGATAGCCGTAGCCTATGCTGCCACCGACTCCCTGCTGAACTACGGAATGCTCCAGCATCCTGATAAGGCGCACAAGTATCTCACCATCGCCCAGGAGCAGTTGCAGACGCTCAGCGGATTGGTGGAACAGATTCTGTCGATGAGTATGGAACGACGGAAATCGATGCTTCTCAATATCGTGGAAGTTCCAATGAAGGAGGTGATTGAACCATTAATCTCCCAGCATCAGCTGAAAGTAAATTCAGGAGTAAGAACTGATAAAAAAGTGAATATTTCGTTGTCTGTAGAACCGGAAAATCTGATGGTTCATGCCGACCGGATGCATTTCTCAAACATCGTGAGCAATCTCATAGACAATGCTATCAAGTATTCTGAAGATAGCGTGAAGATAGAAATCAAGGCTTTCCAAAAAGCCGAGGATGAAGTGCTGGTTTCCGTATCAGATAATGGAATCGGTATTGACCACGATAAATTGCCTTATATTTTCGACAAGTTCTATCGGGTGACGGATGGCAATAAATATACGGTCAAGGGCTATGGTCTCGGGCTTTTCTATGTCAAGAGCCTGATGGAGAAAATGGGCGGTTCTGTTTCCGTAGAAAGCGAGCCGGGAAAAGGAAGCTGCTTCACCCTGCATTTTCTTAAAGGTAAAAAGGTAAAAAAGTAAAAAGGTAAAAGGGTAAAAAGTAAAAAAGAAACAATGAATAAGATAAAAGTATTACTGGTAGAAGACGAAACATCCTTGGCGATGATTCTGAGCGACACCTTGGAGGCGCAGGGCTTCGAGATGCGTACGGCGCATGATGGCGAAGAGGGGCTTCGTATGTTTGATGAACAGAAGCCAGATGTGCTGGTAGCGGATGTGATGATGCCCAAAATGGATGGTTTCGAGATGGTGCGCCGTATCCGCAAGACGGATTCCCGTACCCCTGTGCTTTTCCTCACGGCTCGTTCGGCGGTGAATGATGTGGTAGAGGGATTTGAATTGGGTGGCAATGATTATCTGAAGAAGCCGTTTGCCATCCAGGAGCTCATCGTCCGTATCAAGTCGCTTTGTCATCGGGTTTCTGCAGGAAATATTTTTTCTGAAGAACAGGAAGGGGGGAATGTTTCTCCTGATAATCCGAATGCTGCTGATCCATGGCTCTCCATCGGTCGTTATCGCCTGAATGTTACCAGTCAGATTCTGCAGTTGGAAGGTAAGGATACAGAACTGTCACATCGTGAATCCGAAATCCTTCGCATGCTTGTGGAGAGCAGGAACAATGTGGTAGAGAGCAAGGATATTCTCCTGCAACTCTGGGGCGATGACAGCTTCTTCAATTCCCGCAGTCTCCATGTTTTCATCACCAAGCTCCGCCACAAGTTATCTGCCGATGAAAATATCAGAATCATCAATGTGAGGGGAATTGGGTATAAAATGATTTGCTAGAATCTTGTAAAAGAACTATTCTTCCTATCCATCAACAAGCGCATCGAATGCTTCTTTGAAGTATTTGTCGAACCACTCGGCTGGGTGATCTGTTATCTGATGCTTGCCTGATTTCTCGATGTGAATGGCAACAATGTCGCCAAAATCGGAAGTGCCATCAATGAAAAGAATGTTTTCAAAAAGTGGTAGAGAGGCTCTTACTCGTTTGATGCCTTCCGTGAAGTTATATTCTATCACGTCTTGGTTTACATTATGACCGCCCAATATATGGCGTTGGTCAACACGAGTGAAGGAGTCGATAATATGAGATAGACCGAAATATATCAAACAAATCTTATAGTTTGCATTTTTGAAATCTTTGATAAGATTGACAGGTAAATCTGAGGAGAAATTAGTTTCAAAGGCATAATTTTTCTTTAATAGGATAGCTTCGTCTTTCTCTTTCATTAGTGTGGAGATAACGGTTCCTTCTACCCACGAATCTTTCCAGTCTGGATGTTCCTTACGAAGTTTCATGGCAAGTTGATCTCCATCAAATGCTTTTACACTTGAATAGAATGGGCCAAATTTGCTTTTTCCAGCTCCGTTTGGCCCTGCAATAATGGTGAATTCTAGTCGTCGTGTCATAGTTGCAATTTTTTTTGAGGATTATGCATGGAGCAAGTAGCTCATTTTTCCCCTTCCCGGAGCTGCTACTTGCTGGATAACAGTATATTTTCTAGTCTTTACATCAAAAGTCACTTCATCATCACTTCCGTCAGGATTAGCTAGAAAAACTTTTTTCCCCTCAAAATACGGCACGGAAATGCCTTTCGCCCACGCTTCCAGGTAGATTCGTTCCACCTCATCGTGTACGGCATTATTGATTTCCCGAATCGTCTTGCCATTCGAGAGTCGCCAACCTTCTATTTCTTCATATTTGCACATAAGTCTTTAACCTTTAGAAAACCTTTGAAAAATCTACTGCAAAAATACGAGGAATCTTTTTAATAGCCAAATGTTTTAACCTCTTTTTTCTATCAGCTCATATCTGAAGCATTTGTTTTTGAAAGTTTTTCCCAAAAAGGTTTGTGGTTTCAGGAATAATGGCTAATTTTGCGGGCTGAAAGGGGAATCGCTTGATAGACGATGATTCTTGGAATGATATAATATAAATAGGATATGGATAGGAAAAATGATGGTCTCAGACTGATGGATGGGGCTGGATATAAGAAGATAATAATTGCTTGCGACTCTTATAAGGGTTGCCTTTCGAGCAGAGAGGTAAATGAGGCGATTGCTTCGGGAGTGAAGGAATGGAATGCGGATGCTGCTTCTCCCGAAATCATTACCCTGGAAATGAGTGATGGGGGAGAGGGAATGCTCGATGCTTTTCTCTCGGCGATGAAGGGAGAGCGAGTGAGGATTCATGCCCATGATGCGCTGATGAGATGGATTGAGGCGGAATACGGAATCGTGGATGATACGGCGATTATCGAGATTGCGCAGACCGCCGGACTGGCTCTGATTGAGCCTGAACAGCGCAACCCGATGAAGGCTACTTCCTGGGGCGTGGGCGAGATGATTATGAATGCTTATCGCCGGGGCGTGCGACATTTCATCGTGGGCTTGGGTGGCAGCGCCACATCCGATTGCGGCATCGGAATGCTCAAGGCGATGGGCGACGATTGGAAGAAAATCCGACAGGAATGCAGCTTTGTGCTGGCTTCGGATGTTACCAATCCGCTCTGCGGCGAAAACGGGGCGGCTCATGTCTTTGCGCCTCAGAAGGGAGCTGATGCTAAGATGGTGCAGATGTTGGATGATAGGGCAAGGAAGTTTGCCGAGGTAAGCGCCAAGCATTTCGGATATGATAGGAGTGAGGCTCCTGGGGCTGGTGCGGCCGGAGGACTAGGTTATGCTTTCCTGCAATATTTCAATGCAGAGGCTCGTCCAGGGGCTGAACTGCTTTTAGAGAAAATAGAGGTTGATGTGCTCATTCAGGATGCTGATCTCGTGATTACGGGCGAAGGTCATAGCGACCGTCAGACCTTGATGGGGAAGTTGCCGCAAAGAATTCTTGAGCATGTTACCAATCAGAAAATATGGCTAGTATCGGGCGGAGTTAGCGATAGAAAGGCTATGCTGGATGCAGGATTTGATAGAGTTGTTCAGGTTACTCCAGAAGAAATGCCATTGGATGAGGCGATGAAGCCAGAAGTGGCTCGTAATAACATAATAAAGGCAATTCGTGAGCAATTTGCTTTGTAGTTTCAGTTATAATCTGTACCTTTGTGACCGTTTTCAAATAAGGTAAGAATAATGAAGTATATAATTTTTGATTTTGATGGAACCATCGGCGATTCGCAGAGTCTCATAGTGAAGACCCTGCAGGATACGATGCGTGCAAGAAAGCTGGAAGTGAAATCGGAGGAGGCTTGTGCCAAGACCATCGGTCTTCGATTGGATGAGGCCTTCGTTTCGCTCTTCGGAATGAGTGCTGAGGAGGGAATGGAATGCGCAGCAACCTATCGCGAAATCTTCCTGGATAACAAGAAGACGATGATCGTGCAGCCCTTTCCTCACGTGATAGAAACCCTGAGAGAGTTGCATCGCTGTGGGTTTGTTTTGGGTATGGCCAGCAGTCGAAATCATTGCTCACTGGATGGATACGTGCATCAGATGCAGCTGGAGGATATATTCTCTTCCATTGTTGCAGGCGATGATGTGGAGCATGCGAAGCCGGCACCCGATATGGTCTTCAAGGCATTGAAGGAGATGAAGGGAACGGCAGATGAAACCCTCGTGGTGGGCGATATGAACTTCGATGTAGATATGGCGCATCATGCCGGCTGCAAGGCCTGTGCCGTGACTTATGGCAACGGAACCCGCCAGCAGCTCGCCTCTGCCGAATGGATCATCGATGATTTCGCAGAACTCCTGGAAATCGTAAAAGAATAAGCTGAACTCTGAATAAAAAGATAATTTTATCCTTGCTGGAATAAAAAAGCGGATAAAGTTATCTTTTTATTCATTTTTTTATAGTACCTTTGCACCCGCAATTGGTTCGCTGCCACCTTCTGCCGCCTCAGGCAGGATGAGTGCGTAGTGATTAAAAGGGAATCGGGTGAGAAGCCCGGACAGTCCCGCTGCTGTAAGCGTCTTATTGCGGCAAGCACCATGGTCACTGACAATTTTTCGGGAAGACCGCTTGCCATGAGTTTTGCATCTTTTTATGTTTACATAGAGTGAGATGCGGGGAGGACGCAAGTCAGAAGACCTGCCGTTGCCATCGGAAACAATATGATGAAAGAGTGTCTTTAGGATAAGAGATTCCGATGATTCTATCCAACCCCGTGGGATGGGTTCGTGATGGAGACACAGATAATAATATAAAAAATAGAATGAATGAAGGCATTGGGGATATTTTGTCTCGGTGGCTTGCTACTGTTGTATGCACAAGTGGGTCTGGGGCAAGATTCCATTCGTACCGAGCATTTGCAGGAAGTAAAAGTGAATGCTCGGCAGCACCGGATACTTACGAGCACATCGCCTCTTCAGCTTTTGGACAAGGGGGATATGTTAAGGCTTGGCGTTACGGATATGGCCGATGCCTTGCACCGCATGCCAGGCATCAATCTGCGCGACTATGGTGGGGCAGGAGGAATGAAGACGGTAGCTGTGCGTGGATTCGGAGCGGGACATACGGGAGTGAGTTACGATGGTGTGCTGCTCAGCGAATGTCAGGGCGGCGAAATTGATGTGTCCCGTTATTCGCTCGACCAAGTGCAGACATTGCGACTCACCATTGGTGACAACGACGATATTTTCATTTCGGCTCGGCAAGCCTCGGTGGCAGCTTTGCTTGCCATCGAGACTATGAGCGAGATTCCCATCGACAAACAGCCTCACCTCTCTACTCAGTTGCAGGTGGGGTCCTTCGGATATGTCTCGCCTTATCTGCGCTATGTGCAGAGGTTGTCAGATAGGTTCACCCTCCAGGCGATGGGTGAGTACACCTATGCCGAAAACGACTATCCCTTCCTCTTGCGCAACGGTAAATATACCACCCATGAGCGACGCACCAACAGCCGGATGAACTCAGGGCATGGCGAACTGAATATGCACTGGATGATGGGCAGGCGAGCCGATGGCTTGAGCCGGAGCCAATTGTGGGCAAAGATCTACTATTATGACAACGACCGGCAGTTGCCAGGCATCGTGAGATATTACACCAATGTAACTGCTGAACAGTTGCACGACCGCAACGCCTTTGTCCAGGCGAGATGGCAAGCCAGAAGTCTCGACGACTGCTGGATGCTGAAGGTGCAAGCCAAGATGAACTGGGCGAGCTCTGCCTATCAGGACACGCTCGTGGCAAATCGGCGCAATGATGCCACCTACTGGCAGAGGGAATATTATACTTCGGCAGCACTGATGTGGATGCCGGATGATGGCTGGGCGCTGGATTATTCTGCCGACTGGATGATGAACTCGCTCAACAGCACCCTTGCCACCGATTTGCGCCCTCACCGACATGGCATTCTGCAGTCGCTCTCCGTCCGATATGCGAAGGGAAGATGGGTAGCTCTTGCCAGAATGCTGGCTTCGGTTTACCTCAACAGCGTGGGGCGCAAGATAGAGACTCAGCCAGGCAGCGCCAATCCTACCAAGGCAGGACAGGCTGCCAAGGATGCACGCCGGCTTTCGCCATCGCTTTCGCTTTCCTATCGGCTCTTTGGAAATGGTACTGCCAGCGATGAGCTTTATCTCAGGGCTTCGTACAAGGACATCTTCCGGGTTCCTACTTTTAACGAGAACTATTTCTTCCATTATGGAAGTTCTGATCTGAAGCCTGAGAAAACCCGACAGTTGAATATCGGGCTTACGTGGAAAAAAACTTCTTCAGGAGATGGGGGGAACGGCGAATTCCTACGTTATAAGGGATGGAATGTTCAAGCAACGCTGGACGGCTATTGCAATCGGGTGACCGACAAGATTGTGGGCGTTCCTTACAATATGTTCGTTTGGCGTACTGTGAACATGGCACGTGTTGATGTCGTTGGCGCGGATGCCTCTTTGCGTAGTACCTGGCAGATGGCTCCGGGGCAGCAACTCTCGCTGCAAGGGTCGTATAGCTACCAGCACGTGGTGAATCATACCGATCGCTCGTCCAAATATTATGGCAATCAAGTAGCCTATATCCCTCTGCACTCGGGCAGTATTGCCTTGGGGTGGGAGAATCCTTGGGTGAATGTCTCGCTCCATGGACAGGGAATGAGCAAGCGATGGGCCAACAATGAACATTATGAAGGCACCGAAGTGGAGGGTTACTGGGACATGGGACTGACGCTCTATCGTCAGCTCGACGACCTACACCTCTTTGGCAAATCCCTGCGAGGCGTGAAGGTAAGGATGGATGTGAAGAACCTGCTGGCGAAGCAGTATGAACTCGTAGGGCATTATCCGATGCCTCGCCGCAGCTGGATGTTCAGCATCGGGTATAACTTCTAGATAGTAACAAATTAGATTCAAATATAAACAGAAAAAAGAAAAATGAAAAAGTATTTATTAGGTTTGGCGGTGCTCTTGATGGGCACTGCAGTGATGACATCATGCGATCCTGCCGAAGACTATCCTGAGACTTATCTCCAGGTGTATAGTACGGGCGCTTACGTTGTGAATTCTGGTAACATGTATAGCAAGATCGAGAGCTCTCTCACAGCCATCGACTATGCTTCAAGCACAGCTACACAGAATGTATTCAAGACTGCTAACGGTCGTTCGCTCGGTAATACTGCCAATGATGGCATCGTATATGGCAACAAGATTTATCTCGCCGTAGATCAGAGCAACACCATCGAGGTAATCGACAAGAAAACCAAGCAGAGTATCAAGCAAATCAAGACCACAGAGTTGCTGGGCAATGCCGAGGGCGCCGAGCCTCGCCATATTATCGCTGATGGTGGCAAGGTTTATTTTACCACATACGGTGGATATGTGGCTGCCGTGGACACCACAAGCTTTGCTCTTCAAAAGAAGTGGCAGGTGGGCAGCTATCCTGAGAGCTTGGTCATCGGCAATGGCAATCTCTATGTAGCTAACAGCAACTACGGTTATGGTGGTGGCAACATCTCTTGCATCAATCTTTCCAACGACAATGTTGAGACTAAGAATATCGAGGGCGTGAACAATCCTACCAGCATCTATTATGCATCTAATGTTTTGTATGTTCTCGACAACCCAGTATATGGACCTGCTCCTGACTATGCGACCACTGGCGAGAATGCCCTACGTGCAGTGAGTTTCGCCGAGGGCAAGTCGCAGAAGGTGGCAGATGGCAACTATGCTGTATGCGTAACCCCTGGTACTACAACACGTACGCCGCAGTTGGTTCGTTCTTATTTCTTTGTGCTCAATGCACCTTATGGCGGCACTCCTAGCGTGAGCGTGCTTGCAGCAGGAAGTACACAACCACAGGCGCTGACGCTCTCTGAGATGCCTGTGAGCCCATGCGGAATCTTTGCCGACCCATTGAACGGTCATATCTTCGTGCTCTCTTATAAAATGGGCGATAAAGGTACTCCCGACTATAATGGCAATGGCTACGTAGTGGAGTATGACAGAGCTGGTCAGAAGCAGCATGAGTATGAGACTGGCGTAGGTTCTTGCGCTATGTTCTTTGACTCTGCCTACAAGACTGCATACGCAGAATAAGATGTCGCGAGACAGATGATTATATAACTCATCCAATCCATGGGGAAGTGTCGTTTCGGCGCTTCCCTTTTTTATGTGTGTCGGGCATGTTGTTTTATATATATATTTTTGCGCCAAAGAATTGCCATATTGCCATATTGATAGGTTATCTCTTTGATTACGAATGCATTATATGTATGGCAATTCTCTGTTCTTCGGTTTTATCTGCCATATATTGCCATAAAAACCAGCGAAATATAGGTGCTTTAGAGGGATTTTGGGGTGAAAACTAAGAGAGCATTGAGCAAAAATCCTTTTTTTCGGTTCAATGCTTGGCTTTTTCATTTGTTTTTTTGCAATTTAACTGACGACATAGAAGAAATTACGTCCCGACGTAGCATCTGATACGTCCCGACGTAATAATCGTTATGTCCCGACGTACAGCCAGATACGTCGCGACGCAGTTTTCTGAACGTCCTGGTTGCATCTGGTAAAGCTTTTGAAAACGGCTGCATAGAAACAAAAAAGGTGTGTCTTAAGGCAAAGACACACCTTTTCTTTTGTTTTTTATTGTTTCAGAACCGAGTTCTTCTTTATCTTTTTCAAATCTTTATTCCTCCATCAACTTGCGGTAGCGACCCTTCTTGATTTCTGTATCGCCCAGGCGGCGCGCCTTGTTGATTTCATACTCAGAATAGCTGCCCTCGAAGAAGAAGACCTCACCATTGCCCTCGAAGGCAAGAATGTGGGTACAGATTCGGTCGAGGAACCAGCGGTCGTGGCTGATTACCACAGCACAACCGGCAAATGCCTCCAAACCTTCCTCCAATGCACGCAGCGTGTTCACGTCGATATCGTTGGTTGGCTCATCGAGGAGCAAAACATTACCCTCCTGCTTCAATGCCAAGGCCAACTGCAGGCGGTTACGCTCACCACCCGAGAGAACGCTGCAGAGCTTGCTCTGGTCGGTGCCCGAGAAGTTGAAGCGGCTGATGTAAGCACGCGCATTCACATCTCTGCCACCCAGACGCAAGGTTTCGTTGCCCTGAGAAATCACCTCGTAAACGGTCTTCTGTGGGTCGATGTCCTTGTGCTGCTGATCAACATAAGCCAGCTTCACGGTCTCACCAACCTCGAATGTACCGCCATCAGCCTGCTCCAAGCCCATGATGAGGCGGAAGAGGGTAGTCTTGCCGGCTCCGTTAGGACCGATGACGCCTACGATGCCGTTAGGAGGAAGCATGAAGTTGAGGTCGTTGAAGAGAACCTTTTCGCCGAACGCCTTCTTTACATGCTGAGCCTCAATCACCTTGTTACCCAGACGAGGACCGTTAGGGATAAAGATTTCCAGCTTCTCCTCGCGCTCCTTCTGCTCCTGGTTGAGCATCTGCTCGTAAGAGTTCAGACGAGCCTTACCCTTAGCCTGACGGGCCTTAGGCGCCATGCGAACCCATTCCAATTCGCGCTCCAATGTCTTGCGGCGCTTAGAGGCAGTCTTCTCCTCCTGAATCATTCGCTTGGTCTTCTGGTCGAGCCATGAAGAGTAGTTGCCCTTCCATGGAATACCCTCGCCACGGTCCAACTCCAGAATCCACTCGCTCACGTCGTCGAGGAAGTAGCGGTCGTGGGTTACGGCGATTACGGTACCCTCATACTGCTGCAGGTGCTGCTCCAACCAGTCGATGCTCTCAGCATCCAGGTGGTTGGTAGGCTCATCAAGCAGGAGTACATCCGGCTTCTGCAGAAGCAGGCGGCAGAGAGCCACACGGCGGCGCTCACCACCCGAGAGATTGGTAACTGGCCAATCACCAGGAGGACAATGTAGGGCAGCCATCGCACGCTCCAGCTTGGAGTCAATATTCCAGGCATCGGTAGCATCAATGATATCCTGCACCTCAGCCTGACGCTGCATCAGCTTGTCCATCTTATCAGGGTCTCCATAATATTCTTCGAGACCGAACTTATTGTTGATGTCCTCGTATTCTGCGAGCGCATCATAGATTTTCTGCACACCCTCCATCACGTTTTCCTTCACGGTCTTGTTCTCGTCGAGCGGAGGATCCTGAGGCAAGTAGCCCACAGAGTAGCCTGGGCTCCAAACCACCTCACCCTGGGTAGGTTGCTCAAGTCCTGCGATGATTTTCATCAACGTAGATTTACCGGCACCGTTCAAACCGATGATACCGATCTTTGCTCCGTAGAAGAACGATAGGTAGATGTTCTTCAGAATCTGTTTCTGGTTTTGTGGGATAATCTTAGATACGCCCACCATTGAAAAGATAATCTTCTTGTCGTCAACTGTTGCCATATATATTATTAAATAATGTGTATTTGTGAATAAATTGAGTAAATTGCCGAAATTGGCACTAACAGTTGCAAAGATACATTATTTTTTTGAAATTCTCGCTTTTCTTTCCAAGAAAAGTTGTATATTTGCAATTAAATGATTTTTTTGTTGATTAATTAAAGAAAGGACAATAATATGGATGCAACTTATATTGACCTGACCATTCGCCTTTCTCTCGCCCTGCTTTTGGGAGGAGCGATAGGCATTGAGCGAGAATATCGTGCCAAGGAGGCAGGTTTCCGTACTCACTTTCTCGTGGCATTGGGAAGTGCGCTTTTCTGTGTCGTTTCCCAGTATGGATTCGGATTTGACTTAAAGGATTCTTCCCGTGTGGCTGCGCAGGTGGTTTCGGGCATTGGATTTCTGGGCGCCGGAACGATTATCTTCCAGAAGAACGTGGTGAGAGGATTGACTACTGCTGCAGGCTTGTGGGTGACGGCAGCCATCGGTTTGGCGTGCGGTACGGGAATGTATGTAGCTGCAGCTATTACCACGGCGATGGTGTTGATGGGACTGGAAGTATTGAACTACTGGATTCCGCAGTTGGGAACAACTACCATCGACTTGACCTTCACCGCGCCATCTCGTGAAAGCGTGAAGGAGTTTATCAGGCAAATCAAGCAGAAAGGTCTGGAAGTTCATTCCTATGAGCTGAAAGAGCGCCGCTACTCGAAGGAGGAATTCCTGGAAGCGAACATTGAAATCAAGGCGAAGCGCGATTTTCACACCATGGAGATTCTTGATTACATGAACGAGTTTTCAGATGTCACGATTTCAACGATAAGATAAAATAGGTTAGGAGGAAAAAAGTGAAGGAGCCAAGAACATTTGTCTTAGCTCCTTCACTTTTTTATGATGTTTTTTAGAAAATCCTCGCCAGATAGTCGTAGTGCTCGCCTTCTGCCACGAGTTCACCATGCAACCCGTAGGTTTCGGCGATGGATTTCAGTAATGGGAAATCTACGTAGAGCCAGTCGAAGCGGTCGCCCTTTACATCCTTGTAAATCATCTGATAATCTACTTCTCCGTAATAGGCTCCATTCAGATTGATGTCGAAACTTCCATCCTCATTCTCGTAGATATATTTCAGATCAGAGGAATCGATGAGAATCTGACCGCCCGGATTCAGCAACGCCTTCAGGCGCTGGAAGAGGGCAGGGAGATGTTCTATCTTTCCGGCAATTCCCGTTCCGTTCATCAGAAGGAGGATGGTATCGAACCCTGTTTCCAGATGTTCATCGAAAAGATTGATGCATTCCGCATCCTTTACTCCTCTCAGTTCCATCGCTTCGCAGCTCAGAGGAGAAATATCAATGGCTTTTACCTCCAAGCCCTTCTCCTGCAAGGCGAGCGTATGGCAGCCGCTGCCGGCTCCGATATCCAGTACACGCCCTTTTGTGAGTTGCAAGGCCTTCTGCTCCAGCATCGGCATCTCCTCAACTTTTCTGAAGAGATGTTTCACCGGCATTTCGTCCTCTTCGAACATAGAAGAGAGCACACGTAATCTTCCTGCTCTTCCCGATTTCTGATAATCAAGGATAGCGGCACCCATCGGGTCTTTGTCTTTTGATAATATCTTTGTATTCATTTATTTTGCAATTTTTGAGTGCAAAATTAATGCTTTTTCATTGAATATGCAAGTTTTGAGGAAATATTCTGCTGCTTCTTAATATTTCTCCTACCTTTTGCTTTTCGCTTTCAAAACTGAATTGCTGATAGATGATAATGGCATTCTGCAAATCTATGATATGAGGAGCCATCAGTTTGAGGGCTTTCATCTTGCTGTCACCAAAAGTGAATATATTCATCATACTGACGGTTTGGGCACAGGAATAATAACAGCCGAGGCTAGCTACTTCTATCAGATCGAACTTGTTGTCATCAAAGCTTGCCTTCTTCACCTTATTATATAGTTTGGAGAAGGAAGCATCGTCGAGACAATAGCCGTAATCCATTCTGCCATCTGGATCACATCTTCCATCGTAGAGGGGTGGAGTAGGGTGTGGTTGCTGTACATTCGACGTCTGGCTGTTGGGTTCTATGATTCTTGTATCGTACTGCACTACCTTTCCGTTTCTGTCGAAGAAGACCGTGATGTACTTGGAATCTCCAAACAGATTATTATATTTGGCATATTCCCATTTGTCCCCATACATGTCGAAACTGGTGAGCTTAGGTTCTCCAAGAATGGCTATTACTTCCTGCTTGGTCATTCCTCGCTCCACGTTTCTTTTTCCTTTAGCCGAAGCCGAGAGGCATACGGCAAACATCAATATGGTTGTGGCGATGAGCGCCATCCAATCATTTCTTTTCATAAGCTAAACTGTTTTTGAAAGTTATTATATTGTTTTATGGTTGCAAAAGTACAGCTTTCTTTTGAAATAAAAAGAGAAGAATTCCCTAAAGTAGAAGGGAAAATCCCTATTTCCGATTTTGGTTATTTGGTTCACTTTTCGGGAATGGCTGTGATTATAAAAAGAGATTATTATTTACTGCTAAAGCCTAATATGACTGAATAAACGCACCGAGATGACTGGGTAAGTAACGAAAGGCGTTTAATCAGATTCAATGAACTAATATATTAAGTATACGAAGCCTGTTTCTAGAAGATTCCGACTGCTGAGCCTAGTGGCAACCCTCTTTAGTTGGACGACTATGTACCAACTTTTAGGTCGAACCATGAAGCGAATAAGTTTACGGCAAGACATCCGCAGCAAAAAATTGTGGCAGACACAACAATGACTCGAAGTAATACAAAGAAGAAAAATAAAATGAAAAAGTCCGTGAGCAAATGAATGTCCACGGACTTTTTAAATTATCTTATTCTTATAAATGTCTTATGCCTTGAAGCTCTCCAAGTCTTCTGCCTTGAAGTTCTGGATGTATGCTGAATGGCCGAGAACTTCCTCCTCTGCCATGCGAACATATACGTTGGCACTCTTGGCAAACATCTCTGGTGCCTTGGTAGCATCATCGAGGATGAGGAGAGACATTACGATGTCACCAGTCATGTTGTAGAGACGGCGAGCCAGGAAGTCGTGAACTGCCTGATCGTTTGCCTCCTTCACCTTGTTGATGGCTGCCTCGTAAAGATCTACGAGCTTAGCAACACGCTCCTTCAATGGCTTCAAGTCATCTGATACCTCATTCTCCAACATCTCCTTGATAATGCTGAGATAAGTACCGTTGGTGATGTAGCGGATGGCTGCAACAACCTGAAGCTGGGTAGTTCCCTCGTAGATAGAGAAGATGCGGGCGTCACGGAACAGGCGCTGGCACTTGTACTCCATGATGAAACCAGAACCACCGTGGATGCTGATGGCATCGTATGCATTCTGGTTGGCATACTCTGAGTTCATACCCTTAGCCAATGGAGTAAATGCATCAGCCAAGCGGGTGTATTTCTTCATTTCCTGGCGCTCCTCTGGAGTGAGCTTAGTGTCGCGGGCGATGTCTTCCAACGCCTTGTAGATATCTACGTAGCGAGCGCAGCAGTAGAGGAGTGAACGGCCTGCATCCAACTTAGCCTTCATTCTTGAAAGCATGTCGTATACAGCTGGGAAGTTGATGATCTTCTCACCAAACTGAGCACGCTCCTTGGCATAAGCCAAGCCCTCGTTGTAAGCCTCCTGCTCAACACCTACACTCTGAGCAGCGATACCCAGACGGGCACCGTTCATCAAAGCCATTACGTACTTAATCAAACCGAGACGGGTGTTACCGCAAAGCTCTGCCTTGGCATTCTTGTAAACCAACTCGCAGGTAGGAGAACCGTGAATACCCAACTTGTGCTCGATGTGACGAACGGTTACGCCACCATCACGCTTGTCGTAGATGAACATGGAAAGACCACGACCATCCTTGGTGCCTTCTTCAGAACGAGCCAGAACCAGGTGGATGTCTGAGTCACCATTGGTGATGAAACGCTTCACACCATTCAGACGCCATGTGCCGTCCTCATCCTGTGTAGCCTTCAGCATCACGCGCTGCAAGTCAGAACCTGCATCAGGCTCAGTCAAGTCCATACTCATGGTCTCGCCAGCGCAGATGCGAGGGATGTACTTCTGGCGCTGCTCCTCAGAACCGAACTCATAGAGTGTATCGATACAGCTCTGGAGAGACCAAATGTTCTGGAAACCGGCATCGGCAGCAGCAATAATCTCTGAAGCCATAGAGAAGATGGCATTAGGCAGGTTCAAGCCGCCGTAACGACGAGGCATTGACAAGCCCCAGAGGCCAGCCTTGCGGGTAGCATCGAGGTTCTCGAATGTCTTGCTGGCATAAATCATGCGGCCGTTCTCCAGGTGTGGACCTTCGAGGTCAACATCCTCAGAGTTTGGTTCGATGATGTTAGCAGCTACATCGCCGGTAATATCCAGCAATCGCTTGTAGTTCTCGATGGCATCCTCGTAGTTTACTGGAGCATCTTCAAACTGGTCTTTTTCTGCGTAGTTGCGCTCCTTCAAGTCAACAACACGCTTCATCAATGGGTGATTGAGATGAAATTCAATCTCAGGGTGATCACTATAGTAATTAGCCATTTTGCTTTTCTTATTTAAATAATGTGTAATGCAGATTACTTTGAATTCTGCTTGTAGTACTTGATGAGCTTAGGAACCACATCCTCAACATTGCCGTTGATAACGTAGTCGGCAATCTTGTTGATTGGAGCATCAGGATCGTTGTTTACAGAGATGATGATGCCTGAATCCTGCATACCGGCGATGTGCTGAATCTGACCAGAGATTCCGCAGGCGATATAAACCTTAGGATGAACGGTAACACCAGTCTGACCAATCTGACGGTCGTGATCTACCCAGCCTGCATCTACGGCAGCACGGGAAGCACCTACCTCGCCATGGAGGAGATGAGCCAACTCGAAGAGCTGGTCGAAGCCTTCCTTGCTTCCTACACCATAACCACCGGCTACAACGATGGCAGAACCCTTCAGGTTGTGCTTGGCAGCCTCTACGTGGTGGTCGAGTACCTTTACTACAAAGTCCTCAGCAGGAACATACTTGCTTACCTCAGGGTAAACTACTTCCTTCTTGCACTCACCCTCGTAGATGCTCTTCTGCATCACGCCAGAGCGTACTGTAGCCATCTGAGGACGGTGCTCTGGGTTTACGATAGTAGCCACGATGTTACCACCGAAGGCAGGACGAATCTGATAGAGCAGACCCTCATAGTGCTTGCCGCTCTTCTTATCGTCGTAATCACCAATCTCAAGCTCTGTACAGTCGGCGGTCAAACCGCTGGTCAATGAAGAAGAAACACGAGGACCGAGGTCGCGACCGATAACGGTAGCACCCATCAATGCAATCTGAGGCTTCTCCTCCTTGAAGAGGTTGACGAGAATGTCTGTATGAGGAGCTGAAGTATATGGGAACAAACCCTCAGCATCGAAAACAAATAATTTATCTACACCATAAGGGAGAATCTGATCCTCTACCTGACCCTTGATGCCGGTACCAGCCACGATGGCATGGAGCTCCACGCCCTGCTGGTTAGCGAGCTTACGACCCTTGGTGAGCAATTCCTGAGATACCTCGGCAACGGTTGTGCCTTCTACCTCGCAATATACAAATACGTTGTTCATTGTCTTTTCAAAATTATCCGATAATACTTTCGTTCAACAATTCCTTCATCAGTCCGTCGATGTCCTCATCGCTGCTGGTCAAGGTCTTGCTTTCCTTAGCCTGGAACACGATGTTCTTCACGGCCTTCACCTTGGTAGGTGAACCGCTCAAACCGCACAGTGCAGGGTCGCCGTCAACATCGGCAACACTCCACTGGTTCAGAGTGAGGTAAGGGCGCTCTTCATAGAGGTTGGCCCAAGGCTCATCACCCTTGCGCTCCATAGGGCAGGTAGCGTATTTATATTTCATTACGAGCTTCACGTTACATGGGCGACATGGAGCAGCACTTCCGTTTACGGTGATAACCAATGGCAATGGAGCCTCAACAGTCTCCACACCACCATCAATGAGGCGGCGTATAGTAGCCTTGCCATCCTCTACCTTGAGGATTTCCTCTGCGTAGGTTACCTGGTTCAATCCCAACTTCTGAGCCACCTGCGGACCTACCTGGGCTGTATCACCATCGATAGCCTGGCGACCACCGATCACGATGTCAACGTCACCAATCTTCTGGATACCAGTAGCAAGGGCATAGGAAGTAGCCAATGTATCAGCACCGGCAAAGAGACGGTCGGTAAGCAACCAACCCGTATCTGCACCACGATAAAGACCCTGGCGGATGATTTCGCCAGCACGTGGAGGACCCATAGTCAAAATACCAACTGTAGAACCTGGATTCTGCTCTTTCAATCGGAGAGCCTGCTCCAATGCGTTCAAATCTTCAGGATTGAAGATTGCAGGAAGGGCAGCGCGATTTACTGTGCCTTCGGCGGTCATCGCATCCTTACCCACATTTCTTGTGTCAGGTACTTGCTTGGCAAGTACTACGATTTTTAAACTCATATTTTTAAAAATGGTTATTGTTATAATTTCCTAAGTTTGTTAGTGCTCAGTACTCAAGTTGTACGTCGTCTAGTGCGATTGTCAGACTTGCTATCGTCTAATAAGTTACTGTCCAATGTTCAATTTGGGACAAAACACGGGGGCAAAAGTAACACTTTTTTATGGCTTACGCAAATATTTTATAAAAAAAATGCCCATTTAGTCTTGCTTTGTGCGCAAAACGCAAGAAATGTGCAAGTTTTTTAGAACGTCCGTACTTAACTTTGCTGGCTTATTCAAAGCTCTTGAGTCGAGCGATATATTTGCCCAGAATGTCGAATTCGATATTCACTACCGTTCCCACTTCGATGTCGCAGAAGTTGGTATTCTCTCTGGTATAAGGAATGATAGCAACGGTAAATGTGTTGTCTGTAGGATCACAGACGGTGAGCGAAACGCCGTTAACGGTAACGCTGCCCTTGTCGACCGTGAAATAGCCTTTTCTTGCCATTTCCTTATTGAGCTCATATTCGAAAGTAAAATAAGTAGAGCCATCAGCGTCTTTCATTGCGATACATTTGGCAGTCTCGTCCACATGTCCCTGTACGATATGACCATCCAGACGGCCGTTCATCACCATAGAGCGCTCTACGTTCACCTTGTCGCCCACCTTGAGCAGTCCCAGATTGCTGCGGTCCAGGGTTTCCTTCATGGCGGTAACGGTATAGGTACCGTCCTTGATTTCCACCACGGTGAGGCAGACGCCGTTGTGCGCCACACTTTGGTCGATGCCGAGTTCATCAACGAAAGAGCACTTCAACGTAAAGTCGATGTTCTCCTTATCATGTCTGATAGCTACGACGGTAGCCATTTCTTCTACGATTCCACTAAACATATATTCTATTTTTATTTGGTTTCATTATTATTTAGAATGCAAAGATATTGCATTAGCTAGAAACAGCCAAATTATTTAAGTTCTTTTGATAAAATAAGCAAGATATATTTGTTTAATTGCCATATTTTTTATATTTTTGCACATCATAATATATGCACATGATAAATGTGATATACATGTCTTTTCAAAACTCCACCGAATATGAAAAATAATGAAGACTATATAATTAAGGTATAGGAGCAGCAAAATTAGATAACACAGTTTAGGTAACAATAAAAACATTTGAAGACAATGGAAATCAAGGAAGGATATATGCCCTTCATGGGCTATCAAACATATTATCGTATCGTAGGTAAAACAGAGGAGGGCAAGAGCCCTATCATCCTCTTGCATGGTGGACCAGGCAGTACCCACAACTATTTCGAGCTATTGGATAGGGTAGCGGAATCAGGTAGAGCTGTCATCATGTACGACCAGTTGGGCTGTGGCAACTCATTTGTGGAGGGACATCCCGAACTCTGGACTCCTGAGACTTGGCTCAACGAACTCTGTGCGCTCATCGACTATCTCCACATCGACCATTTTCATCTCTTGGGACAGTCGTGGGGTGGCATGCTCGCCATCATCTATCTGATAGAGAAGCAAGCAAAGGGCGTGAAGTCAGCCATCCTCAGCAGCACTCTTTCGAGCAGCAAGCTTTGGGCAAGTGAGCAACATCGCATGATTAAGTTTATGTCGGAGGAAGACCAGCGTGCCATCGCTGAGGCTGAGGCGAAGGATGACTTTTCGAGCGAGGCGTATGCCAAGGCGAATGAACACTTCATGCTCCTGCATTGTGCCGGTGAGGTGACGGAGGATAGTCCAGAGTGTCTTCGCCGGAAGAAGCGTGCTGGTGCTGAGGCTTATCTCCATGGTTGGGGACCAAATGAATACACTCCTACTGGTACGCTCCGTGATTATGATTACACCGACTGTCTGGGCGAAATCCAAGTGCCTTGCTTGGTGATGAGTGGCACCAACGACCTCTGTACTCCATTGGTAGCAAAGACACTTTATGATGGTATCCAAGATTCCAAGTGGCATCTCTTCGTAGGAGCCCGACACATGCCATTTGCCGAGCAAAACGATGAATATTGCAAGGTGTTGGAAGAATGGATGGAGGAGAAAGAGGGAAAGTGATTTGGCACTTTCCCCTTTTATTTCATGATTCCATTGTCAGTATCAGAGAGGTTGACTCTCTTTTTGTCCAATTGATTGGATAAAATAAGCATAAAACCGTCCAATTGATTGGATGAAATCAATGGAAAAAGTGCTGACAGTGGTGCTAAAAGTGCTTTAAAAAACGACTTTTGGCACCACTATCGGCACTTTTATAGAGAAACTATTGTTTCTTGAGAGTTAAGTTGGGTTCAATTCCATTGATACCAAGTCCTAAAATATCGGTTACTTCTCTACATCCACAATCACAATGCTGGTTAGTTGAACAATCATTGCAGAAGGTAGGTTGATAAGAGCGGGATGTAAATTTGTTCCAATAATCTGTATCCTTAATCCAAGGTTCTTCGCATACATTTCCTACGATGTGAGGAGAATGATTGCAGGTTCTTATTTGTCCTGCTGGATCAATAACGAAGAATCCTTTTGCCGCAGCGCATAGATACCCTACATGTATTCTTTTGTATGAATTAGCAGAAGCTATGATGCACTTTGGTATTTCTGTACCCACATTTCCATAGCGATTAGCTAATGTTAGTACTTCTTCTGCAGTATCAAGCATTCCATTGATTTGCTCCATCGAGAGACTTAGCTCATTCATGTATTGTAAACCACGCCCACCAGGCAGAAAACGATTGAGAAGAATATCGGATGCACCATTGATGATGGCAAGCGATATGGTCTCGAACAATTCATAATAGTTCTTTCTCGTAACAGTAATGTTTGCTGTGCATTCTAAGCCGATTTCTTTAGCTTTCGAAAAGCATTCTAACACGTAGTCTGCATTATCAACTCCAGTATGCTCTTCAAATGATAGGTAGCCAGGAAGGCTCATGCTAAGATGAACATTCATTTCCTTGAAGTATTTGAGGTGTCCTTCGTTCATGAGTCTTCCATTGGAGATGAGTATGATGGGATAATTCATCTTCCTTTGATTGCCAATCATTCGGATGTGTCCAATGATTTCATGAAGATCATCTCTTAGCAATGCTTCTCCGCCAGACAAAGAGAAAGTCTTTACCCCATAGTCATATAGTTTTTCTATTACCCATTTCCATTGAGTGGTGGATAGTTCCTTTCCTAATGGATATGAAGAGTTAGGCGCATACCAAGGGCATGAGCAAAACAAGCAATGGTGATTGCACCTATATGTCAGTTCCAAAGCGACTGACTTCGGAAGTATGGGTATGCTATTCTTCATTGCTATCATTTTCGTTTATTTCTATTCCCGTCATTCTCTTGATAGGGTCTTGTTCATCCATGATGCTATGGTAGCGGTCATAACTATCTTCAAAATAAGACTCTCCTTTTAAGAATGCCAATACGGCTTGATAGTCATAAAGTGATTCCATATCAGTTATAGCTTGATGATAGTCCTTGTCGCTTTTTGTCTTGAAGCAGAAAAGATGGTACGCATTTTCCTCACAGATATCATCTTTGGAAGTAAATGGTAAATCGAAAAACTCTGCTTCTTCCTTAGCTTCTAGGGCGCATGAACCACATATTACTTCAAGAGACGCATCATATCCCAAATCTTTTATCTCTTTGATGATGGAGTTGAACATTTCTTCATTACTGTGGAAAGCTTGATAGGTCAATGGACGATGGCAATGTTGGCATATTGTGGAAAAACTATCTATCATCGAAGGTTCATAGCACATGGCTCCCATGTGATTTGCCAGATACGTTGGCAGCTTTTGAGCAGCTAGTTCCTTTAGCTGCTCAATAAGCTCTTCTCTGTTAAGTGAATGTTTCATATTCCTGTTACTTTTTTCTCTTGATAGGAGAGAGGTTAAACAATAATTTATCTATGTCTTCTGCTGGCATGTCTTTGAAGGACTCTAGAAGTTCCTCTTGTCTAGGCTGTCCCATGGTTAGACGGTAGAGGCGTAATACAGACTTCATGTGTCTGTATCTATCATAGTCCATGCTCAGAGGATAGAGTGGTACAATAGATTCGATATACTCTCTGTCTGTTTCAGCTATGCTTTTTAGCATATCTTGTGGAATCGACCAATAGGGAACTAGCTCGCAGAAGCCCTTATCTTTTGCTTCGGTTCTTGCCAAATCAAACATCTCATTCCAGGTATATGTCTCAGGGTGGAACTTGGCTACGTTTCGTCTTACAAACAAACTCTTGTATCGATCTATTCTTCCTTCTCTCTGCTCCATGTCTTGTGGATTGGATGAGATGTTCCAGTGCATGATTTTACGGCAATACCAATGGAAGTCAAGACCTTCTTGTCCTACGCTTGTTGAGGCTAAGACGAATGGACGAAAAGGAGAGTTGAATGCCAAACGAACATCATTTGCCCTGTTGGTGGCTTGATCTGTCATTCTAATGTTGCCATAAGGCATAGCGTAATGAGTGCGGATTCTCCATTTCTTTTTCTTCTCTTTGCCAAATGACTCGGTAGTATCAATCTCTTGATAGTTTCGATCGATGAACGATTCTATCATTCTTTTCTGAATCATTTCTACATTTCGCTCACCATTACTTCTTTCATCTATCATGTAGGCGAACTCATCCAATACGGCTTGCAGATTGCCCATCACGCAATAATCGATGACTTGCTTGAAGTAGGTTTGAACGCTCTTCTTGTTGTAGAGTATGTCTATGACGGCTGCATTGTATCTACGGTTGAAGATATTATTGCAGAATTTTGTTGCTGCTTCTTGGGCTAAGTCTTTGTTGCCCAATAGACGATAAAAGCAAATACCAGGTGAACCTATAGCCATATTGACCAAAGTGTCTAAGCCGTCTTCGGATATTAGGATTTTCTCTCCTGCATTCGAATCTAAAAGTCTTATGGCTTCCAAAAGAAACTTTACTGTTGTTGGCTGCTCAACTAAGGTGAGTCGGCCTGTGTTCTTTATATTCTCCTTTATGTTGGCTCTTATTTCTTTGATGTCTTGTCCAAGGTTGGTTTTTGGATTATAGGCATCTGTCAAGAAATCAGAGCTGCAAGTTACCAGTTCCAAGCTTTCTCTACGTAATCTTCCTGTTCCGTGTTTATCAAGTGCATCCTTTTCGGAATTTTCTTTCGTGTTTGTATATGTGGCAGATGGAAATGCACGGCTGATACTCTTTTGCTCGACGGCATAGGAAATCATACAAGCTATCATACGTGGTACCATTTCCCATGCAGAAAAGACCAACACCTTGGAAAAGTCATGGTTCTTGGCAAACATGTTGTTGGCTGGTATCTTGTAATAAGGGTGAGACGCTGGAATCCAAAATAGTTGCTCTCCATGCTTTTCACCTTTTTCATCAAATAGAATGTTGCTTAGTTTGGATAATTTTGCATTGCATAATGGAATGTCGTTATATTTATATATATCATTTGTCTTCAACAGAAGTCTTTGTTTCTGCATATTGCTATTCCATGGATTCTCAACGTATGCTTTTACAAGTTTCTCCTTTAGCTTATATTTATCCATGAAGGACAACAAATAAGGAGATGATTTGGCGTATTCCATAGGCAAAGTTTTTACGCTGAATCTTCCTTCGCTCATTTTGTTGCATTCATCAATAACCTCTTGCATTTGGCAATAAGACACAATATCCCCTGTACTGATTTTCAAGTGGGTGTCATCTTGGGCAGAATTGCGGTAACGCTCTGTTCTGCTCATGGCTTGATACATTGCTTCCTCTGCTATGTTCTTTCTAGCAATGAGTATGTCTAAGTTATCCGATGAGATGTGGCACAATTCTTTTGAATAGTCATGCCAAACCTGTTGGAATGTAATGTCCTCTCTGTTGTCAAAGAGAAAATCTGTCAACTTGTTGAAGTCTTGATATTGAGTGTCTATCTTGTTTTCATTCAATTCCTCCAAAGTCGTGAATGGTTTGTAAGGTGTGGCAGACACTAACAATATGAAAGGACCATCCTCTTTTCCAAAAAATGTACGTGTTAGCATAGCCTCTTCGCTATTCCCTTCCAAGTCAAGAAGTGAACTGAAGCGTTGGAACTCATCCATGATAACCAAATCGGGATTAAGTTCTTTCATGCTAATTTTGCAGAAGATGATTCTGAACTGAGTGATGGCTCTGTTCTTGGTGTTATAGTCAGCTTTTTCCTCTATGGCTTTGAGAAGTAAATTCTTAGCCTCTTGATAGTTGTCATCCTTTACCACTTCTTTGCAGATGTTTTCTCTGTATCCAGTGCATACTTTTTCTATTTCAGTGACTTCGTTTTCGTATTTTTTGATGGCATTTTCCCAATTGTCGTTATTTGCTTCATAAATGTTTAGACGATTCTTCAATGCCTTCGTATGTTCTTTGAAGTCTTTCACATGGCTAAGTATAGCGAACATCAGCGCACGTTCGTTCATGTTGCCCGCTGATGTTTGGAGATTGAAAGATGTACCAGGTGTGAGAGGAATCAATATGCTAGGTTTGTCCTTCTTAGCCTCGATTAGCTCTTTCACCTTTTTAGCCACGATGAAGTGCTGCATGGACAATCTGCTTTCTTCTATGTTCATGACATCCTCTATTCCCAAGTTTTCTGTGTTTTGCTTTACGATATTGGCGTTGGAGCAGATATACACTACTCGATAGGTGTTGTCGTCCCATATACCATATTCATCGCTTAATTCTCCAACTGCTTGAATGACACCTTTGGACACGATAGTCTTGCCCAGTCCCACTTCGTCTGAAAGCAGAACTCGGCGTTGCTTCTTGCTTTTGAATATATCAACGATGTGTTTTACCGTTGCCTTTTGAAAATCCTTTAATTCCTTTTCCATCATTATTTCTGTTTTATGGCTTCCTTAAAAGTTTTGTAGATCTCAAGAAATTCTTGGGTGTATTCTTCTTTGCCGATTTTTCTGATGACATCCTCTATCTCTATGAACTTTTTGGGATTGCTGCTAGCAGCTTTCAGCAGTTGCTCATAAATGTTGAGTGAGAGAGGCACGGAATCTTTATCATTGCCGTGCTGAGCAATCAGCTTCATGCTTTGTTCTGCATCAAACAGATATTCGTCTATGTCATCGGTCAGTATAAATGACAAGTAACGGAGAAACTTCTCCTTGCTATCCACAAACGTTTTATATATAGCAATGTCTCTATCTTCGTATGGTATGCCTTCGGTCGGAATCTTGATGACTTTGTCCATATTCTGTCCATTGGCATCTTGTACCGATATAATGTAGAAGTCTGACAGTTGAGCCAATGTCAGGTTTGAAAGTATTGCCTCGTTTTCTAGTTCTACTTTGTAACCTGCTGTTTGCATGGGTGCAATCTGTATTCTGTACCTGTTGTCGTGATGTCCTGCCTTGATAATGACATTATAGTTGCCATCTTTACAGGAATAGCACTTTGCCAAGAAGTTATTCGTGATATAATTTCGTACAAAGGCTTCTAGCTCTGATGTCTCATGCGTTTCTTCTGATTCTGGAGGGAAGTTGACGGTCTCGAAGATTTTACTTTCTTCTCTTGCATCCATTTGTAGAAATTCCTCTTTGAAAGAGTCAAATACTAAATGCTTGCCATACTTGTATTGCAGTCGGATGATGAATTCTGAATTTTTATGGAAGGCTGCATATGTGGCATTAGCAGATCCGACGAACAGAAAATTTCCGTATTCCCCTTTAGGGTTACATACTAGAAATGTCTTTGCATGAAGGTCAGTTGGCATAATGTCGTTATGCGTCATTCCATCTTTCATTACGTAGATTTCATGATTTTCTTTATTGAACAGGTCGTATATGTCTTTAGATACATATCCTGATGTGGTAACGAGAATGTGCCTGTTTTTTGCATTCTTGTCTAACTCTCGTAGAGTTTTTATGTCAATAAATGGAGAGATGGTCATTTGGTCTGTTCCTTGCCATGCTTCTGGATAACTGATGTTCTTGTTCAGGTTTTGCCCAAAGAGTATCGGGATGAATTCATACCCATCCTTCTCGAATAAATCTGTATCTATCTCAAAATGTTTGACTTTTCTTATGGATTCAATGACCATTTTCATCTTTTTCTTCTTGTCTTTGATGATGTGCTGGTTGTTGGTAGTGCCATTTCCCATCAAGGGAATTAATGAAGTCAGAAAGTCAATGAGAGGCTTATGCTTCTTGTTGTTGATGGTTTGTTTTCCGATTTTACCTGTGAGGCTAACAACCATATCAAGGTTATTGTCTAGAGTAAGGTTTCTGCTCATGACGATGACTTTGATTTGCTGGTCGTTTTTTTCTTCTCTGTTGGTCTCTTTGATAATCCATACTTTCGGATGGAAGTTGGATAGAAATTGAGACTTTTGAGGGCTTTGTACTTCATAGATACAGTTATCCATGAGGGATAGATAGGGTTGGCAGTTTGATGGTATGTGCGTTCCACCTTTGTTGCAGAACAACACAAATTTGTTTGCACTTCTTCTAATTCCTTCTAATAGGCAAATGGGGGATTGAACGGCAGCTTCGTTGTTGCTGCTTAGCAAACCTAATGCCATAGGGATGATAAGCAATGCTTGTGGATTAACGCTATAGGTTGTACCAATAGCGAAGTCCACGTCATAGCCTGGTGAGACCAGCGTCTCGCCATAAGTATAATTGCAGAGTTGTTCTTTAGCCATTTGACAGTCCTTTCTTTATTTCTGTGATGATGTTATATACGGTTCCCCAACGATAATCGAAGAAATAGGCTTCTATTCTGTCGATTCCCTTATATTTGTTAGGATTCGCCAACTTACTTCTTGATGAACCTTTTGTTTGTTTTTCCCGATTAACAATGATTTCTTGCAATCGGATGAAGTTTTCATCTGTAGGGTTGTTAATTAATGAGCATGCTTCTTTGCAAAATTTGATGGATCCATTGTCTTGTAGGGTATAGCCAACGAAATCTAATGCTTGGAAGAGGTTTTCTTCGCTAATGTCTGATTTCCATTCTTCTTTCAACTGTTCGTAACGTTCAAATTCCTTTTCTGCTTCTTCTGTTCTATCTGTTCTTGTGTAAAACACATAGTTATAGACTAACCGAAGAAGATACTGAAACTTAGAAAATCTTGCGGATAGCGTATAAATCATGAAATGCTCATCGGTTATGTATTTCTTCCATTGGTCTCCAAGGTCGAAATATGACTTCTGGGCAAGTCCAATAGGGTAGTTGTCACGAAGAATAGTAGCCAAAAATGAATCTTTGGCTATTGATGAGGCTATTATCTTGTCTTTGATGAACTTAGCTTCGTCAGATGTCAAGTCTATATTGATGGGAGTGTAGCCATCAAATGTATATGACAATCCACCGCCATCAAATAGTTGGTAATTGCCTGATAACTGATTAGCATCTCCCATTTCTTTTTCTTCATCTTGGGAAATGTATTTCTTGGGTTGTTTGTGGATGGTCTTGCTTTTTTCATAAATAAGACTGTAGATGTTGCTGTTTGTCAATATCATACCATAAGAAACAAGTGCGCCATAATAGATGTAAACTGGGTCGTATTTTACGTATTTGCTATTCTCGGCTTCTGCCGCATCGATTACACTACTTCCTGTTATTCCCCAGTTGTTGGCTGGTTCTGTACCTCGCAATAGTTGACGAGTCAATTTAATCTCCAGATTCAATACCTTGGCTCTTACTTCGTTTGCACTTTTGTATGTTCCTTTCTCTGCTTCCAAAAAAAGAGAAGGGAGTATGGCATAGTATTTCGCTCTATTATGTAATGTGGAGATTCCTGGAAACAGCTTGTTTGAAAATGCATCGCGAATGCGTCCCAGACCAAGCTCGTCAATTGCTTGATGCTCTTGGATGGCTTGTATAACTTGATGCATTTTCAGTTGTTCCTCGGAACTGAAGTTTATGAATCCTAATTTCATTCTAATTTCCTTTTTTGTTTTGACATGGTTACTAACATAGTTACTATAGCTCTGTTACTAGCTCTGTTACGATTTTACGAAAAGTAACAGAGCTTGAAATGCCTGACTCTGTCGTTGACTCTGTCGTTCAGTACTAAAAAGCGACAGAGTCGTATTGTTTATATTGTCTCCAAGAACAACAAACCCTTTTTGGTCGTTCTGTATTGCTGCTTAGGACTTGTCGGCTTGTCTGGTACCGTAAGTTCCAGATAATCATGAAGTAACAGAGGCTCGATGAATGCCTTGAAGTTCTTTGATTGATAAGTAACACCGAGTAGCTCGAATATATCTTTTCTGAATTTCGGGTCTTTGCAAAATTTGAGAATGGATACAACTTTGTCTGTAGCATCTATGTATGTATCTTCTTCAGCTCTGTTACTAGCTCTGTTACTAGCTCTGTTACTAGCTCTGTTACTAGCTCTGTCACTAACTCTGTCACTATCCAGCCAAAAAGTGACAGTGCTGGTGCAGATATCACTCTCAAAAGTCACGTCATTGCCTGTGATTTCTTTCCACTCATTCATCATGTCGAAACCATAACCGATAGTTTCTGATAGATTTACGAGTCTGAATATCTTGGCGATAATCGGGTTGCGAGGATTGGAATAGAGATGGTTGCCCAGTTGGGATATAGGCACAGGATAGCCACCTGCATTGAAGAACTCGACTCTGTCGGTGTAGATATGGATGCAGGAGTGAATGGTGCTGAAAGGGTCGAAGTGGGAGAGCATATTGACCAATGCCTCTCTCAGAATCTTGAATTGCGAGCGGTCTTCCACATTGAATCCCTCGTCGTTCATCATGAATGGAGTATCCACGATGAGGCGCAGTCTCCTAATCATAATCTGAAAATACTCCCAAAGGTTCTCTTGCTCTGGGATGCGATAGGTATAGCGAGTTCGTGCTTCTCTCACGCTTCTGCCAGGAATCTCCACCAAGTCCATCCAAAACGTAGGGACATAGCGGCGAACCCATTCTTCTTTGCCAAAGCACATCAAGCCGCCATAATTCAGATGTCCCTCATTATCGGCGATGCCGATGCGCTTGCAGAAGTCGGCGATGTCATTGCCTATCAGATTAGGTCGAGGACTGTATAGCTTGAAGTAATTGCGATAGTCGCGAATGGTATCCTCGTTGAGCATGGAGAGATTGGAGTCTAAGAGTATCTGCTCAGACTTGATGCCGAATGATTGGTTATGAAACATGGCGGTTATCTCACCATTGGTTGCTCGCTGGTCTCCACTGCCAAATCGGATGAATGTATTCTGTGGATTGTTATAGTAGATAGGCTTGTGGGGTGATGAGGCGATATGAAATGCCAAAACCTTATGTCCATCTATATGATAGAGCATGCTCTTGGCATCGACTGGCTCATTGAACTTTTGGGAACGCAAGGTGCCCAAGAAGTCTTGTTCCAACTTCTCTGCATTGTCAACTCCTGATATTTCAAACTTCTTGCCATTCTGCTTTACTCCAAGCACTATCCATCCGCCGGAAGTGTTGGCGAATGCACTTACGGTTTCCCATATATTCTTAGGGAGTTCGCTCTTGGCCTCCTTAGCCTCGAAGTCCTCCCATTCGATGTCGTTGATTCTGTCTATCAGCTCTTCCTTTGTCATAATAATGATGATTAAATTGAAATATAGAATTTCTTCCTCCCTTCACTTCAAGAAATAGATAGGAGCATGCTGGGTGCCTTCCTTCTCCATGATGCCTTTCTCGCAGAAATGGTTGAGCCACTTCTGTGCCATGTAAGGAGTCAAGCCGAAGTGGATGCGCATGATGCGAGTGGTGATGTAACGATTCTTTTGAAGATACTCCTTGATATTCTCTAACATCTTTTCCTCGGAGTATTTTGTAGATTGGTTGGAATAGCGGGAGCGGACGAAATGGACGTTGCGCTGTACTTCCTCCATTAGCTTACCTTCTGGTCGGAAGTTGATGCCGGTGATGCGTACTTCCTTGCCCGTAATCTTCTTGTCTGGATTCTCCTCTGGCATCTCTAGGCTAGCCGACATGGAGAAGTAGCCTATCTCTGGGATGTAAAAGCGGCGTCCCAGTGAGAATTCTTCCACCATAAGGTCGTGAAGCTCTGCCAACACCGCAGCCACATCTCCCTTGGTGAGTGAGCAGCGGCTCTGGATTTTCTCTTGCAGTTGCTTCTCGGTCATAGGTTCATGCTGCACGATACGAATGTATTGGCGCTTTTCTCCTGTGCCCTGGGCATTGTTGAGCATGTAAATGTCGTATTTCAGTTCCATATTTCTTGTTGTTTGATGGTTCGTTGTTTTCTATATTCTTTGTCTTCTATGAAAGATGATGCAAATATATATAATAATGTGATAACTTGTATCTTTTGGTGTAAACTATTAGGTTTATTTAAACATTGGTATATGTCATGTGATTATACGGCATTTGTCATTCGACCGTATGATAAGTGTCGTGTAATCACATGACAAATGTCACGCAATCAATATAATTGCTTTCTTGCATCGTTATAATTGCTTTCTTGCATCGTTATAATTGTTTCCTTGCATCATATAAGTCACAACATTGTTGCCATCCATCTCACCCTTGGCAATTCGCAGGGGAGGTATGTGATGAGGCTGAGACTATCTATTACACCTTCGGACCTGAGAAGGCGCAGGAAATGGGGTTCAGTGGATGCAAGGTAGAAGGTGAATAAAAGGCGCTTTTCAAGAAACGCTCATTCAGAATGAGTGGTTTTGCTCAGAATTACTCATTCCGAATGAGTAAAAATGATAGAAATTACTCATAGAGTGGTTATCGTAGGATAGTAAATGCTGTAGATGTTCTCTGGCATCTCATTCATGTCGGCATTGAAATTTACCTCTATTGGGGATGCGCTAATTTGAAGCAAAAATGCCATCTCCATCAAAACTGATAGAGGTGGCATTGGGTTCTATGCAGTATGTCCTTTCTTACATCACATATGTATTAAATGAATGTGACTGAAAGTTGAGATTTTTATAATTTATTGTTCATATGCTTTTTGATAAAGCGACCCACATGATTCTCTTGTAGAGTTGTTGGGAGGGCTTTGAATATTTTCTTTTGATTCGAAGAACCTTTTATCAAATGCTGATAGAACAGATAGCAGATGATGCCAGGAGAATGGATATTGCTGAGTGCGTAATCCGTATACTTGCGCTCGTCCCATCCATCATGGTTCTTGCTTTCCTCTTCCACCCACTGCTTATAGAAACTTGATCCTGTGAGGCTGTAGTAACCATTGTGTACGCTTAGCTCTGCTATCTCTCCTGGCACAAAAGGAATGTCTATCCATGCCGAGCAGATGGTTCCATCTTTCATCAGTGCTCTCACTCTTCCCATGGTAATGTCCTTCAAGTCGTGCTTGTATGAGAAGTTTGTGCCGTTGGTAGCCACAAGAATGGGCTCTACATACATATCTGTTTCGTTTTTATAACTGATAAAGTAGCCACGATCCCAAAGCTCTGGGTCACGCTTGCCAATAATCTCAAAGTTGCCTTTCAGGTTGGTCTGAGCATCTTTAAGCATCTTGGTCAACTGCTCATTAGGTACTTCTTCTTTTTCTTCTTTGGTCTTTTCTTTTGGAGCAGCCTTTTCTTCTTGGGAGTCTATTGGGGTAAGATAACCTGTATATTGTGTGGCTTTATATGTTTGCTGTTTTATTTCATCAGCCACGCGGTGCTTGTTTAAAGGAGCTTTTCCTTCTACGATGCAGATGTTTCCTTCATAGCCTTTTTCGTTAACCAAACCATTCTCTATGATATGGCCCCATTCTATGGCACAGATTCTGCGCATGCCAGAGTGACCCATTTGTTGGCGATTGATAAGGACGCTATATGCCGAGAAATTTCCAACCATAATAAGGTCGTTGCCTACGGATATGTCAAAGTTCATCCATGTTTTAAGTGGGTTGTTGTTTCCATCTACCATATAGTAAAAGTCAGTTACAGGCTGATTGCAATCTTTTTGAAAAGCCTCGTTGATTTTGTCCAGTTCCTTGAGAAACTTGTCTTTCTTGAGAGTTTTAAAGCGATATTTTTTCCAACTCCATTGTGCTGTGTCACCAACCTCATTTTTTGCTCCTGATTGATTCATGGTGAACGCCTTGTTGCTTACCAATTTCTCCAAAGCCTCTTTGAAATAAGACTTTTGTGCCTGTGCTCCCATTGATGAGAACATCATGAGTAATAAATATATGACATACTTTTTCATGTTCTTTGTTCTTTAATGTTTATACCTTATTATATATACTTTCTTTAGAGTTTTACGGTGATTCGCCGTATTTGTTGGCGGTCATCCTCACTTTGCACGGCATTGCTTGTAGTGGCTTGAGCTTCTGCTGTCTGCATTTTGAAAAGATGCTCTTCGGGCAAGGTTGACATAGGGAAGAGTACCGGACCTTTTTCTTCGGTGTCTGGCATGTCATCTCCAAACTCAGCTTTAGGTTTAGCCTCCCTTTTGGGAGCATTGAGCTTGGCGAAAGTCTTTTTCTTCTCGTATGTTCTGCTCTCTTCTGTGATGTCTTTTTCTGCTGTATTTTCCTTTTCTGCCGTCAAATTCTTTTCTTGCATCATAGCTTTTTGCATCGGCTGTGTAGCCTTTCTCACAGCCATTGTCGCATTGCCCGACGCAGAAGTGGTATCCTTGGGTGGTTGCAGGATGATAGCGATGATGCCAGCCACGCATGCTGCGCAAATCCATGGAAAGATACGCAAGGTGCGATGGCTGACCAAGCTCTTCCTTGCCTTCTCTATTACTTGTTGCTTGGTTTGGGAGGAGGCATGGAAATCACATTGAGGTTGGAGCAGTTGCTCTATATCCTCAAATCCTTTGTCATTATGGATGTTCATTTGATCTTTCATATATTTTTCTCCTTTTTGAGTCGTTGTTGGATATGTTGGATGGCATAGCGATAGCGAGATTTCACGGTAGCTTCTGGTATCTCCTCCAGTTCAGCTATCTCTCGGAACGTCAAGTTGTCGTAACATTTCATTCTTACGATTTCCGCTTGCTCCTGTGGAATATCTTCCAGCAGTTTTGATATTCTGAGAAATTCCTCGTGTATTTGTTTGTCACCATTGCTGTTAGGTATGCTTACCGCTTCATTGATAGCTATGATTTGCGGACGATTTTTGCGCAAGTAGTCTCGGCATGCGTTGCTAACAGAGCGAATGATGTAGCGGTCCAACTCTTCCACTTGTTGCCCTTCTTTCAGTTTCTTGAAAGCTGCAAGCAGCACCTCTTGCACAATATCTTCTGCATCCTCACGTTGACCGATTCGAATATAGGCAAAACGAAATAGCCAGTCTTGCCGATTGTCGACAAGACTCTCCAGTTGTTTTATGAGTTTTGGGTTGTCTATATTCATTCGTTTCTTGTTTTTATGTTTCTAACTTTACTCATATAAACGTATATTTCTCAAAAAAGATTTAAAAAATACTCTTTTTTTTTCATTTATTTGTTACTATTGTGATTGTTTATGTAAAAATGAATGCTACGAAGTATGGAACATAAGAAGATAGTGATAGCTTGCGTAAAAAGAATAGGCACGCATCCTTTCGTGGGTGCGTGCCTATACCTTTTATTATATGCTACCTTTAAATCACCTTGACTCTCTTTTTTCCTCCTCTTCCATCAATCACGATTTTCTCGAAGACGATGGCTGGGTCGTTAGGAGTGAGGGTGAGGGTGTGGATGCCATCGGATGAGGCTGGCAGCTCTAGCTCTATCATCTTGTCCACGATGCGAGTGGCTATCGTTGGATAATAGATATTGTAGATGTTCTCCGGCTTCTCGTTCAAATCTTTGTTGAAGTTAACCTCTACAGGAGAAGCGCCATCTAAACTTACACCATAGGTTAAGCCGCCCTTGTTGAGATAATCCAAGGTTGATTTGGTAATCACATGAATGCGAACCTTCTGCTTGCCATTCGAAGTCTTGCTAACTTGCATCTTAAACTTGTAAGTGATGCTGGCTCCCTTTACACTCTTGGTATATGGCATCAGAGTCATTGCCGATACGCTTTTGCCCATGAATGGAATCTCTGTCCATTTTGCCTCGGTAGCATCCGTCTTGCTGCTATAGTAAGGAGCTTCGATTTCTACCACGCCGTTGTTTTCGCAGATAATCACTCCATCCTTGGAGGTTACCCGGAGAAGCTCCGGACAGGTATCTTTCTCGAAATCATCATTCCAACTCTTATAGCCGATATGCTTCTGGGTCATCATTCCGTTCCACTTGCCGCCAGCCATCTTATGATTGTAATAGTCGCAGATGAGTGAATCGCGCTTGAAGAGGCGTTCGCATTCATCAGCCCATACATTCGCCTTCGGATTGCCCTGCTTGTAGAGGGCGTGGTTCTGTGCTTGGGCAAAATACATCTGGTGCAGATTGCTCATCAGCTCGATAGGGAAGAGAATGATCTGGCGATAGGCATCGTGATAGGATGCCGGCAGACTGTTGTACTGGCGCAGCGCATCGGCTTCGAGCTGGAGATACTGATTTACCACCTCCTGCCATTCACCGTTTTCCAGACTGTAGGTGTTCTTGTCGAGCATCTCTGGGGTGCAGCGGCCGTTGTACTTGCAGATGAGGTTAAGAATGCGGGCAGCTTCATCAGCTTGCGATTCACCAAACTGCTGTGCGCACCAGTCGCGGGTATGACGAGTGATGTTGTTTACATCGTATTTACGTGGATTCCAAGCCATGTCCATAAACTGGCTGATAGGATATTCCATCGGCTTGAGGTCGCCCACATTGAGGATCCAGAGACGGTCAATGCCATTCTCGTAAGCAAGCGTCAACTGCTCCCAAGGATTCTGCACAGGAGTAACGTTGAGCATCTTTGAGTTTCTTGGAGCACCTACGTAATCTACGTGATAGTATAAGCCCCAACCGCCTTTGTGCTTGCGTTCCTTGGCATTCGGCACACGGCGCACGTTACCCCAGTTGTCATCGCAGAGCAGGAGGGTTACGTCATCAGGCACCTTCATACCCTTGTCGTAGTAATCCAATACCTCTTTATATAGTGCCCAAACCTGTGGGGTTTCGCTAGCCTTTCTGCCGGTTACGTCAGCGATAATCTTACGCTGGTCGTTGATGATGTTGGTCATCAGCTTTGTATCAGCCTCTGCGCTCATCGCTTCATCGCCGTCACCGCGCATTCCGATGGTTACAATCTGTTCAGTTCCCTTCATTCGCTCAATGCCTTCACGGAAGAACTTCTGCAGGTTTGTCTTGTTTTTCTGATAGTTCCATGGTCCCCATCCCTTTCGGTTGCGGGCGTATTCCTGGTGGTTGCGGGCCATCGGCTCATGATGGGAAGTACTCATCACTACGCCCATTTCATCTGCCGTCTTCTCGTTCTCCGGGTCATCGGCATAGAAAGCCCAGCCCCACATGGCAGGCCACATCATGTTACCTCTCAGTCGCAATACCAGTTCGAAGACGCGCTGATAGAAACGGTGGTCGCCATATTCGGTGCCGTAGGTGTTCTTTACCCATGACGTTAGGCAAGGTGCCTCGTCGTTGAGGAAGATGCCGCGATAACGTACGGCAGGTTCGCCATCTGTATAGATACCCTTGTTTATGAAAATGGAATCGTGGTGCTCTACAGGTACGTCTGCCCAGTCATACCAAGGCGATACGCCCATCTGCTGCGAGAGTTCGTAGATGCCGTAGATGGTGCCTCGGCGGTCGCTGCCAGCAATGACGAGCTGACCATCTATGAGCGTGATGATAAACTTTTCACGTTTGCCCTTCAGCAGATTTCCGTTGATGCGCTTCTGTTTCACCAGTTGGTCGATGGCTGCTGAATGGCCGATGGTACCTACGAGGATAGCTGGTCGGGCTGTGTCGGCTTTTTTCAGAAAACCGGCATCCGAGGTGAGGGTGGCTGTGGCTCCACTCACACTTTTGATATCTTTCAGCAGGGCATGAGCAGCATAGCTCACTCCCTTGCAGTCGTTGGTATCCATGTAGATTTCTACTCGGTTATTGGCATTCAGCAGCAAGTCTCCTTGCTTGAAATTCACAAATCTGTCGGCTGCGCTCATGCTGATAGTTGAGAGCAGGGCAGCGCTTGCCAGGAATGTTCGCTTGATGTTGTTTAGTTTCATATTTATTTATTTTGTTGTTATTTTCCGATTGTCAGCAATGTGTTTTTGCCGGTTGCAAAGGTAGCCAAAACTATCCGGATATACTTTATTTTATGTAATCTTTAGTTTTTAATATGTTTCATTTTTACTTTTCTGTCCGTTTCTCTTTGTGTTTTCAAAGAAAAATAGTAATTTTGCATAGTAAAAACAGAAAAAAGAATATATATAATGATAGACAGACCGACGATAGCAAAAATAATGGATGCCACCAAGATAGAAGAGGTGGTATCTGAATTTGTTACGCTCAAGAAGCGTGGCATCAATTATGTCGGCTTGTGTCCTTTTCATAACGATTCCAATCCATCTTTCTCTGTATCTCCAACAAGAGGTATCTGTCATTGCTTTACCTGCGGAAAGGGAGGCAATGCAATCAACTTTCTGATGGAACTGGAACAGATGACCTATCCCGATGCTCTTCGCTGGCTCGCCAAGAAATATAAAATAGAGATTCAGGAACGGGAACTGACCAATGAAGAAAAACAGCGCGAGAGCGAAAGAGAATCCATGTTTATCGTCAACGATTGGGCGGCGAAATATTTTCAGGATATTCTCCTGCATGATGTGGATGGTATCGCTATCGGTATGGCTTATTTCCGAGGAAGAGGTTTCAGGGATGATATCATCAGAAAATTCCAGTTGGGTTTTGCGCTCCCTAAGCGTACTGCTCTTGCTGAGGCGGCTAAGGCGGCTGGCTATAATCCGAAATATCTGGTTGATACGGGACTCTGCTTCAAGGTGGATAAGGACGAAGCCGGCAATAAGTCGGGTGAGGATAAGATTCTTGACCGTTTCTCGGGCAGAGCCATCTTCCCTTGGTTCAGCGTGAGCGGCAAGGTGGTAGCTTTTGGCGGACGAGTGCTCGACAGCAGAACCAAGGGTATCAGCCAGAAATATGTCAACTCGCCTGATAGCGTTATTTATCATAAGGAGCGCGAACTCTATGGACTCTATCAGGCCAAGAAGGCGATAGCTAAGGAGGATTGTGTCTTTATGGTGGAAGGATACACCGATGTTATCTCGATGCATCAGTGTGGCATCGAAAATGTAGTGGCCAACTCGGGTACGGCGCTGAGCGTGCATCAAATTAGACTGCTGCACCGCTTTACCAGTAATATCGTTCTTCTTTATGACGGCGATAATGCGGGTATTCATGCTGCGCTGAGAGGTACAGATATGTTGCTCGAAGAAGAGATGAACGTAAAGGTTCTCTTCCTCCCTGACGGTAATGACCCTGACAGTTTCGCCCGCAGTCATTCGGCAGAGGAATTCAGAAGATATATTCAGGAGAATCAGACCGACTTCATACAGTTTAAGACCGATATTCTGCTGCGCGGTGTGACAGACCCTGTAAAGCGAAGCCAGGCTATCAATTCGATTGTAGAGAGCATCTCGAAAATCAAGAATCAGATAACGCGCGCTTCTTATATCACCGACTGTTCTCACCGTTTGGGCGTGAACGAGGCAATTATCGTGAATGCCTTGAATAATTTTGTGCGCAACGGTATGAGTGAGCAGGTAAAGGCAGAACGACGTGCAGCGGGATTGAAAGATTCGCCTGTAGCGGCAGCGCAGCAGGCGCAATCGGTGATGAGAGCGGTTACCCCACTGGATAAACTTCTGGAAGTAGAAGGACTTCTGGTACAGTTGATTATTCATCATGGCGACCAGCTCATCACGGTACAGGATGTAGACGGAAATGATGTGGAGGTAGCTGTGGCCCAGTATATCAGTCTTGATTTGGGTGGAGATGGCTTTAAGTTTCATAATGATTTATATAATCAGATTATGCAGGAGGCTGTGGAGCATCTCGAAAAAGAAGATGATTTTGTCGCCGAAACTTATTTTGCCAATCATCCGAATCCGGAAATCAGCAGGTTGGCAGGTTTGCCTACAGGTGACCAGGAGGTATCTACGGCTAGTCTGCAGATGAAGATGAGCGCCGATAAGCTCCGTCAGTTTGTCTTTAAAGACATCTTGAGCTTCCGCACTCATTATATTGCTCAGCGTATTATTGAGGTACAGCAGGAGTTTGCCAGGAATCCGACCAATCGTGAACTGCTGCAGGAGTTTATGAAACTCAAGCAGATGAACACGCTTCTGGCGAGTCAGGCAAACAATATCTTCAATTAACCGGAGCCCCTGTCTTGTGGGGGAGAAACTCTGTAAAGAAGTATTAGAGATAAAAAAGGAGAAACGCTATATGATTTATTTTCACTGGATATATCTGTTGCTTTATGTCGTGATAACCGTTCCGGCTATCATCACCGTCTTGATGGACAATCGTCAGCCCGCCAAGACGATGGCATGGATATTGGTCTTCTTCTTCATCCCCTTTGTGGGTATCATCTTCTATTTCTTCTTCGGACAGAATACCCGCAAGGAACGGCTTATCAGCGACCGCAGCATGGACCAGCTCACCAAGCGCTCCATGCTCGAGTTCGTAGAGCAGGAGAATCTTCACCTGCCAGACAGCAATAAACCGCTGATGAATCTCTTTGCCAACCAGAGTTGGGCGCTGCCTTTTAAAGATAATCAGGTGGATATTTATACCGATGGCTACGATTTCTTCCTTACCTTATTATATAATATAGGACAGGCAAAGCATCATATTCATCTCGATACCTATATCTTCGAAGCCGATGCCTTGGGTTATCTGATAGCCGATGCCTTGATCGATAAGGCGGAGCAGGGAGTAGAGGTGCGACTGATTTATGATGATGTAGGCTGCTGGAAGGTGAAGGATGAATTCTTTGAACGTATGCGTGATGCAGGCATTGATGTACATTCGTTCATGCCAGTCCGCTTTCCGGCTTTTACGAGTAAGGTAAACTATCGTAACCACCGCAAACTCTGTGTCATAGATGGTAAGGTGGGCTTTATCGGCGGCATGAATATAGCTCTGCGCTATGTGAAGGGTGATAAGAAACAGGCCTGGCGCGATACGCATCTCCGTATTGAGGGCGGTGGCGTTTACGCCATTCAGAGAGCCTTTCTGGTAGACTGGTATTTCGTAGACCGTACGTTGGTTACCAATCGCCAGTATTATCCGCCGGTCAGTGTGCATATCCACAACAATTGTCTCGTACAGATAGTTACGGGCAGTCCTATCAGTCCTTGGCCTGATATCATGCAGGGCTATGTCCGCATCCTGCTTCAGGCCCAGAAGTATGTGTATATGGAAACGCCTTATTTCCTGCCAACCGAACCTGTATTGTTTGCCATGCGAACAGCAGCTTTGGCGGGTGTGGATATCCGTCTGATGTTGCCCCGTCATGCTGATGCCAAACTGGTAGAGTGGGCATCGCGTTCGTATGTGATGGAGGCGATAGAGGCTGGCGTAAAGGTTTATCTCTATACGGCAGGCTTTAATCATAGTAAATTGCTGGTGAGTGATGATAATCTCTGTACGATAGGCAGTACGAATATTGACTTCCGAAGTTTTGAGAATAATTTCGAAGCGAATGCGTTCTTCTTTGATGAGGGGATGGCACAGCGCGTGAAGGCTGTCTATCTGCGGGATGAGGCGAAGAGCATCCTGGTAGATGATGTATCTTATTTCGTAAAACGTCCGTTCCTGCAGCGTCTTTTCGAGAGTACGGTAAGATTACTCTCGCCGCTGTTGTAACGAATAAATCCCCGTTTGCATCTTGTCTGGTGCAAACGGGGATTTTTTTTATCTGAATATTGAGAAGTTTACGCTTCCGTAACTTCTGTGCTCCAGAAATCGTGGATGCTCGGAGAAATCATAGTCTTTGCCATGCTCAAAGACGAAGATGCCTCCTTCGTTGAGATAGTCGCCATTCAGAACGAGGTCTGGAATCTGCGGCAACTCCTTTAGGGCGTATGGAGGATCGGCAAAGATAAAGTCAAACTTCTGCTTGCAGGTCTTCAGAAAACGGAATACATCACCACGAATCAGAATATCTTTGTCTTCGCCCAACTTCTGAAAACATTGGCGTATAAAGTTGGCATGATCGCGGTCTGCCTCTACGCTGATTACCCGGCTGCAGCCTCGTGATACCAGTTCGAGCGAAATGCTGCCCGTACCGGCAAAAAGGTCGAGGGCAGAGGTATCTTCAAAATCAATATATCCCTGCAGAACATTAAAGATGTTCTCCTTTGCAAAATCTGTTGTCGGACGCGCCTTAAACGAACGTGGAATGTCGAAATGGCGTCCCTTATATTGTCCTGTTATGATTCTCATTTGTTTTAATGTTGAATATTAAATGTTGAATGTTAAATGTTGAATGTTGAGTGGGGCTAGCGCCTTTTTGTCAACGCACTTTACTTACTTAAGTACAGCGCCATCAAATCGAATGGCAGACCTTTAATCTCTGTGATGGGTGCACGGTTGAATTCGGCGGCAGGATTCAGAATGAAGGTCTTCTTGATGTAGAGTTTCGTGTTGTAGAGGAACCAGTCCTTATCCGGAACATTGCCTGATACATGCAACTCATCCTGCATCTGGTTGAATCCTAACTGCTTCCATACATAGAGAATGAAATAGAGGACATCCTTGGCATGCTCGGCATTGAACGAGTTGAAGAATTTGAAACGGTTCTTCTCGAAACCGAAAACGTCCAGTTTCTTGTCGTGGAAATAAACATAGAGCTTGCGGTGAATGCCGGTGAAACTGCGATGATGCAGATAGTGCCACATCGGTTGCATGATAGGTGTGAAGCGGACATCCTTGAAGTTGTCTTCTACCACCATCTTCAAATCCTTGTTGATAGGGAATACCGCTACCGCATTCAGTTCCGGCTGCACTCTGTAGAGAATGGCATCGCTGTTATGACTGTTGAAGGCATGCTGATAGAGCACATCGATATCCTCTTCATGAAATTCTTCGATAGGAACCAGCAGGATAGGCGAATCGAGATATACGCGTACCTTCTGGTATCCCCGCTGCAGGAGAGTACTCTCCTTGAAAGCCTGACGCAAGTTGGCTGCCATCGAAACACCACTCTTTACTGTATAAGGTTCATAGATGAGCTGATGCTCAGCTTCACGGTCAACTACCGAAAAACTGAGGGTGTTTCTGCTCACGCGGATGGTGAGTCGTGCTTGCTGAATGTTGTTACCTTTTATTTGCATATCTGTTACCAATTACCTGCGTTGTTATTATCTGTCGTTAAATCGCCTATCTTGAGTCCGGGATAGTTGCCGGCATAGTTGGCCTCCTCTATCTTCTGCTGGATGGAACCTTCATCGAGTCCGTCGAGGAAGGTTTCATAACCGGCCCCACATTCCATCACCGGAATCTGCTTACCGCTTTTTCCTACGATAACCGTGGCAGCAAGTGTAAACTTCTTACCGTCGGCATAGGGAATGTATTGGGCATCTTCCTGTAAGAACTTGCCTTTTACCAGTGTCGGAAAATCGCCTGTATATACGCCGTGTTTCGCCTTGTATTTCTCTTCAGCCTGACGTATCTGCATCAGTTTCTCCTTCACCTCTGCTTCTCTGCTAGCCATGGCTTTCTGGAAGCGGATGGGCTGGCTTACACTCAGAATACAGAGTAGCATCATGATGATGACGCATGCTCCCAAAATATAATTATTCTTTATTCTTTTTCTCATTTCAAAAAGTATTATTACTTTTGCACAGCAAATAGGTGCAGTAAATTTTCTGCAAAGATACTAAAAGTTTTCGAAATATGAACATTGAAGAGTTAAAATATCAGATATTACAGCAATTTGGCTTTCCGCCAACCCCAGAACAGGCTCAGGCGCTCGATGTTTTCGTGCAGTTTATGACGGATAGTAATCCTCATGCTGTGATGATTCTCCGGGGTAGTGCGGGTACCGGTAAGACATCACTCTCGGGTGCTATCGTCCGTACGCTCCGTGCTGTTCGCCAGAAAGTGATGCTCCTTGCTCCTACGGGTAGGGCGGCTAAAGTCTTCTCTCTGAACAGCGGGATGCCTGCCTATACCATTCATCGCCGCATCTATCGCGAAAAGGCGTTTGCCGGAGTGGATGGCCAGTTCAATCTTAATGATAATCTCTATACTGATACGCTTTTTATGGTAGATGAGGCTTCGATGATTGCCAATCTGGGATTGGGCGGAACCACCTTTGGCAGCGGTTGTCTGCTAGATGATCTGATTCATTTTGTGTATCAGGGACGTAACGACCGACTTTTGCTGATTGGCGATAAGGCACAGTTGCCTCCTGTTGGTGAGGAAGAATCACCAGCCCTTTCTGCTGCGATGCTCCAGGGATATGGACTGTCGGTTTATGAGTGCGATTTGAACGAAGTAGTTCGTCAGAGTCAGCAGTCGGGCATCCTCTTTAATGCTACCCGTATCCGCCAGATGATTACCCACGATGACATTACCCAACTGCCTAAAATCCGTTTCTCCGGTTTCTCGGATATCAGGGAAATGCCGGGTGCAGAACTCATCGAGGCACTTGGTGACAGCTATCATCAGGTAGGACTTGACGATACCATTGTTGTGACTCGTAGCAACAAGCGCGCCAACATCTTCAACCAGGGCATCCGCAACATGGTGCTTGATAGGGAAGAGGAACTCGAGAGTGGCGACATGCTGATGATTGTGAAGAACAATTATTATTGGATGGAGGAAGAAAGAAAGAAGATAAAGGAAAGGCAATTAAGTGAAGAACGAAAAGTGAAGAGTGAAAAATTTAATACTTTAGCTAATCATACAGTTCAAAGTAACGAAGTTCCAAGTCATGAGATTCCTGCTTTCTTGGCTAATGGAGATAGGGCGAAGGTGATGAAGGTGAGCCGTCGCATCGACCTCTACGGCTTTCATTTTGCCACCCTTCTGTTGAAATTCCCCGATTATGACAATTATGAACTGGAGGCTACGGTATTGCTGGATACCTTGACGAGTGAGGCTCCTGCTTTGACCCATGATCAGCAAGAGCAGCTTTTCCATAAGATAGAGGAAGATTATCAGGACATACCACTGAAGGCAGACCGTATGAAGGCAATCCGGCAAGACCCATATTTCAATGCTCTGCAAGTGAAGTTTGCCTATGCCGTTACCTGTCATAAAGCGCAGGGTGGACAGTGGTCGCATGTCTATGTAGACCAGGGCTATATGACAGATGATATGCTTACTCCCGATTATATCCACTGGCTCTATACTGCTTTCACCCGTGCCACGGAGATGCTTTATCTCGTGAACTGGCCGAATACGCAAATAGAAGGATGAAATAATTCGTATAGTGAAATATCAGACAGAATGTTTAATGGTTAAAGAAAAAATATGAAAAAGATTTTTTTATTCTTGCAGTTGATCATCTCGATAGGGATGTCGGCGCAGACGACTGTAGAATCAGTCCAAGTTGCGGATATGGATGAAGGTGCCCCCATCTGTGGCAAGTCAATAGATTTGCACAAGCGCATTCTCCAGGCCTACAATTGCGATAGTACGCTCATCGTCTTCGCTTGTGATACCACTAAAAAAGGAAAAAATACCGATACTGGCTATCTCTATTCACTGGATGCCAATACCCTGGAAGTGCAATGGCAAAAGTCGCTGAAACTTTCTTTGTCAAAACTCTATGGCGTCTGTTCCAAGGGAGTGCTGCTTTCCTCCACTCTGAAAAGTACAGGCAAGTCACTCTTGACCTTGTCTGATACCAAGACGGGCCAGTCGCTATGGACGCAGTATCTTTATCCTGTCTATTTCAATGATAGCTTGGATATCGTAGTGGGACTTGAGAAAGTGGGAGACAGCAAGACATACGCTTATCGCCTGAGCACAGGAGAGTTGTTGTGGGATGCCGAGATTCCGATGACCAAGAACGTGGGATGGAAAGATGCTTGTATGGTGGATTCCACTCACTTGGTGGTTGTGGGTGATGACATCAACGAAATCAACATCCATTCGGGTGAAATCAAGAAGGTGAAGGCTGTGACTGGCATTCATGATTCCAAGGGAATGATGGCTATGGCATTGACCAATGTCTTGTCTGCAGCAATCACCATCGGATTTAATTCTTCTTTTTATTACTATTATTATAATCTTAATCCATATATCATTACGGGCTTGACTTCCAATATCCTTCAGGTGGGCTCTGACTTGTATATTAGTGATAGAAAAAGCCTCTATTGTTTGGGAGCGGACAGTTTGCAAACACGCTGGAAGTATGATTTCCAGGACAAGGAGGCTTCTACGGCTCATCTTCTGCTTAGGGATGGCAAGATATTGATGCTCAATTACGGTTATGGTAATAGTCTGATGAGAGGTACGGTAAAGTGTGGCAAACCTTTCTTGGCTTCTTTTGATGCACAGACGGGAGATAGGGAGAAGATGTTTCCTTTATACGACAAGAAGCATGTCATGAACGACGGAATGCTCACGGAGAGTGGTGTCTTCCTTGCTGGTTCTGACAAGGCTGTATATCTGTCATTTGCTGATTCTGCTGTCATCAGCAAAGATTGGGATCGCAGAGCCAATGGGGCTTTGACTATGGTATTGAGAAATCCATTCTATGCGTTTCATGGGCTTGCACCAAAGCTGACTTTAGTGGAGGCATTCGACAAGGTGTGCCCGATGCAGACCAGTACCAACAAGCTTTTTGTCTTCAATGACAAGTTGGACATTCTTGAATCTTATGATCTCTACGAGACTTTCTCCGTTTGTTTCCGTTTGGATGATGTGCTTTGCATACAAAACAGGGATGACAAATCCAACTTTAGGCTGATTCATCCCGATGGTTCCTCTATCGGAAAACTGAAAGGCAAGCCTATAGCCGCCCTGCTCAAAGGCAGAAATGTGCTAGCTGTATATGATGATCACCTTACAGTCTTTAGGCTGTAAGGTGCCTAGTGCCCTCTTATTACTGAAATTATGTGGATATATTAAAAAGAAAAAGTCCGGCTCTCTTTCGAAAGTCGGACTCTTAAATTTTTGAGTTATTTTTTGGGAAAAGTGGGTAGTGATGGATTCGAACCACCGAAGGCATAGCCAGCAGATTTACAGTCTGCCCCATTTGGCCACTCTGGTAACTACCCAAAAGCTTTATGTCTCAAAAGCGAGTGCAAAGGTAATGCTTTTATTTGATATTACCAAATTTTTTCGGTATTTTTTTCTCTTTTCCTTCAAAAAATGTTCATTTTCCCCTATAAAATAGGTTTTCCCCCTCTCTTTTACCTTTTACTTTTTTACCTTTTTACCCTTTTACCTTTACCACATGTCTTCTGCGGTGTTTTCTCGACAGCCTTCTGTGCTTGTAATGCTCATACTTCTTGATGGCAACGAATACCGTGAGGGCAAGGACTACGGCCAGCAGGAAGATAACGATGCCGCCGCCTAGATTGTCTCCTTTCACCTTCGACCACATATCCAATACCTCGGGAGTATGATCGCCGGCATCATGAATCATGGCGCATCGGGCTACTATGCTGCTGTCTGGATACATGATAGGGTTGAGATGGGCACTCCTGCCTTCCTCGCCAAAGAAGTAGGCCAGATTTACAGGTTTGGGATAAGCCTCAGTATCGCTCATAGCTTCTAATACTTTCTTGCCTGCCACGCTGCTCACATATCCTGTAGTCTCCATATTAGCGAGTGCCACGTCTTCCTGACAGAGATAGTTGATGAAATAGGCGGCAGCCTTCGGATTGCGGGAATATTTAGGGATTACCCAACCGTCGAACCATACATTGCTTCCTTCTTTCGGTACTTCATATCCCAGTTCTACACCCACTTTTCCGGCTTCTTCAATAGCCCAGACGGCATCACCGCTCCAGGTCATATTGAGATAGGCTTTGCCTTTGGTCATGGTCTCCTTGCCGAAGTCGGCTTCCCATCCTTCAATGTTTGGCTTCAGAGCTTTCAACTCTTTCTCTACTGTGGCTACGGCAGCGGGTGAATAGTCGTTCATCAGCTGTGGTATGGTCACCTTGCCTGCTTCCAGGTCTTTACGGTGTGCCCAGATGAGTGCGGTGCCATAGGAGTCGCGGTAGGAATCCTTCATCAGGAGTTTGCCCTGATATTTTCTGTTCCATAAAGTTCCCCAGGTCTGTGCATCATTTATAGGTACGTGCACCTTATTATATAGGATGCCACAGGTTCCCCACATGTAAGGCACGGCATAATGGTGGGCGATGCGCCCATTGTTGGAGGTGGCATCTATCTGCTCAACAATATATGGTGATACGTTGCTGATATAGTTGGGCGTTTTGCCGAAGGCTGTGTCGATAGGCAGGAGAAGGTCTTTGCGGAGCATGCGCTCGATGATATATTCTGACGGGCATACCACGTCGTAGTCTTCATGACCTCGCTCTATCTTGGTAAGCATCACCTCATTGATGTCGAAGGTCTGGTAGATGACTAGGATCTTCTTGCCGGTCTGCTGTTCATACCATTTCGGAAAGTTGGCAAGAACGTCTTCATCTATATAATCAGCCCAGTTGTAGACCTTCAGAATCTCCTCACGGTTCTCTTTGTTGTAACAGGAAGAGAACGGCAGAATCATCAGCAGGCTAAGAAAGAGAAAAACGATGGCCTTAACTCCTTTTACTCCACTGACTCCTAATAATATCTTGTTCTTCATTCTCATTTCTTCTTATTTTTCTCAGAACGTTTGTTGATGATAATCAGCATCACCAGTACCAGTACGAAGATGATGGTACTCAGCGGCCGAAGTTCTGGGGTCAGTCCTCCCTTTCTGGCATCGGCATAGATGAATGTGGAGAGGGTTTCCAGACCTTCGTTACCTATCGTGAAGATGGTGACGGCGAAGTCATCGATACTCATCGTGATGGCAAGCATGAAACCGGAAATCATACCCGGCAATATCTCTGGGATGATGACCTTGCGAAGTGCCTGCATCGGAGAGGCGCCCAGATCGAGTGCCGCCTCATAGAGGTTCGGATTCATCTGCTTCAGTCTTGGCATCACACTCAGGATAACGTATGGCAGACAGAAGGTGATATGCGAGAGTACTACGGTAGTATAGCCCTGCGGAATGCCCAGCGTGATGAAGAGCAGGAAGAGCGAGATACCGATGATGATGTCGCCGTTGAGTATCGGAATGTTGTTGACAAACTGTATGGCGTTACGTGCATAGCGGTTGCGCAGGTTGTAGATGCCGATGGCTGTCAGGGTTCCGAAGAGCGTGGATACGGTTGCGGTAATCAGGGCGATTGTTACGGTATTGACCAGTGCCGCTGTGAGCGAATGGTGCGTGCCTTCTGCAAAGAGATTCTTGTAGAGCTGCAGCGAGAAACCCGTCCAGTTGCCCATCACCTTCGCTTCGGTAAACGAGAAGATAATGATGATGAAGATAGGGGAGTAGAGTAGCAGCAGGAGCAACCAGAGATATCCTTGGAAGAATACTTTCTTCATCATATCCTTACTGAATAATGACTGCATCATCTGATACCTCCTTCCTGTTTTCTGCCATCACCTGCGATGAGGGTAGAGGCGCCGATGAGGAAGAGCATGATGAGCGAGAGGGCTGCACCGTAGTTCCACATCGAATTGTTGATGTTCTCCTGGATGGTGGTACCGAAGAGCTTGATGTTGTTCATCGTCAGCAGTTCGGAGATAGCGAAGGTAGAGATGGTTGGCATGAATACCATCAGAATGCCACTCGCTACGCCCGGCATGGAGAGGGGCAGGATGACCTTGAAGAACTGCTGCCAAGGCGATGCTCCCAGGTCTTCGGCTGCTTCGATATAGCTGCGGTCCATCTTCTGCAGGGTGTTGTAGATAGGGTAAATCATGAATGGGATGAAGTTGTAGACCATACCGAATAGGAGGGCGCCCTCACCCAGCGGAAGGTCGGCAAAATCGAAGAGGGCCACGGTGGCAAGTGTGCGCACCAGGATGTTTACCCACATCGGCAGAATGAAGAGCATGACGATGGTATTGGCATACTTCATTCTGGTTTGTGTCAGAATATAGGCGGCCGGATAGCCCAGCAGAATGCAGAGCAGGGTGTTGAGAAAGGCGATGCCTATCGAATACACAAAGGTGTTGATGGCTTCGGGGTGTGCCAGGAACTTCTGGAAGTTGTAGAGCGTCAGGGCTCCGTTCTCATCGGTAAATGCGAACACTACGATGAGAAGCAATGGCAGTACCACAAATATCGCTGCAAAGATGGCGTAAGGTATCGACCAGCTTTGTCGCGAAGAGATAAACTTGATAATGTTCAATTTATAATTGATAATTAGGAATTAATAATTTTTATTCAAACGAAATATTCTCCTGAGGAATGGTGATAGCCACATGATCGCCTAAATCCCATACATCCTGTGTATCTACATAGAGCTTCTCGCCCCAGTCGGTATCGATGGTGAGATGATAGTGGTCGCCCTTGTAGAGAATGAAACTGATGTCGCCTGTAAAGGTTCCTTCGCTCTCGTTGTCGAAGAGTTCTATCTTGTTGAAAGGCACGTTCACCCGGATGGTTTCGTTTCCGTTTTCATCGGTCTGAATCTTGTCCTTCATTTCTGCCGGAATCTCCATCTGGTATTCGCAGCCCAGGAATTCTATTGTTCCGTCGCCGTTTACTTTTGCATCGAAGGTATTGGTGATGCGCTCCTTCTTCATGATGTGAATATTGTCGGGTATCACGCTCATTCCTATCGTCTGGCCTACTTCGAAATGCTTGTAGTTCTGGATGAGGAATTCGTTGCCCTTCTCGGTTTCTGCCAGCATCTCGTAGTGTACTCCCTTGAAGATAGAAGAGGTTATCTTGCCCACAAACTGGGCGTGGGCGGTATCGGTGGAAACTTCTATATCCTCAGGACGTATCACGACATCCACTTCCTGGTTGCAGCCGAAGCCCTTGTCTACACAAGGTAGTTCGGTATCTGCCACATTCACCAGACAGTCGTGGACCATCGTTCCGCAGAGAATATTGCTCTCGCCGATAAAGTCAGCAACAAAAGCATTGGCTGGTTCGTTGTAGATATCGGTTGGTGTACCTATCTGTTGTATCTCTCCCTCGCTCATCACTACGATGGTGTCGCTCAGGGTGAGGGCCTCTTCCTGGTCGTGGGTAACGTATACGAAGGTAATGCCCAGGCGTTCGTGCATCTGCTTCAGCTCCAGCTGCATGTCTTTACGCATCTTGAGGTCGAGTGCTGCAAGCGGTTCGTCTAGGAGAAGAACTTCCGGTTCGTTGACAATGGCACGGGCGATGGCGATACGCTGCTGCTGACCGCCCGAAAGCGAGTTGACATCACGATATTCATAATCACTCATGTTCACCATCTTCAGGGCACGTTTTACCTTCGGCAAAATCTCTTCCTTCGGTGTGCTCTTGAGTTTCAGACCGAAGGCGATATTGTCGTAAACGTTAAGATGAGGGAACAGAGCGTATTTCTGGAATACCGTGTTTACATTTCGCTTGTAAGGAGGAAGGTTAGTAATATCGTTGCCGGCGATGGTAATGATGCCTTCGTTGGCGGTTTCAAACCCTGCCAAAAGTCTCAATAATGTCGTTTTTCCGCATCCCGAAGGACCCAGAATGGTCATAAATTCGCCCTTTCTCACATAGAGATTGATGTTGTTGAGGGCTGTTTTCTCGCCAAATCTTTTCGACACATTCTTAATATCTATGATATGCTGTGCTGTCTTGTTCATTTTTGTTGTAAATTTGCGTGCAAAGTTACGCATTTTTCGATAAATATTGAAAGAAACAAAGAAAAAGTTGTATCTTTGCAAACGTTTTGTGGTATCTGATATACAGAACTGAATAATTATTGAATAAATATACATACATGATTGTTACAATAGAATGGATGGAGGAGTGGTTCAGTCGGTTCGACCACGAATATTTCGGGGGAAAGCTGCCTGTTCCTGAACTCGGACTTACTCATGCCAAGACTCGGTTGGGGCAACTTGCCTATAAGCGGGCCTCCAGATGGGGACGCACCAAACTCTACGATTTCAAACTCTCCATGTCTACTTATTATGATATGACCGACAAGCAGGCAAAGAGTGTCTTGCTCCACGAGATGATACATTACATCATCGGTTATACGGGACTGAAAGATACTTCGGCTCACGGGGTTGTATTCAAGGGACTGATGGATAAGCTCAACAGCCAGTATGGCTGGGATATCAGAGTATCGACATCCACCAAGGGTTGGAAGGTAAGTGAAACCGTAAGAAGCAGGAAAGAGAAGAAGGGACCGCAAATCTATCTGATGCTTGCCATCGAGATGAATGATGGAAGACATTATCTCTCGAGAGTGAATCCGAGTTTTGCCCGTCGCATCGAAAATCAACTGAAGACGGTCAGGGAAGTGGTTTCTCATCAGTGGTATACTACGATGGAGAACTATTTCGAAGACTATCCGCAGGTGCGCAGCTTGAGAGGAAGGCGCATCTCGAAGGCCGATTTCGGAAAGTTGCTCAATGTGCTCACTCCCTTTCAGCTGTAATGCCAGATGAATGTATAAGAAAAAGAATAACCAAAACTCATTAAAGATATAAAATGAAAGAAACCTGGAAAATGATAGCCCTGCTGGCAATAGCCATTGGAGGACTGCTGGCTTATGCCTTTATTCCAGAGCAAGTGGCTGAAAACATTCCGCTGAAACAGATTGGAATGGATGCGCTCACCGGTAAAAGCGAGGCAGAGCTTGCTGAAGAGGAAAAGGCTGACAGCATGATAAAGGAACCCGTGGATACGGCGGCGCAGCGAGTACTGATCTTCGGCGACTCGATGTCGGAATATCTCGGTCTGCGACTGGCTGATTATGCCAACAAGAACGGTCATAAGCTCACCTGTATTACCTGGGTGAGTTCGGGCACCAGAAACTGGGCTGCTACCGATACCCTGCAGCATTATATCCAACGTATCAAACCTACCCATGTCTTTGTATGTCTGGGCAGTAACGAACTGTATACGTCTGATATGAAGGGATGTGAAAAACGCATCCGTGCCATCCTGAGCAAGATTGGTAATATTCCGACGATATGGATCGGTCCGCCAAACTGGTGTGAGGATAATGGATATAACAAACTCCTCCGTGAGGTGATGGGGCCACGAGGCTATTATCCTAGCAACAAACTTACCTTCGAACGCCAGAAAGACGGCCGGCATCCGACTATGACTTCATCTGCCATGTGGATGGATAAGATTGTAGAGTGGATGAAAAGCGGTCATTGTGTGCATCCGTTCCGATTGGAAATGCCGGATAAGCGTGACCGCAGATACAGACAGATTACCATCTTGCCTCCTGGAACCAAACATAGGGCAGACAACACGGCAATGAAGAAGGATTCTCTTTCTATGCCTGTAGAGGGAACTGTGCCTGAAACCACAGAAAGTCCTGCTGCAACCAAGGAACCTGCAACTGCAGGAAAAACAGCTCCGGCTGCTGACAAGACGGTTCCAGCGGTAAAGCATGTAAACCATAAAGACTCCGTATAAGAAAGAGTTCAATAAATAATATCTTCAGAAAAGACAAATGAATTATTCAACATTCGAAATAAGTGCCTTGTGGCATTGGATAGAGCGGCTGTTTGTTTATCAGGCAGATTCTCCGCTGATGATGGGCAGCATTCCGTTTGCGCTGCTCTTCATCTTCTTCCTTGCCATTTATACCCTGCTCAAGAGCTATTCGCGCACAGCCATGATGATGTATGTCATCTGCTTCAGCCTTTTCTTTGCCTATAAGGTGAACGGAATGGTGATGTGGATGCTGCCGCTTACGGCTTGCATCAATTATGCCGTAACCCAGGAAATGAGACTGCATGAGGGGAAGGCGCGCAAGGCGCTGCTCACCTTCGTGGTGCTTGTAGACCTGGCTCTGCTGTGCTATTTCAAATATACCAATTTCATCATTGGCGATGTAGTCAACGAGATGTTCAGTACCAACTTCTCGCTGCAGTCTATCGCTCTGCCTGTAGGTATCTCGTTCTATACCTTCCAGGCTATCAGCTATGCGGTAGATACCTATAAGCGTAAGTTTGACATGGAGGTAACGCTCCTGGAGTATTGTTTCTATCTCACCTTCTTTCCGCTGCTGATGGCGGGTCCTATCACCCGTGCCGCCAATCTGATACCCAGACTGAAACGAAACGAACAGGCTTCCAGCAGAATGCTTTGGACAGGACTCTTTCTCATCATGCTGGGACTGGTCAAGAAGAATATGCTGAGCGATTATATCGCACAGTTCAATAACTGGGTGTTTGATGCGCCGCAAACCTTCTCGGGTTTCGAGAATCTGGCAGCGCTCTTCGGCTATCCTGTTCAGATTTTCCTCGATTTCTCGGGATACAGCGATATGAGTATCGGTGTGGCAGCCATCCTGGGTTTCTATCTGCCCGACAACTTCTATTTCCCTTACCGCTCACTCTCGGTTACCGAGTTCTGGCGTCGCTGGCACATCTCGCTTTCCTTCTGGTTCCGCGATTATGTGTATATTCCGCTGGGTGGAAACCGGAAGGGAAAGGTGCGCATGTATTTCAACAACTTCCTCACCATGCTGGTGGCAGGCTTATGGCATGGCTCTTCCTGGATGTTCGTCATCTGGGGTGCTCTTCATGGTTTCGGACTTGTGGTGCATAAGTTCTTCAGCCGTCAGTTGGGCATAAGCATTCCCCGTACGCTGGCTGGCAATTCCCTCAGCTGGCTCATCACCTATTTATATATATGCTTTGCTTGGTCTTTCTTCCGTGCCAAGGATTTGGGTGTGTTGGGGAAGATGTATGATAAGGTGGCAAATGATTTCAGCATCGATTATCTGGTGCCTTTCTTTCATGCCCGTCCTGCCTGGACGCTTTGCATCATAGGTGTCATGCTGAGCTATCTCTTTACCGAGCGCCAGTATCACCGTCTTCAGGCGCGGTTCATCCTCCTGCCTTGGGTGGCTAAACTGCTGCTCTTCATCATCTGTCTGCAGATGGTGGTGGAGGTTTCTCAGGAGAGTGTGCAACCGTTCATTTATTATCAGTTCTAGTTTCGATGGTTAATATTAATATATATTTGAAGTAACAGACAAAACAGAAAAATTGTATGAAGAAACTATTATTCTTTTTGCTCCTGATGACGGCTGTCGTCGGTAGAGCACAGACTTCGCTTGACTTGCTGCCTGTAGGCACCGAGGCTCCCGACTTCACGATTACTGACAGTAAGACGGGTAAGAAAATCTTCCAGCTTTCAGATAAGAAGACTCAGAAGGATAAAGACGGAAAGACGGTTCCAGGTGTCTGGACCGTGCTCGATTTCTGGGCTTCCTGGTGTCCAGACTGCAGAAGAGACATGCCGATGGTGAAGGCTATCTATGACAAATACAATACCAAGATCCAGGTAGTGGGTGTTTCTTTTGATACCGACGAGGCTAAGATGAAGAAATATCTGGGCGATAATCAGTATACCTGGTTGCAATACTGTGAGTTTAAAAAATGGAAGGAAACTAAGATTTCCAAGGATTATCATATCTCATGGATTCCTACCTCTTATCTGATCAATCCGGAAGGTAAGGTTGCATTCTCTACCGTGAAGGCGGAAGAGATGATGAAGAAACTGGATTCGCTCGACCAGGCTGGAGCTTTGAAACCTGCTCAGATGCAGACTGCTCTCAAGAAGGTGTATAATGAAAGCATCGATCCGATGGCTCAGATTGATGAGGCTTTGGCTAAAGCCAAGAAGAATGGCAAGTTTGTTATCTGTCAGGTAGGTGGTAACTGGTGCCCATGGTGCTTGAAGTTTGCCGATTTTGTAGAGAAGAATGCTGCGGTCAACAAGATGGTGAATGATCATTTTGAATATATTCATGTAAACTACAATCGCAGAAAAACTGCCGGTGATGCGGCGGTGAAGAAGGCTGAGCAACTGATGAAGCGACTGAACAATCCTCAGCGTTTCGGATTCCCGGTCTTTGTGGTGCTCGATGAAACCGGAAAGGTTCTCCATATCCAGGATTCCAGTTTCCTGGAAGAGGGGAAGGGATATAACGAAGAAAAGGTGCTCAGATTCCTGAAGAGCTGGACACCTCAGGCTATTAAAGGATAAAGAAAGAGGGTGTGTCATTAATTTATGACACACCCTCTACCTGTTTCATATCGTAATTTTATGCATTACAAACCTCTTGCTTTCAGGAATCCGGAAGCATCAGGCTTCTCCATACCTGTAAAGTCAGTAAACATTTCCATCTGGTCCTTGGTGTTGCCACGGCTCAGAATCTTATCGCGGAATGCCTGACCAACGGCTGGATCCAAGGCGCCATGCTTTGCAAAGTAGTCGGCGATGTTCACAGCCAACACCTCTGTCCAGAGATAGCTATAATAGCCTGCTGCATAACCGCCGCCCCATACATGGTTGAAGTATGATGTGCTGTAGCGAGGAGGAATCTGGGTGTTGAGCAAACCGATGTTGTGGAGCTCTTCCTTCTCGAAGGCGCCTGCCATATAAGGTGAAGGCACCTCTTCTTCGCTAATCTTGTGCCAGGCAAGGTCAAGACAGGTTGCAGCCAGATTCTCGCCCAGTGAATAAGCGGTCTGGAAGCTGATGCTCTTCAGCATGCGCTCTTTCAGATCGGCTGGCATCGCAGCACCGGTCTCGGTATGACGGGCGTAATGGTCGAATATCTCCGGAATAGATGCAAACGATTCGTTAAACTGGGATGGCATCTCTACGAAATCGCGGGCAACAGCTGTTCCTGAAAGGGTATTGTACTTGCAGTCGGAAAGGATTCCGTGAAGTGCATGACCGAACTCATGGAACAGGGTAGTAACCTCATCCCATGTGATGAGAGATGGCTGACCCTCCGGTGCCTTGGCGTTGTTGCATACATTATATATGATAGGCAACTGGCCGCGCTGCTTGCTCTGCTTGGCAAAGGCGCTCATCCATGCACCGCCACGCTTGGTAGGACGGCGGAAGTAATCGCTGTAGAAGAGGGCGATTGGCTTGCCGTTCTTATCGCTTACCTCGAATACCTTCATGTCTGGGTGATAGGTTGGGATATCCTTGCGCTGCTTGAAGTTCAGTCCGTATACACGATGGGCGGCATAAAACACACCGTTCACCTGTACGCTGTCGATGTTGAAGTATGGCTTAATCTCATCATCGGTAATGTTGAGCATCTCCTTCTTCATCTTCGCAGAATAATAGAAGCGGTCGTATGGCTGCAGCTTGAAGTCCTTGCCCTCCGTCTTCTGGGCATACGCTTCTATCGCCTTGGTTTCAGCATCAGCCTTAGGAGCATATTCCTTGATGAGCTGCTTCAGGAAATCATCCACATTCTTGCTGTTCTTAGCCATCGTCTTTTCGAGCGAATAGTCGGCATAGTTGTCATATCCCATCAGCTTGCCCTTCTCGGCACGCAACTTGGCAATCTCGGTTACGATAGGGAAGGTGTTGAAATCAGGATTGGTTCCGTCGGCACGGTGGATGCTTGCCATATACACCTTCTTGCGCAGTTCGCGGTTCTGGAGATTGGTGAGGATAGGCTGCTGGGTGGTGTTGATGATGACGATGCAGTAAGGCGCCTTGCCTCCGCGGCTCTCAGCATCTTTCTTGCATTGTGCAATGTCTGCATCGCTCAATCCGGCGAGCTCTTCCTTGCTGTTCACCCAAACCACGGCGTTGTTGGTAGCGGCAGGAAGAATATTGCCCCATTCCTGCTGTAATTCTGAGATGCGGGAGTTGATCTGCTTCATGCGCTCCATCTTCTCGGTAGAAAGGAGGGCACCTGAACGTACAAAACTCTTATAGATAACCTCAGTAAGGCGCTTGTCTTCGCCCTTGAGTTTCTTATATTCATTATCGTAAACATACTTGATGCGCTCGAAGAGTTTCTTGTTGAACGAAATCTCATTGTCGAGTTCGGTCAGCAATGGGGTAGCCTTCTTTTCGGTTTCGGCGATGCCCGGAGTTTTGTGGGCACTGGTGAGACCGAAGAAGATGTTAGTCACCTTTTCTAGCAGCGCACCGCTCTCCTCATAGGCGAGGATGGTGTTCTGGAAGTTAGGCTTCTTCTTGTTGTTTACAATCTTCTGGATGTTGGCACGCTGTTCCCTGATAGCCGCTTCGATGGCTGGCAGGTAATCGCTCTCCTGAATCTTGCTGAAGTCAGGAGCACCGAATGGAAGACTGCTCTTTGTTAAAAGAGGATTCTGACGGTTACCGCCCGCAGTCTGTGCGAACGATGAGGCTGGCATCTGCAAGAGTGTTGCGGCCAAGCCCAGGGTAAGGAAAGTCTTGTTAAGTTTCATTATGTTTCTTTGTTTATTTGAAATTCCTCTGCAAAGATAATCATTTATTTCGGATTATCGCATTTTTATTCATATTTCTTATGGAAAATCAGCAGACAGATGGCTCCTGCCAATGCCATCGGCACTCCGATAAGGGCAGGATAGTTATAGCCCAATCCCATCGCAACAGGAATACCACCGAGGAAAGCTCCTATGGCGTTACCCAGATTGAAGGCACCCTGAATGCAGCAGCCGCCCAGCATTTCGCCACCCTTGGCATGCTTCACGATGAGGAATTGCTCAGGCGATCCGATGCCGAAAAGACAGGCGCAGCAGATGAACATCAGCACCACAGATACCCAGCCGAAAGGGGCGAGGAAGAAGGTGAGCAGAAGTGCAGCTGCTGCCAGAAACTGGAGATAACAGGTAAAGCGGCCCGGCTTGAAGCGGTCGGCAAGCAAGGCACTCACCTGATTGCCTACTACCATTCCGCCGCCTGCAAGAATCATCAGCAGAGAGATGCTGGCTGCGCTGAATCCGCCCTCCATCTGAAGCAGCGGCGAGATATAACTGAACCAGCAGAGGATGCCGCCATTGCCCAGGAAGGTGGCGGCGATGATGAGCCACGGAGCCTTGTTGCGGAGGAAACGGAACTGTGCCTTCATACCGTTGTTTGGCAGTGCTTCTACATCCGGAACCCATCTGTGAATCATGTATAAGGTGATGAGTCCGAGCACGATACAGCTGACAAAAGGTACTCGCCAGCTGAACATGTGACTCAGGAAGGTTCCCACCGGCACACCCAGTAGGTTGGCCACCGGCATACCTGCACACATCATCGCCACGGCATTGGTTCCCTTACCCTCTTTGGCAATCTTCACCGCCACGATGGTACCCGTTCCGAAGTAGGCGCCATGAGGCAGACCTTCTATAAAGCGGGCGCAGAGCAAGAGCCAGTAGTTAGGTGCTACTGAGGCGATGACAGCTCCGAAGGTGATGAGCGAAGCCAGGAACATCAGGATATTCTTGGGTCTGTATTTATGCATGAGAATCAACGAGAAAGCTCCGGCGCAGACGCCGAGTGCATAGATGGAGATGAGATGTCCTGCTTCTGGGATAGAAACGTTCATGTTGTGGGCGATGTCTGTGATGATGCCCTCGATGATGAATTCAGCGATGCCCAAGGTAAAGGTACCCAGCGCGAGTGCAAATAGTCCTTTTTTCATTTGTTCTTATGAGTCAATATTATCCTTAAAAAATAGTTTCTCTCTTATTTTATGTCTTTGTAAGACAAATTCTTAAGCCTTTTTTACATATCCTCCATCGACAATCCTTGGTATCCGATATCGAATTTCTTGAATTTTCCTGTAGCTTGGAAGAAATGCTCGGCTTTATCTTTTAAAATGCCGAGATTTATATCCTTAGCTTGGCGTTTTACCTCATAAAAAATAACCTTCTGCTCCAGTTCATCGGCAGCGATAATATCGATTTCATTCTCTCCCTTTCTGTCCCACCAGGAGGCTATCTGGGTATATTCTTCGCTCTCTATCATCTTGGCAATAAAATATCTTTCCAGAACCTTGCCGGTGTATGTGGTGTAGCTCTTATCCATGACCATTTTTAGTTTTTTATTGGCGCCAACCTCTATCATGTATCCATATTTGTAGATGTAGCGAAACCAGACGCGAAGGAAGTTGTCTTCTATCTGATAGCGAATGTTGCGATTGGTCTTTTGGAACATCGGTATATAACGGGAGATCAAGCTATAGTCGTTCTCCAGTTTGGTGAGATAGCCCGAAAGTTCTATTTTCATAATGCTTTCTATTTCACCTCGAGTTGTGTAGCCTGAAGCGATAAGTTGCAGTATCTCGAAATAGCGGGCATAGTCTTTGCCAAATTCTTCTATCAGCATATTTTTTCCTTCGTAGATGAAATAAGAGTTTTTTGCAATAAACCGCTCTGTCATCTGTTCCTTGGTCGTGGCTCCTGCATCCATCATCATTTCTACATATTCTGCTACTCCGCCTGTATAACTGTAGAGAGCCAGTAGGTCATCATTGGTATAGGCAGAATTATATGTAGAGAGAATTTCCTTAATGACAGAAGGGGGAAATGGAGTGACTTTTATTTCTCCAGTCTGCCTACCATAAAGAGGTTGCTTGTTATTTTTAAAGATGATGTTCATAAGTGAATAAACAGAACCGCAGACCACAAGATTAATATGAGCTTCCTGTTTGTTAAGGTCCCATATCTTTTGCATATCTGAAAAGATTGATGGATTAACCCGCTTGAAATCCTGAAACTCATCAATGATGAGAGTGATAGGGCGAATCTTGGATAGTTGAAGCAGATATTTAAAGATGTCAGCAAAGCGTGTTACTTCACCGAGAATAGGAAGCTGAAGTTTGCTCGTCATCTCTTCGATAAAATCTCTGCAGAGTTCTGCTTCTGATTTTCTTGCAACAAAGAAATACAGCATATCCTGAACATCCTCGTATGCTTTTATCAATAAGGATGTCTTACCGCTACGTCGGCGTCCGGTTACGATTGTAAAACGGGCCGTTTGCAAAGATAGATTTCTTATCTCTTGCAATTCTTTTATTTCGTTTTGTCTTCCAAAGAACTTCATATTTCTATAATTTTACAGTTTCTTTTTGATGTTATTTTTCGAAACCGCTGTTTCGGAAATGGCGGTTTCGAATGCAAAGATAATAAAAAAGCCTGAATATCAGCTTGTTTGTTTGTTAATTTAAGTTTTTTTGTTTGTTTGTGTGCTTCTTGTTTTTCCGAAATGGCGGTTTCGAAAGTAAAAATGATGGAGTTGTCAGAATTGACAATAACTCTATATAATAAGGTATGAATGCAGAAAGAAGAGGGGTTAGGAGTCCCTGAAAATAAAATATAAGAGACTTGCAAAAAAGAAAAAACGTTAAAGGTAATTAATTTATGGGGTATTAGCTTCATATTCTGATGGAAATGCTTAATTTTGCAACTTGAGAAAAGAAAGGTGCAAAAAATAGGTATGAAACGTTCGCTCAACATATTGATGGCTTTGATGCTCTCGCTCATGGTGGTTTACTTGAGCGTGGGTACTACCGTCATGCACTGCCTTCATTATGACAAGGTGATGGTGGGTATGGTGACTGACTGTTGCGTGAAACGTAGCATGCACCATGACTGTTGCCTAGGTAAGCTGGGCGCACAGGTGAACAAGCATTGCATGAAAGTGGAGATGGTGAAACTGTCGCCTACGGTCTCTATCCAACACTTGGATTTCGATGCAGTACCAGTGTTTGCAGGCATCGCGCCAGCCCTTTGGCAGACGTTGCCTCGTCCTGTTATCTGTAGCATTCAAAAGGCAAGATATTGGAATCTGAATGTTCCGCATTCGCCTCCAAGGGCTTATCTTGCCCTCCTTAACTTCCTGATTATTTGATTTTTCCATATTTGCAAATAGGTTGCAAAAGTTTTTCTGTACTTTTGCAGCCAAGATTGTCGTATGCCTATCCCTATCAGTAAAATCTTAGGGTTGCATACATATATAAAATGGTAAAATCATCCGGAGCGAAGATTTAAGATTCGGATAAAAGGAAATATATTTATGTATTCAAGATATATATTGCTCAGTGCCTTGCTGGTTATTGGTGCTGAGACTTATGCAAAAAATAATAAGACAGAGGTTGTGTCTCTGTCATCATCATATAATAATTCTGTAGAAAATAACTCTGTAGATTCCTCCTCTCAGGATTCCATTTTCAAGGACGAGACCTTGCATGAGGTGAAGGTGGTGGCTCGCAAGTCGGGCACTTCCCGATTGGCTGGTGCCGTGAATGGCATCGCCGTGAACAAGGATGAGCTCTTCAAGGCGGCTTGTTGCAACCTGGGCGAGAGTTTTACGACCAATCCTTCGGTGGATGTGGCTTATAATGATGCCACGACGGGCGCAAGACAAATCAAACTCCTCGGTCTTTCGGGCACTTACGTACAGATGCTCACCGAGAATCTGCCGAATTTCCGTGGTGCAGCCATCCCATACGCCCTGGGCTATGTGCCGGGACCTTGGATGAAAGGCATTCAGGTATCCAAGGGTAGTGCTTCGGTGAAGAATGGCTATGAGTCGATTACAGGTCAAATCAATGTGGATTACTTGAAGCCAGAGGATGAGCAACAGGTGGAGGTAAACCTCTTTGGTGATACCAAGAGCCGAATCGAAGCAAACGCTGATGCCAACGTTCATCTGTCGGATAAGTGGGCAACGGAGATATTGTTGCATCATGAGAATATCCTCAAAAACCATGATGACAATGGCGATGGTTTCTATGATATGCCAGGCAGAGAACAATATAATGTACAGAACCGTTGGCTGTATAAAGGCAAGCACTACATCTTTCATGGTGGACTTGGGGCTTTGAAGGAGATTCGTACCAGTGGGCAGGATGAGGAACATGTTCATAGTGATGATATTTATAGAATCAAGCTCCATACCAACCGCTATGAGGGTTATATGAAACATGCCTTCATCCTCAATCACGAGCATGGCACCAATATTGCCTTCATGTCCTCGGCTTCGATGCACCAGCTCGATGCCCAGTATGGCAACAGGTTCTACGACCTCAATGAGAAAAATCTCTATGGCTCGCTGATTTTTGAGACCAATTTTACTCATCAGCACAATTTGTCGGTAGGTTTGAGCGTCAACCATGATTACCTGGGACAGCGCGCCAATGTGAATGTTTCTCCAAGACCGGCAGTAGGGCAAGAAGACTCTCCTTATCTTTTGTCGGAGATGCAGAGAATGAACGAGAAGGAGACGACTCCTGGAGCATACGCCCAATACACCTATACGTTAGGCACGAAGTTGACAGCGATGGCAGGTGTCCGTTTCGACCATAGTTCGCTTTATGGCAGCTTCTTCACCCCTCGTTTCCATGTGAAGTATTCGCCTGTCGATGCCATCAGCATCCGCTTATCAGCAGGTAAGGGCTATCGCACGGTATTTGGCTTGGCAGAGTACAACTATCTCTTGGCGAGCGGCAGGCAGTTTCAGATTGCGGGTGATAGACTTAAGCAAGAGGAGGCTTGGAACTATGGTATGAGTACCGCTTTCTACATCCCGATGTTTGGCAAGACACTGAAACTGAACGCTGAGTATTACTATACCGACTTCAAGAATCAAGCAGTGGTGGATTATGATGCCAACAAGGGGCTTATCTCCATCTGCAATTTGATGGGCAAGTCTTATTCGCACACCTTCCAGATAGATGCCTCTTATCCATTGCTGAAGGGCTTGGAGATAACAGCGGCTTATCGTCTGAACGATGTGAAGTGTACCTACGATTATGGCAAAACCTTGAAAGAAAAGCCATTGACCAGCAAGTATAAGGCGCTCTTCACGGCTTCCTATAAGACACCACTTGGCCTTTGGCAATATGATGCCACCGTGCAGTTGAATGGTGGAGGCAGAAATCCTGAGCCTTACCAGTTGGCAGATGGAAGCCAGTCATGGTCTCCTCGTTTCCATAGCTTCGGGCAAGTGAGTGCGCAGGTTACGAGATGGTTCCGCCATTGGAGTATCTATGTGGGAGGCGAGAACCTGACTGGTTTCAAGCAGAAAACTCTTATCTATGGTGCCAGCAACCCATGGGGAAGCGATTTCGAGCCAACCTTGGTTTGGGGACCTGTAGAGGGCAGGATGTTCTACGCAGGAGTAAGAGTACACTTTTAATTGAAAATGTTTAAAGTTGAATGATTAAAGCAAATAGAAAAGTTATGAAGAAGATTTTAGTAATGTTCACAATGATGATGGTGGCAATGGTAACCTTTGCCAAGGACATCAAGACCGTAGTGTTCACCACAACCCCACAGATGCACTGTGCGGCTTGTGAGAATAAAATCAAGAGCAACCTTCGCTTCGAGAAGGGAATCAAGAGCATTGAGACTTCTGTGCCAGACCAGACAGTCACAGTACAGTATAATGCCGACAAGACAACCCCAGAGAAACTCCAGAAAGGTTTTGAGAAGTTTGGCTATAAGGCTCGCATCCTGAAAGATGGCGAGAAGGTCGAGAAGAACACTGGGGAGAAGTGTGACTTGATGTAATTCCTGCTGCTCATTTGATAGAAGCTTAACCATTGGCACGCAGGAATCCCTGCGTGCTATATGGTGCTTTTCATAAAACACATTCGTTCATTTCATGAGTCCGTCAATGAAATGCTTAGAATCCGCAAAATTTCATATGTCGAGCGTTTCAATTGCATATCATGATGAACAATAGCCACGAGACAATAAGTGATAATATCGTGAGGGATAACCCCAAACGTGATGGATAGCGTGATGGATATTTCCGTTTTTGAAGTATCTATCACGCTATTCAAGTATCTGAATATTAGTATATTAAGATATAGAATGGATACAAATCGTGATGGATGATAGATGATTACATAAAACTTATTCACGAATACGGCTGCATCGGGTTACAAATATGGCTGCATCGGGTTACAAATATGGCTGCGTCGGGTTACGAATATGACTGCGTAGGCTAACGGAGACGTATCTGTAAGCTTATCGAGACGTCTGCATCAGCTAACTGAGACGTCTGAACTCGCTGACTGAACTACTTGAGTTGCTTGATTGAACCACTTGAGTTAGCTGACAGAACCACTTGAGTATTCTTCTTCATGTGCTTGCATGCAACCATAAAACTTTTTCAGCAATTTTTCCCAGAAGTATGGAAGAAGGCAGAGTTGAAGGCAAACATGAGGCCAACACAGAAACAGCACAACGTTTGCTGGCGATGGGACTTTCTGCCGAACAGGTAGCAAAAGCTACCCAGCTACCTTTGGAAATCATTAAGAATCTGAGCAATTCAAAAAAAATCAAGTTTCGCATGTAAGCTCCACACGCCCCAGGCATCAGAAGAGCATCATGTCCCCACACACCCTGGTCTAGGAGCTTTTGGGCCTTCAGCCCGTACTTGAACCACATGCGAAAGTTTAGTCTATAATTTGTTTCTTTTAGATGTTATTTTTCGAAACCGCTATTTCGGAAATGGTGATTTCGAATGCAAAGGTAATAAAAATGCCTGAATATCAGCTTGTTTATTTGCTAATTTAAGTTTTTTTATTTGTTTTGATATTTTGCGTATTTCCGAAACCACGGTTTCGAATTCTGATTTTTATCTTCTTTTAAAGTTCTACGAAAAATCAATTCTTTTGATCTTTTCTTTCCTCATTTCTTATTTTTTTTGCTTTTTACTTTTCTGTTTCGAAGTTTTGCCGTACTTTTGTACCGGAATAGGAAAGAAAGATAAATAAGATGAATAGACGAAAAATGAAAACTGGGTCAATGGTGATGTTGAAAGCATCATTTCTTGTGGTGGTATTTTCTATGGGAGTACTTGCTCCTGCCATTGCCCAGAACGGACAGAACAGGAAGCCTCGCAAAAAACTGAAGGAATTACTGATGAAGGCAGATAGCCTGCGACTCCAGTTGCGACAGTCTGCTGATAGGGGACATATGCTCCAATGGGGCGACTCTCTTCTCATGGCAGAATTAGGCAAAAGTAAGATGAGTGAGAAGAAAAAGCAGAGGTTCATGAAGCATTATGCCAAGATTCAAAGACGCTTGAGCCTCTACGATCGCCAATTGTTCAGAGGAGATTCCCTGCTGGCAGCCAATTATTACAAGATAAAATATGATACCACCTACATCTCCCGTCCTCATGCCCGATGGACCATCAAACTGAGAGGCAATCTTTCTGGAGCCGATTTGGAAACTACGGCGAAGACGGATGGAACGGAAACCCATACCAAGGTGATGGCAGACTGCCGTGGAACCCTCTCTATGGCAGTGGCTTACCGGGGATTGGGACTTGGCTTGGCTGTGAACCCAGCCAAGTTGGCTGGCAAGAATCAGGACTACGAGTTCAACCTCAATTCCTATAGCAACCGCTATGGCTTTGATGTGGTCTATCTCTCGTCCAAGACATTCCATGGTCATCAGAAAGTGGGTACCAACGAGATAGATGTCCATAAGGGAGAAATCTCGCAGAAGGCTCTGAATCTTAATTTCTATTATGCCTTCAACTACCGCAAATTCTCCTTCCCGGCAGCCTTCAGCCAGAGCTACATACAGAAGCGAAGTGCCGGAAGTTGGATGGTAGGCGCCAGTTTTGACGGTTCCAAGACGAAGGTAAAGGGGATGACCATCCGCCTTAACGAATTGGCACTCGGTGCAGGCTATGGATATAATCTCGTTCCATCTTCTCATCTGCTGTTCCATCTGTCAGCCTTGCCAACTATCACGGTGTATTCGCATGACTATACCAAGATGAGGGCTGAAGTAGAGGAGGGGAGTAGTGATACAGAAATCCCAACCGTTAAAAACAGCATGAAATATCATTTCCCGTCTGCTATCATTACGGGTAGAGGTGCAGCCGTGTATTCCTGGCGCAACAAGTTTGCCGGTGCCACTGCGGTTTATAATTTCTCTGTAGCAGGAGAAGAGGATCACCTGCAGGTGAAGAGAAACAAATGGCGAGTAAGAATGTTCTTCGGATTCAGGTTCTAGGAACATACTATAGCAAATCGCATATCAGTTGTTGTGTGGTAACTTTACAAAAACAGAAATGCGTCCGTATTGTGCGGACGCATTTCTGTTTTTATAACATGGCTGCAACTCTGCGAATCTGCTTGAGCTTTTCAACCAAAGCATTATCTTTCCGGGCAGTATGCATATTGTATTTCATCTGCAGTTTCAGGAGAGAATCGGCAGGAATATCCAATGCAGCCTCAAACATCAGAGCTGAATTTGTGGTAACAGGACGTTTGCCATTCAGAATTTCGTTAAGTACGGAATATCCCATACCGATGCTTTCCGCAAATTTTCTTTGCGAAATGCCACGCTCCTCTAATTCATCTTTCAAAACCTCACCAGGGTGAGTTGGATAAAAACCAAAACCTAAGTTTGACATAATGCTGTTTTTTATTTATAATGGTTTGATAATTCTAATATATTGCATATCGTGATTTGTTTTTCGTTGCCAACAACTTCAGAGTGAAACTCTATTCTATATTGGTCATTGACTCTAACAGATTCACGATCTTTCTTATCACCCACAAGGGCTTCGTAATGTAAGGCTTTGTAGCGATAAAAATCTTCTGTACTGTTCAAGGATGCCATAAGGTCAATAACTCGAACGTACTTCTTAATGATTTGAGGTTGGAAGCGATATTTCTTATTATGCGCTTTTCCCTCATAATATAATTCTCGGAGATAATCCTCCTCAAATGTTATTTCCATAATTATAATAATATGTTTTATTTATTGCAAAGACAATGCAAACGAGCGCAATGAAATTTTGCTTTCAAATTGCCGAGTGCAGCTTTTTCTTATGCAAAGGTAATACTTAATTATAAGTATTCGCTATTTTTGCGAATATTTTAGTCTTTTTTAAGGGATTGATCTTCCTTCTTCATCTTTTCTTCTCCCTATGTCAGTTTTTGTCGCAACCGGATTGTAGTTTTGCAGCAGAATTGACAATAACTCTATATAATTAAGGTATGAATGCAGAAAGAAGAGGGGTTAGGAGTCCCTGAAAATAAAATATAAGAGGAATCCATAAGATTTCTTGTTAAAAGTTTGGTGGTTCATCAGATTTTTACTAAATTTGCCATTGGATTAGTGACAGGGCAGGATAAAGTTCTCGCTTGAAGTCGCTATGATGCAGAGAAACAAGATAATCTTGTGGACACGAGCAAACTATTCAGTTCTGTAGGTTGAAATCTGGTAAATTGAAACGTAGAAAGAACGAGAATTTGTTTGAGCGAGTCTACACCGTCATATGGTGTGGATTCCTCTTTCACATTTTCTTTTCTACGGGTTTTACCAGAGCCTAACTTACAAGAAAGTGAAGAAAGTAGGGGTTCGCACCATCTTTTTTCACTTATGAACCATTATGAACTTGCACAGTTCGCAGATTTTTCCTAACTTTGCAGAAGATTAGCTGCACCTCAGCATAACATTCAAGCAAGCTTGATGATTCTGCTTTCGGTTTGCATAATCTTTGCAGAAGATTAGCTGCACTCGGCAATTTGAAAGCAAGCTTTCATTGCGCTCGTTTGCATAATCTTTGCCCCTTGAAAGTAAATGATTTACTGTTTCGGCAGAAAAGCAGGAGCAGTTATATATAATGAACTTAAAAACAGAATGCTTATGAGCAAGGTATTTCAAGTCAAGCCTAAGCGCCTTAAACGCTCTAACGGTACAGTCCTCACTCCCGATATGGTAGTGACAGTAACAACCATGCAGCACACCGCCACCCCTTTTTACAATGGAGCCAAGGAGGTGCAAGAAGCCTACATGCGCATCTATGCTTTCGATTATAAGAAAGCATGCTGCAATCAGAATGATTTTGAATTTAAGAAGTTGGACTAATGGGAATATTTAATTCTAAAAATTTGAAGAAAGCGGTCAATATGGTCGCTTCTTCTTCGCCTGTCATAAATGCAATTTCGCAAGCTACTGACATTGTAGATAAGTCTATGGATGTAATAGACAAGAATCTTAATGGAGGGAAAAATTGGAACTTCTCGGAGATGCCAATTGACGAAGTGGCTAAAGCTTTTATGAATGGTGTAAGAGGCAAGCATATAGTTTGTATGATGACAAACATTTCTGATAGTGCTAAGGCTTCTATTCGTGATAATTTCAAATTGGATATAGATGAACAAATCTTGTTCTTTAATGATACTTCATTCTTTGGAAACAAAAATCAAGGCATAGTTATTACCAATAAAAGGCTTGCTTGGATTCCTGATAATGATGAGGGAGACGTATATTCTTTTGCATTTAATGACATTGAGAGAGTTGAATATCGTGAGATGCAAATCTATCTGTGGGGATATGGAAATGACGAGGATAATGTACGTTTGCCATTGGATCATTTCTTTAGTTTTAATGGAGAGACTTCTGCCGTTAAAGCTGATGCTCAAAAAATAGCTGCCGTGTTAAACAAGATGGTTAATGTTGCTGGACATGAAGTAGAGACAACCCCATTGGACGTAATAGAATCTTATTTGGATAATAATGAAGCGGATAAGGCAATTCAATGTATAAACGAAATCTTGTCATCTACCGATTTTACAGATGAAGATGAGACTAAATCGATTTATTATTATTATTTGGGACTGGCGTATGCACAAAAAATGACAGAACAATTAGATGTTGATATCGCAGCTGGCTCGGAGCAATTCTCAGAAGAAGTAGATCGTTATGACGGTGCTATGAACAGTGCGTTTAGAGAGGCGCTTGTACTTTGTACAGATGATGAATTCCGTTGTAAAATATATTATCTTAATGCTTTGTATTGCTTAAATCAATTACAAGGAAGACAAATGGCGTTAGCAGCCATGGAATCACCAGATTTTGAGATTAAGCAAGAAGCTAAGGATATATATATGAATACAACTAAACATCTTCCTGCTTATTTTACACAAATAGACTATAATACGAGAAAATTTATATTTGTTCTTGGAACAGAGAAACAACTACCTGGTTGCTATGATAAAGATGGGAACATACAATTCGTGTTTACATTAAACGATCTTCCTACATCAATCCAATTCCCTGTTGGGCATCCGCAAGCCAACACTTTATACATTGGTCATCCGTTCAAACCTGCAACGTATCTTCCATTTGAGAATGCAACAGAGCAGTTGTTTATGGAAAGAGTACATGAACTTTGTTATTTGGGACAATGTCTTGGAGCTAATGAAATAAGAATTAAAAGATTACGTGGGTTAGATACAGCTTCTTCAGAAGCAAAGCAGTTGGATGTGTCTGGAGAATTGGATGTTAAAGCCGTTAATGTTGGGGGAAGTTTTGGTAAAAATACTGCTGCTCAAAATAGTTATTCATCCAAGGATGGAATGGAGATGGTTCAGACGTATTTACCAACAAAGCAGCCATATTGCCCAGACGATTTGGTTTGGTTAGACTCTGAAACTTCTTGGCAAGCTTTGGCAAAGCAAAGATTGAATGGAAATATATTGTCATATTCTTTGCATCTGTCTTCTTCGGAGTCTGTAAGCATGACTTCAAGTAAAGTCCAGTCTGTCAAGGCATCTTTTGAATACCTTGTCACAAAGGTAAGTGGAACTTATGATGCCAAAACAGACAAGACCTTTAGTAAGACAGAAGAGATAGAATGGGAGATAGATATGCAGTTCAAGCCTTTGCAGGATTTTGAGGACGATAATGTTAATGCCTCTAATTGTCAGGCAGTTGCTCAGATTGCTCAAACACAGAAATCTGAATTGTCAGAGGACGAATTGGCATATAAGGAAGAAGTAGAGTTCTGTTTGGAAGATGCGTCTGAAATAGATGCTCATTCTCGTAAGTTCTTGGAACGTAAACGTCAGAAACTCGGATTGTCAGAGACGAGAGCGCAAGAGATTGAGGACATGGTAAAGGCTTCTTTAGTTTCTTTTACCGATGAAGAAAAAGAGTACATGGAAGCTCTTGATGATGTTATTGAAGATGGAGTAATTCCTGATAATGTCCGTAGATTATTGGAGCGTGAAAGAAAATCATTGGGAATCTCTGAGGAACGCGCCAAAGAATTGGAAGAAATAAAATGTAAAGCATAATTCTGATAACTCAATTAGTTGTGATAAGATTTTCACAACTAATTGGGTTTTCATATAACAAAATAGACTATGAGTAAAGTATTTCAAATAATGTCTAAGCGCATCAAACGCTCTAACGGCACCGTCCTCACTCCCGATATGGTAGTGACAGTAACAACCATGTAGCACACGTATTTGTTTTAATACTATAATCCTTATGAACGAAAAAGAGATTTGTGAATTAATGGACAAGATACCTACTTTTGAAGGATCAAAGTCTATATATAATCCTATGGAGACTTTTGTGGAATATGTTTCGCAAAAAGAGATATGCCACTCATCAATATTGGCAGATTTGCTAAATCCATTAGGACGACATGGTCTTGGGCGTTCTTTTCTAGATGTTTTTCTTAAAGAAATAGGATGTGAATCTTTTAAAGACGTTACAATACGAACTGAAATGCCTGTTCTGAGGATTTTAACAGATGGATATGGACCAAGAAGGATTGATATTTGTATCATAAATAATAATGATGTAGTCATTATTGAGAATAAGCTCAACAATGCTCAAGAACAACAATGTCAACTTGCAGACTATAAGGCAGGATTAAAACATGAAGGATTTAATGTTGTAAAGACTGTTTGTTTACAGGGAAGCAACCTCAATGACATTGGGGCCGATATTGATTTATCTATAATGCATCTTGCAAGTCTTTTAGATAAAGTATGTGGTAATTGTTTTGAGTTAAAATCGTATATAGCATTATTGAAGAACATGGGACGTAAAGAAAGAATGAAAGAGGAAGTAGAAAAACTACTTTCTTTAGATAACGAGATCTTTGATAAAGTTAGAGACCTATCTAGATTGTTTTACAATGATGAAGTTTCTGAATATTGCTTTAATGAAATCGTTTCAAAAATGAAAGAAAAATCTAAATATGATTTAGAATTGTCTTTCTCTAAAAAACGCAGATATCTACAAATTTGGAATGATGAAGGTTATAAAAATGGTACAAATTATGGCTATTGGATAGAATTGTGGTTCCGTGATTATGATAGGTTCGAAATATGGATTCGCTGTGATTCTGAAAACGAGCAAAAGCTAAAAGGTTATGTTCAGGATGAAACTGATCGTGATTATTATAAACATAGAAATGGTGTAAAATCCTTTCCTTTTCCTGGTGATAATTGGAATACTACTATGACTACTGTGATAGATGAGATTTGGAATTTAATCAAAGAGTTGTATTCCGATATGATTAAACCATAATTTATCAGTTAAAGTCTTGCAGATATCAATAACCGAAGCGATGGATAAAATAGAAAATAAAAAGATAGCATATTTGTTAGGATGCTATATGGTAATAGTTAATAAGGAAATCAATCAGATGGAGGTTGATGTCCTTGATAATTATTTACCATTATCAAAGGAAGATGAACTTTATCATCAGAGAATGCAAATCTTCTCTGATGATGAAGAGCGCATGAAGCTAAAAGATATACTTGACAAGTTGGTTATGGCTAATTATTCTGTTGCTCAGAAAACGGAAATTGTCATTATTCTAAAATATGAATAGCAACATTTTCTTTCAACCCTTCGTTGGCAAGGATTATGCCAACGGGGGGATATTCGGCAAGCGAATCATGATATTGGGCGAGAGCCACTATTGTGATGAGAGTTGTGTGGATTGTGGCGACTGCCGTCTGCATCGGGAGTGTATGAACTTTACGCAGCAGGTGCTTGGTGATTATCTCAATGAGAACAAGGAACGGCAGAACTGGATGCGTACTTTCCTGAAGTTTGAGCGTTCGTTAGTGGGAGAGGAAACCAAGCAAGCGATGAGGCTGAAGATCTGGAACTCGGTCATCTTCTTCAACTATCTGCAAGTGGCGATGGGTGGTCCTCGCGAGGCTGGCGCAGCCGAACAATATCACCAGGCTGGCCAGGCTTTCTTTGAGGTCATCGAAAAGTACCAACCTGAGTATGTCATCGTATGGGGTAAGCGACTTTGGAACAATCTTCCTAATGTGCGCTGGCAGGATGGCGACGACATCGTAGTGGATGGTTATCCTGTTGCTATGGGTGCTTATCTTCTGAGTAATGGCAAGCAGGTGAAAGTGATGGCGGTGAATCATCCTTCCGTAGGCTACTCCTGGGACTATTGGAACAAGGTGATACAAAGATTTTTGAGATAATTTTCTCGCTTGTGTCACGATTTGCCACACCTGACCTGTAATTTTGCAGCTGTAAACATAAAACAAGGAATTATGGCACAGATTACAATCAATATCCAGACTTTGGACTGGACAATGGGGGAGACCGTAGGCTTGCACTTGATGCTGAAGAAAGGCAGCAAGGCAAGAATCGCTTGGGGCGATGGAAAGGTACAGGTCGTGACAGGTAAACAGAAACCTGCTTCCGAAAAGTTGGCTTGGGTGGAGGCAGGTCATGCCTATCCTGAGAAGGGCATGTACTACACCATTACCATCTGTTCGGAAGAGGAGGATGCCATTATCGGATTTGATGGATGTGGCATGTTCGAGGTGAAAACCTTAGATGTGATTCTCACGGAATGTCCTAACTTGCGTATCTTGGGCTATTCTGGGTATGGCGAGGAGAAACTCGACGTGAGCAAGAATCCTTTGCTGGAGTTCATCGACTTCCACGAGATAAGAAACGAGAAGTTAGATTTCTCTGCCAATCCTCTCTTGGAGGAGTTGCATATTGATGGAGCCAAAGATTTGGTGTCTTTGAATTTGAGCAAGAACGACAAGTTGCGTCGCTTGGACATCTTCATGTGTCACAATCTTCAGCATCTCGCCCTGAGCAATCAGTCGCAACTGAATGAGGTGGATTTCGCTCTCACTCATCTCCGTCCCAAGGACTTGGAGTATTTGGAGAAGACGTTGAAGCGAAACTCTCCCTACAAGATACGGGGAGGAAGCTTTGGCGACGATAAGATAATAGAAGTTAGTAATGGTGAAATCGTAGGTGAAGATGAAGGAAAATTGGATTCAACTTATCGATACAATTGAGAAAGATCCGTTTGAAACGGAGGCTTTCTTCGCTTTGATGGATTATGTGGGCGAAGCGTCGGATGATGACAAGCGCAGAGTTGTACAAGAAGTAGAGCGTCGCATCAAGATGATTGCCCGTTATGATGCGGACAAGAGTTTCCGCTTCCGTAAGTTCAGTGAACAGGAGCGGGAGGTGCTTGATTCCCTTTGGAGTACTCGGGTAAAGATTCTCAATGTGATGATGTTAAATCCTACAGAGGAAGAAATTGAGCGTTTGGGACATCAGAACGATAAACTTCATGAACTGTCGAAGGATGCCTTTGCGCAAGGTCGCAACCTCTGGAAGTCTTTGTTGCACTCACCGAGCTTGATGGCAAACGAGGATTATTATGATGTGGAGGAGCACGTTGATTTCAGTTGGAATGATGAGGATTCCGTCCTCAAGATGGATAATGATGACTATTATGGCTCAGACTTCGAGTATATGCTCCATTTTCATTGCAATTTTAGGGATAGTGGGCGGTATTCGTATGGGGAACCTTTAGTGGCTGATGATGGGACAAACTGGAATTTGGATTATCTCGACAATCAGGCTTTCGATAAGTTTTGCATCTGCCATCTCCTTCACTCGCTCCATAGTCATGAGCATTACTCTTTGCCTGACATCCTCCGTATGGATGATTTTTGGACGGATGTCAGCTTGAGATATGAGCGAGAGGTGTATCAATGGAAAAAAGGAAATGTGTTTTTTATACATGAAGAAAATGGAAAAGGAATGGATGAAACTGATAGATGATGTAGAGAACGACCGTAGCTATAATACTGATCCTATCTTCAATTTTTTTGACTTTATAAGAGAAAAGTCTACGATAGAGGATAAGCGTGCCATCGTGCAAGATGTGGAACGTCGTATCAAGAAGGTGGTGAATCGTGAGGATAATAATCCAGATGGGTTCTTCCGTAACTTCAGTGATACGGAGCGGGATTTGCTGGACGATTTGCTCGGGCTTCGTGAGGTGACGCTCGACGAGATGATGCTTCATCCTACTGCTGCCGAGGTGGAACGATTGAGCAAGTTGAACGACAAACTCTACAAGCTCACCTTGGAGTGTTTTGAGCAGTGCCGTAACCTTTGGCTTACGCTCTACCGTTCGCCATACAAGGTGGACGACCGTTTCTGCTACGACTTGGACAGTACGCTTCGATTCGAGTATGCTGACAAAGACTCGGTCTTGCATCTGGAGAATGATGACTATTACGGTTCCGACTTCGATTATATGATTCATCTGACAGATGAGTTGCTCAGTACAGGACATTGCAAGATGGATACCATAGTGAATGGTGCGTCTGCCAACTTTTTCGGCAACGAAGAGGATACGTTGAGAGAGTTGACTGATACGCTCGACGATGGCACGTCGTGGGCGGAAGGCTATCTGCACAACAAGGCGTACGACCATTTGTGTATCTGTTATGCGATGCATGCCTTGCATACTCATGAGCCTTGGTGCCTGCCAGACATTCTTCGTATGGATGATTTCACTATTAATGTGAAATTGAATTATGAGCGCAGCGTGTCAGAGCAGCGAGATATTCATTATCCTGATGTAAACGAGAATGACCCTCATTGGCCTGAGGGTGTGCCTTGTTTGGAAAGGTGAAAAATAATTTGTGATGCAATAAAAATAAAATTAGAACGTCATATATAAAAATAGAAGATTATGAAGTTAGCAGAAGCATTGAGCATCAGAGCCGATTTGCAGAAGAAAGTGGCTCAACTGAAAGAACGTATCAAGGAAAGCGCCAAGGTACAGGAGGGCGATGAACCTTGCGATAACGTGGAGGAACTGTACAAGGAACTGGACGAAGCACTCGTCCAGTTGGAAGATTTGATTTATCGCATCAACATCACCAATGTTCAGATAGTTCAGGACGGAGACTCCTTGACTCGATTGATAGCCAAGAGAGACGTCTTGTCGATGCGTGTCAAGGCATTGAAAGAGGTGGTGAACTACGTAGCTGCCAACGATACTCGCTTTGGCAGAAACGAACTGAAATATGTTAGAACCATAGATATAAAGGCTCTTCGCAAGGAGGCTGATACCTATGCCAAGCAGTATCGGGAGCTTGACCTGAAAATTCAGAGTTTGAACTGGACTGTAGATTTGGTAGATTTGCAAGACTTGCCCCGATAATGGAGCGAGGATTGAAATTTTCATTGAGTAGATTAAAATTTTCGGAGAAAAGATAGAGGCAGCAAGAAACTGACATCAGGCAATAGGTCTGTGTTAGCATTATTAAAAATTCATGTGTTTCATGCAAAGAGACGAGTTTGTTCACAGTTCATTTCAAGCATCGGGCACAAGTGTATCGCGCATTGGTATATGACAAAAGTCAGAAACGCCAGCATTTAGCATTACCATTTTGTTGGCTATCTTTTCTCCTTTTCTTTTTAGGCATTTCTCGTAAATATTCATTAGATTTTTAGAGATTATGGACAATCGTGTAAAATTCTATAGTTGGCTGATAGGCCTCTTGGATCGTAAGCATCTTACCTTTGAGGAGATTGCTAATGAGTGGCGTGATGCCAACGCTAATCAGGATGAGGATGAGCTGGACAAACGTACCTTTCATCGTTATCGTGAAAATATCCAGTCGCAGTTTGGCATTACTGTGGAATGCGACAAGAGCGACGGCTATCGGTATTATCTGAAGCGTGATCCGATTGCTAATGATGATGTAACGGAATGGATGCTGAGTTCCCTGCGGTTGGCTTCGCTAGGTGATATGCTGAAATTTCATAACAAGGTGATGCTCGATACGCCGCCATATAACACGGAATATCTGGATGATATTCTTGCAGCGATAGATAAGCAATATCTGCTGAAGTTTAAGTATGTTTCGGGGTTCGGAGCAGAGAGCGATATCGTGCTACAACCGGCTTTCGTGAGATACTACAAGCAGAGATGGTACGTTGTGGGAGTGAAGAAACAACGTTCGGCGTCCGAAGGGAAAGCCAATTCAAATGCAGAGGTAGATGTGAGAAAACTCGTTCGCTGTCTTCCTTTCGACCGCATCAGTTTCCTGAAGCTTATTTGCGAGAAGCATCCGTTGCCGGCAAAGATGAAGAAGTTCCTGACTCCAGAGAATTATTATGAAGATTGCTTTGGCATCTATCGGATGGAAGATGTGCCGGTGGAGAAAATCCGTATCCGTGCCTTCTATCCGGAATACAACTACATTGAGGAGGTTCCGCTGCACGAGAGTCAGCAGAAAGTAAAGGAATCGAAAGATGGCATGTATCGGGAATATACCCTCACCATTCGCCCCAGCCGTGATTTCCTTCAGGAACTGTTATGGCATGGCAGAAATATCATCGTACTGAAACCCGAGAGTCTGAGGCAGGAGATGATTGGTATCTTAAAGGATATGACGAAGAGTTATGAGACGGGCGAATGCCTGAATGGGGAGGAATAAAAGAATCCTCAGATTGGGAATACACTGTGTGCCTAATCTGAGGATACGATGACTGTCTCCTTACCAAGATACCTTTCTATCTTGTCGATGTATGATTGACGAATAATAGTTGCCATATTTTTATCACTTATAAATGAAACTTTCTGCAAATATACGAAAAGTTTCACTTATAAGTGATAAAACTTACCTATTTTTAGTTTTTATAACTTATAGATGGTATCGTTTCAATGATATTAAATGCTCGTTGTAACAATTAATCTTCCTTCAGATACCAGTCTTTGATGTATCCGGAATAATGCTTGGCAAACTCCTCGGCTTGGCCGGGAGCGCAGACCTTTACTTTCCTGGCTGGAATACCCGCCCAAATCTCATGTGCAGGAACTTTGGTGCCATGGGTAACTACAGCACCTGCAGCAATGATAGCTCCTTCACCGATATCAGCCTTGTCAAGCACAGTGGCATTCATTCCGATGAGAGCACCTTTTCTAACGGTAGCTCCATGAACGATGGCCCCATGTCCCACAGATACATCATCCTCCAGGATGCAAGGCATCGTACCGGTTTGATGGATGCAGGCGCAATCCTGTACATTCACTCTGTTTCCACATCTGATGGCATCCACGTCAGAGCGCAATACCGCACTATACCAGATGCTGCAGTCATCACCAAGAATACAGTCGCCGGTCAGTACGGCATTCTCAGCGATAAAACAATTCTTTCCCCAACGGGGAGTTTTTCCCTCTACAGTCTTTATAATAGCCATATTAAATATGTATATGTTTTACAATTCGGGTGCAAAGGTAATAAAAATATTGAAATCATACGCAGCATTTTACAGAAAAAGGGTTGCAATCCTCGAAAAGATGGATTGCAACCCTTTATACCTTATTATATATAAGAGTTAAGATAACTCTATCATATATTCAAATGTGGAAGCTTATTACAGCTGAGCCAACTCTACAACCTTATCTACTGCAGCGCTCAAGCCGTCCTTGTTCTTACCGCCAGCCTGAGCATAGTGAGGCTGACCGCCACCGCCGCCCTGAATCAACTTGGCAGCTTCGCGAATCATCTTACCAGCGTTCAAACCGTGATCCTTAACCATATCATCGCTGAACATCACGCTGAGCATTGGCTTGTCGTTATAAACAGAACCTACTACGCAGATCATATTCTCAGGCAAAGCCTCGCGAACCTTGAATACCAAATCCTTGGCAGCTGCTGGCTCCATTGGTAATACGGCTGTAACAACCTTCACACCATTGATTTCTTTTGCATTCTCTACAAGCTTATCCTTGGCACGCTCTACAGCCTGAGCCTGGAACTTCTCAACATCCTTCTTCAAGGCATCGTGCTCGTCGATGTACTTTCTGATGACACCTTCGAGATCCTTGGCATTGTTGAACAAGCCCTTCAAGGCTACGATGGTATCCTGCAAACCGTAGATAGCCTCCTCGCAAGCCTTGCCTGTCAAAGCCTCGATACGGCGGATACCGGCTGCTACGCTGCTCTCAGAGATAATCTTGAAGAAACCAATCTTACCAGTGCTCTTGGCGTGAATACCACCACAGAACTCGGCAGATGGACCGAAGCGAACTACACGAACCTTGTCGCCATACTTCTCGCCGAAGAGGGCGATAGCGCCAAGTTCCTTAGCCTCCTCGATAGGAGTATCGCGGTGCTCATCCAATGGATAGTCGGCACGGATCATCTCGTTTACCATGTGCTCTACCTTGCGGAGCTCCTCATCAGTTACCTTCTGGAAGTGAGAGAAGTCGAAACGCAAGGTGTCCTTATCTACATAAGAACCCTTCTGCTCTACGTGGTCGCCCAAAACTTGCTTCAGGCAGTAGTCGAGCAAGTGGGTAGCTGTATGGTTGGCTGCACTTCCCTCGCGGTTCTCGATATCTACGCAAGCCATGAAATCTGCGTTTACATCCTTTGGCAACTCCTTTACGATGTGGATGCTCTGGTTGTTCTCGCGCTTGGTGTCGATAACCTGAATGGTCTCGTTCTCGCTAACGAGTACACCCTTGTCGCCAACCTGTCCACCCATCTCACCATAGAATGGAGTGTTGTCGAGTACCAACTCATAGAAAGAGTTCTTCTTCTGAGTCACCTTGCGGTAGCGCAGGATGTGGCACTCATATTCTGTATAGTCGTAACCCACGAAGTTCTGGTCGCCTTCCTTCAAAACCTCCCAGTCGCCGTTCTCTACAGCAGCAGCATTGCGGGCACGTTCCTTCTGCTTTTTCATCTCCTCGTCGAAGCCTGCAGCATCTACGGTGTAACCATTCTCACGGCAGATGAGCTCTGTCAGGTCGAGAGGGAAACCGTATGTATCGAAGAGACGGAATGCGCTCACGCCATCGAGCTGAGTCTCGCCATGAGCCTTGAGCTCGTCCATATCGCCATTGAGGAGGTTGATACCCTTCTCCAAGGTGCGGAGGAATGAATCCTCTTCCTCTTTCATCACGCGGGTGATGAGCTCCTGTTGAGCTGGCAACTCTGGGAAGGCTGCACCCATCTGCTCTACCAATACATTGACGAGCTTGTACATGAATGCCTGCTTCTGGCCGAGGAATGTGTAAGCGTAACGTACGGCACGGCGCAAAATGCGTCGGATTACGTAACCTGCCTTGGCGTTGCTTGGCAACTGACCATCGGCGATAGAGAAGGCTACGGCACGGAGGTGGTCGGCGCAGACACGCATAGCGATATCAATCTTCTCCTGCTCATCCTTGCCCTCACCATTCTCACCAGTAGGAGTAGTGAAGCCATACTTCTTGCCAGAGATAGCCTCTATTTCCTTGATGATTGGCTGGAAGATATCTGTATCATAGTTAGAGTGCTTGTCCTGCAACATGCGAACCAAGCGCTCGAAGCCCATACCTGTATCAATAACGTGCATTGGGAGAGGTTCGAGAGAACCATCAGCCTTGCGGTTGTACTGCATGAACACGATGTTCCAGATTTCGATGACCTGAGGGTTATCCTTGTTTACCAACTCACGGCCTGGCACCTGAGCCTTCTCCTCTGGAGTACGAGAATCCACGTGAATCTCTGAGCAAGGACCGCAAGGACCTGTATCGCCCATCTCCCAGAAGTTGTCGTGCTTGTTACCATTGATGATGTGGTCGGCTGGCACGTGCTTAGCCCAGTAACCTGCAGCCTCGTTGTCGCGTTCCAGACCTTCCTCCTTGCTACCCTCGAATACGGTAACGTAGAGGTCGGCAGGGTTGAGTTTCAACACTCCGGTCAGGTATTCCCAAGCCATATCGATGGCGCCTTCCTTAAAGTAGTCGCCGAAGCTCCAGTTACCGAGCATCTCGAACATGGTGTGGTGGTAAGTATCGTGACCCACCTCTTCGAGGTCGTTGTGCTTACCGCTTACACGGAGACATTTCTGAGTATCAACACGACGAACATCCTTGCCTGGGTCTTTTGTACCGAGGATGATGTCTTTCCACTGGTTCATACCAGCGTTTGTAAACATCAGCGTTGGGTCATCCTTGATAACCATAGGTGCTGATGGAACAATCTTGTGGCCTTTACCTTCGAAGAATTTCTTGAAGGATTCGCGCACTTCATTAGCTGTCATCATATCTTTTTTATATTTATCTTTAATTTCTTTTTCCTGTTTTGGAGAGGGGATTGAGAGTCCTCTCAGAAAATATTTTTGCCCTTTAGGGCATTTTCTTCCGAAAATCTTTGCAAAGATAAGAAGAATTGTTTAATTTTGCAACTAAATTAATTATTTTTGAAATTAAAGACGGAAAAAATGGCAATAATTCCAGATAAAACAACGAAATTGTACTATTCTATCAAGGAAGTAGGTGAAATGTTTGGTCTAAACGACTCTACGTTGAGATATTGGGAAAAGGAGTTTCCTTTTCTCAAACCGAAGGTTGCTGGCAATAAAGTGCGTCAGTATACCGATAAGGATATTGAGCAGGTAAGGCTCATCTACAACCTTATCAAGGTGAAGGGATTGAAGATTGCGGCTGCCCGTAAGTATCTGAACCAAAACAGAACAGGTGCCGAGAAATCTTCTGAAGTTCTCGACACCCTTATTTCTGTAAGAGACCAGCTCAAAGAACTCAAAAAGCAGCTCGATGGACTGGTTTAGTAACTTTGGACTTTATGATTAGCTAGGGTTACCACGCTTCTTCGCCGAAGACATTCTTGATGGTAACTTTAGCTGCTTCTTTCTTGGTGAGCTGACGGCTCCAGGCTACGCGTGCCTTGGTTGCAGCACCTGCACCGTGGTTGTTATATTCGCTGTAGCGGGCTGTCTGTTCGTTGCTCTGCTTGCCCCAGTTATGCCATCCTTCTGGACGGATGTGGCTGCCCATTTCGCAATTCATGAAGAGGGTAGCTGCATAAGGGCGCCATGGACGGCCCAGATAAACCTTGTCTACACCTGGCTCGGCGGTAAGCTTGCACTTGTTGAATACATAGCCATATTCCTGACCGGCAGGACTGGATGCGGCTGTGATGTAGCTGTTGGCCTTGCTGCGAATCTCACAATTCTCAAACCATGCTCTTCCCGGACCAAAGATGAAATCGGTGGTTCCTTCGATGTAGCAATCGTAGAAGGCTGAACGGTTGTTGGCTATACCTGTATAAACGGTATCCTGATTGCCCAGCAGACGGCAGTTCTGAACCAGGATATGATCGCCTTCAAGATGCAGGGAGACTGCTTGTCCCAGTTTGGCAGCATTGTTCTCAATGGTGATGTTCTTCAGGGTGATGTAACTGCCCTGTACCTTCAGGGTATAAGTGCGGAATGTGCCCATCGGTTTACCCTTTACAGCAGCTTCTGAATCGAGTCCACCTACAGGCATCTTGATGTTGGCATGATCGTCCCATGTGATGATAGTGTTATCACGGTCTTCACCACAGATGGTGATGTTGGTGAGCCATGAAGGGAGGATGAGTTTCTCCTTGTACACGCCTTTCTTAACGTAGATTACCTTGCTGTAATCCATGAAAGCGCGACATACTTCGATGGCTTCGTCTATGGTGCGGAATTCGCCGGTACCATCACGGGATACTACAATCGTGTCGGGGTTGTCATACTTGTTGGCTGCTGCCAGAGACAACAGGGGCAACATCATTAAAAATGATAAGAATAATTTTTTCATGTTGTTTTTAAGCTTGTTGTTTTGAATCTGTTTTTATAAGATGTTGAAATCTGTATGATTTCATAGAGAATCGCCAGATTTTAAATCCGGCGATTCTCTATTATTTATCTTTTCTTTATTATCATAAACTCCTAAGTTACAGGATTCTCTGTACTTCCTGCAGATCATCAATATTTCGGAGTTGGTTCATAATGGTCTTAACTTCTTCGCGGTCGTGAACACGGAGTTCGATGGTACCGTCGAAGATACCGTTATCACTACTGATAGTTAACTTATGGATATTGATGCCTAACTGGTCGCTAATCACCTTACTTACATCCAACAGCATGCCCTTACGGTCGATACCCTTGATTTCGATGGTAGCATCGAAGAGTATCTGCTTGTGCATATCCCATTTGGCATCTACGATGCGGTTGCCGAAACTGGACTTCAGTTTGGCTGCTATGCTGCAAGAGCGCTTATGGATTTCGATGCGGTTCTTGTTGTCGATAAAGCCCATAACGTCATCGCCAGGAATCGCATGGCAGCAGCTAGGGAAGATAAACTGGTTGATATTCTCCTCGGTCAGGATGAGTGGCTTCTTTTTGTTGAAGTCTTTGCCCACCACGAAAAGATCCTGATGCTTCACGATGCCTTTTTCTTGAGCCTTCTCCTTGCTCTTGCCCAGGAATGGGATATAATTGCGCCAGCTGCTGGCCTGTTGTTTCTTAGGCTTGCCCTGCAACTCATCGAAATCTTTATCGCCTAGGATAATCTGATGGTCTCCCAATGACTGGAAGAGGGTTTCAGGCTTCTGGATATTATGAAAATCGCATAGGCGGTCTACCACCGATGCACTCATCTCGATGCTGTTCTTCTTGAGCCATTCGGTGAGTATGTTTTCTCCCTTCTTCTGAACCTCTCGTGAATCGCGGCGCAAGATGGCCAGAATCTTGCTCTTTGCTTTGGCTGAACTGACGAAGTTTACCCATTCTTCCTGTACATGCTGGCTCTTGGAAGTAAGAATCTCAACCTGGTCGCCACTTTGCAGCTTATGGCTCAGCGGAACCAGCTTATGGTTTACCTTGGCTCCGATGCAGTGGCTGCCCAGGAAGGTATGAATCTGGAAGGCGAAGTCGAGGGCAGTACAGCCTGCCGGCATCGTCTTGATTTCTCCCTTTGGAGTGAAGACGAAGATTTCTGAAGCATAGAGGTTCAGCTTGATGGCATCGAGGAAGTCCATGGCATCCGGCTGCGGATCGTCCAGAATCTCCTTGATGGTGCTGAGCCAGTCGTTCAGTTCGTTCTCATCTTCTGTATATTCACCTTCGTTTCCTTCTTTGTATTTCCAGTGGGCAGCAAACCCCTTTTCTGCTACCTCGTCCATACGGTCGGAACGGATCTGCACTTCTATCCATCTTCCCTGCTTACTCATTAGGGTAACGTGGAGTGCCTGATAACCGTTTGCTTTCGGATGGTTCAACCAGTCGCGCAGACGGTCTGGATGGCTCTTGTAGATTTTGCTGATGGCTACGTAGATATTGAAGCATTCGTTTACTTCGTTTGCTCTCACCTTTGGCGTAAAGATGATGCGCACAGCAAGAATGTCGTAAATCTCATCGAAGGTAACGTGCTTGTTCTGCATCTTGTTCCAAATAGAATAAGGGCTCTTCACACGTGCTTTGATTTTGTATTCTACGCCTAACTTGTCGAGTTCTTCGCGGATAGGTGCAGTAAAACTCTCGAAGAGGGTATCTCGCTGCGATTCGGTATCGGCAAGTTTATGCTCAATATTGGCATACTCCTGTGGATGGTCGTAGCGGAAGCTGAGGTCTTCGAGTTCGGTCTTGATTTTGTTCAAGCCCAATCGGTTGGCGAGAGGTGCATAAATATACAAGGTTTCGCCCGCAATCTTGTATTGTTTGTTGGCCGGTTGCGATTCCAGCGTGCGCATGTTGTGCAGGCGGTCGCAAATCTTGATAAGGATAACACGGATGTCATCGCTCATAGTGAGCAACAGTTTTTTGAAGTTTTCTGCCTGTGCTGATGCCTTATCGCCGAAGATTCCACCACTGATCTTGGTGAGTCCATCAACGATTTGTGCCACCTTGGCTCCAAAGATGTTTGAGATATCTTCTACTGTGTAGTCGGTATCTTCTACCACATCATGAAGCAGTGCGGCACAGATGCTCGTTGAGCCGAGCCCCATCTCCTCGCAGGCTATCTGAGCCACGGCGATAGGGTGCATGATATATGGTTCGCCCGAGAGGCGGCGCACACCTTTGTGCGCCTGTCTGGCGAAGTTGAATGCCTTGGTCACTATATCTACCTTCTTGCGGTGTCGCGAACTCAGGTAGGTGTCAAGCAGGTGTTGAAAGGCATCGCCAATCAACTGGTTATCAGCCTGCTCTCTTTCGAGGTCTTTCAAGTTCTGGTCATCCATAGTGGGTCCCTCCAATAAATAATGTTCTTAATTAGACTGAAAGAACTACAGCATACGTAGTTCTTTTATTTCACTTTGATTTTCTTTCCGGCACGGATACTGTTACCCTTGATGCCGTTCAGTTTGCGCAACTTTTTGACGGTTGTTCCGTTGCGTGCTGCTATTTCAGAAAGGGTATCACCATTCTTGATGGTTACACTCTTGCTGCCTTGTTTTCTGTTTCTATCTCGCTTGCTGCTCTTCTTGCTGCTCTTCTTGCTGCGTGAAGAAGCGCTGTGGCGACTGTAGCTGCTTCGTGGGCGGCTATAGGTTGGCTGTGCATCATTGACATCTACGGTAGCGCGCTTCAGGAAGAGTTCATCGGCTCTGTAAGCACAGATGCTGTCCTGCTGGTCGATGAAACTACCGATGAGGGTAGATGGAAGACGCAATACCATCGGATGGTTCAATCCGTTGATGATATCATGACGATACTGTGGATTCAGATTGCGCAGGTGCTCGATGTTGATGTTCAGCACTTTGGAAATCTGCTCCAGGTGGATATCTTTTGATACTACGATAGTGTCTGTCTTTACTGGCAGTTCGCTTACCATAGGGCAGATGTTATGATCGCAGTAGTAGTTCATGATGTAGTTGGCAGCGATGAAAGCTGGTACATATCCACGTGTTTCCTTTGGCAGATATGGATAGATGTTCCAGTAGTCGGCGTTGCCTTTTGCACGATGGATGGCCTTGTTGACATTGGTTGGACCGCAGTTGTAAGCTGCAATCACGAGGCTCCAATCGTCGAATATTTTGTACAGGTCGCTCAGATAGTGAGCGGCTGCATAGGATGCTTTTACCGGGTCGCGGCGTTCATCGATGAGTGAGTTTACTTCCAGTCCATATCGCTTGCCGGTAGGCAGCATAAACTGCCATAAACCTGTGGCACCAACGCGTGATACAGCTTTAGGGTTAAGTGCCGATTCGATAACTGGCAGATATTTCAGTTCCAGTGGCAGGTTGTAAGCCTCTAATGCCTCTTCGAAGATAGGCATGTAGAAGTTACTTGCTCCCAACATAAAACTTACCGAACGGCGTAGTTTACCGCTGTAACGGTCTATGAATTTCTGTACTACCTCATTGTATGGCATTTCGATGATGGTAGGCATTCTCTTCAGACGGTCGATATACACTTCCTTCTCGAAGACAGGGTTTACATCGCGGTATTTGCAGGTTGTATCTGCCATCATGTAAGTCTGTGCATTGTAAAGGTGGAGCAGGCTGTCGAGGTTATCTTCCATTCCCTCAGGTACTTCGATTTCCTCCTGCTTTCCGTCTTTGTCGGTAACGGTGATGATATCATCGTTATCTGTTTCTTCTGTAACGTCGGTTTGGGCATGAATGCCTTGTAAGCTGAACAGCATCGCTGCTGCCATGACTAGTATTTTCTTCATATTGATGTTTTATCTCGTCTATGTTTCTAATTTCTATTTTGCGTTATAATATATATAGGTGTATTCTAACTCCTCACGCATTAAAATGTGAGTGAGCAACTTACGCCGAGGCTTCCAGACCGCAGCGGATTGGCAGTCTTGTTGCCGTTATTCAGCATGGTAGGCTCTATTCTGAGCGAGAGATCATCGGAAATGTCAAATTCCGAGAGCGATGCATCTACGTAGGCATCAATCACTGAGAAGGCATAGATGCCTATCATGACGAAGGTTCCCAAGTCTCTCCAACGGCGATATTTATCTTTTCGCTTGCGGAAGATTTCCTTATAGCGTTCTATGTTCGATTCGTTGATCTGGGCACCCAAGTGCAGAAACTGATTGTAGCTTTGGGTGTTGGGGTCATCGTCCATAATATCCATGTAGGCTTGCGAATAGTCGTGATACATCTGGTTGTTCCAGGTGATGGCGTATGTACAGCCTACGAAACCGCCATAGATGAAAGGCAGTTTCCAATATTTGCGATTGTATATCTGTCCGGCACCAGGTAATACAAGTGCCAACCACATGGCACGCTTGGTATCAGGTCGCCAGGTTGCCCAGTTGCGCTTTTTGCGTACAGGCTTTGCTGGTTGGGTGAGGCTTGCCAGTTTGCTGCTGTCTTGTGCGGTAAGCATCGAGTCTATGGCTATTTTTGCCGAGTCGGCTGATGCAATGGTTGGCACATCGGTCACTTGTTTTTTTTGTTTCGACTTCTGTGCCTGTGCGCCCATCGGTGCCAGGAGCAGCAGGGTTGCCAAACAGATTTGTGATATACTGAGTTTCACTTTTATTCTTGCTTTAACTGATCGAAAACATTCATGATGTGCTCCAGCTCCTCTTCGTTGGCGAATGGAATGCTGATTTTTCCCTTGCCCTTAGCTGAGCAGGTGAACTGCACTTTTGTATTGAGAAACTGTGACAGGCGGTTTTTGAGTTGAGTAAATTCCTCAGGCATCTGAGCCTTAGCCGTGATGGTTTTCTTACCGCTCTCGATGTCTTCTCCGCTCTTGAGTCGCTGTACCATCTCTTCAACCTTTCTTACTGAGTAGCCGTTCTTCTGTATCTCCTTGAACAACTTGATTTGCAGCGAAGGTGAGTCGAGGGCCAGTAGGGCACGGCAATGACCCATGTCGATTTCTTTCTTCTGTAGTGCCATCTGCACCTGGGCAGGAAGTTTGAGCAGTCGCAGATAGTTGGCGATAGCTGCACGGCTCTTGCCCACACGTTCTGAAATTTTCTCCTGTGTCATACCCTCGTTTTCCAGAAGGTGTTCGTAGGCGAGTGCTATTTCTATGGCGTTGAGGTCTTGACGCTGGATATTCTCTACGAGCGCCATTTCCATTACGTTCTCATCGCTGATGGTGCGGATGTATGCAGGGATAGCTGTCAGCCCCGCAAGTTGTGAAGCGCGCCAGCGGCGTTCACCGGCGATAATCTGGAATCTGTTTTCTGAAACCTGTCTTAAGGTGATAGGCTGGATGATGCCTATGGCCTTGATGCTTTCGGCGAGCTCATGTAGGGCTTCGTCGTCAAACTCCCGGCGTGGCTGATTGGGATTCGCCTCAATCTGGTCGAGAGGAATTTCATTGATGGTACTGCTGCCCTGGGTGCGCACTCCCTCGGTAGAGATGAGGGCATCGAGTCCGCGTCCTAAAGCGTTGCTCTTTGTACCGTTGTTGTATTTCTTGTGTACTGCCATTTTTTTACTTTTAATTTTGAACATTGAACTTTCTAAAAGGGTTCAATTTCCAAATCTTAACTATTCTTGTTGATAATCTCCTTTGCCAAGGCCAGATGGTTCTTGGCTCCATTGCTTTCTGCATCGTAAAGGATAACTGGGAGACCATGGCTCGGACTCTCGCTCAGCTTCACGTTGCGCTGGATTACGGTCTTGAACACCAATTCCTGGAAGTGGCGTTTCACTTCGTCGTATATCTGGTTGGCAAGGCGTAGACGACTATCATACATGGTGAGCAGGAAACCTTCTATCTCGAGTTTCGGATTCAGCTTGCTCTTGATGATCTTGATGGTGTTGAGTAATTTGCTGATACCTTCAAGAGCGAAATATTCACATTGGACTGGGATGATGACACTGTCGGCTGCCGTCAACGAATTGACGGTGATGAGACCGAGCGAAGGCGAACAGTCTATCAGGATGTAGTCGTATTCGTCACGGATAGGCTGCAGCAATGTCTTAATCACCTTTTCGCGATTTTTGAGATTCAGCATCTCTATCTCGGCACCTACCAGGTCGATATGACTAGGTATGATGTCGAGTCCATCAATGTCGGTGGTGTAGATGGCATCGCGCACGTCTGCATGGTCGATGATGCATTCGTAGAGCGAGCAGTCTACCTCGCTGATGTCCACGCCCAATCCACTGGAAGCGTTTGCCTGTGGGTCGGCGTCCACTACGAGTACAGTTTTCTCTAGCGTGGCAAGCGATGCTGCCAAGTTAATGGTGGTAGTAGTCTTTCCTACACCGCCTTTTTGGTTAGCTAATGCGATGATTTTTCCCATTTTCTTAGTAAATTTTCGGCAAAGATACAAAAATATTGTGAGAAAGTCACTATCTTTAAAGGTTTTTTCGTACTTTTGCACCAAAAAGAAAGATATTTTTATGGAAAATAAGAAACCGTTAGTATTAATTTCGAATGATGATGGCTATCATGCCAATGGAATCAAGACCCTGGTGAGCTTTCTGAAAGACTGGTGCGACCTGCTGGTTGTAGCACCGGAAAGTGCCCGTTCGGGATTCGCCTGTGCCTTCTCGGCTACTACTCCCTTGCGCCTGAAGCGTCGCCACAATATGGGGAATGATGTGGAGGTTTGGTCATGTAGCGGCACACCGGTTGACTGTGTGAAACTGGCGTTGGATCAGTTTCTTGCAGATCGCAAGCCTGATCTGATTATCGGCGGTATCAATCATGGTGACAATTCGAGCGTGAATAATCATTATTCGGGAACTATGGGTGTAGCTAAGGAGGGCTGTATGCAGCATATTCCAAGCATAGCCTTCAGTAGTTGCAATTATGATGAAAATGCTGATCTCACTCCTTTGCACGATGGGGTACTGAAGGTTGTTAAGATGGTGCTGGAGAAGGGATTGCCGGAATATACCTGTCTGAATGTCAACTTCCCGGCTTTGCCTCCGTTCAAGGGTTTCAAGGGTTGCCGGATGACTCATGGCTCCTGGATCAATGAGGTGGATCATCGCACTCATCCGCATGGATATGATTATTATTGGATGGTGGGTGAATACCGTAATGACGAACCGGAGGCAACGGATACCGACCAATGGGCTGTGAATCATGGTTACATCGCTATAACCCCAACTAAGATTGATGTAACGGATTATGATTGGTTAAAGAATTTTGAATTATGAAGTATTACCTGATAGTAGGCGAGGCTAGTGGAGATTTGCATGCCAGCAGATTGATGCGCTCGTTGAAAAAAATAGACGAGTTTGCTGAATTCCGTTTCTTCGGCGGTGATTTGATGGCTGCTGAAGGTGGCACTCGCGTCAAGCATTTTAAGGAGTTGGCTTATATGGGTTTTGTGCCTGTACTGCTACATTTGGGTACCATCTTTTCGAACATGAAGAGGTGCAAGGAAGATATTGTGAAATGGAAACCGGATGTAGTGATACTGGTAGATTATCCGGGATTTAATCTCAAGATAGCTAAGTTCTTGAAAAAGAACACCAATATCCCTGCCTATTATTACATTTCTCCTAAGATATGGGCATGGAAGGAGTGGCGGATCCGCAGTATTAAACGTGATATCGCTGAACTCTTCTCAATCTTGCCATTCGAGGTGCCGTTCTTCGAAAAGAAGCACCGTTATCCTATTCACTATGTAGGTAATCCTACGGCTCAGGAAGTAGGGGAGTTCAGGTCGGGATATCATCAGAGTTTTACGGAATTCTGTCAGGAGAATAATCTTGACACTTATTGCCCTGTTGTCGCTTTGCTGGCAGGAAGCCGTCTGCAGGAAATCAAAGACAATCTGCCGGCGATGATTGAGGTGGCTGAGCGTTTTGAAGATTATCAGATGGTGCTTGCCGGTGCTCCTTCGATAGACGATGCTTACTATGAGAAGTTTATCAAAGGTACACCTGTCAAACTGGTGCGTAACAAGACTTATCCGCTCTTGTCGCATGCTACGGCAGCTCTTGTTACCAGTGGTACTGCAACTTTAGAGACGGCTCTTTTCGATGTGCCTCAGGTGGTATGTTATGAAACGCCTGTACCTCATCTCATCCGTTTCGGTTTCAAGCATATCATCAAGGTGAAGTTTATCTCGCTGGTGAATCTTATCGCCAATAAGGAGATTGTGCCGGAGATGCTTGCCGACCGCTTTTCGGTTGATGGTATTGCCAACGAACTTTATCAGATTCTTCCGGGAGAACCTGGCAGGGATAAGATGTTGGCAGAATATCAGGAAGTTCGAACTCAGTTAGGCGATAAGGTTGCGCCGGATGAGGCTGCGGGCATCATGTTTGATCTTCTGGTTAAGCGTAGGGAAATGCTTCTCCGTATGGCTCGTGAGCGTGCTGAAGCTGAAGCCAAAGCTGCAGCTGAGGCTGCAGAACGTGCGCGCCAGAAGGCGATAGCTGAAGCCGAGGCTGCTAAGAAACGTGCCGAAGAGGAAGCTTTGGCGGCGCAGAAGCGTGCTGAAGAAGAGGCTGAACTGGCACGAATAAGAGCAGAAAAAGCCCGACTGGCGGCTGAGGCTAAAGCACGTGAGGCTCAGCAGCGTGCAGCCCAGGCACAGTATGAGGCGCAGGAAGCCCAAAAGGGTGAACACTTTGAAGAAGAACAGGAAAAAGGTGAAATGTTTTAATAAAAAGTAATCTCTTTCAGTTCTGTGGCGGATATCAATCCGCTGCAGAACTGCTGACTAAGGCAGATTTGTAATCTGCTACCTATGTAGGAGTATTAGCTATCCTAAAAAAACAAACCCCAAAATATATATTTAATTTTAAACCCTAAAAAAAATGAAAAAACTAATGACCCTCATTTGTGCACTCTTTTGTATGGCACAAGTGTATGCAGCAAACCCTGTAAAGCAATGGGGACAGTTGCAGGTAAAAGATGCGCAGCTTTGCGACCAGAGTGGTAACCCTGTAGTGTTGAGAGGCGTGAGTCTGGGATGGCACAACATCTGGCCTCGGTTCTACAACAAAAATGCGGTGAAATGGCTTGTGCAAGACTGGCATGCCAACATCATCAGAGCAGCCATGGGAATTCAGATAGACGACAACTATCTGGAAAATCCAGACTTTGCTCTGAAATGCATTACCCAGGTGGTAGATGCTGCCATCAAGAATGATACCTACGTGATTATCGACTGGCATGCACACAAGATGCATACAGCCGAGGCTAAGGCCTTCTTCGGAAAGATGGCGCAAAAGTATGGTAAATATCCTCATGTGCTTTACGAACTCTACAATGAACCTGTTGAGGATAAATGGGAAGACTTGAAGGTATACGCTAAAACCATCATCACGGAAATCAGAAAGTATGATCCGGATAATATCATCCTGATGGGCTGTCCGCATTGGGACCAGGATATTGATATCGTGGCAAAGAGCCCTATCGAGGGTGTGGAGAATGTGATGTATACCCTTCATTTCTATGCAGCCACCCATAAAGATTATCTGCGTGATAAACTGGAGGCTGCCGTGAAGAGCGGTTTGCCGGTCTTTGTATCAGAATGTGCTGGTATGGAGGCTTCGGGTAATGGTCCTCTGGCTCCTGAAGAGTATCAGAAATGGCTCGATGTAATGGAGAAAAACAAGGTGAGTTGGGTAAACTGGTCGGTTTCGGATAAGGATGAAACCTGTTCCATGCTTTTGCCACGTGCCAAGGCTACCGGCAACTGGACAGATGATCTCATCAAGCCATGGGGCAAGATGGTGAAGCAGGCACTGAAGAAATATAACAGATAACAGCATAGTTTATCGCAAGTACTTTCGTGAGCCAACGAAGCTACTTGTGTTTTTTATGGTGATATGAAAAAAAAGGCAGGGGTTCTTTGAGGAATCCCTGCCTTTCTTTGTGCTTGGCCAAACTAAAGTTTGGCCTTTATCTCATAAAAGATGTATTATCCAAACAACTGGATGGTGTATAGGTAGATTACTGCTGCTGGTATCGCCATGAGCGAAGAGTCGAAGCGGTCGAGCATGCCTCCATGTCCTGGCAGGATGTTGCCGCTATCCTTTACTCCGAGGGTACGCTTGAAGAGGCTTTCTACCAGATCGCCCCATGTGCCGAAGAATACCACAACCAGACCTAAACCTTCCCAACCGAGAATGCTGAGACGATGGGCTTCCCCATCATTGGCAATATAGCCGATAATGCCTGCTGCTATCAGTACGAATATGCCTCCGCCTATGCTGCCTTCCCAACTTTTGGCTGGACTGATGCGAGGAAAGAGCTTATGCTTGCCGAAAAGCGAACCGCTGCAATAGGCACCGGTATCATTGGTCCAGAGGAAAATGAAAATGCTCAAAGGCAGCAGCATGTCGTAATGTATCTGGCCATCGAAAGCTGATGTCTCGAAACTCAATACATTGATCATCGAGAAAGGCAAGGCGATGTACAACTGAGAGAGCATAGTGTAAGCCCAATCGTTGATGGCATCCTTGTTGCCTGTATACAGTTCGCTGATGAAGAGATAGAGGATGGTGAGCAGATAAGGTACGAAAACCACGAAATTGCCCACAATGCCCATGCGGAAACCAGCCACGGCAAGGAAGAAGTAAACACCCGCCACGGTGCTGATGAAACGGTTTACCGTAACGTTCTCCTTCTGGTTAACTAATCCGCAATACTCCCAGATGCTCAATCCGGTAATGAGGGCGAACAGGATAACCATTGCCCTGGGATTGAGAAAGCAAGATACCATGCACACCACGAAAAATACGCCTGTGATGGATCTTATCACTAGATTCTTCTGTTTGTCAGTCATATCAGTTTGTTTTATTCGTTCTTGTTTTCTTCCGAACCTTTATCCTTCTTGGAAGTCTCATCAGAATCAGCATTCTTCTTCTGGTTCTCTTCATGCTCCTTGATGGCAGCCTGAACTTCAGGAAGTTCCTTTACGGCGTCATCGTCTATCTTAGGCTGTTCGTCTTCCATGATTTCCTGCGAACGGCTCAACCAAGGGCGTTTGCCAAAGATATGTTCTACGTCTTCTGCCATAATCACCTCTTTCTTGATCAGAAGTTCTGCTAAGGCATTGTGGCCTTCCTTGTGCTCCATCAGGATGTTCTTGGCACGGGTATACTGTTCGTTGACAATCTTCAGAACTTCCTGGTCTATCTCGCGGGCTGTAGACTCAGAGTACGGACGCTGGAATGCATATTCGTTCCGGTTGTAAAAGCAGATGTTTGGCAACGTCTTGCTCATACCGAGATAAGCTACCATACCATAAGCACTCTTTGTGGCGCGCTCCAGGTCGTTCATGGCTCCTGACGAAATATGACCGGTGAAGAGTTCTTCTGCGGCACGTCCACCCATTAATGAACACATCTCGTCGAGCATCTGTTCCTTGGTGGTTATCTGGCGCTCTTCTGGCAGATACCATGCAGCACCGAGAGCCTGACCACGAGGCACGATGGTAACCTTGATGAGAGGGTTGGCATACTGGCAGAACCATGAGATGGTTGCGTGGCCTGCTTCGTGGAGAGCGATGCTACGCTTCTCGTCGGCAGTCATCACCTTAGTCTTCTTCTCCAGACCGCCTACAATACGGTCTACTGCATCGAGGAAATCCTGTTTGCACACAGCCTTCTTGTCGTGGCGTGCAGCAATGAGGGCTGCCTCGTTACAAACGTTGGCAATATCTGCACCCGAGAACCCTGGAGTCTGACGGGCCAGTAGATCAACATCTACTGTTTCGTCTATCTTGATAGGTTTGAGATGAACCAGGAAGATAGCCTTACGTTCGTTCAAACCAGGGAGATCTACGTGAATTTCGCGGTCGAAACGTCCGGCACGGAGCAAGGCGCTGTCGAGCATGTCTACGCGGTTGGTAGCTGCAAGGATGATGACACCACTGTTGGTGCCGAAACCATCCATCTCTGTAAGGAGAGCGTTCAATGTGTTCTCGCGCTCATCATTACCACCCATGGCTGGGTTCTTGCTGCGGGCACGGCCTACAGCATCAATCTCATCGATAAAGATGATACAAGGTGATTTCTCTTTAGCCTGGCGGAACAGGTCGCGTACACGTGAGGCACCTACACCTACGAACATTTCAACGAAGTCGGAACCGCTCATGGAGAAGAAAGGTACGCCAGCCTCGCCGGCAACAGCCTTAGCCAAGAGGGTCTTACCAGTTCCCGGAGGGCCTACGAGAAGGGCTCCCTTTGGAATCTTACCACCCAAGTCGGTATATTTTTGTGGGTTTTTCAGGAAGTCTACAATTTCCTTCACTTCCTGCTTGGCACCTTCCTGTCCGGCCACATCCTTAAAGGTGATGCCGATGGCATTTCCCTTTTCGTACATCTTAGCTTTGCTTTTGCCCACGCTGAAGATGCCGCCGCCCATACCGCCGCTGCCCATACCGCCGCTGAATCTTCCAGACATCCAAAGGATGAAGAATACGAAGAAGAGCAGAGGTGCCAGATTGAAGAGCGTGCTTAAGAAGTCGTTATCCTTCTGGTTGTCGTAGCTGAAGGAGCGTATCTTCTTTTCCTTCAACATCTGGTTGGCATAGCGTTCCACTTCGTCAACCGAGCCGAACTGTACTTTTACGTATGGGTTAGGACCAACAGACTTTGCCGGCATATTGTATACATCGCGCGTATATTTCGGGTTGATGTATATTTTGAGGGTGCTTTCTGTTTTATTGGCCACAACACTGAGCACATAACCCTTGTCTACATACTGTTTGAACTGGGTGTATGTGGCTTCCTTGGCAGCGCTGCCTCCAATCGCATCGCCTCCTCCTGTAAAGAAGAGGATAATCATGGTGATGAGGCAGATGGTGAAAAGCCAGGTCATATTAAATCGTGGCATCTTTGGTCCACCATTGCCACGAGGCTTCATATTATTGCTTTGTTCCATTTTATTTTATATGTATAACTTTTAGTCGAAAACAATGTCTGATCCATCATGTAGGATGGGAGAGACTGACTAGTCGAGATCAGGTATATGGGTGAGCTTTGCATCCTCCCATAAATGTTCGAGGTCGTAATAAGCACGTACTTCCGGAAGGAAGATGTGTACTAATACGTCAACAAAGTCCATTGCCACCCACTGGTCGTTGCCGAGACCTGCTACATTTACAGGTTTTTCTTTCAGGTTCTTGCGCACGATGTCTCCCACAGAACCTGCGATAGCTTCAACCTGAGTAGGGCTTCCTCCCTGGCAGATGATGAAGTACTTGGCAATGCTTCCATCGATTTCTGTCAGGTCGGCGATAACTATGTCTTGACCTTTCTTTTCTTGTATACCTTCTTTAATAGTCTCTACGAGTTGTTTAACTGTGTTCATTTATCTTTTCTTTCTTACTTAATTTATATTCTCTATTTTTCTGCAAAGATACATTATTATAATGGAAAATCGACTTAAAAGGCAAAAAAAATGTGGAAAATTAAAGAAATTGCGCTTTTTTTAGAAAAAAGTGCCGAAAAATTTTGTAGGTTCAAAAAAAACTAGTACCTTTGCACTCGCAATTGAGAAAAGAACATCTCGTTTGCTGATATTGGGATATGGTGTAATGGTAACACTACAGATTCTGGTCCTGTCATTCCTGGTTCGAGTCCGGGTATCCCAACAATCAAAAAGTTCTATTTTAAGTTTGGGATATGGTGTAATGGTAACACTACAGATTCTGGTCCTGTCATTCCTGGTTCGAGTCCGGGTATCCCAACTCATACGGTAAGGCATCTTTCAGTAATGAAAGGTGTTTTTTTTTGTTTATAGGAATTCTGTTTTATGGAGTATTCATAACAATAAACCCCAGAGCTTTTGCCCTGGGGTTTATTGTATTTATTTCTTCTCGGCATCAATAGCCTTGATTTTCTGCTTTACCATTTCGAGGTCAGCCTTGAGTTTCTCAATCTTACGGTTCATTTCTTCTACCAGGCTGTTGCCCTTCTTGCTGGCCGTATTGAAGAAACCGAGGTTGTTCTCGTAGGTAGTAATCTCGCTGCGCAACTGGTCGTAGCGGCGCAAGAGTTTACCACGCTCATTGCCGAGTGCATTGCCGCCTTCCTTGGCAACATTCTTCAAGTTGTTCTTGAAGTTGTCGAAGTGGCGCTTTGCGTTGGTGGCGTGAAGTTTCTCGTAGGCTGCATCGATAGCCTCATGATACTCTTTATAGACCTTGTCTTTCTCTTTGAAAGGAACGTGTCCGATTGCACTGTATTGCTTGGCAAGATCTTTGAGCTTCTTTTGGAAATCGTTGTCTGAAATCTCTGCAACTACAAGTTCCTTGAGCTGGGCAATAATGTTGCGCTTCTTGTCCAGATTAGCATGTTCCTCGCTGCGTGAACCGGCATTCTGCTTGTTGCGGGCTTCAAAGAACTTGTTGCAGGTATCCAGAAATTCCTTCCAGAGCAATTCGCCTTGTTTATGAGGTACGGTACCCACCTTCTTCCATTCTTTCTGAAGAGCGATGAACTTGTCGCCAGTCTTCTTCCAGTCTGTACTGTCAGCCAGTTCCTTTGCCTTGTTTACGAGTTGCTGTTTCTTTTCGAGATTGGCAGAGTAGGTATCTTTCAATCCTTTGAAGAATTCTGCCTTCTTGTTGAAGAATTCATCGTTGGCGATGCGGAAACGCTCGAAAATCTTGACGTTCATCTTCTGAGGGGCAAAACCGATAGTGCGCCACTCTTTCTGAATCTCTATGATTTCCTGGGTAACCTTCTCCCAGTCCTTGGCAGTCTTGTATTCTCCTTGGTTGGCAGCCTCTACCTTTTCGCAGAGGGCAGTTTTCTTGGCGAGGTTTTCCTCTTCCTTGGCACGCAGGTCTTCGAAGTGCTGCTGGTGCTTCTTGTTGATAACAGTGCTGGCAGCCTTGAAACGCTCCCAAATCTGTTCTCTCAACTCCTTGGCAACAGGACCAATCTCACGATATTGCTGGTGGAGGTCCTGAAGCTGGTGGAAGGCAGAAATAACATCCTCTTCCTCATTGAGTTTCTCTGCAGCCTCGCAGAGTTTGGTCTTGGCTTCAAGATTCTTTTTGAAATCATATTCGCGGGCTTCGCTGTTCAACTTGAGCATGTCGTAGAACTGCTCTACATAGAGCTGGTAGTTCTTCCATACCTCGTTTGCCTTGTCTGCAGGGATGTTCTTGATTTCCTTCCATTCCTGCTGCAAGGCCTTGAAGTCCTGATATGATTTGTTGGCCTCTTCCGGTGAGGTGGTCATGGCCTTTATCTTTTCGATAATTTCCTCTTTTTTGCGGAGATTATCTTGTTTTTCTTCTTCTTGTGCCAGGAAGATCTTGGCTCTTTTCTCCTTGATGAGTTGCATCTCAGCCTTGAAGGCTTCTTCGGTGTCATCCGGTAGAAGGATATACTTCTCTGGGTCACCGCCTTTTGCGAGATACTCTTTCATCTGTGCGTCTCTTTCTGCGAGATGAATCTTGTAGAAAGTAGTCTTGAGTAGGTCGAGTTCCTCCTTGTTTGGATTTTCGCTGCTATGAGCGATTTCCTTTACTCTTTCGAGCACTTCCTGCTTGGTGGCATAAGCCTTCTTGGCAGGGTCTTCCAGGGTGCTCTGCTGCAACAGAGCTTTTTCTTGAGAGTCCATCATGTCACTTTGTTTAGTTTATGATTCGAGTTTCTTGGGCCGGTAGTCGCTTATCCGCAATTCGACCCCATACAAAATTATATTATTAATAAGTTGCAAACTTAAAAAAAAAAATCGAATATCTTGCCATGATATTCGATTTTTTAATTTTTTTTGTATTTATAATTGCCTTTTTCTTGCTAATCATCGTTTTATGTGCTCTTTCGGGCTACTTAATGCATATCAGAGTGGTATATGCTTAGAGCAGGCGCTTGTATCTGAGGAAGCCCCATGAAAGTGCAGAAACGAGCACGGAGATAACCAGGGCAATGGCAAATCCGTAATGGCTGTCTTCCATACCGTTGATTAAGTTCATACCGAACAATGAGGAAATCAGCGTAGGCAACATCATGACGATACTGATACTGGTCAAGGTACGCATCGTGGTATTCATGTTGTTGTTGATGATGCTCGAATAGGTATCCATCGTCGACTCCAGAATGTCGGAGTAGATGCTTGTGGTTTCGCGTGCCTGTGTCATCTCGATGTTTACGTCTTCGATGAGGTCGGCATCAAGTTCGTCCACCTGCAGCTTGAATTTCAACTTAGACAGGAGATTCTCGTTGCCTCGGATAGAGGTGATGAAGTAGGTAAGGGAGTCCTGCAGGCGGCTCAGGCCAATCAGGCTCTCATTGTTTACACCATGATCGAGGTTTCGTTTTGCCTTTTCTATGAGCGAATTGATCTGTTTCAATCGCTTCAGATACCAAACCGCTGATGAAAGGAAGAGACGGAAGGTCATGTCTACATAGTCGGTGAACCCCTCGCTGCGCTTCTGCTGGTAGCTTACGAAATCAATCATCATGTTGGTTTCATAATAGCATACGGTGATGGTAACATCGCGCTTATGGATGATACCCAGAGGCACGGTGGTGTATGGGGTACGGCTGCGTATTTCCTTGACATAAGGGATACGGAGGATGATGAGCATCCAGCCATCGTCATATTCATAGCGGGCACGCTCATCGGTATCGCTGATATCCGAGAGGAAATAATCAGGGATCTTGAATTCTTCTTCCAGCAAGCGCTGGTCTTCATCAGTTGGACATGTTACTTGTATCCAGCAGTTTGGCTGCCACTCATTGAGTACAGTCAGATTCTTGTCTATATTCCAATAAGTCTTCATAGTTTGCTAATCTCCACATAATAAAAGTTTGGGGTATGGAGACTAGCGCTTGGGTACGGCCTACTGAAAGGCTTCATCGTTGCTGAATCTCCACGCCTTACAATTCATTATTGTTCTCCGCGTGATAATCGTCCATTTTGGTGTTATTTTAATGAAACTTATGCAAGTGAATTTGTATGATCTGCTACAGAGATTTTACAAGACTTGCGAAATCGACTGCAAAGGTAATGATTTCTTTTGAAAACTGGAACAAAAAAGCCGAGAATTTTCACTCTCGGCTTTCTTTTTTAATCTTTTTGTAGTTTCGCTCCCCATTTTTTACTTTGCAGGAATCTCCGTCAGGAGCTGCTTGACGAGGTTCCAGAAAGGAGCTACGCAACTGATCTGGCAACGCTCATTGGCTGTGTGAGGACTAAGAAGGGTAGGACCGAATGATACGACATCGAGGTTAGGATACTTGCTCAGGATGATAGAGCACTCCAGACCTGCGTGAACAGCCTGTACCTTACCGTCTGTGCCGTTCTGCTCTTTGTAAACCTTCAGTACGTGTTCCAGAATGTCGCTCTTAGGGTTAGGGTTCCATCCCATGTAGCTGCCACTGAATTCAACCTTCATGCCTGCCATGTTGAAACAGCTTTCTATCATTGTGGCAAGATACATCTTGTAGTATTCGTGGCTAGAACGGGCCAGAATCTTGATAGCAGCCTTGCCGTCACCAATCTCAACGATTGCGAGGTTTGAAGAGGTCTCTACGATTTCAGGCATAGATGGAGCCATACGCAATACACCATCGTGGCAAGCGTAGATTGCATCTACAAGATTATCCTGGATTTCGGCAGGAACCTGCATCTTAGGAGTCTCTACATTCTCAGCGAAGAACTCGATGTTCTCAGTTGTTTCAATGCCTTCGAACTCATCACAGATTTCGTCCTTCCAGTCTGCTACCAGGTCATTCAAAGCTTCAATATTCTCCTTAGGCAGGGTCAGAACAACCTCAGCCTGGAATGGGATGGCATTGCGCATGTTGCCGCCCTGCCATGAAGCCAGACGGGCATCGAGTTCTGAAATAGCTTCACGCACGAAACGAACCATGCACTTGTTGGCATTCGCTCTGCCTTCGTTGATTTCGATACCGGAGTGACCGCCTTTCAATCCCTTGAGGGTTACCTTAACGGCAGCATCTTCCTTGTCGGTTTCTACCTCTTTATAATCGAGAGTTGCTGTGATGTCGATACCGCCAGCGCTACCGATAACGAACTCGCCCCAAACCTCGGTATCGAAGTTCAAGAGAATGTCGCCGTTCAGTTCGCCTGCTGGGAGATCGTTGGCACCATACATGCCTGTCTCTTCGTCGGCGGTAATCAAGCCCTCGATAGGACCATGCTGCAAATCTTTTGACTCCATTACCGCCATGATTGTAGCTACGCCAAGTCCGTCGTCGCTACCGAGTGTTGTATGATTAGCACGTACCCAGTCGCCATCGATGATGGTTTCGATAGGGTCAGTTTCGAAATTATGCTTGCTGTCTGGTGCTTTCTGAGGAACCATGTCCATGTGCGCCTGCATAATAACGCCTTTGCGGTTCTCCATACCTGGAGTAGCAGGTTTGCGCATCACGATGTTGCCTGCTGGGTCTTGGAAAGCCTCTACACCTGCTTCTTTTGCCCAATCGAGCAAATAAGCCTGAATCTTTTCCAAATGTCCAGATGGACGTGGAACTTGTGTTAACTTGTCAAAGTTACGCCAGATTTCAACTGGGTTCAAATTCTTAATGTCAGCCATAATATTTTTATTTTAATGTTAAATGTTCAATGTTAAGTTGGGCATACGCCCTAAAGCAAGAGGATTCTTCACTCCTTACTCTTCACTTTCCCGGTAAACGCCAGTGCTATCCAGGCATAGATTCCCAAAAGGACTACAAGCAGGGTTTGCACGGAGTGTACGATGAGAACGAAGAAGAGGGCATCGTTTGCCTGAATGCCATAGAGTATGAGCATTGTCTTGACGGCAAAATGCCAAGGTCCGGCTCCGTTAGGAGTTGGTACGATGACCGCTATGCTGCCCACGATGAATGTCACCAGACCGCACATCAGATTGAGATGGGAGGTTGCCTCGAAGCATTGGAAGGTGAGATAGTAGTGGAAGAAATAGCTCAACCAGATGCCCAGTGTAAGGGCGATGTAGAGCGGTACATTTCTGACACCTTTCAGCGAGATGATACCTTGCCAGAGTCCTCCCAGTGTTGCTTTCACCTTATTATATATAGCGAGTCGCTTGAGCAGATAGTGAGCCAGGATGAGTACTGCTATGCCACAGATAGCGGTCACAATGTAACCTGTGGCTGTAAACTGGCAGAGTAAACTGTCCATGCTCGTACCTGTTTTCTCAAAGAAATTGAGGAATACCGGAATCTGCATCACAAAGACCAGCGCCGTAATCAGCAGCACGAGGAGTGAATCGATGGCTCTTTCTGTAACGACGGTACCCAAGGCTTTCGGAAACGAAACATCATCCCATTTCTTCAATACGCCGCATCTGGCAAACTCGCCTGCACGAGGAATTACAAGACTCAGAGCATAGGACAGGAAGATGGAGTAGACGCTGATACTGGAGCGGGCCTTCTCGCCTAATGGTTCCAGCGACTGTTTCCATCTCCATCCTCTGAACACCTGGGCAGAGATGCCAAAAGGGAACGACAGCAGCATCCAGGTCCAACTCATCTTGTGAAGCAGAACATCTTCTACTTGCTTGAAGTCGAATCCGCGATACATCCAATAAAGGATGGCGCCACCCAGAATGAGCGACAAAGCCACCTTCCATATGTTGTTTGCTATCTTCTTTATATCCATAATTAGATGCAAAGATAATACTTTTATTGACAATATCGTTCGAATCTGCATATTTTTAGCATAAATAAACGCTTGGGCGCCATTTATGGCTAAAAGTATAGCCTTTTTTTTAAGAAACAAGTGGCTCTTTCCCTTTTTTACCCAAAAAGATAAAAAAAATCGCATACTTCGTGTGGATTCTCAAAAAATAATCGTATTTTTGCAAAATATATAATATAAAGATAAGATATGAAAGCTGTAAAGCCTAAGAAGAATCTCGGTCAGCACTTCTTGACCGACCTCAATATAGCAAAGCGCATCGCCGATACAGTGGATGCCTGCCCGGATATACCTGTTCTCGAAATCGGACCAGGTATGGGCGTTCTTACCCAATATCTCGTAGAGAAACCAAGAGCCGTCAAGGCAGTGGAAATCGACTCGGAGTCGGTGGCGTATCTTCATGAGAATTTCCCGACACTCAAGGATAATATTATCGGTGAAGACTTCCTGAGAATGGATTTGAACCAGATATTCGATGGAAAGCAGTTTGTACTGACAGGTAATTATCCATACGATATCTCATCGCAGATATTCTTTAAGATGCTCGATTACAAGGATCTCATTCCTTGCTGTACCGGAATGATTCAGCGCGAGGTGGCATTGCGTATGGCATCAGAACCAGGCAACAAAGCCTATGGTATCCTCAGTGTGCTCATCCAGGCATGGTATGATGTGGAATATCTCTTTACGGTAGATGAGAATGTGTTCAACCCACCACCAAAGGTAAAGAGTGCGGTAATCCGTATGACTCGTAACAAGGTGACTGACCTTGGCTGTGATGAAAAACTGTTTAAGCGTCTGGTAAAGACAGTCTTCAACCAGCGTCGCAAGATGCTCCGTGTGAGCCTCAAGCAGATGTTCCCGGGTGTAACCCCACGCGAGGATTTCTACACCACAGACATCATGACCAAGCGTCCTGAACAGCTCACTATCCAGCAGTTTGTAGAACTCACCAACTATGTGGGCGAAGAATTGAAAAGATTAGAATTAATAAAATAAAAACATATAATTATGATAGACGTTAAAGAAACTTTGAATTCTGCAGCAGAGCGTATGGAGATGGCAGCAATGTATCTTGCAGAGGAACTCTCTCATGTTCGTGCTGGTCGTGCTAATGTAGCCATCCTCGATGGTGTGCGCGTAAATAGTTATGGCAGTATGGTTCCTCTGAACCAGGTAGCTACAGTTACAACCCCTGATGCCCGTACTATCGCTATCCGCCCTTGGGACAAAAAGGCTATCAAGGATATCGAAAAGGCTATTATGGATAGTGGTGTAGGTATCACTCCTGAGAACAATGGCGAAATCGTACGTCTGGGTATTCCTCAGCCAACAGGTGAGCGCCGTAAGGAACTCGTAAAGCAGTGTAATAAGATTGCTGAGCGTGCTAAGATTGAGGTGCGCAACGTGCGCCAGGAAATCAAGGAGAAGTTGAAGAAAGCTATCAAGGATGGACTTTCTGAAGACTTGGAGAAGGATGCTGAGAACGATTTGCAGAAACTCCACGACAAGTACATCAAGCAGCTCGAAAACCTGATGGACGAGAAGGAGAAGGAAATCATGACAGTCTAAATCATTCTGGACTTACATTATTTAATAAGTGATAATGAGAGGACTCGTTATTAAAAATACAGGCAGCTGGTACACCGTCAAGACAGACGATGGCCAGCTGATAGAAAGTAAAATCAAGGGCAATTTCAGATTGAAGGGCATCCGCAGCACCAATCCTGTGGCTGTAGGTGATTATGTGCAGCTTATTACCAACCAGGAGGGTACGGCATTTATCTCTTCTATCGAAGACCGCCAAAACTATATCATTCGTAAATCACCTAACCTCAGTAAGCAGAGTCATATTCTGGCTGCTAATGTAGACCAGGCGCTGCTTGTGGTAACGGTGAATTATCCGCAGACATCTACTACCTTCATCGACCGATTCCTGGCTGGCGCTGAGGCCTACAGAGTGCCTGTTATCATCATCTTCAATAAAAGTGACATACTTTCAGAAGAAGAATTGCATTACGAGAAGATGATGTGCACGCTCTATGAGACCATCGGATATAAATGTATCGAATTGTCGGCAGCTACAGGAGAAGGTGTTGAACTGTTGCGACCTCTTATCAAGGATAAGAAATCTTTGTTGAGCGGCAACAGCGGGGTAGGAAAGTCAACCCTCATCAACCAGCTCATTCCTGATGCAGAGCAGCGTACCGCAGAAATCAGCGAGGCGCATAATAGCGGAATGCATACCACAACCTTCAGTGAGATGCTGGAACTGCCGGAAGGTGGTTATCTCATTGATACTCCGGGCATCAAGGGTTTTGGTACCTTTGATATCGAAAAGGAAGAGCTGACCAGCTATTTTAAGGAAATCTTCAAGTTCTCTCAGAATTGTAAGTTCTCTGACTGTACCCATACCCACGAACCGGGGTGCGCGGTAATCAAGGCGGTTGAGGAACATTATATTGCAGCTAGCCGCTATCAGAGTTATCTCTCTATGTTGGAGGATAAGGACGAAAATAAATACAGAGAGGCTTTTTGATAGGGAAGAGTGAAGAACGAAGAGTGAAGAAATTAAAAAAATCATATTAATGAAAGAACAGAAGGACGTCAGGCAGCGTATCGAAGAAGGTGAGTTCGCACAGAGTGCAGAAATCAGTGCGAGCTATCTGGATGAGGACATCTTGATTATAGATAATGTCAAGGTGTTGCAGAACCCCGACCCTATGAGATTCCAGATGAACATGATTGCATCCTGTCAGAGAGGCAGCCTGAGAGCTGAACTCAACGGGCGGGAACTCACCGTGGAGAAGGGCGATATATTTATCAGTCCGCCTAACTCTATTCTCGACATCAAAGAGGTGTCGGAAGATTTTGCATGCACAGCCATGTGTGTCAGCAATCACGGCTTGCTTGGTATTCTTCGTTCTCATATCTCGGTATGGAACCGTGCCATGTATGTGAGCAAGGTTTCGGTGTTGAAGATGAACGAGGTGGATATGGTGTTCTATTCTAAGTTTACCGACTTGGTGCGCCTCTGTTTGGATCCGAAGTTCAACGACCGCAGTTCGTGGAAACCATATCGCCGTGAGATAGTGGAGACGCTCTTGAAGAGTGCTCTTCTTGCCGTGAGCAATCTTTTGCTGACAGATCTTCCGAAAGAAACGTTGGGAACCAGTGCCAGCGATTTTTTTGATAAGTTCCTGGAGATGTTGCAGCAGAGCGAAATCAAGCATCAGCCTGTAGAATATTTTGCGCAGCAGCTTTGTATCACGCCAAAATATCTCTCCATCATCTGCAAGCGCCATTCCGGCAAGACAGCCATCGAGTGGATTACGGAGTATACGCTTGCTGATATCACCTATTATCTCCGTTCTACAACGAAAACAATCAAGGAGATTTCTGGTATACTGGGCTTCTCCAATACTTCATTCTTCGGTAAATATGTAAGAGAGCATCTGCACATGTCACCTCTGAAATATCGTGAAAGTTTGAGAAAACAATAACAGCAAAATAAAAACTCGCAAATTCTAAAGAAAGAATCTGCGAGTTTTTTGTTTCTATCAAATAGGGTGGAGCTGGAGGGATTCGAACCCTCGTCCGCACAAGGAAACCATACGCTTTCTACATGCTTATTCCAGCCTTCGGTTTTCGAGGCATGACAGGACCTGGACCACCAATCATACCCTTATCCTCTAAAATTTCATCCATGCAACGAGGCGTACATGAACTATTTCCGATTTACCTGCACCGCTTGATCAACAAGATTCGGAACAACATCCGTTGAGCGATGTCTCGTTCCAGCACCCTGTGCTGGAATAAAGCTAGTTTACTATACTTCGACTAGGCAGCGAGAGCGTAGTTATTTTCGCCAATTAATTTTTTGTTCACTAGGATTAAGGAGGTAGCCAACGAGCCTCCGCATGCTTACGTACCATTTCATCTCGCCGTCAAATCCAGTCAACCCCGAGAATTTTCTGATATTGGGTGCAAAGATAAGGCGAAAATTTGAAACTACCAAATTTTTTAAGGAAAAATTCTGCCCAAATATTCAGAATAGCTTAAAATGAGCGATTTATGAGTGTTGTTATACCTCAGGGCGTGCGACACCTAAAAGGGTGTTCAGTATTCAGTATTCAGTTTTTTTCGCGATAGTTACCCTTTCTATGGTTACAAATTGTAAGTAATTCTTTTATGAGGGTGTGTCATAAGTTTATAATTCACCCTCTTCTTGTTGTTGGAAGAGTTGGAATATGTTGTTGGAAGAGTTAGGATATGTTGTTGGAAGAGTTAGGATATGTTGTTGAAACAGCCAGTATCTTCGGTCGCACAACAGCTGTTGTGCGCTTGCATAACAGCTGATATGCGCATGCACAACAGGTGATGTGCATGCGATGGTCAACTGTTATGCGCCAACTATTATTCAGACTTATGACACACCCTCATACTATCTATAGAGCGGATGGAAACAACAGCGAAAAAAACTGAATACTGAATACTGAACAGCCTTTTGTGCCTTAGGGCGGTCATCATAGAAGACCGCAGCGGGTCTTAAATGATGGCAGGCGCCGGTCACCAATGAAGACCAGAAAAAGCACAGGAAACGGGGCTTAAAATACCTAGAGTATGCGGAGAATAGCATGTAAAACATGATTTTTGCTTTTGTATCCCCATAAATGAGGATGACGATTTCCTAATTTTTAGGTATTGCATACCTTCTTAGAAATATGTACCTTTGCAGCCTAATTCAAGATAGTATTTAATTTTAATTATAAACATTTTAAAAGTTCAAAAAACAATGAAGATTTTTAAGAATTTTATCGGTCTCGCTGCCCTGGCTCTCTGCCTCGGCTTTGCTTCTTGCGGCAGTGACGACGATGCACCTTCTTACAGCAATGTGGCTGTAAGCAACTCAGAGTTGATGACTATCCTCAAGGGTAAGGGATACCAGTTTGATGAAAATGGCAAAATGCTCCTTGATGACAAAGCCAACAGCACCACATCTCTCGACCTTTCAGGCACAAAGGTTGATACTGCTGCCTTGAAGGAACTTTCTGTTTTTCCTAATTTGAAGGCGTTGGACCTTAGCAACAATGGCTATGGTCCAGTTTTCCATATCGCTTCACTTCCTTCACAGATTACAGGTCTTGACTTGCAAGGCAATGACATCTATGACTTCGACGGCTTGGTAACAGCCAAGGTTGAGAATGACGAGGTGAAAGCTACTATCCTTCATGAGTTTACCAAACTTTATCTCCCTGCTTCTTGCAAGTATAATGTAGAGGATTTGATGCCTTTCTATACCCAGAATGAGGCAGAGAACAAGACTGTTGACATGCAAATGGTAAATGATAAGGGTTCTTTGGAGAAGTATAATACTTTGAGAGAGATTCCTGATACTTACTTTGCAGCTTATTTGAAGATGAACTTTAGTTCGGTTTTCACTTCTGACGGAAAGTTGGACATCAGCAAACCTCTCGGTCTTGAAGACAGAGGACGCAATATTTTCTTGCAGTATGATACCCAATATGAAGATATTGAAAAGATAGCTTCTATTGAAGGTATTGAATATTTTGTGAACAATCCTTTTTATCCGTCTTTTTATGTTTTCATAGATGTTCAGTCAAGCACTGAACAAACAAAACAATTTGTATGTCATAGATTGTCACCAAGACAAAATGTCAAAGGCTTGGTCGTAAAAAAGACAAATTTTATTGGAGGACTAGATTTGAGCGACGCAACTGCTCTTTCTTCTTTAGGAATCAGTAACAACCCTTCAGTAACATCATTGGATTTGACAAATACAGCTTTTCTTAATCAGGAAATAAAGGATTTTGATGCAACCATGTCAAACTTGTTAGATTGCAGAGATTGTAAGAATCTTGAGGAAATAAAAATCAACCTCAATAATAAAAAGGTTACATCTCAAATTATTTTGGCAAACTTGCCTAAATTAAAGGCTATTAATTTACAAAGTATTGAAGCAATAGGCGATTTGGCTCTTTGTCAATTACCAAACTGTGAAATTATTTATCCAATTAATTTAATTGCATATTATCGTAATTCTAACAACAAGTTGTACGATTTTGAATCCAATCCACGCAGAAAGGTTTATTTCACTGTGTCACAAGATGTTTTAGACAAAGAAAGTACAAAGAACTTTGTCCAGACCTACTCTGCTCACTTGGAGAATGACAATAGTACATATTCAGAATACAATCCAGTTAAATGGAAATAATTTTAGTAATTATTTAAAATTTCAATAATTATGTTTAAGAAAGCAAACTTCAAGAAAAACATCGCCTTCCTATCTTTGCTTTTTTTCGCTGTTTTTGCATTTTGTTCTTGTTCTTCTGATGAAGAAATCACTAACTCTGATGCAAACACTGAACTTGTGAAAGAAGCCACAAATTACCTGAATGGTGAAATTGTGCTTAGTACAAAGGCAAGGATGAATGGAGTGGACAAGACCCTTTTACCGGGGGGATGTCCTACAAAGTTTAAGTTTGAATGGAGTAAGACTGACGCACAAACATTCACCATTTCTTTGCTTGACTTCACGGTCGGAAACATGGGAATGATTATCAATTTTAAGTGTGATGTCAAGTGCATGGTGCTCAACTCTTGGGAGCAAAAGGAATATACAGGTGATGGTTGGATAAAGTTTAAGGGTGAAGACGGTTCTGTATGGGGAACAGACACAGACGGTTCTCCATCAAGTGCCAAAGGCAGTAGCGTGCAAGGTTATTACAATGCCAAAACTCACCAAATTCAGTTTATTGTAGATTATAACATGATGAATGTGCGTTCAGATTGTTTCCTTCAAACAATAGACAAGTCTCGTCTTGCAACATTTGACGAAGACAAAGCTAAATATGAGGAAGATTTGAAAGAGTATAAAAAGGAGCACGGAATCAAATAAGAGACTGTAGCTTATATCTATAAAAGGAAAGAGGGATATGCCCAGACATGTCTCTCTTTCTTTTGCAAGTAAAAAATGAAGGGAAGAGAAACAAGCCATAGCGAGGCTGAAATCGTGTAAGGATTTGAAAAAAATAGAATGACAATATAAATGAAGACAATTAGAAATGTAATGCTCATCGGCTTGCTGCTGATACTCGCCCTCCCTGTCGCTGCACAGCGAAAGGTGAAGTTCGGTATCTTCGACAAAGCCACTGAGCAACCAATCATCGGTGCTGTCATCACCTACGCCGACAACGAGAAATTGAAATCGCCACAGCGTGTTGTTACCAACATGGATGGTGAGGCTACTATCTCGGTGCCTCAGGGTGGTAAGTGTTATTACCAGGTGGTATCCGTGGGCTATAACCCTCTGAGGGGAACCATCGGAAGCGGCAACTCCCTCAAACTCTTCATGACAGAAGACGTGATGAAGGTGAACGAGGTGGTGGTTACTGGTTCCCGTACCGCCCGACCTATCAAGCTCTCGCCAGTGAGCACGCAGGTGCTCGGCGGTAAGGAACTGGTAGATGCAGGCTATGCCGACCTCACCAAGGCGCTGCAACAGGAGACACCGGGTATGAACATCCAGAAGGTGGGCTTCGGCAACGAAATCTCCATGCAGGGCTTGGATGCCCGCCACGTGCTCTTCCTGCAGGATGGCGAGCGACTGACGGGCGACATGGCGGGTAACCTCGACTATGAGCGCTTCAACCTCCATGCCATCGACCGCATCGAAATCGTGAAGGGTGCCAGCAGTACCCTCTACGGAAGCCGTGCATCGGGTGCCGTCATCAACCTCATCACCAAGAAAACTACAAAGCCTATCGACATTCAGGCTGGTGTACGCTGGGGACAGATGAACGAAACCAACTACAAGAATCCTTCCAAGAAGGACTTCCTGTATATGTTTGAGAAGAACGCCGACCGCCCGAACCTGCAGAGCTGGGTATCGGCAGGATTCAATGCAGGCAAGGTAACTTCGCAGACCGACGTGTGGTATTCTTCGAGCGATGCCTTCTACATGTATCAGGCGGAGAACGACAAGAAGGTCTATACCCAAGAGGCGAATCCTTGGCTCGACCACGACGTGACCATTACCAGCGTGGCTTCCCGTCCGCCAATGGGCATCGAGGGCACAGAGCATATCTCGGTATCGCAGAAGGTATTCTACGACCCTTTCAAGAACCTGGAGATTCTTGCCTACGGTAGTGCGTTCTATATGAATACCTACGACCTCATTCAGGACATGACCTTCAGTCAGGCGCGTGACTGGACGGCTGGAACCAAGATTAAGTACTCCTTCAAGGACTGGTTCAAGATTACCGCCTCCCTTCATGGCGACTTCTACGACCGCTTCAAGCGACATGAGCGCATCGACGAGCGTACCAAGGTGTATAAGAGCCGTATCTTCCAGCCTCGCCTTTCCATCACCTCGCAGAAGTTCGAGGGCCACGACCTCATCCTCGGTATCGAGCACCTGAGCGACGACCTGACGAGCGACCGGTTCAACGGCGATGCCTCCCACATCATGCGCACCCGTTCGCTGAAGGAAACGGAGGCTTTCCTGCAGGACGAGTGGACGATGAACGACCACTGGATGGTTTCGGCAGGTGTGAGAACCAACTTCAGCCGTGCCTTCGGACTGATGGCGATGCCTAAGATTGCCTTCAAGTGGAGTCCTTCGGATCACTGGGCATGGAGAGCCAACTACTCGATGGGCTACCGTTCGCCAAGCATCAAGGAGCTGTTCTTCAACTGGGACCACCTGGGCATGTTCATGATCAAGGGTAACGAGGACCTGAAGCCTGAGAAGAACAACTACGTGAGTCTGGGCACAGAGTACTCGAACGATAACTTCTTCATCTCGGGCAATGTGTATGGCAACTTCTTCCGCAAAAAGATAGAGGGCGTATGGCGCATCTACGACATGCAGTATAACTTTGAATACACCAACCTTGCCAAGCAGAACCTCATCGGATTGGAAGCCATCATGCGCTGGCACTTCCTCAACCACTTCACGATGAATGCCACCTATAGCTACGTGAACGTGAGCAAGACAGATGGCATCCAGGTGAATACCACTTCGCCTCATGCTGCTACGGCGAGCCTCGACTATAAGTACAACAAGAAGAACTACCGACTGGGCGCCACCTTCTCGGCAAGCTACATGGGTGAGAAGAAGTTTGATGTGCAGGACCGACTCTCTGTAAACGGCGAGAGCCACGATGCCTACTTCCGCTGCCAGTTGCCTCAGTATGTATTGTGCAACCTGTCGGTGATTCAGACCTTTTATAATAAGGTAAAGGTAACGGTGGGTGTGGATAACATCTTTAACTATGTGCCAAAGACCCTGGGTTCGGGCATCACCATGTTTAACGTGCCAGCCACGGCAGGAGCCAAGGCGCATGTGCAGGTGGAAGTGTTGGTAGATGAATTGGTAAAAGCATTTAGAAAGAAAAAATAATGAAGAAAGCATTACTATATATAATAGGTATGGCAGCCGCAATGACGAGCTGCGTATCTTATGAGGCTGAGGACTTCACTGGTCATACCTTGCCCCGAAAAACAGGTTATAGCACGGGTGTTACCAACGACTGGCTCTATTTTGACCTGAAGACGGGACATCGCTATAATGTGCTGAATCCTAACCAGAGTGTCATCGCCTTTATTGATGGCAAGCCGATAGAGGAGTATTTCCATTACAACGGCACTACTAAATTGGTAAAGTATTGGAGCGAGGGCGTACAGAAGAACATCTTCGAGGATGCAGAGCGTGATGCAAACGGCGATACCATCTTTACCAAGAATCAAGCTACAGGCAAGTTAACCTATAAGACGGTGAAGCGCCAGGCAAGCAGCATTCTGGTGATGGAGAACATGGAGGATGACCCCAATACGATGGCTTATCCTGCTACGGAGTGGGATCTCGCCTTCAATGGTTACCAGCTCCGCACCAACAGTGGAACGAGCGGTCCAGGCAAGGGCGGTGCTGCCGACCTGGGCTATGGCGAATATGACAAGTGGACGAGCAAGGCGCAGGTGGATGCTTATCTGGCAGAACACAACATGACCTTCGCCGTGGATGATTCGGCAAGCGTATATGTCACCATGTCGCAGAACGACTGGAACACGTATTGTATCAAGCACAAACTGGATATGAACAAGAATCCCTGGTTCGACCCGAACAACGGACCAGCCAAGCAGTTGGTAAGCGGCAATCCGGTGCTCGAAAAGGCAATGAGTTTCTCTGGTCCACCTCCAGTATATACTCCTTCTTTCCATACCTACGTAATCCGTTCGTGGGATGGCGAGAGATATTACAAGCTCCAGATTATCTCCTGGTATGATGCCAATGTGCAGATAGGTGATGAAGGAGGAAGAATCAGTTATTACTTAGATGAATTAAAATAAATGTTGAATGTTGAAAAATATGAAACAATTGAATTGGTGGAAATCCATCGCTTCGTTCCTCGTGGTACTCTTTACCATGCCGTTGGGACATGCGCTGATGATGATAATGGATAAGACGATGACTCCTGAAGCTGTGCATTACTCAGCCTTCTTCATGGGGTTGGCAGGTCTTATCATGGTAGTAATCGGTGTCTTCGTAAAGGGAGACACCAAACAGACTCTTTGGGGACTTTTCGGAGGTCTGCTTTTCTGGACCGGTTGGATAGAATTCCTGTTCCAGTACTATGCCACCCGCTGGGGTACACAGCCGGAGATGGAGAATGGCGAAGTTGTGACTCGCCCTGAATACCTCATCCTCCCTGCCACCTTCGGCATGTGGATGATGGTGATGGTGCTCTACATCTTCTCAACCAAAAACGGATGTAACTTCATCAACTGGTGGCAGCGTTTTCTCTTCCGTTCCCGCAAGAACGAGATTGCCGCCCGTCCGATGACGCATCATACAAGTATCGTCACCTTCATGGAACTGAACATGATTCTCTGGACTAGCTATCTCCTGTTGATGTTCTGCTACGACAAGAACTTCCTCGGCGACCATCACCCTGTCACCTCCATCGTGGCAGCGGCTTGCCTCATTGGCAGTTTCTTCATCTTCAGGAAACAGTTGCGTTTGAGCACATGGGGAGCAAACATCCGTATGGCTATCGCAACGGTTGTTGTGTTCTGGGTACCCGTGGAAGTGCTCGGTCGTTTGGACTTTTTCAAGGAGATTTGGATTGAGCCAGAGAAATACACCACACAGATGATTTCTATCCTTGTTGCATTCGTGGTATTGCTCGGCTACATCATGATAGCATCTAAAAGAAGACTAACGTTAAATCAAGTGAACAATGAAGAAAATAACTTGGAGAAAACAACATAAATGGTTAGGCATCGGTATGAGCTTTTTCATGCTGATGTTCTGCTTGTCGGGTATTCTGCTCAACCACCGTTCGCTTATCAAAGATGTGGACGTGAGCAGGAAATATCTGCCAAGTCGCTATGAATTCAAGAATTGGAATGGCGGGTTGCTGAGGGGAACGCTTGCTTTGGATGATGCCGTATTGCTGTATGGAAACGGGGGAATCTGGCAAACGGATTCTACAGCATCCACATTCAAGGACTTTAATAAGGGGATGCCAGCAGGAGCAGACTGCCGACAGATAAGAAATGTTATCAGAACGGATGATGGTTCGGTCTGGTCGGTATCTCCATTTGCACTTTACCGGTTGGGGAGTCACAAAATATGGAAAAGCGTAACTCTTCCGACAGAGCAGGAAGAGAAGTTGAGCGACATTTCTGCTCATGGAGATACGCTTTTGGTTCTCAGCCGCTCCTATGCTTATGTTTCCTTGCCACCTTATCAGAACTTCCACCGGATAGAATTGCCTATGCCAAAGGAGTATGATGGGAAGGTTACAGTCTTTCGTACGATATGGCTGCTTCACAGTGGAGAGTTGTTTGGCAGCATTGGTAAACTCATCGTAGATGGCATTGCCATCATCCTGGTGTTGCTCTGCATCTCAGGTCTTATCTTCTGGTTAAAGCCTAAACAGAAGAGGTTGCTTCGCTTTTCGCTACAATGGCATGACAAAATAGGCCGATACACCATCATGCTTACTTTATTGATAGCCCTGACAGGTTGGTGCCTTCGTCCACCTGTGATGATAGCCTTGGTGTTGAACAAGATGCCGTCTATTCCTGGGACGACGCTTCATAGCAAGAACCCTTGGAATGACAAACTCCGTGTGGTGCGTTATGATGAAAAGTTCGGTGACTGGCTCTTGTCAACCTCGGATGGTTTCTTTTCCGTGAATTTCCAGACCGGAAAGTTGGAGTCCATCTCCAATACTCCACCAGTCAGTGTTATGGGATTGAATGTCCTTCAGCAAAACAAAGATGGTAAATGGTATTGCGGTTCGTTTAGTGGTCTCTTTGTTTGGGATAGAGTAAAGGGGACAACCGTTGATTACTCTACCGGGAAAGCTGCTTTAAAGAACGCTGGCGCACCATTCGGAAAAAAGGCGATAGCAGGTATGAGCCAGGATTTCTCTGATACGCCTGTCATTGCTGAGTATAATGAAGGAACCGACTTTGCGCCACAACCCGCTTATATGAACCAACTGCCCATGTCATTATGGAATGTGGCTCTGGAGGCTCATAGCGGTAGAATCTTCATAGGTAGTATTGCTACATATATATTTATCTTCGTAATGGGAATACTTGCCGTTTGGTGCCTTTGGTCTGGGTATGTCATTAGACTGGTGAAGAAAAAATAAAAAAAGTTTGAATGCGTTGTTTTAATTGCCATATTGCCATATTGTATGTGTAAATGGCTGATACTCAGCGTGAAAGTACGTATGGCAATTCTCGGAAAAGCGCCGGGAATTGCCATATATTGCCATAGTGAGAATTTAATGCTGTTTTCGCCTAATAACCAGATACTCAGTACCTTTTATCGTTCTTTTTCTCTTCAATCCATCAATATTCTTCAGGCATCGACCGAACGAAAGTAGGCTTTTTGCTTCCAGTGATGCCCCATATTTTGCCTTTAATTCGCTAAAAATGGCGGCGGCAGTCATGAAAGTACCCTCATTTTCGTCTTCTGTTGGCGTAAAACTCTCGCAGAAGCATTGCATGACTGGATCTATTTGCTGGTATCGCCTGTTGTTTTCCATGATGAGAGCCGTCTGTTCTGCATCAAAATAGGTCTTTTCTCCATTCCAGATTGCCTTTTCTGCTTGGGCAAAGAGTTGCTGATAGTTGGGGCGCACACTTACATCGATAGGACCCGTCAGTTCAATGCCGATGAATCGGCGGTTGCCGGAAGGGTCGGTCAGGATGTCATCCATATTGCTTGTGGCGATGAAGGAGGCGGTGCGGGGGAACTCCTGTACATGGCTGCCATAGGGTGGCTTGTATTTCACGTTTGGCAACTGGATGAGATTTTTCAGGAATCCCTGTTGTACCCTGGCTGAAATCTGGTTGAATTCATCCAGATTGATGAGCAGGCACTGGCTCATAGCCTGCAACACCTGTCTCTTCTCCGAGAGAATCAGATTGTCGGTGTAGCCCCATTGCAGCTGGGGTGGAATCAGCCGGCGGCAGAAAGTACTCTTGTTGTAGCCCTGTTTGGAAATGAGCAGAGGAGCCACGCTGTTGCCATACTGTCTGCCGGTGCGGTTGTGCCATTGCTCCACCATGGCTAGAAACCAGGTGTAGAACCAGTCCTCCCAGTGAGGGTTGTTGGTAGGCACGGTACGTGCCAAGGCGCGTATATGGTCCTTGCCGTCCCAGTTGTCATAACAGGTGAACAGGAATTCCTCTACGGGATTATAGTTCTTGATGAAATTGGATTCCAGGAAATTTCTAACGTCCTTGATGCTGACGTTGATACCTGCCAGTTGCACTTCTAGTGTCAGACTCTTCTGTACTCTCGGTTCCACGGCTTGAAATCCAATCCATTCCTTGTCCTTCGGTACATATTCGGTATATTTCATCACCATATTGTATCTCAGGTCATACTTCTCGTTCAGATATTTCATCATCTTCTCGATGTTCTCTTTCGAGCCTTTCATGCCTTTTCCTTTCTTGTCAGTCGGGTCGCTTTTAGCCTCAGGTATGGATGGGGTTGGTTCCTGAAGCATCAGTTTCTCATCTACTTTCAAGGCGACAGCCTGAGGATTATAATAGGGTTGGGTATCGAGCGTAAGGAGGAAATAGCTTCTTATCGAAGGCTTTTGGCTGGCTATCTCTGCATGGATGACAGACTGGTAGATGGGCAGGATGTGTCGGTAGGCACTTTGGTAGAGTCGGTCGGCATGTTCTTCATCTGTAGGCAGTTCACCCTTTTCATCGGAGAATTTCACCAGTATTTCCACGCTTCTGCCATCCGCTCCGGTCACGGCGATGAGAGTGGAGGGGAGGAAGGCAGCTTGTTTCTTCACGAGCTGAACGTCTTCTGGTTTCAGTATGTTTCTGAACGATAGGAGCAAGAGGCCGTTGAATGCCTTCATCCTGAGATTCCCGTTCTCATCTTTCTGAAACTCGGCGGCAGGGTATACCCTGTGCCAGGTGGGCATGTCTTTATACCCATCGTAACCGAAATTCATGGAAGGAACCATATCTCTGAATTTCTGGATGGTAAACTTGGAATCATCTTTGAGCATACGCTCCAAAAGGTGTCCGATACTTCTGTTGGTAACGCAAAGCTGGTGTTGCCGATTGGTTCTGATGACTGTTATTCTCATCTGTCCTGTTATTAAAGTTATTTCTTTTTCGAGTGAGGCTTACGTAATGTTTGAGTAGGGCTTACTTGGAGTTCAAAAGAGGCTCACTTGGATTTCGGAAAGCATTACTTGCGAAGCCAGGATGTATCTGAAACTGCGTCGCGACGTATCTGATGCTGCGTCGTGACGCAGTTGTTGTTACGTCGCGATGTATCAGATGCTACGTCGGGACGTAATTTCTTCCGCATCGATGGCGAAGTTACGAAAAAAGATTGAAATCCCCAAGCATTGAACCGAAAAAATGCTTTTTTGCTCAATACTTTCTGTATTTTTCTCAAAAAATGCCTCAAAACGCCTGGATATGGAAGATTTCATGGCAATCTTATGGCAGATAATCCCTAAAAATAAAGAATTGCCATACCCATAACAGCTTTGTAATCAGAGAGATTACTGGCTGATATGGCAATATGGCAATTCTTGAAAGAAAATTATTTAAAATGAAGCAGATTGTGGAACCCTAATTTTTTCTAACATCCCATCTGTAGCAGACAGCAAATATATTGTTTCGTTAGATTTATCTATCCTCATTTGAGAGGCAATAAAGTTTAACTTGTAATTTTTCAATGCTTTTCCTGTTAAATCGTATACTTCGACAGAAGAATATCCTTTCTCTTTAGCTAGGTCTACATGACGTTGTGAAAGAAGGTATATTTTATTTCCGACAATAGTTGCATCTGAAAAATACATAATTTCATTTTCATTAACTAGTTCATTTCCTTGAACTGAGCATATTAAATCTAACTTGTTGTTGGATAAGATTTTGTAAACCTCAAATTTGTCTTTATATTGGTACGCCAAGACAGCATTGTCATTATTTAAATCATACGCAAAGTTGTTCAGGAAAGCTTTGCCTTCTTTTTGCGGATCCTCGATGACAACAGAATCTATTGGCATATTATCCTTAAAGGAATTCAAACGGAAGACGATTTTGTTAGGATGTTCGTCCGAAAAGCAAAAGTAATTTGCAAATACTTTTGGGTTATTAGCTATTCCATTTATATTAAACCTAGAATGCTCTTTTATTTGGAAATTGTAAAGCTTGTAGATATTTCTTGTTCCATTATCTAAAACATAACAGATATTCTTTTCGTTAGAAAGTAAAAGGTGGGGAGCTATCCATTCATTACCAGCATTGCCTTTTACTCCAAACTTTGCTTTAATAGAATAATTATTAGAATTCAGTACATAAAAAAAGAAACCGGAATTACTGCTCTTACAAATTAGATTCCCATCCTTAACACCTACAAGTTCATCTATTCCTAATAAAGAGTCAAGCTCAATTCTCTCAGTTGTTAAGGATTCGCATGTCAAATCCGCCACATTATTTTTTGAGACTTTTTTACCGTTGCATCCAATAAATAGAGCAAGAGCTACAGCACACGATGCTGGAGATAAAAATATAGACTTTTTCATATAGATAATGAATTTAAATGTTTTATAAGATTCAGTCTTAAATTTACTGTAAAAGTATAGAAAATTTGGATAGCATCCAAATCCTTTAATATTTTTTAATGTTCTGCTAAAGATACTATCTTTTTTCAACCACAATTCCTACAATATACATTTCAGGAACAAAGCCCCAGTAACGAGAGTCTTTAGAATCAAGAACATTATCACCTGCCATAAAATAATAATTATTTTGGAATCTGTAACTTTGTATTTTACGATGAGTGATGTATACTTGTCGATGTTGCCAATCGACATAAAGATTCCCCTTCTGTTCCCATTCCAGTATCTTCCGATATATTACGGCGTTTTCAGGAGTAATGGAGATTTTGTCTCCTTTGCGTGGAATATAGAGTGGTCCAAAATTCTTGATTGTCCAGTTCTTCAGATGCTTATCGTATGGCAGGGTACGAAATGTTTCTGGCGAAATAGATGAGTCTGGTGTTTGATTCAGCAAACGTTGGTTATCAAGGTGACCAAGTACACCCCTGTAGTTATTATTACTGTAGTAACCATTGATGATACTCACTGAATCTCCAGGTAACCCTATGCAGCGTTTGCAATAGACATAATTGATGACAAACTTAACTCTTTCTCCATCATCAGGTACGTTGAAAACCACAATGTCATTATGGCGTAAATCTCTCAAACCATTGGTTCGATATGCCTTTAGTTCCACTCCGTTTTTGTCGAAATGAAAATCACGGTAAATTCTAGCTCCCATCAAGAGTTTATTAACATAAATTCTATTACCCGGTACCAGAGTGGGGGCCATTGATTCTGTGGGAATAATAAACGAGTCAACACAAAAGGCTCGAAAAGTCAACCATAGTCCCACTAATACTATTCCCATAGAAGCTGATAATACTATAAAGCCCATTGAATTGCAAATAATCTTATACCATTTAGCTATTTTATTGTTTGTCATATCTTTTGTTGTTTAGAGAACTTTTTTCCTAAAATTGATGAATATTGGCATTATAAATATGAGGGCAGGTATGGAGAAGACCAATCCGCCAGTGACCCCTGTAGCAAAAGAAAACCAAAATGGCTCCTCTTTACCATCAATGAAAAATGGTATCAGCCCCATAATCGTAGATGCTACAGTCAGAAGTATTGGAATAATCTTATGATTGTATGCACAGATATAATCACGCATGCTCCTCCGGTGTCTAGTTTTTTTTCTGATATTACGATATTGGCTTAATATATATATACCCGAATTTACAACGATACCCGTCAAGAGAACTAGTGATGCAAAACCACCACTTCCAAAATCTACCCCAGTAAGGCAGAAGGTGAGGAAAGTTCCCATCAATGCCACTGGCACTACAGAAATAATTACAAAAGCCAGCCTAATAGACTCAAATAGAATGGTACAAATGAAGAATACGATAATAACAACCAAAGAGAGCAACCAATAATTACTACTCTCATTGATTGGTTGAGTATAGTAAGTATTCTTACAACGATATCCCACTGGAAGTGTCTTATTAAAGTGCTTGATAACATTTTCTATATAGTTTGCCGTATACGTGTATGAGCCTAGGACATTAAAGGCAACATTGAGTACATACTCCTGATTCTCCTTAGGTATTACGTTTTTTGCCTCGCGACGTTTTATGCTCATTATCTCGGGAATAAGAACCGAACCGCTGTCAAGGGCAATCTGTTCATTCTCCAAATGCCACAAATCAAAAGTAGCACTCGTCTTAGGAGTGAGGTATACATCGGAATTAAGATGTTGGTCTCTATAATATCCGACATAAGTCGGCATCCACATTTCACGCAAACGTGAATGTATCTCCGCTGCATTAGTATGATATACGTTCATGTTTTCCTTGTCATACTTCATATACAATTCGTCTTCTTGGTTCTCATGGTTAGGGGTTTCTATCGTTAAGTCCTGCACGCGCTTGTTTTTAGACATATAGTCACTCATGTCCTCAGCCAAACGATACAGCTGTTCGTAATTGTAACCAGTAATAGTAATTCTCTCTGATCTATGTTGCAGATTGAGTGCATTGCTAAATCCACGTTCGCTCACACCAAATGTAGCCCAATCAGCCCCGCCGATGGTGATGACTTTGCCTATCACATCATTCTCTAGCTGGTAAGGGAAATTGGTCTTTGCTGCATTCTTCTTAAAGTTGACCACTATTTCTCCATTCCTACCATCTATGCGTGTGGTAAAGTCTTTGATGCCATCATAACTTTTCAACATTTCTTCCACAGCAATTATCTTGGAATTTAGCTGTACTGCGGTACCTCCGACAGGCATTTTAGCCAAAATGTGCAAAACCTTTTCTTCTGCCTCTCCTCTACGGTAAGCGCTATCATGCAGATAGTCGGCAAACAGGTGTATGCAGCCACCTAGGTATTGAGATAAGAAAGGTTTGCAGTCAGCTTGAAACCAGGTACTTCCTAATGTAGAGTTATATAGGTGCTCGTACCAAGTAAGTTGTTGGGAAGCTTTGTCTTTACTGACATAAACTTCATAATCATCAGGTCCCATTTTGTCTGGCAAGGCATGGAAAGGAATACCAAAGGCGAGAACCAAAATGGCATAGTATATCCATTTTTGGCGAGACGTAAATCGAATATATCGTAAGTAGCCATGGTTCCATTTTACTATCCACCTAGCACCACGGAGTTGTTTGCGTTGGCTAGAATAATTACAGCGGTCTATGATGGCAGGAACAAAGAATAAAGCCACCAAGAGCGAAATTGCCAAATTGATGATGACAATCCGTGCAAAATCATAAAGGTCTTGCTGTATTTCCTTGGGCAAAAAGAATATAATAATCATAGAGCCAATCGTAGTAAGCATGGCTGCCAATATAGACAAGAAAGCCTTACGATTATGGTAATAGCCATAGTGGTCTGCCATGACAATGGTAGAATCTATGATAAGTCCCAAAGATACGGTTATTCCAGCCAAGGAATAGATATGCAACTTGATATGAAATACCCAAAACGCAATAATGGCTATCAAAAGATTGGCAGCCAATGTTGATGCGATAATGAACAGATATTTCAAATTGCGATTAGTAATCCATACGAACACCAAGAGGATAGTTAGCGACATGAGAGTACGCCATATTAACTTAGACATCTCTTCTCGCTGCTGCTTGGCACTATCATAAGATAGCTGGATATACATCTTTTGATGAATACCTGATTTGATATTGTCCATTTCTTTCTGAACACGATCTGATATTTTTACAACCTTGCCATCTGCTGGGATATATACATTGGCATAAATCGTATTCAGTCCATTTACACGATAATAATTATTCGGGTCTTTATCCCTTAACCGAATGGCAGCCAGATCATTTAAGTATATCATCTTGCCAGACACATTTTTCAAGGGCATTTGCTCCAAATCCTTACCAAAGGCTGCAGTGGTAAGATGAAGGGTAATTTTCTCTTCATTTCCTCTCTCGGAGTGATGCATAACCGTTCCGATAATCTCGTCTTGTCCGATATAATTTTTAATACCTTCCGCCATATTATGGGCAGATATGCCATAAGCCGATAGCAGTATAGGGTCATAAGTGATATCCAGGTAGCTATCTGTGGTTCCTGTTATTTCTACTTTGCAAACACCGTCAACTCCTTCAAGTTGACGTTGTACGTGTTGTTCTACAAAACTCTTTATCATGTCGGGTTGCATTTCTGCATTGACCTGATAAGTAAGCAAGAGTTTCTGGTCATGGCGTGAAGAGTTGTCGTCAACTACCTCTCCCCCTGAAATAGCAGGAAAAGAGATTCCTTTAGGCAATCTCCCGTAAGACTGTCTAAGTAATGAGGAAATTTCAAATCTCACAGATGAAACATCCGTCTTTTCCTTGAGCTTAACAACGATTTCATTACTGCCAAAATAGGAAGTGGAAGAAACACTCGCCACGCCTTTTAAGGCTGCGACCATACCCTCGATAGGGGAGGTCAGATTCTGTTCTATCACCTTCGCCGACACATTAGGCCATTCATAGCGTATAGTCAAAGTTTTGCCTTGGCGTGGGGCAGGCTCCGTACCCACGTCTATGAGTGGAGTCACTGCCACGCCAATAATCATCAAGATGACAAAAGTCAATGTAACTGTAAACGAAGATGGTTTCATTTCTTTCTGTTATATATAGCGTAATAAATGATTGGAATATAAAATATACTGACCAACGTACCCACTATCATGCCGACTAATATGGCTAATGACAACGGAAACTGCATATCAGCTCCGATAGAACCTCTAGACATGAATGGCAAGAGAGAAAATATGGTTGTCAGGGAGGTCATTATGATTGGCATCAAGCGCTCATGTCCTGCCATGGAAATCGCTGGCATAAGCGATATTCCTTGGCGACGATGCACGTTGATGGTGTCTATCTTTAAGATAGAATCATTGATTACGATACCTGCCATTACAATAATACCTGTCATAGACATAATATCTATTGATATGCCCAGAATCCAAAGAATAAGGAGTACAAAGAACACATCCACAGCTATCTCGGACAGAATAATCAGTGGCTGTATCATACTCTCAAATTGTGCTGCTAAGATGAAGAACAACAATAGCAATGCCACCACCAATACCCATATCAGTCCAACTATCATTTGACGACTATTAAAGTAATCGCCGCTAGCTACAATTCTTATATTGTCATGGCTTTCGTTATATTGGTTGATAAAGCTAAGCATTTCTCTCACTTGCTTACTTGACACATTCAGATCAATAGGATAGTATTCGCCACCATCTGAGCCGTAAAGATGCTTATAGTCGTTAACAAGATGTTCACGGAGCAGAAGACTTAGTGGCACATCCACACCATTACTATTGGTAATCGAACTAGCCAAGATGGATTGTCTGTCTGACTGACTGTTTCCTACAATCACAGGTACTGTACCAGCACCATGGTTGATACGTAACACCTCGTTGTTGCCTGATAGCTGGCGAAGTTTATCACAAAGTTGAGAATAAGTGATGCCATAGATGGTCATTTGTTCCACATCTGCAACCAACTGTAAGTTTTCTTCTGTAACAACAGACGGAATCATGATGTTAGGAAAGTGCTTGCGAAGCGTATCAGTAAACGCAATTGCCTGTGCCACTGGGATGCGATGCCCAGCATTGTCTTGTAACTTTAGGCATAGTTCTGGCTCACCAGAAGAAAATATGAGGTCGAAAAGATTTCCCGATGGGGTATACGAAACAGTAGCCTCTGGGTATTTTTCTAAGAGTTCCTTCTTTATCTCTTCTTGCATGTTTTCAAGTTTTTCGGTAGAGGCACACTTTAGGTATACCAATGCCTCGGAAGATGTAATGTCCTTGGTGTGGAAAAGCAAGAAGTCTTGGGTACCTGCCATAGATGTAGAAGTGATCAAGTCTTTATGGTACTCCCTCAACACATTTGAAATTCTTCTGTCATTTTCAGAGACAGAAATTCCTGAGTTCCAATCTACATACATCAGGGCATCGGTATAATCAACCTTTGGCATTTGTCGTTTCTCTGATACTCCATACACAATGACTAATCCTGGTATGGAAACAAGGAATACAACGATACATAAGCGCATGTGTCTAAACATCCATCCTTGCGCCTTTTCATACCAACGGAAAAGTTTTGTATTTTGTTGCAATGCCAGGTGCTGTATATGATTCTCTCCCGCATGAACTTTGGCATACAAAGCACGGAAATATACAGGCAAGACCAACATGGATATGGCTAATGAAGCAAAAAGGGCTATGGTAATACCCATGCTTTGGTCAAAGAAAAGAGCTCCTGCCATTCCACCGACAAATATTAATGGAATAAACACGCTGCAAGTAGTAAGAACTGAACTGAGCATAGGGGTAAACACCTCTGCAGTACCCTGGCACACAGACTCACTTAAAACTAGTCCACTCTTTATTTTCTGTAATACATTGTCTATCACAATGATAGAATTGTCCACAATCATACCCACACCCAAAATCAATCCCGATAGAGAAATGATATTAAGAGAAATGCCGATAAGACGAAAACATAACAAAGTGATGATTAATGACAGAGGTATTGAGCAAGCCACCAATAATGCCAATCGCCATTTGCGCATAAAGAAAAGCAATACCAATGATGTGAAGAATGCCGCCGCCAACAGATTCCATTCTAGGTTGTTGATGGAATAAGCTAATAATTCCGTTTGGTCTCTGGTGATGGAAAAATCCATGTTGGGATAATTTTCCCGTAAATCGTCTATCACCCCATCTACAGCCTCTTTTAAGTCTGCCATCTGGGCATCGTTCTGTTTGATAATGGCTAATGTAACACAGTTCTTTCCATTATGCCTAATGATGTTTTTGCGAAGGGCAGGACGTTCTTCTATACGGCAGATATCTTTTAGTTGTAATAATCTGCCAGCATGTTTAATATAGATATTCTTTACGTCGTCGACGTTAAGTATTTGGTTATCAAAATGAATATTGTAACGATAAATACCATCAGCCACAGTTAATGCCGCCAATTGTATGTCATTGTCGGTAAGTGCGTTTTGCAGCTGTTCCATGGTCATTCCCAATGCTGTCATCTGATTCTCATCAGGTGTACATAATATTTCTGAGGATGTAAGTCCACTTATATCCACCATGGCAGTAGGAGGTAACTGCTCAAGACGGCGGCATACCACATTTCGTGCAAAGTCGCTTAACTGAGCAAAATGCGAAGTGGCGTCCTGCCCAGCCACCTCGTCTTTAGAATAGATGTCTAGATAAAATGCTGGAATATCTGTAGCGCTAGCCTTGATTACTTTAGGGCGATTGATGTTTTTAGGCAAGGTACCCATTGCCATATCTATCTTTTCGTTCACCTCAATGAAAAGCATATCGACATCGGCCCCTGCCTCAAACTTTAGTTGAATATTGCCAACATCCATTCGTGAATCAGAGCTGACGCTCTTGACACCTGGCACGCGAGCCAGCTGGCTACGTAAAGGTGCTATTATCTGCTTTTCCATCTCTTGAACAGAATATCCAGGAATGTCTGCCTGTACAGTCATCTGAGGAATGTCTATGTCGGGCATCAGTGATATTGGGATATTGCGTATGCCGATGATTCCCACAACCACAATGGCTATGAGTATCATCGTTACTGCAATAGGGCGCTGAATCAGATACTTTATCATATTTTTTTATTTATTGCGTTTCTTGACGTTTACCTTTGTTCCATCTGCAAGGTTCAAGTTTCCTGAGGTAATAATGACATCACCATCATGTAGTTCGGTATCTTTTCGTTTACATCCAGTGATGGCATACGAATTTATATTGCTATAAGCTACGTCTACGTAAGTCCAGATAGCTTCGCCATCCTTATATTCGAACACGACCTGATAGCCATCTCGGTCTAACACCGCATCCTTAGGCACAACAAAAGAACGAGGTACGTCATTTTCAACAATGACCTTTACGTTCATGCCATCCAAAAGTTTGCCCGTGGTATTTGTGATGCGAGCTGTCATCTTGATGAGTCCTTTCTCGTTTACCGTTGGATTGATATTGATGATTTTTCCTTTATATTGTGACCCCTCATCCACAAAAGGACTCACCAGGACAGTCTGACCTATCTTTAGGTTTTTGATTTCGGCCTCCAGTACGCTAAATTCAACATCAAGTTGTGAATCGTTGATAAGCGTGCAGAGTTTTTCTATCCTCTGATTACGCTTATTGTCCAAGTCTGCGATGCGCCCTCCAAAAGGAGCTACCAAGATACACTTTGCAGAAGCATGGCGTGCAGACTGCAACTGATACTGAGCCAAGTAAAATCCACAAGCTATTTTTGCACGATGCATTACGTCTGCTGGCACATTACTGGTGATTCCATCATATCCTAGACCGATTAGTTTGTCGGCAAGGTCAACCTTGGCTTTTTCCAATTCCTTTTGGGCTTTCTCAATGTTTATCTGGGCTTCACTTCCGTCTGTACGAGCTATCAACTGTCCCTTTTGTACTCTGCTGCCATTATGCACGTATATACTACTAACGATTCCACCATCAGGAAATGATATCTCGCTCTTGGCTATGGCCTTGAGTTTACCATTACAAATGAGTTGGCGATGGAATGTCCTTGGATGGAGACATAGAGTATCGACATATATCTCGGTGGACATCTTTTCGGCATTTTCTATATTTTGGTCTTCTGCTTGCTCTTTTTTCTGTTGACACGAAGGCAAAGCCCCACCTGCAAGAATCAGCATAGCCAAGATAATGTTATAGTTTTTATTCATATCTGTACATTTTATTTGTTATGTATGAGAGCATCAAAATTAGCATTCAGTGCTCGTTTTTGCACCCAGTCGTATAAGGTATATCTACGCAAGGAATAATAGTAAGTCCAATAAGTTTTCAACTGTGTGATATATTGAGACTTCGCTGTTTCTAACTCTTGCAAGGCTGTGTTAAGTTCTGTCACGGAAATATTGCCCATCTCAAACCTTTTTTTGGTTATGTCATAGCGTTCGTGTGATATTTCCTGTGCTCTTTGCGAGGTGCGACATTGCTCAGACAGAAAACTAAACTGTAATACCTCACGTTTTATCTTTTGTATATAGTCATTGTCAGCTTGTTCTTTTTTGGTTTTTGCCAATTCCAAATTCGACTTGGCTACCATAACCTTACCTTTTTGTACTCCCCAGTCAAAGATCGGTAACGTGATACTTACACCGATAATCTCGTTGTCTTGTAGGTTCCGGTATGCGGCAGCGAAACCATCTGCAGTTCGATTAAATCCCACCTCAGCATTCAACTGCATCTGTATACCTTTAGCCGATTTCGCCTTGGCTAGGTTTTGCTGGGCATTCAGTACAGACAAGTCTTGCTCCAAAACATGTGAAGAGTTTGTCAAGGCTTTTAGTGTAACCTCATCTGCATTCAGCACCATATCCATCACGTTGGATGGAGGCGTTAACTCTACATCTTGGTAGTTTGTTACCCTAAGATACGAAAAGAGATTGAACAATCCGTCATCTAGTTTTATTTTGGAATTGTTTACTTCCACTTTCGTGTTGAGCATAGACAACTCTAGTTGCAGTAAGTCGCTCTTGGTGATTGTACCTAATGAAAGGCGTTTCTTGGAAATCTCGTATAATGACTCTAGATCTTTGTATTTGCTTACATTCTGCTGATAATCAGACTGGGCAGAAATGGCATCAAAGTAGAGGGAAGCAACCTGTATAGCAACATCCTCTATATTCTCAAGATATACTTTCTTGGCTCTCTCATACTCCTTAGGTTCAGACTTTTTTCTCCATTTCAGTTCATTATAAGACCGTAGAGGTTGTGCATAAGATAACTTCAGTGGAAGAGTATTATAAGTTGTCATTTTATAATCAAACTGGTCTAGTCGATACAGGTAAGACTGTAAGGAGAGCGTGCCGCCAAGCGAACTAATCTGTTGGTCTACAGAAAAAGTGAGCGAATTGGTCAGCGAGTTGTTGTCTACATAATTAATCTTACCATCCTCAGAGTTTCGTGCCTCCACCCGGGAATGGTTAAAGTTCATAATGCCACCTGTAATACTCATCGATGGCAATAATTCCGCACGAAACGATTTATATGCCCAATAACTAGACATAAAGCTAAATCTTGCTAATTGGGCGTCAAAAGAGTTCTGCTGAGCAATGAGGATAGCATCGTTCAGTGACATGGTCTGTCGTTGTGCACTGGCCGTTATACTCAAGGCTGTGCCAACTAATATATATAGTAATTTTCTATTCAACATCATTTTGGTTTTTGACACTGCAAATATAATATATTTTTTGCTATATTTAGCATACCAACTGTTAAAATGCAGCTTCTTGTGCATTTTTTTTCATTTCTTCTATGGCAGGTGAAGATATTTTGGGGTGAAACTCCAATATTTGTTGAGCAACACTCCTCATTCTGTTTGTATCGCCCATCTCCTTCAATGTTATCATTTTCTGATAAAGAGGGTATAACCGATTGGGAAGTCTTTGGAAAGCGATGTCATAACATTTTATTGCATCATCGTATAAGACCATTTGTCGATAGTTGTTTCCCATCAATACCCAGAACATAGGGTCATTGCTTACTTTTATACCTTGGCGTAATATGGCATTACTATCCAAGTATCTTTTATTTGCTTGGAGTAATTTTGCAAAGCTGAAGAGAAATTGTTTATCATCATTGCAGTATGGCAACAAGCGATAATCATCTGGTATAAATGACGAATGGAAAACTCCTGCCCACATCTTACTTTCTTTGTGGGCTTTTATATATGGAGTACCAAGCTTCCTACATCCAAAAATCAATACCATAGAAATCCCCCCTATAACACCGACCAACCAAGGATTTGCAGAAAACAGTTTCTTGCCAGAAGCACCTTTAGCAACGAAAAGAATACCTAATATCCTATATGGGAGCATTTGGAAAGGATAGGAGAAAAGGCTGAATATGAGTAAGGCAACCAATCCATATAATAACGTAGAGGATTTCTCATATAATTCTTTTGTCACTAATACTATAATGGCATAACATAAAGTAGCCCCAAGAATACCTTGCTCTGCACCAATTTGTAAGCCATCACAGAAAGCAAATTCTGTGACATCAGCATAATTGGAGAAAAGTGCTATATGACTGGCATCGTTAAAAAAACGATACAACTGATTACCATATTCTCCAGCAAAGCCCCCAATACCCACTCCAAGTAAAGGATGCTCTAACCACATAGCCAATGTTTGCCACCAGATAATGATTCTGCCTATGGCAGATCCCCACTTGAGGCATAACAGTATGACAGCTAAAGTTACAGCAGAGAATGCCAATACCCATCGATACTTCCATAAGTATTTCCGATAGGTACATAAAAACATCATGGCTACAACCACGAATGCACTACGACTAAATGTAATGGCAAGCATCAAACAGCCGAAAATAATCATTCCCCAGCATATAGCCTTTTCTATTTTTTCTGTAAGAGCAGTACTCTTATCTTGTATCTGTTTAAGATTGGCTAGAGCCATTACAACTCCCATGGCTATGCCAGCAGAATAGGGACCAGGATTGTTGAAAGTTCCTGTTACAGGGTAAAGATAATGATGGCTAGTACCGCTATATAATTGGTAATAGCCCCAAAATAGTTGATAACCAGCATACCCCAATATCCCCCATGCGTATATTTTATTAGGTATAGAGAAACAACCATCTACCAACCTCACTACAATATATAATGTAAAGAGATAAGAATAAGTTAGTATTTCTCCATAGCAAGGTGCATCTGGTAGGCAATATGTCCTCAACAAGACATACCCCCACCAGATAAACATCAAAATGTCTACGATACTTATTTTACCACCAAATCTGTTTGCCATTTTTATATTCAAAAACACGTTCTTGATTACCTCTTGTTAAGTCTTTCAGATAGAGCAAGCTACCTTTTGGAACTTTAAAGATGATGCTGTCTGATCCAGCTTCTTTCGCTCCAAAAGAATGCCATCTATTATCGTCCCAGCAATGCAACTCATATACATCTCCCTTTCTGATGAAATTGTCTCGATTGCGAGGAGTCAGAATAACCTTTTTTATCTTCTCGGACCTGGTGAATTTCAGGCCAATCCAACTGCCTGAAGGCACCTTACTGCTATAGGAGGTATAAAAGTCATCATCTAATGCCTTGAGTTGTTCTGTTCTCTCTTTGTTCTCACTTCCTATAACCTCGCCATTGAGCTTTATAGTATCTGTTACGGAAGCATAAAAGGAAATTTCGGCAATATCACAATTTGTGTTGTCTGCCCCCTTGTAACGCACATAACGATATGTTTTGGTTGTGTGCGGAAAAGCTACAGTGCATAGGCGTGATGGAGCTTGTCTTATCATTGCTAGGGTATCTGCATCAGAGAAGTCGACATGGTTGGCTCCTTCTACAACGCCTCCTATCATATTCTTCAAGAATGGTTCGTCAATAGAGGGAAACTTTGTGTAGAACACAGCTTTCATTATTTGCTTTTCTGGTTCGAATGGCACAAGTTTAGCTTTCCCACTCTTTAAGTAAGTGCGCATTGGCAAAGTGGAAGGTATCATCTCTCCATGATGATATTGAGCGATACAAATCACAGTACCTGCTTTGAAATTCCGAAACACAAGATGTCCATTCTTCAAAATGCAATAGTCAACCGGTATCCACTTTTGCTTTTGTGGGATGCATAGATAATATGGCTTCGACTTGTCTGTCTTCTCCATCAAGGCACTTTCCTCTATGACAATCTCTGGCATTAATTGTTCATCGGCGTATACTTCTGTTACATCATTAAACTTTGGATACCTGAACAATGGTGGAATTTCAGTTTTATCTTCCCCAAGTTCATCCACCCTATTTGCTTGTAAAGCAAAAGACTCCCGAAAAGCCTTGGCTTTCACGTCTTTGTATGCTGAAGCTGGAAGGAAAGTGCCAGAAGCAAGGTCTATCCATGTCTCTTTACCTGCCAGGTTGTTCCAACTATGAGGTGTGTTGTAGTCGCCGCTTAGCAGAAAATCCTTACTGCATGGTATGCCTAGAGCTCGGAAAGTGTAGAGTATGATGTCGCACATATCCCTACAGCTTCCCACATTATAGTTTATGATGCGAGGACCTATGCTTGGCAGGGAAGGCATCTGGCTAGAAAACACAGGATGTCGTTGGTATAATTTTTCAAATACGACTTTTGCGACATCTATGGGATTTGACACATGCTTTTCGATTAAACTGTCCGTTACAGGCTTCCAGCTCTCCATAATATCTTTTCTCCATTCCGTTGGGATTTCTGTTCCAACTCGATAAGGCAATACATACTCACAGAAATCATCAAAAGAAACATTCTTGCCCCATGGAAAATGTCGCCATGCTCCAAATGCCGAATCTATGTGATGTATCAATAATGCCGAATTAATATTCGTTATGTCATTCTGTACTTTTAGATTGCTTACATTTATCGCTCCATTTCGTCTAATAAAAGAATCTGCTACCAAAGGAATTTCTTCTTTTAGGTGATGACTACACATTTGGTAAAGCTCTTGCATCTTTTTGATTTCAGTTCCCTCATAATAAGTATGATACGGCATATTTGAAATCAAAAAAACAGCAGCCTTATACTTCAAAGAATCATCAGCGTAATGCCGTAATACTTTTTCTAGTTCTTGTCTGTTGTTTCCAGCCAAGTTCAATGCAGCCTCTAGCCTCTCACTCTCATGATTTTGAGAGCAAGAGCCTAGGAATAGCAAAAGCAGATATAAAAAGTACAATTGTTTCTTCATTTTGTAACAATGATTTTTCTTGTGTATCCCATGCAAGAGCATAATGTTATACCTATTAATACTAAAATTAAGAGTTTCTTATTCATGAGCTTTACATAAATATAATTCTTTGTCTTTTCCCCGAATGCAACAATAGTAGGTGTTGGGATATTTAACACTTTTGGATACTGCTAACGCATGTGCACCAATTGCGTAGTTTTTCTTGAGATTTCCCTCCCAATCAAACACCAACAGATAACCATTGTGATTTTCAAACTCGTCATTCGAAGCATTTACTAAAGTTCCATAATAGAGAGGCCCGACCTCTTTTGATGTACAATAATAATTTATGTATAAGGTATCGACCTATCAAAGATAACTTCGTTGTTCTCATCTATATAATAATCGGTATCTAATTCTTTTGGACCAATAATTGCTTTTTCCATCTCAAGCATATTGTTGTATAGCTCGATGGTAGATTGATGCATTGAAGCATACATAATTTTCTTGTTGTTTTGAGAAGCTATGACAAGTCCACCACTAGTGATGTTTTGAACAATTAACACACTATCTTTGTAGACATAGTATTGGTAGGCGAGAGATCTTTCTATACCTTTCAAATCTATTGTGTCTAACAATAGAACTTTCGCCTCAGACAGAACTTTCTTGTTTAAAATTCTTTCGTCTGTATGTCTACTGTTGCAACCATACAGACAAAAGAAAATTAAAAAGAGAGGAATGAATAAATTGCCTCTAATCATAGCTTACTTTTATTCAGATATATATAACAAGTATCTTAGAGTTGAGCGCAAACTATAACACGTCCTCCTTTTTCTATAAAAGAAGACACGTCTTTAGGTACGCTAGGCTTGTTGATGTAACCGTAGGTATCACTATCCATCCAACCGTAAAGGAAGTTCTTTGTTGCATATAGAAGATTTGGTACCCCAATGGTTATCTCTTTAGGCTTCTTTACTTTCTTTGTTTCTAAGTCATAGTAGAGCACCCCATATCTTCCCTTATATGCCAAAGGAACTAACAGGGTCGTGTTTCCTAAAAACGGGCAGTCGTCAATATAGGCATAATCTTTACTTTTACCTTCATCGTAAAGTTTTTCGAAATCACATTTGTATTCTTGTGGAACTTTAGCACCTTCAAAATTCATGTAATATGTATTGATACACTTACCGTTTTCAGAGAAAATGTAGATAGAATCACTCATCTCCTTATTGTAGACAATTTTGTCATCTGTTTTTTGAAGAATGTTATTATGAGCAAGATTATCCTTGTCTTTCTCATTGAAGGACAAGAGCACTTTTTCGATATTCAAAGAGTTGTCTGTTAAGACCAACTTATTGAGACTTTTTTCCAATGCTAAAGAAAATAAGAATTTGCCATTTGATAATGTCTTAAATGAGTCGCCACGAAATTTGGTTTCTTGTACTTTAACAAACTTTCCATCGTGAGTAAAATACATCATTCGCTTCTTGCCTCTATCATAGGCATAGACGTATTGGTCGTCTATATCAAATGCCCACAAGCGAGTATACTCATTTTTGGAATTACCACGTTCGCCAAAAGTCACCAAATGTTTTCCTTGTTTATTAAATGACATAAGGATATTGCGCTCCATTTTGTCAAAGACATAAATGGTATCATTATATACCTGAATGCCTTCTATCTCCGCAAACGTCTCATCAGGCTCTTGCAACTTAATAAAATTTACATTGCCGAGAAGAGAAGACTGCAAAGAATCAACAGAAGAAATTGAAATTTCTTCTGTAGGTGCATCTCCAATATAGGAATATGACTTATTGTTGCTACATGATGCCAACAATACTATTGTCGCAAATAAAACAAACTTTTTCATACGCAAACATTAACGGCAAGAAGATTCAGTACAAGGGTTGGAATTCTCACACATACAAAATTTAGTAGTGCCAGCATGACCTGCACAGTTTTTTAACTTTGCAGGTCCAGTATTGTTTGGGCTTGTTTCTGAATCAGTTAAAGCTTCTACATTATCCTTCATAATGGATTCTGCAGATGTAGAGCCGTTAAAAACATAATGCTTAGAATAAACTACTGCACCAGTACAAGCTATCGCGAGGCAAAATGCTCCAATTATTTTTTTGTTCATGATTGTTGTTATTAAATTAATATTATCGGTCTAAGACCGTTTTTAGTTCTTGTGGAATCTCATATTTTAGAAATTCCTCTGTTTGGTCATCTAATGTGTATAGGTAGCCATTCTTAAAATCTATGTCGAAAGATGTAATATGGCGTTTCATCTTTATGCTTGCAAGAGGTTTGCCTTCTAGCGAGAACAGTAGAATGGAAGGTAGCTTTTCCCTCTTAGATTGGTAGGACTTCTCTTCTTCATTGATTTGCACAACTCCAAAGCATTTGTTGAACACACTAATATTTGAAAATGTATATAGACGATTCCATCTATCTGTATTCATAATCTCATCTATATCATCTAGCTTATCTCCAACACAAACAGTTTTGGCAAATGAACCGTCAATTTTATAGATGTTTATATAGTTGAGTCCTATTGGCATTTCTATTATTCTATCATCCTTGCTAACTTTAGTAATAGTAGACAGTATATTGAAATCTTCACCTGGAACAACAGATGCTGTGTTTAGCTGAGCGAGTATCTTTGGAGTTGAGTTCTTGCCTGTTTTTAAGTCACGAATCATTCTTGTCTGTTGAGTATCTCCATTTGATAGCTCTTTTATGAAATATCTGCCATCGGTTAATCTGACTACATTAAAATCATTGTTGGCTAATCCTTTTGATATAGATTTCAAAGCTAGCTTACGAGTTTTTAAAGACTGATTTACATCCATCGTCAGAATGCGACCTTTTTGTTGGTCAAAAACATCTGCCAATAATGTGTCACCCAATTGATAGAACACAAAACCTGTCGCCAAATCTGGGGGGAAAACAAGTTCTTCTTCACTATTCCCAACGTTTAAAAAACGCCCTAATACTTTAGAATTCTTCATCGTAGAAAATGCAAGAAAGCCATCTCCCTTTACTTTCAGAGCCATCAGCGTATCTAATACTTGAAAGCCTGTAACATTCAAAGCCTCCATCTCTATACGTTGAGGTTGTGACAACTCTATGTTTACAGGAAACTCTTTTACATATTCTACATTTCCTGTAGTCATATAACGCTCGCTCTCCTGTCTATCGTACTTTTTTGAACAAGAAAACAGAAGCAAAGTTATACTTAAAAGAATAAATATTTTCCTCATGTCTATATATTTTTTATAAATATAAGGGGAATAGCTTGCAAAGAGTACAAGCTATTCCTGCTAATGATTTAACAAGTGTGAGATGGGGCGTACCAAGTGTCCGTTCCCGAAACAAAACTGCATGTTGGGCAATATCGAACCTGACAACCAGCTTTTGATGTAATGGTACTATAACATGTTCTTCCGCTACCTCCAGACTCTGAGCTGGAAAGAGCCTCAACATTCTCTAAGAACAGTGAATCGTTCGAAGGAGAAGATACAAGGTAACCGTTAGAAAATAACGCTGCACCTGCACAAGCTATCGCAAGACAAAGTGCTCCAAAAAGTTTCTTGTTCATAATTTTGTTTAATTTAAGTTATTGTTTTAGACCTATGGTTTTACCATAGATTGCTTTAATTTTTTCATTATCAATAGGACTGCCTACAAAACAAATCTTACCGTTCTTATCAAGAAGGAAAGAATGATATTTGCGGTCGCTCGGAATAGAAGGGTTCTCCTTCCTAAATATATATGCAGTATCCAAATAAATGGAACTCTTCAAATCGGTAATGCTTAACTCCAAGTTGATGTCATCCATTTCTGATGGCTTAGGTGCTACAATAAACACGTAATCAATGCCTTTCTTTGCTGTTCTAGCCTTTTTTATCAAAGGATTCCAAAAGCGTAGCTTGCTGAGAGAACATGGAGTGCATTCTGTAGAGTCTATGTAGACCACCATTTTGTAGTGGCTCCCATTGTCTTTAATGGGAGCACGACGGCATTGCATCTTTTCAAGTCCGAGTGAAACAGGTTGAGACATCATCTGTTCCAAATTCTTCTCAACCTGTTTCTTTTCGTTCTTGCATCCTATAAAAATAAGGAAAAGAATGCAACTTAAAGTCAACACCTTAAATGATATTTTTCTCATAGGTTTGTTAACAATAAATTACTTCACGCTCCACTCAAACAAACCGCAAGAGTGGGTTTCTGGCTGCTTCAGCTCGAGCTTAACTGACTTGGTCTTCACTGGGTCGAAATTCACGATGCAGGCTACACCACGCTTGCATGGATAAGCATCGGCTCCTGGAACTTCCTTCCAATTACCTGCCTCGTCCTGATAGTAGAGCTTCCAGCTGTCTGGCACCTTGCAACCGCCCCATGGCTGGTCGTCGTACCAATATACGGTGCTGGTCTTGATCTCCTTGCTCTCAGGGAAGGTGTAGGTAATCCACTCTGTGGTGTTCTTCTTTGGCCACCAGTGGATGTATGGGATAGAACGGTCGTTCTCATCGGCAGGAACCAGTCCATCGGTGATACTGCTCTTGGCAGGCACTGGAGAAGAGAATTCTACCTTAGCCTGTGCAGCGAGAGTAGCAGGAGCTGATGGCTTTGCCGCCTTGACATCCTGTGGCAACCATACCTTCATGTTGCCGTTGCCACGATGAGCCCAGGCGAAGTATGGGATGAGGGTCAGGGTCTGGTCCTTGGTGCTCAGCTTGCCGCTCTTGTCGTAGGCGAGGGTCTGCACGTTCTCGGTCAAGGTCTCCATGTTCTGACCCTTGTAGAGTGTCAGTACATTCTTATATTTAGGATCGATGAAACCATCGTAAGAGAGTTTGCCCTCAGCAAACTGAGGCTCGCGGTTCTCCAGGATGCTCATGATGTCGAAGCCCTTGTTGTCTGGCCACTCTGCGCAATATACAATAGGACCACGCTCGATGCTGATGCAGCCACGGTCGGCCTCTACCTTGTTGTTGGCACGTACGGTGCGTGCCTCCATATCGAAGTGAACGCGAACCACATCGCCCTTCTTCCACTTGCGGTTGATGGTATAATAGCCATCCTCTGTTACCTTAGCCTCTACCTTCTTGCCGTTTACGGTGATAGTATAGCCCAGTCGCTTGCCGTCGCTGTAGTAGTAAAGGTCTGATGGTACTGGCTGACCCTTTACCCAGCCTGGGATGCGGATCTTCATACCGAACTGACCTGCCTTGTTGTCATCTACCTTGATGGCGATGTCGCCGTTCCAAGGATATTTTGTGTCCTGGCTCAAAGCCACCTTCTTGCCGGCTACTTTCAGAGAAGAAGAGTTGCTGAGGAAGAGGTTGACATATACATTCTTATCCTTTACGGCATATACGTAGCCTGGGAGGGATGGCAGGAAGCGGCAGATGTTGCTAGGGCAGCAGGCACAGCCGAACCAAGCCTGGCGCTGATGCTGACCCATACTCTCCAATGGGTTAGGGTAGAAGAAGCCGCCGCCGTCCATGCTCACACCACTGATGAGACCATTGTAGAGGGTACGCTCCAATACATCGTAATACTTACTCTCGCCATGGAGAAGGAAGAGACGGTAGTTGACATAAACATTGCCGATAGCTGCGCAGGTTTCGCAGTAGGCACTCATGTTAGGCAGCTCGTAGTTTTTGCCGAAAGCCTCGCCGTTGTTAGTAGCTCCGATACCTCCGGTGATGTAGAGCTTCTTGCTCACGATGTTGTCCCAGATACGGTCGATGGCGTGGATATAGGCGGTATCGCCGGTGAGAGCAGCTACATCTGCCATACCAGCATACATATAGGTAGCACGTACGGCATGACCTACAGCCTCGTCCTGTTCCAAAACCGGTTTGTGGCTCTGAGAGTATTCCTGTTTGATAGATGTCTTGCCACGATAGTCGAGGAAGAACTTAGCCTCTTCGAGATATTTCTTGTTGCCTGTAGCGAGATAGAGCTTGCAGAGTGCCATTTCGGCAATCTGATGTCCCGGTACCACGCAAGCCTGTCCTGGATTAGGACCTACTTCGCGAACCACGCAGTCGGCATAGCGGATAGCGATGTCGAGGAACTTGCGGCTACCTGTAGCCTGCCAGTGAGCCACGGCACCTTCTACCATGTGACCGAGGTTGTAGAGCTCATGGCTCAGATCCTCTTCCTTGCTCCAGCGCTTGTCGCCAGCCCAGAAATGAGGATGCTTCGGGTTCTGTGTACGTGCGGTATAGAGATATCCGTCAGCCTCCTGAGCCGGAGCGATGATATCGAGTACGCTGTCGATATATGCCTTGAGTTTCTTGTCTGGGTAGGTCTGTAGCACGTAGCTGGCACCCTCGATGGTCTTGTATGGGTCGGTGTCGTCGAAGCTGTAGGGCATCAGTTTGCCCACATCATAGGTGTCGCTGGGATGAGCTGCGCGCTCAAAGTTCTTGTATCTTCCCTCTGTTTCGCACTTGCTGAAAGCCAGCGGGATGGTTACTTTGCGAGAGGTTTCGATACGCTGTCCCCAAAACGTATTGTTCCAAACCTTTACTGATGTGAAAGGCACCGGAGTGATAGGATAACCACCCGAGCTCTTGTTTACCTTTTGTGCCGAAGCAGGCATCAATGCCAATGCTGCCAAGGCTGATGTTACTAAAATCTTCTTCATGTATTGCTAGTTTATTTTGTTAGTTTTTTTGTAAGGAATGTATTCATCCCAGAGTTTCAATGAGTGCAGATAGCCTGAGAAAGGCCAAGCCTCTTCGGCATTCTTGCCCAGAAGCATAAACTGCGATGGCTTGACGAGGAGCTGGATATCTTTCTGGCTGATGAGTTTGTCGTTGATGTAGATGCTCTCGATTCTGCCATCGAAGCAGACATATACGTGCTTCCACTTGCCTTCCAGGGTCTTCATCTCCTTGTAGCCGGCATCCTCATACCATCCGTAGTGGTTCATCACACCGCAGCGTGGTTCGGTGCCGTTTACCAGCATCAGCTTTTCCAGTTCATCGTGAGAAGAGGTGAAATCGGCTACGCATTCATTCTCGGCAATCTCCGGATTCAGAATCCATGCCTCGATGGTGTATGGAGCGTTGTCGCGGATAGTGGCTGGGAGCATGAAGTTGCTTCTGTAACTCTCCTTGCCGGTAAAGGCGAATGCCTTTTTGCCCTCTATGGTCTTGATGATGGCTGCTGTATCGTGCTGCGTCTCGAACTCGCCCTTGAGGTGAATATTCAGCGGGCTTCCGTTCTTGATGTAAGGCACGGTATCGCCCTCGTTGTAGTAGTCAGCGCTGATATCTACCACCAGTCCCTGACAGTTCTTGTCGGCTACTGCCTCACGCACGATGCTGCTCTGGGCATCGAAAGCCTTTTCTGCCGCCTCCTGTTCCCAGTTATAATAACGGAGATTGGTGAGGGTAAATTGCTTTTCGCCTGCACTAATTTCCAGTTTTCCTTCAGAAAGATTCAGTCGAGGATCGTTTTCATCTATCTGATGCCAGCTTCCGTTGTCGAAAGCTTGGGCGGTGAGGGTATGCTTGCGTGTCTTGCCGAGCTGTGGATGAGTCATCACCAGCTGGGTGCCCGGTTGCAGGGTGATGGCATCTTTGCCAGCCATGCGCTCTCTGAGGGCGGTGCCCTGAAGGAGCGAGAACTTGCCGGCAAGCATTCCCTCGTTGTTATGCCAGGTTGTACCATCGAAATCGGCTGCTGTCAGACCGAGCCACTGCTGTGGAGCAGAATCTTCTACGGAACCGTAAACCTTGATGTTCCAGATGGCGCCACCGAAACCATTCTTCTGTCCGCCGGTATAGGTGAGGCGGATGTACTGCGCCTTGGCATTTCCGAAATCTACCATCGGCGAACCAGCCAGACGGTTCTGTCGCTTGTCGGAGAAGGTCTGCCAGTGCTTGCCATCATTCGATGTCTCGATGAGATATTGATAGAACTGTGTTCCGTATTCAAACTGAGTCCAGATGCTCTTGATGCTCTGCTTCTTGCCCAGGTCGAGCTGGATCCAGGCCGGTCCGGTGGTGCGAGGGCGCCAGAGTGTGCCGTTGTTGTCATCAACCGCATATTCCGGACGGAAATCGTTGTCGTAGTAAGAGGAAACTGTAACCTTGGCGCCGAATGCGAGGTTCTTTGCTACCTTCATCTCCGGTTTCAGATCGAGACCTTCGTGGGTTGGAATGACCTCCTTGATGGTACCGTCTGCATTGAATTCGAGTTTGTCGATTGCCACCTGACGATGGAATCCACGGTTGGAATGCGGATTGTCGTGGCGATGATATACGATGTGGTAGTTGTCGCCTTCCTGCAGCACGCTGTTGTGTCCCGGACCGTGAACGCTTCCGTCGGCATTGGTCTTGAGGATAGTGCCGTGGTAGGTGTAAGGACCGAGCGGACTCTTGGCTGTGGCGTAATCTACGCGGTAGCTGGCATCCTCGCAATGCTCGCAGGAGTAGAGGAAGTAGTAGATGCCGTTGCGCTTGAAGACGAATGGAGCTTCGAAGAAGTGAGTAACCTCGGTGTTCGGGATGAGCTTGGTTTCGCTGAATGATTTCATGTCAGGATTCAGCTTACCTGCTCCGCAACCGAAGCCCTTGTAGATGCCCCAGGTGCCCCAATACATATAGACCGAACCATCATCATCTCGGAAGGTCTGACCATCCAGGGTGATGGCATTCTTTACGAATCTATCCGGTACGAGCACGGCTTCGCTCTCGCCCAGCACATTTTTCCAAGGACCGCGAGGTGTATCGCCCACACCCAGATGGAGCTTGCAAGGCTGGCAGTAGAGATAGTAATACTTGCCGTCGGCTTCGTTCTGCATTACATCCGGTGCCCAGATCCAGTGGCTGTCCGGCCAGTTCATCGGCATCAGGGTCCAGTTCTTGAAATCCTTGCTACACCAGAGCTGTGCCGGTCCGAAACCGGCTCCGCTACCATCGGTAGTAGCATATATATAATAGGTGTCACCAAACTTCTTGATGGTTGGGTCGGCAAAATAACCAGGCAGGATAGGGTTGCCGGCTCCCGGAGTGTTGTAAGCAGCTTTCTGGGCAGCACCTGTCTCAGGCGCTGCCGCAGCTGCTGTTACGAATAGTGTTACAATTATATTTTTACTAACCATATGAACTTCTTTTCTAAATATTTATTTCTTAATGAGTTTAATGACGAATCCTCCGCCAGAAGCAAGATGAATCTTCATTTTCGATTTCTGATTGATGACAGATTTCTCTATCTTGTAATCCTCGGCATCGTGGTTGGCATTGATGCCATCCTTCAATACGATTGCTTCGTAATCTCCATCCGCGAGGAAATCAAACTTCAGGGTGAGCGTGCGCTCATCCCAGTTGCTCTGACCGCCAACATACCAGTCGTTGCCCTTCTTTCTGGCGGTAACGATATACTTTCCGATTTCGCCCTGTGGCACGATGGTCTTGTCGAAGACTACAGGCAATGAAGCAATGTATCGGGTGTATGGCTCATCAGCCTCATAGTTGGTAGGGGTGTCGGCGAGCATCGTAAACGGACTGTCCTGTACGATATAGCAGGCAGCCTGGTGGCATCGGGTTCCCATCGAAATCGGTTTGGTGTAGATAGCCTTCCAGTTGTCTCGGGTTCCGTTTCTCATCGCTCCCGGTGTGAAATCCACCTGTCCTGCCATCATTCTGATGTATGGGAAGGTGACATCATAGAGTGGCATATCATTCTTGGCTTCCGTCCAGCGGCACTCTTCCATACCGAAAACACTCTCGTAGTTGAGGATGTTAGGATAGGTGCGGTTCAGGCCGTGTGGCTTGTAGATGCCGTGCAGGTCGAGGATGAGATGATGCTTGGCTGTGCAGGCAGCCAGGCGTTCCACCATTTCGATGGCGGTCTGGTCGTCGCGGTCCATGAAATCCACCTTGAATCCCTTGATGCCCATATCAGCATAGGTCTTGCAGATGGTTTCAAGATTCTCGTCCATCACGTTGAAGACTGCCCAAAGCACGATATCCACGCCCTTGCTCTTACCATATTCTATGAGCTTAGGCAACTGGATATCGTCTATTGGTTTCAGAATGCTTCCCTCTTTCGAGTTGTACCATCCTTCATCAAGGATGATGTATTCCAAGCCGTGATTATGAGCAAAATCTATGTAATATTTGTAAGTATCGAAATTGATGCCTGCCTTGAAATCCACACCTTTCAGATTCCAGTCGTTCCACCAGTCCCAGGCCACCTTGCCCGGTTTGATCCAGGAAGTATCGCCTATTTTGTTGGGAGCAGCCAGGGCGTACACTAGATTGCTGGTTGGCATCTGGGTATCGTGCTCTGTGATGGCGAAGATGCGCCAAGGATAATTACGTTTGCCGGTGCTGGTTGCGATATAATCGCAGGTGCTCTTTACGTGGCTCATGTGTCGCCAAGGGTAGTAAGCCATCTCCTTAGGGTAGGGAGCAAAGGCGGCTCTCAGGATTCCCTTCTCTTTATCTTGTTCGCTGCTGTTAGCCTTCAGCCACATGCCCGGATACTTCTCCAGGTCGCTCTCCAGGATAGTGACTTTCGCCTTTCCGCAATCTATGGTTGCCGGGAGAAAAGCCAAATCCTGCTTAGCGGTATCGAGCCGTGTTTCGTGATAGATATTCTGGAAAGCCATGGCAAAAGGCTTTTCTGGTGTCGTAGTGTATGGCAACCATGCTTTCTTGTCCTTGCCAAACTGGTAGGCGGCGGTTTCATTCAGGATGATGGTCTTGCCTTTTCGCTGGGTATAGAACCGGTAAGCCACTCCCTCATCGTAAGCTCTCAGGATGATGCCGAAACCATTCTTCAGTTTCAGATTCAGTTCCTGATAAGCTGTTTCAAAGTTTTGCTGACGATAGAATGGCGCATGGATGGTTTCCTTATGGTTGCTAAGCTTGTGGCTTGCAACCTTCGGATTCTTACCCATGTTGTCCATTCCATCGTTCAGCGTTACACCTATTGAAGACTCCTGTAAAAGAATGGAGCCATTGTATTTAAATTGAAGAGAGAGAGACTTGTTGGTGTTGAGTTCTGCTACGATTTTACCATCTGGTGATTTCACCAGATAGTTCTCAGCCGATACTGTTGCCCCTATATATAATAAGGTGGCGATGAAAAAGAGTTTCTTAACCATAACTTTCTAGGTTTATTGTTGTTTTGTCCGTTTTGTTGTTCGCTTGGTGGCAATGCCTGTATTACCGGATTACCACAAGTTTTTATTTCTGCTGCAAATTTACGAATAGAATTGTTTATGTAATGCAAAGAAAGTCCAAAATGATGAAAATATCGTATCAAAAGCCCCCTGTTAGACGATAGTTGCATCTTTATGTACGATAATTTTAGGACTTCGTTGATTTTTTCTGTTATTTTGCAGCCAGAAAAATAAACGAAACAATAATAAACCTAGAAGATATGGATTTAAAGCAGTTCACATTATTAATAGGAGTAGCTTGTTTGCCTGGAATGACAACAGCAGCCACGGTTTATCGCACTATCTCTAAGGTGGAGGCAATATCAGTGGATTGTCCGGTGGGCACAGCTCCCCGACTTCCTAATCTCGTATGGGTAACCTATTCTGATGGTTATTCAGAGTATCGCCAGGTGCGCTGGGCTAACGCTCCGCTTGCTGATGAGCAGGCTGAGGCTGATGCGCAGAAACATCCTGCCGGGAGCCAATATGAGATAGGTGGTTTTGTGATTGGTGATGAGACTACCGACAATGGTTATCCTGTCAAGGCACAAATCAAGGTGGTGGCTGAAGGCTATCAGGCTCCAGAAAAGGAAGTGGCTCATACCTTCTCGCTCGCTGATGTGAGCATAGATGGTGACAACCGACTCACCCACAACCGTGATGAGGCTATCCGTGAGATCTGTTCCTGGGATGTTACCCAGCAGCTCTACAACTATCGCGATACCTACGGACTCAGTACAGAGGGGTATACCAAGAGTGATGGCTGGGATTCTCCAGATACTAAGCTCAAGGGGCATGGATCAGGCCACTATATGTCGGCAATCGCACAGGCATACGCCGTAGCAACCAATCCTGAGCAGAAGGCTATCCTCCGCAAGAACATCACCCGAATGGTGAATGAGTTGCGAGAGTGTCAGGAGAAGACCTTCGTATATAATAAGGAACTGAAGCGCAACTGGGAGGCTCGTGATTTCGCTCCTGAGGCAGAACTCAGAGAGATGAAGGGCACCTGGGATGCTTTTGATGAGTATAAGAAGCACCCTGAACTTTATGGATACGGCTATATCAACGCCATTCCGGCTCAGCATTGTGCTCTGATTGAAATGTATCGTGCTTACAACAACTCCGATTGGGTTTGGGCTCCTTATTACAGCGTACACAAGCAACTTGCCGGTCTGATAGACATCGCTACCTATTTTGATGATAAGGAAATCTGCGACAAGGCTCTCCTCATCGCCAAGGATATGGGACTCTGGGTATGGAACCGTATGCACTACCGCACTTACGTAAAGCAGGACGGCACCCAGGATGAGCGCAGAGCCAAGCCGGGCAACCGCTACGAGATGTGGGACATGTACATCGCCGGTGAGGTGGGAGGTATGAGTGAATCGCTCGCCCGTCTTTCTGAGATGGTTTCCAATCCGGATGAAAAGGCAAAGCTCCTCGAGGCTGCCAACTGTTTCGATGCGCCTAAGTTCTATGATCCCCTGAGCAAGAACATCGATGACATCCGCACCCGCCATGCCAACCAGCATATTCCGATGATTATCGGAGCGCTGCGCAGTTACAAAAGCAATCAGAAACCATACTATTACAATCTGGCTGAGAACTTCTGGAGACTGGTGCAGGGCAGATACATGTATGCGATGGGTGGTGTAGGAAATGGAGAGATGTTCCGCCAGCCATATACCCAGATTCTGAGTATGGCAACCAATGGACTGCAGGAAGGCGAATCGGAGGCTTATCCGGATATCAACGAAACCTGCTGCGCGTATAACCTCGTCAAGTTGAGCAAGGATTTGAACTGTTATAACCCTGATAATGCGCAGTATCTCGACTATATCGAGCGCACGCTGTACAATCAGATTATCGGTTCCCTCAATCCGGACCAGTATCAGACCTGCTATCAGTATGCAGTAGGTCTGAATGCCACCAAGCCATTCGGCAACGAGACTCCTCAGAGTACCTGCTGCGGCGGTACAGGTTCTGAAAACCATACCAAGTACCAGCAGTCGGCATATTTCGCCAACGATCATACCCTCTGGGTAGGTCTCTATATGCCAACCACCCTCCACTGGAAGGAGAAGGGCGTGACTATCAAGCAGGATTGCCTGTGGCCGGCACAGCATTCAGCCATCAAGATTACGGAAGGCGAGGGCGATTTCACCCTGAAACTCCGTGTACCATACTGGGCTACGCAAGGTTTCTCCATCAAAGTGAACGGCAAGGAAGTGGCAAAGAGCTATCAGCCTAGCACCTATGTAGAACTGGAGCAGAAGCACTGGAAGGTGGGAGATGTCGTAGAAATCGACATGCCATTCAGCAAGCATATCGAATATGGTGCCGACAAGCTTTCGAGCGATGTGGCAAGTATGGACGGTACTCCGCTGAAGACATCCTGGGTAGGAACCCTGATGTACGGACCATTGGTGATGGCGGGCACAGGCGCACAGACCTGGAATCAGGCTACGCTGAACATAGACTCTAAGTTGAACAATATCACCGTGGGCGAATCGAACGGCGTGACAACAGGTGCAGGAGCCAATCTCCTTACCCTGAAGCTGGATGGCAAGGAATTCCAGCCCGATTATTACCGCAACGCTAACAGTACCCACTACTACCGCATCAACTTGACCGATGCCAAGAGCAAGAAGAGCAAGAAGGTGAAGATAGATTTCACCGAACTGAATTCTCTTCTGAATCTTGCCGCAGAGCGTAAGGCTGACCAGGAGAAGTGGAATGCCCTCTCTCAGAAGGTTCCGGAGTATGCTCCATGGGCACCGTTCGGCTATGAGCGCATGCAGAAGGTGATGGCTCAGGCACAGGAGCTGGTGGCAAAGGGCAAGAAGAAGGTAACCCAGGATGAACTGGAAGGTACTACTGCCATCCTGAACCGTGCCATCAACACGATGCGCCCTGGCAATCTTGCAGAGATGGAAGACCTCCGAGAACTCTCCGGTCTGCTTCGCCGTGCCGGTTGGCCGGATGACAACACCAGCGATGAACTCAAGGAAGCCATCAGTTATGGCAGAATGGTTCAGAAATACGTAACCGACGGAAGTGGAACCCACGACATGATTCATGCCGCTGTGGAAAAACTGAAGAAGGCGATGAAACAATAAAGATATAGAAACAATAAAACATTAAAGACAACAAAGACATCATTTAGAATAAACAACATTTAAGTGTACCTCAAATCCGCAACCTATAGGGTTTAGTGGGATTTTGCTTGCAAAGCGACAA